>ERZ1026864.188-NODE-188-length-44511-cov-24.258255_pt1 | contig 44511 bp, 70 predicted proteins | sample MGYA00380162_ERZ1026864 | MGnify/ENA primary metagenome ERZ1026864 (study PRJEB33269, sample SAMEA4719798) | human gut metagenome | biome: human-associated habitat; feature: organic feature; material: feces | place: Cameroon | collected 2013-10 ... | reverse complement strand
TTCTTTCGAATCTGGTAACAAAGTCAATCTCACGTGCCGTTACCTGAATATCATTTGTCATAATAAGATTAGCTTTTGCTGCCATAAAAAAATCCTTTCTACCCATAATTGTTAAGGTATTGGGTTAGCGGCTATACTCTGGTGTATAGTCGGTGTAAAAATCACTGGAATAACTGGATATTCTGAGCGATTGCAGCCTGTCTCTCGGACGGGTCTTTGATCGCTTCGATATCTTTCTTTGTCATGCTTCCCGGTGTCTGCTGCTGTCCAACATGAGTTGTAAATCTTGCCTGATTCTGCTGAGCCTGTTGCTGAGATTCATCCACAAAAGCAGACGCGTCAGACTGCTTCATCTGTTCGATCAAGTCGTTCAGTCCAAGGATTTTACCATCTTTCAGCTTCAATCCTGCTTCCTTAATGTCTGCCATAACTGACTTCTTTGCCGCTTCGCTGGAAAACTTAACATTGTCGAGTGCTGCTTTCAGAGCATCTGAGAAATCACGGTCATAGATTTTTGCATTGAATTCTTTCTCTACATCTGCCGCTTTCTGCTTCCAAGTCTCTAACTCGGTCTTAACATTCGCCGGGTCGATACCGTCAAAACTTTTTAAGGTTTCTTCTGCCGTCTCAGCGCGTTCTTTCCAGTCATCACGTTCTCCCTCAACTTTCAACAGAGTTTTTGCTACTTCCTTCGCATTTTTGTAATGCTCAGAGAGTGCTTTCTTAACATCTGCCTGTTTGTCCTCCGGGATTTCGATTCCAAATGATTTTAATGTGTCAATAAGTTTCTGCATATACATCCTCCTGGTCGTGTTTATTGACCTGCCGCCGCAGGTAAGTGGATTAAGCCAGTTTGACCACTGGCAGGGTAACGGTGCATACACGATTCGAACGTGTACAACATTTCTGTTGGATAGGTTAGCAACCTACTCTGATACCATTACAGCAATGCACCATATTCAACCACGATTAGGATTTCTCCTTATTCACCATACTTGCAACCATATTCAGCCACTGTGACGATAAGTCTGAGCTTTCGGGAGCGACCCTAAGCTTCTTACCGCGGTCAAAGCACACATGGGAGTGTCACCCATAAATTTCACGGTTCTTTCAGAAAATGTTTTTCATAGCAGGAAAATTTTTCTATGAATTGCCATACCGCTACTTTAACGAATCTCTTGTGTTATACCCTAATTTCTCAGGTTCAAGGCAAATCAGCTTAACGAGATTTCCGTCTAGTCTGTGGTCTCTCACACCGCTCACATCAACGGATTATTCTTGCACAGCAAGCGTCTATTGTACGCCGACCACAAGGATTCTGCTTTTGGTCTCTTTATGATGATACACTACAAGGTGTGTTGGAAGTTTCTTCCTCCTCTAACAGAATCACTTCTGCTAAAAAGATGGTTGATAGTCCAGTATCCCGAACTACTCTATCTTACATAACCCTGTATCTCAGCTAGACTGAAAATCTATCTGCACTGAGTTAATCATGTTTGAAATTGCAGGAGACGGATTTGAACCGCCGTTCTCAAGGGTATGAACCTTGCGAGATTCCGCTTCTCCATCCTGCAATGTACATGTTTGGAAGAACCATTTCAGCGCGTTCACTTATTGACTACTAGAGGAAGTCACTATATCACCGATAAACAGTATACATTCGGAACTCGGTTATACATTCCTGTACACTGCCCTGTGCTTTTCCTACCACCAAACTTTCAGTCTCCAAACAAGCGGAAAGCCCGGAATCGAACCGGAACCCAGGGAACGACCCTGTCAGTCTACCATTAACGTACATTCCACATAACCCGGAAATCCGGGTTAGCAAGGTATTTAACGTGCTATGCCTAAACACGAGACGTTTCGGGCTACGTCAACACCGCCTATACGGTCGCGCACCTCTGCACGGGTTGGATTTCACTGTTCAGTTATATGCTCACAAGGAGGTATGCCGCCATGCACTAACGGCAATGGTACGTGTCGGAAATTGCGTCCGCTTTTCAACCTCCAGATTCCGCCCGAACCTGTTTCTGTTAAGGACACGCACCCAAGAAAGGAGGAGTCAATGAAAAAATGTCTATGTCAAGTGGCATCAACCACTTACGAATCTTCCTTATGAATACATTTTACCACAGAACCTCTGAAAAGTTGTGGTACATGTTTTAGCCACTTAGAGCATATTCCGGAGCTTTTCCACGTATCTTTTAACAAGATCACGTTCCTCCCGGCACTCTGCGTCCTTGGACATATCGCTCATTTCTGTCGTGAGTTCGTCAAGGTGTTCTTCCAGAGCGGCAAGCATTTTTCTCTTGCAATCCTCAGACTTGCCGGAACGATAGCTCTGTTTCTGTGTCATATAGTCGTCATAAGCATCTCGTCCGTCAGAGCGGCTGTAATGCCCTCTGACATAATGCTCACCACGTCTGGCGTAAGAACTGCCCCGGTCGTAATCCGGCATCATTCTGCCATCATTTGAGCTGTATCTCCCCATACTGTCACGTTTTCTTCCACGTTCGCTGTAATCGTCATTGTATCCGCCACGCATCTCGTCAAGGACAGTGTTGTAATACTCTACTTTCTTGTCCCAGTACTGAGTGTTCTTGATATCTTTGTACATATCAATCAGCTTGTATGTCATTTCCAGATTTCCAGTGTTTAGCCCATTATCAGCGATTTTGGACAGTTCATCTTCGATTCTTGCGCATAAGTCTTTAATATCTCTCATAATCACACCTCCTACGCTTCTCTGGTCACGATAATATTTGCGTTCGCAACAGAAATTGCCTGATCGCTTGTGTTCTCTACTGCGATATTAACGCAACATCCGCGAGGTACGTCAATATAGATACCAGAGGACACATTGTTATACTGGTCTACTGCCGCCGGTGTGGAAATCATCTGAGAAGAAAGAACCGGCTCACCAGAAATTGCAATAGCCAGGGAGATAGCTCCGACAGTACCGCCTGTTGGAATTGCGATGTTGCCGGAGAAATCCACGAAGAATCTCGCTTTGCACTGGTTAGTAAGTCCTCTCAGCGTAATAATTCCACTTCCTTCTCTGTGCTGAATACAGTTAGAACCTTTAACTGCTGTGTTTGAAAATACTACGTTTCCATTTGCTGCTACAGTCTGAGCAGCTACATTTGTAAATTCTGCCATAATTTTTACCCCTTTCATACCACAAAAGGACAGGTCCCAGCCTGCCCTCTGTGTAATACGGCATAAGCCGACATTCGAATCAATCGAAAGATACTCTCGATATGAAGTTATCAGCAATTGCATCCAGTGTTACATCCGCATCCGTAAAATGTGTTCGGATTAGGAACCTGATATGCCGGAATCGGTGCTGGATTAATCGCATTAATGAGCTGCTGCGTCTGTGAAGCCATTGCAGTTGTGAGAAGTGCAGACTGGCGATCCTGAGATGCGGCACGTCTGAGGTCATTGTTTTCAGCCTGAAGGTTAGAAATCTTTTCATTGCAAAGATAGTCAAGAATGGCTCTTGTTCCAGCGTTCTGGCTGTCAATGATATCTCTTGTGTTGCTATTCATCGTATTCTGCAATGCACAGGTGTTCTGCGCCATGTTGTAGTTTACGCCCTGGATTGCTTCTCTGGTCTCACAGCAACAGTTTGCAAGCTGTGCCTGTAATGCGTTTGTATTCTGCATATTTGCTACAGTATCGGCATTGATTGCCTGCTGGATTCCAAATCCAGTTTGCATGATGTTCGTATTAATTCCGTTAAAGCCGGTAAGCATACCGTTGTTCACTGCGTAAAATCCATCACAGAGACCGTTATTGATTCCGTCAAGCTTGCTGATTACTGCGGAGTTATCAAATCCTCTCTGAATATCTGCCTGAGTAGCTGCTGTGGCTGCATATCTGCCGCCGTTGCCGTTATTGCCCCATCCATTGTTTTCCCATCCGCAGAATGCAAACAAGAAAAGCACGATAAGCCACCATGCGCCGTCTCCGCCAAACATTCCATCATTTCTGTTGCTTCCAGTTAAAAGAGCAACGTCTGATGCTGTTAAATTTCCATCCATAGTTATAATCTCCTTTTTGTGTATTTACATCAATCTGGCCAGATCGTAATGTACTATTTCATGTTCTTCAGCAGATTTTGAAACTGTCCTGCCATCTGCTGGACCTGATTAAGTTGCTGCTGGGAAATCCGTCCAGACTGTAACATCTTCTCAACTTCTGCTTTTGGGTCTCCCTTAAAATTCTGTTTAAACTGCATAAACTGCTGTATCATCTGCATTGGCCCGTTTCCCTGTGGCATCCCACCACCAAGCACATTAAATAATGGATTACTCATCTGCGTTTCCTCCCTTGACCGCTGATTCCTGTACGGTATTAGTTCTAACAGGTTCAGAAAATGAATTTAATCGGTTTATGATAGCTTCGTATTTGCCCTTTAAATCGTTATATTCCTGTCTGGTGACGTATTTACTGTCCATGTTCTGAACAGGCTGTTTAGGCGGCATCTGAGAGCCTACCTCGTGATACTCAAACGTCCGTAATGGTTGTGGCATGCCGGAAACGTCTGTGGATTTTATAAAGAATTTTTCGCTTTCACTGTCCATCAGTAGAACGCTTGTGCCGGGTGCTACCAGATAGGATTTTGCACCTACTTCGCCAGATACCCACAAAATACCATTGTTATTCTGCTGGGGTTGCTGTACTGGCTGAGCTGGCATCTGGACAGGCTGTTGCTGAAATTGATTCATCTGTCCCGGAACGCCAAAACTGTATTGATAAGGATTGTTATATAATGCCATCTTATGCACCACCTTTCTGATTATATTTTTGCATAAAAAAAGAACCGGAAACAGTTCGTTTCTGGCTCTAATTAGTGCCTAAAAAGTATCAGCACACTTTGATTATTTTATTATTTACCCTCCGGCTTAATCGTTTCGCTGTGGATATACTCACATTCATCTGCTCAGCACAGTATTCAAGAGTGTGTTCCTTGCATCTCAGCCGGAACAATCTTTCTTCATCCGGTGTGAAATTACACTCTAACAAGAACCTGTCTATATCTTTCTTAGTGAACACATATAATTTCATGAGCATACCTCTTATTAATGCAATTAACGTTGATTCTGTGCAAGATACTCCGTGAGCTTCTGTTTTGTTTTTTTTAACTCCTCGACATTGTTCCCACTGATTTGGCTATCCAGCATAGTCGATAACACTTCCAGAATTAATGAGTCACGTTCTGCAATCCTCTGAAGACTTTCATAATCTCGTCTATCATGTTCTTCCAGTGTCTCTACTCGCTTATTAAGCCGAAATGCTGGGGTAATCCATTTGAAGATTACGGCCGCCGCCCCTCCGACAATAGACACCCCTCCGCAGATAGAGAGGAAAATCTGTACAAATTCTGATATGCTCATTTATTCTCCTTTTCCCAGTAATATACCGGGATCTCGTTGCCGGAATCCCATGTATCGAAATATTTGCCCTCTTGTACTGTCACTACATGGCCATCTATGCAGAGAATATACGTACCTGTCGGATGATCTGCGCAAAAGTCATTGACTGTATAGATATATCGCTCTGACTGTTCTATCAGTTTGCGTCTGTACCCATGTTTATACAAATACGCTCCCCAGACATAATTTGCACTTGGCATATCTGACAGAGCACACGCCTGTACCATTAATCCGGTGAATACTGTTTCCCAGTCGAACCCGGTTGCCCTACATATCGCCCGGACAACGCAATCTCCTACTCGATTCCCAGCAGGATTCGGATTGTAATACTCCCATCTGTCCATCAGTCGATCCCCTTTGCTGTTTTATACCGTTTCGCCGCTCCTCTGGCTCTTGCGGCGTTCTGGCGGTTCCACTTAGCAATCATGAGCCGGTCTTGCAGCTCCCTCAGGTCGTTCTGCTTACAATAATCTTTATATGCGGCATTTTGCTTTTGGAGAAGATAAGACTTTCGGTCAAGGTCTTGCTGGAGTGCGAATTTTGCCTTTTCATTCGGTGTATTGTCAACTCCTGCTTGCAGTCCAAGAACCTCACGCTTCGTCTTGCGGATTCTTCGCTCGTAAGTACGTTGTCGTTGTTCCTTTTCGTACTGTTTGCCTTTGTTAGCTTTGTCCTGCGCTGATAGTCCTGCATAGGGATTAAATTCCCCGTCACTGGCTCCAAAACTATGCCGACAGTTAACCCCTGACAGTCCGCTTGCTGTCCCATATCCGGTCAATGAGAACGGCGGAAATTTCTTACTCTTGCCAGAACGAGAGTATATCTTGCCTTGCCACCATGAGTGATTTCCCGGATTCTCACCGCCATCACCCGTTCTGGCTCCTATGTGCGCACTGACCAAAACTAAATCCCAGTCCATTTCTTCCATGCGCTTTAGAGATATATCTCCCGTAGCCTGTGCCACACCAGTTCTGACAGAACGTGCAACTGCTGTTTCAATAGTGTCTTTTCTGCCAGATGGATATGTGACAGTAACGCCATCTGATACGACATTATTAACCGCCTCTTTGATGGCTTGCGTATACCCAACCGCCCCAGTCATCACATGGTTATATGCAAGGTCGCATTGCTCAATGTAGAGCCTCTGAGCGGCACTTGCGGTTGTTCGTGTAAAGTTCTTCCAATCCCCTAAACAGTGGTTCATATTCCGTTCCATGAGTCTTATCATAGCTGGAGACTGTTCGAGTGGCGCAGGGCTTAATCCTGCCGCCTTGTATACTTTGTCATCGTAGTCCATTGCAGTAATTCCAGCATCCTCAAACGCTTCAAGAAGTTCCCGCTGTTCACGTTTGGTATATTTGGATAATTCTGCCAGAACGTCCTCTAGCAGTTCACCGGATTCTTGTAGCGTTCTAATTCTCCACGCATCGGCATTGGTCAGAATATAATCCTCACCTCTGCCGATTCTTGTCATCATTCGCGACACGATCTCAGAGATGATATACTGATGCAATTCTTCAGCTATTTGTTCACTGCCCTCTGTTATCCGGCGTAAATATTCTGGATCAAGCATAGTATATCACCTCTTTCGATAAATGTTGTGGTACATGTTTTAGTTTTTTACTGGTTAACTAAAGCCCTCTTTAATGAACAAAAACTTTTTCTATGTTGTTTACCAATATCCTAAATCTTTACCTAACTTATATTCAAGATTCCCCCACACTTCATAACCATAATGATTAAAATGCACACCATCATACATAATCGCATTAGGGTATTGATTGGTTGCGACTTTGGATAAATCATCAGAAGTAGGAGTAAGATTTGCATCACTCAATGCATAAGAAGAAACGATAGTTTTACCGTTTTCGCCATATAAAGGTGTTTTCATGTATTTTTCTGCGTCAAGATAATGTTTTCCAAACTCTTTTTTTAAAGCATCATTTATTGGCGCTTCCCATGTGTATCCGCTTAAAGAATGAGGTATGCCAACCACAATATATCTTTCAGATTTGAAAAACTCAATGATACCTTTTATTTGCTGAATTAAAATGTCAGCATCACGATTAAATCCCTCATTCTGTCCTAAGCAAAGTATAAGAACAGGGTTTTTCTTAAAAACTTCGCTGTTCATGTGGATGCGTGTCGGCCTATTAATAACAATAGCATCACCAATAGTGCTTCTTTTAATCGTGATTGGAGCAGACGCATTTGCTTTTTGCAAAATACACTCAATGCCATTTACATAGCAAGGGTTTACGGAATCCCAGCCATTATAATCGGAAGAGTATAACCCATTTCCAAAATTCTGTTGTGTGCCATATTCATCATGAATTTTTTCCGTCACATCTACAGTAGAACCATCAGATGGAATTGTTATACCTGCATCAAGGTAAAACCATGATCCACTTGCTCTCGCTGAAATAGTGTTTGATTGTTCTCCACCAACACCATAATTCTTAACATTCCAATCATTTCCAAGCAAAGAAGATAGAACAGTTTCACGTGTGATTTTCGTTCCATCTTGATTTCCTTGCGTTAAAGAATCTCCAAAATACAAAACGGTGTTTATATTTCGAACTAAGTTTCTATCAACATCATCTAACCTGTCTTGAAGAGTATCAAAATTCCCCCTTGCTTCTTTGGTTTCATCAGATGATAATATTTTGATTTTGAACCCATATGGTTCATATGGAAGAGCAACGTTCCCACCGCACACCATAATAGTCGATTCTGGTCTAAGTTGATTTGCGATATACGAAATTCCAAAGTATTTTGCAGATTCTGGTACATTAAAAGTGAATGCATTGCCAGTTAAAATATCACCTAATTCATTTCTAGTCGTGACTGGCGACTTGTTTTCGTCATAAAAAGCATTTTGAGTAGATGCACCATCTGGTTTAAAGCCAGCCATCATTACTGTAATTTGCGTGTTACCATCCACGTTTATATATCCAGTAAAATTATAATCTTTATTTGTCACTGGTACACCACTTAGATTAAGTTGGTATCCGTCTATTCTTTCAGACGGATTGTATAAATTCTTACTTTTCTGTTTTTGGGCTACATAACCTAAATCTTCCTTTAGCGAAGTAATCTCCTCATCCGTTTTTTTGTTTTTTTTGCCAACTACGGCGGCATCAGCGAAACCGCCTTCAACGGTTAAGCTTGGATCTGATTTTGGTATGTCTAAGATACTTCCATAAGGCAACTGTCTCTTCTTTCCATCTGCTGTAACTATCCCTTTAAATGTATCAGCCATTGTTGTTTGCCTCCTCCGTTGCTTTCAAACTCACATATCCATCTGCGTCCATGTTAAGTCCAACGCCCTTATCGGACAGGTACGTTTGGACTGCTTCTGCTATAGCTTCTTTACTGGTTCCGATTCCGTCTACGCAGAGTTTATACAGGTACTTTTCTTTTCTCGTAATTGGCTTTGGAATTTCGCCTGTATAATCACCTGTCAGATATGCGAGGTACATTTCTTCCCTCGTTACTGGTTTATCTGCCATCTTCTCACTCCTCTCCAAATAATTTCGGTTCGTCTGGCTGAGCTTCTTTGACCATTGCTTTTGCTTCTTCCTCAGTCATTCCCTCGAATTTCACAAAATACAACCATGCTGGAACCTTACCAGTAGTCACATACTGCCACCACCTTGCACGGTCGTTTTCTCTGACATAGAGAATGTCTCCGAAATCATAATTGACTTCGTAAGCTCCAACAGGTGCAAGTCCGTACAGGTCGGCATAAACGTTCAGTGCGTAGATCACTTCATCCAGGCATGATTCCAGTTTATCTCGAACATCTTTGATAAACTGCACTGTCCTCTGCTGTTCCGCTTCTACTCCCGTAGCTGTCTGAATGCCGCTAGATTCATTGAAAACAAAGTATCCGTTAGAGAATCCAATCTTGTATCCTAACTGGCTTAAAAGGGCATTTATGCCGGCTATACGAGTATCCGTGTTGAGAACTGGATTGATTTCTTGGTAGAACTCTTTCTCGTCCTGTCCGAATACATTCTTGACAAAGTGCGGTAAGTTCATTTCTTTTCGTCTGTTCTCCATGCCCTGTGGCGACATAGCTGATACAGGTGCGCCACTTGGCATCAGCAGCCTATCATCTGCCAGAACTATCTTCTGAGAATCAAAAATCTCTCCGGCATTACGGCTGTATGCAATGTCGAGGTCTTTCAGTTCTTCGATAGCTTCGGCAAAAATCGGAAGTCCCAGTGGCGTGCTGATATCCACATTATTCGCCTGCGGTGTCCGTAATACTCCATACAGAGGCCCATCCAGCTTCTCTCCATTCGCTTTGAGAATCGGTGGCGTATCTGCCATAAGGTCAGCCCACTTGGTCTGTTTAAGGTCAATCTTATCTCCGATGCTCTGAGGAGATTTTGATACATAGGCTCTGTTGGAAACATAGTATGGATAGGTTGTCACGCCATCCACGGTGGTCTCAACAAATCTATGATATTCAAGCCTTGTGTAGTATTTCCGTCCAACAGTATAAGAATCCTTAAATATAATCCCTTTGATCTCCTGATTGTCATAATCCACAATCATCACGTCTGCTGGTGTAAATACGTCAAGGCTCTCGCCGTTTGGCTTGATAAATACTGTTCCGTAAGCACAACCATATTCTACCCAGTGCCGAATCTGGAAATATACCTTGTCAATCTGTTCCTGTAGCCATGCAGCCCTTGCGGAGCCATCTATCTGAATGCCAATCGCCAGTGTTGCGAGCCGTGCTGTCTCTGAGCAGACAGATTTCGCAAAATTGATTGTCTTGATATTATTCTTATCATCTAACCATTCTGGCGCACCTCTGTAGATGTTCGCACACCGGTTAATCAGTGATTCCATCTCTGGAAATTCTGCTGCCTGGATATTGAAATCCTCTTCAGCTTGTTTTTTGAATATCATGTTAAACCACCTTTTTAGTGTTGTTATAAGTCCCATTTAATCACCTGAATTAGCTGATTTCAGCACATTTCTGATAAACTCTATGTCTTTATTGAAATTCTTTATATCTTCGTTCTGTATCTTTGCTGGCTTATCATTCCACAATTCTCTTCCAGCTCTTTGTCCTTGAAAGAACTGGAATTTGTCCAGAATTTCCAAACATTTAAATATGTTTTCTTTACTATATTCATTACGCATTGCTTCCTCTTCTCCTCCACAATGATTCTGTTGCATACCTACAGGCATCGACTAAATGGTTGTTCTCGTCAGGATATCCGCTTATAACGTTTCCATCTTTATCTCTTTCATATTCGTACTCTGAAAACTCTTTATAAGCATTTGGCGTTCTCTTAGGGTCAATAACAATAGTTCTTGTTTGAAGCCATTTCATGGAGTATTCTACACTTCCAGGGCCTTTTATTGCGCCCCTTGCTGGAAGTCCGAAATCTCTGTAATCATTGATTGATTTAGGTTCGGCAGAATCGCAAGTAATAGTATAATCATCGTATTTTCTGTTCAAAATCTCATCTGCTGATTTCCTATTACTCCATTTATTTTCGTAAATTTCATCAATGAGATATATCTTTTCAGTGTTATGATTGTAATACAAGCGGATAAAAGCATACGGATCAGGGAAAAATCCCCAGTCACACCCCTGAAATATTTTGTCCATGTGACCGATCTCTTCGTCTGTAATATCCCTAATCTCCAAATATTCAAATACGTTTCCGCCGTCACCATTTGGGACGCCCAGGTATTCATGCTCATAGGCTTCTGGATTGATTTCTTTCAGATGCGCTGCATCGTCAATAAACTTCTGTCCGAGCCACTCTGCCGGAGCTTCCAGATAGCTCGAATGATGAATAACTCTTTTCGGGTTAGGCATGAGCTTAATCCTGTTTACCCAGTTTGATTTTGATTTTGGTGGGTTATACGATGAAAAATCATAGGACTCGTCACCACCACGAAGCACTGACTGATTAACAGAACGTTCCTGGGCGTCTCCCTTCATTTGATCTTTTTCCTCTTTCCAGAGGATTCCAATGTAGCCAAACTCCGGCTTAATGGATTTCAGCTTGGTTTCATCGTCCAGACCACGGAAGTATATTGTCTGTCCAGTCTTAATATACCTGATCTCAAGTGGCGACACCTTACATTCAAATTCTTCCATCAGTCCCAGTTCGTTGATAGCCCATTTCATGTTAGCATATACGGAATCTTTCAGAGTACCGGCCACCTGTCTTGTAATGCAGGCGTGCATCTGAGGATTGTTCTTGATAAGTTCAACAATCTTAAAAGCTACGAATGAAGATTTCAGACCGCCTCGACCGCCCTCGAATACATATTCAATGTTGGGCTTAATCTGTCGGTTAATGTCCACAAACGCCTTTCCGAGTACTCTGGCAGGAAGTTCGTATTTTTCATCATCGTCTTTTGAAACTGCTGTTAGCTGCTCCCATTTTTCGATAGCCTGTATATTTCCATCTGCCGCTTTTTTATACAGAGAAGTTGCTACGACTGCCATGTTATTTGCGTCTTCGTCAGCAATCCCCATTTTTGCAAGTTTCTTTTTTGCAGTACTTGATGCAGGGCTTTCAGCTATAATTTTTGCATAATCAGAAAGGGCTTTTTTTTGTCTCCTAGAATATCCAGATGCAATACCGCCTTTTTGTCCGTTTCTCACGGCTTCCTCACGGCTTTGATTGCTTGTAAATGGTTTTAAATTTTCCTCATTTGCCATCCTATCAACATCCAATCATATCCTTTCTGAATTAAGCTATAAAACCCCATAGTAACACTTCTGAGTATATTCTATCATAGGTCAGCAGAAAAGTTGTGGTACATGTTTGAGGAATTTTGCGCTAAAAAAAGAGCCGGTAAATACCGACTCTCTAATTTTATTCGTTGCTTTGTAATTTTCTGATTACCTTGCCCTGATCTCCCGGACACCCCATGAAACATTCCGGGCAATGTTCGTAGAATGCACATCTGATGCAGTCATGTGGGCTGATTGAGCTGCAATATTGATGCAGCACTGTGAATGCTGATACGGCGAGCTGTGGGGTTATGTCTGGTGGCTTAAACATCATGTTTTTACTCGCCCTGATCACTTCCACATTATCATCTTTGAACTTTATAGTATCCCCATTGCATTTTATCGTAACTTCGTTCTTCTCTCTGTCAATTTCAAGTGTAGGCTTGTCCAACATGATTATCAACTCCTTCTCATTAATGCGCAAGTAATCCAACAAACAGCGGAAGAACTAATGCCATTAAGCATAATGGTTCTTTTGTATAACTGAGTGCCGCTATTACGGCAAATGATGTACTGGCCCATGCTACTGATTTCGCCATTGCTGTATTAAAATCCATTTAATCACTCCTCTCCCCAGTCAATTTTCTGCCCGCAGTCTGGACAATAATTTGCGTTTGAATAGATCTCTGCTTTTCCGCAGCAAGTTTTTCAAGAGCTTTCTCTAATCCACATTTGCTACAATCATATTCAATATCGTCACAAATATTTTTGCAAAGTTTATCCCCACATTCCTTGATTAAAACTGTGTTCGCAATAGGATCTTTGTATCTTTCTGTCAATCTCTCCATCTACTTCACCTCTTTTACTTCTTGATATATGATTGCCAAATTAAAATCGCTTCTGATAAATCTCAGCGTCAGTTTATGATTTACAGCATTCCCGAGCTGATCGTAAATCCGGTACATATCCTCTTGGTCAAAGTTTGTACCAAGATATCTGTTAAGGCTTAATATTAGCTGGTCTCTCCATTCACAGTTCCTTTTACACGAACTGTATGGTTCTCCTTTTGCCATTGACCTCGAACACCATTCGAGTAGCTTACAGATGATATCTTCTTTATCAGTACAATTCTTTGCCGTAAAATATACATTTCCTTTTTTGGAAAGGATTATTTCCCCGCATCTGTTTATGTAGCTTTCAGGGAAGCATTCCATGAGATTAAAAATTTCGTCAGTCATCTACTTCACCTCTTCCATCTGACTTTCTACAGTATCTGCAAGTAACTTCAACGATTCAATGAATGTATCCGTCAATGTTGTTCTGTCTGGGTATTTAGCGAACGTTCTGACAAGTTTTACTGCATCCTTGATTTTTTCTTCATCTTCGACGATTTCGGATGCTTCACACAATGTTTTTTCATTGTCTCTGTAAGTAACAACCTTGCTACTATAAAAATTCAATAAGTTTGGAAACGGAATTTCGATAGGGTTTAAATGGTCTTCTCTCGCCCATGTGAATCCCTGAAGCTTTGCCATTTTTATAACACTCAAATATTCTCCCTGTGTCTTTACGAACACGCTTTTTCCTGTTAAATCAATCATCATAATTTCCTCCTGTAATCTCATCAATACAAGCATTCCATCCAGCTGCGGCAATATTTTTTGTTGCTTCTATATTGCTGTTTGAATTAATGTATTCTTTTTTCTCCGGCAGTGGCTTCAATGGACACCAATCCGGCTTAACGCTCGTGTCTTTAATATCTTTCTTTTTCCCTCTGCAATACTGCAAATTAAGCGTGAATCCGCACAAATAGCATGAGCAGCAGGATTCTGGTGTATCAATCACTAATGCTGATTTACTCATTCCGGTACCTCCTGTAATAATTCCTGATTATCAAAAGCATTTCCAATAACTACCACTTTCTTCGCCCAATATGCGAAATCTTTTCGATAATTGGTTTCTTCTGGAAAATCTACATAAAATCCTAAATTTCCATTACCGTATTCTCCAAACTTAATAACAGCTGCAACTGCGCCATACTGGATGATATCATTCTCCCAAATCTTATTACCGTTCTTGTCGCAAAGTCCTGTGAACTGGCAGAGGGTGGATGTGTAAATTTCATGGTATTCATTTGGATACACGACAATGAAGTGCCCTGTCTCCTTACCATTTCCCGGATAACATGTATTTACATATTGTCCAACCACCCACTCTCCATTATCAATCTGCTTTGCCTTGAAAAGAATTTCTCTCATTCAACTCCACCGCCTTTCACGATTTCTATTGCTCTGTTCAGTCCAGCATTATATCCTTGATGTACGTCAGATAAGATACATTCTGATTCAATGAATTTATCTCTTTTCAATTCACTAATGACCTTGTCCGCATCAAAAGCTGTAAACTGTTTATTAACGCAATCAATAAACTCTTTCTGGTCAGAACTAATGCTATTTCCAATATCCCATATTTTGATATATTCAATTAAGTCGTCCGCATCAATCAGTCTGCTCATTTACTTCGCCCTCTTTCTCATTAAAAGCCAAATCAACTCTAATCACATCCGCTTCTATCGCCGAAAGGCATCTTACTTCCAAGTTATAAAATGGTTTCAACAGTTTAGAGCCGGAATTGAATGTATCGTAATCTCCCCAGTTTCTACTCGGATGGCATATCTGAATTTTATCTTCACTTTCAGGATCGTCGCCAATTGCTGCTATTAAATCAATTAACTTCATTTTTCACTCCTCTTCTCAATTGCTTTTGCAAGGTCAGAAATACAATCGCCAATATAGAATATTGCTATCATTGCAACATTAATATCTGATATTTTTGCACCTAAAATCCAACAAATAAATATAATCGCCAACCATACAAGACACATTTTTTTATTCCTCCTCCCACACTCCCAACAACCGCATCCTCTCATACAGTACAGCGACGGTCTTGCGCCTGTATCCGTAGAAGTCTTTCGGATTCATCGGAATATATCTTTCTCTGCTGATTTTCCTGTAACTCTTCCGGTGTAGGATATTCTCAATTACCATATCCGCTATCACCGTGTTTTTCGGGCAAGCTGACAAGGCAGCACTGGAAAGCAGGTATCCGTACTCTGCTGGGAAGTCTTTCAGCATCGTATTCAGTTTTTCTATGTCTTCTGCCGGAATACCGTAGTCTTTCAGCTTCTTATTCCTTGTCAGCATACCGTTCTCCTTTCTATTTATCTGGATGATACTTGTCGTACATGATCGCTACACATGTAGCCCAGTCACTCCGAATATGATTCCAAGTGTAAGTCCTAATAGGAATGCAATCATGGCTCATCCTCCTCAACATAATCTTCGCAATCTTCTGCATATTCATAACTGTCCATCATGTCGCACCGATCATCGCAACCGCCTTGTTTCTCGCAGCAAATGCAGCACTCCGTTTCACCGTTTGGACAGTCTAATTTACAATATCCCATTTAGTCCTCCTTATATGGTTCTGGAAGCGGCTTCCAGGCAATAACGCAGTCCTCATCGTCCCACTTCCCATTTTCGATACCACACATTCCTGTGAATGGTTCTTCCTGTCCGACAAGTTCTCCATCTAAAGTAGTGATATATGTTCCATCTTCCGGCAATCTCTCACTGACTGGAATCCATCCGTTTTCTTTCTCATCCTGTTCCAGATCGTCTTGAAGCTGTTCTATCATTTCCAGAACATCGCTTGCCAAAACCATCTGGTGGTCATCCACAAGTTTATTCATGAAATCATGATAATCCGATAATCTGTCTTTGATATTACTCATGCTTCCACGCTCCCATCCTCTGGCATCTGAAACAGGATTGATTTTCTTATCTCATTTCCAAAGCCTTTTAATACAGCAATTCCATGTGCCGCACTTTCTTTTGTATCATAGCTTCCTGTGTATGCTGATCCCGCCAGCCCATTGCCAACAATTTCACCAGATTTGTATTCCATGTATGCATCCTGAATCATATCCAGTACTTTCATGGCTTTTTCTTTGGTGGAATAATGACCCAATGAAATATATTCATCTTCTCCTGGATTCATCTGACTCCAACAAATGATTTCTTTGCCATTAATGTTATTGATATTCACTACAATGTTTTCAAACTTTACCAGAGATATTTTATTCTGACTTCTGATTAACATTTTGCGTCCTCCTTAATCTTGCAAAAATCGCATTCAGTATTGCAATTTTTCCACTCGTCTGAATATTCTTCATATCCATCCGCTCCATTCAAATACTTATATGCAAGCACATTCATACATCTTTCGCAGGCCGTAGAAAAAACAACGAGTGCTTCCTGTAGTGTATAATCTCCGCTGTTTACCATTGCCATTATGACATCTTGATTTCCACCTCCAATACTTGTATGTAAGTCAATAAGTGGTGTAGTATCCGTTCCAGAATCCCATTTTCTTCCCCAAGGCTGCCACCACTTTCTTGTTTGGCTACACCCACAATTAGTGCATATATGGCCTTTTAATCCCTTTATCAGACCTGTATCCTTTTTCCAATATTTTCTTTTGTGTTTGCACATTTCCTTTTGAGATTTGCTATGTACCGCATAAATGCATTCCGTTATTTGCAAAGGGAAACAAGAATGATACGTCCTTGCCTTTTCCGGTACTTCCCGCATTAAATCTTCTTTTTGATTAATCACATTTCCATTCTCATCTTCGTACCAAATTCCTAATTTCAATTTTGCTTTATCAATATTCATTTTTCATTCTCGCTTTCTCATATAATTCAGAATATTTTTCCCATGTTTCTGGCAGCGTGGTACAATCTGGCTCATAAGGTTCTGGATATACAGTATATCCGCACTTCGTACATTTGATTTGTGGTGGAAAGTCCCTACTCCATTCCATATTTCCACCACATTTTCTGCAACGAATGTATCTCTCTACTTTCTTTGGTTTTGGTTTAAAAAATGAAATGTAATTATTATTTTTCATTTTTATCCTCACTTTCCCCATGTAAGCAACTGGCACGCTATTGTGCAGTTAGTACATGATTTTATACTCCCATCTTCTTAACCAGATTCTTATTCATCTCATCAAATCTTACATCTGTGTTCTCTTCAATGTCCTGTATCATGTTCAGAACGCTCATTTTGCCCTCATTTGCCATTCCAACGTACTCATTGGCAGTTCTTACCACATCAAGCAATCGCTTCGTGGAAAAGCCATATAAACGTCTCAGAGCCATCATTGTTGTAACAGTGTTGATCGTATTGCTCCAATCCTCACCAACAGTAAATCCATCCTCGTAGGCTTGCTGCTCTACGTCTTTTATCTGTCTATAACAGATCTGCATTGAACGCCCGAACGCCTGAGCTGCCTGGTTAGAAGCCTGAACAGGAAATCTGGTCTTTTTCTTGACTTTCAACTTGCTACTCATTTTTCTCTCACCTTTCTGAACTTGTATCCTGTCACTCGGTACGCTCGTGGTGTGCCGGGGTTGTCTGTCGCAAGCAAGCCACATTCCAGTAGCTCACCAAAATGATTCTGCACAGTATGGCTAGATACGCTCAGCCCTGCTGCGATTTCTGGAATGCTTGGCGGATAATCATGTTCTTTCAAGTATCTTATGATGTACAGATATACGTCTTTCCTTGTCTGAATACCCTCATAGTACTTTCTTGCTGTGTTATATGGCATTCCTATCACTCCTGTCATACTTTTATATTTCTTCCCATTTGAAGCGGCCTTTACCTGAATTACGCCACTGTCCGATGCCTCTCAGTTCTCCGTAGTCAAGCCATTCCCTAACTGCTGCTACGTGAGCATCACATAAACACTTAATTGTGAACTCAACCCAACTTCCAGCAGGTATTGTCTCGCTATTTGCAAGCGCAATTCTTTCGCCCTGCGGCGTTTGCCCTCTCAGCGGCCTCTGGCAAGTTCCTATTTCACCTTCAAAATGAATTGGAATTTTACGTTCCTCAACGAAAATTAGACCGTCAATTTCCTTTTTGTAAGCCTTGATTTTTGAAGATTTTGAACCAGTTACCTTTCTCAGCATTCCACAAGCATCTTTGAAAAAGCCCTTAATCTGGTAATCCCAGTAAATCGGCACACCGTTATCTCTCGGGAATATGGTCATGGATTTCTCAATCACTTCTTCAATTCCGATTGCTTCAATCTCTTCTTTTCTTGTTGGTGCGTCTGGTGCATTCGAAGCAATAAATGCTTCATGGATTTCCGGGTCTGCACTTGCTGTTCCTAAAATTTCTTCCAAAAATGTCAATCTTACTTTTAATTCTTTCATTCTGCTATTCTCCTTGTAATTTTTATAGTTTTCTTACATTGCCATACTATTCTTCTCCCTGGCTGACCTATGCGATTCAGTTCCGCCGCGCATCTTCACTTTTCCTTGCATAGCCACTCCCTTCCATGCCTCTGCACCGCACCTCGTTTCCAGGCTCTGCCACAGCTATGCATATCATTTCAACACCTTTCGTAGCAACTCCTTTGCATTTCCTCGCTAAGCAGTGCCTTTGCATTTCAATTCACTTCGTTGATATGCTTCTCCATAGCGCATTCAATGCCACTCCGCTCCTTGCATTTCCATTGCTGTGTTTATACAATATTCTTTTCCATGCTTCTTATATTTTACATTTCCCTGTTGACACATCCGCAGCCCATTTGTAAAAGGCTAAAGACAGATACCTCGCTAAACTGTCTGGATAGATTTCATATAAATCCTCGATTTTTTTATGTAATGCATCAAAATATTCATCATCATTTTTCACATTGTAAAATTCTTTTATTGTATTCCAAAACTCTGGCATGAACTTGTGCATGATTGGAATATCTTTAGCTTCTACTTTCATTATTCACCTTCTTTATGAGTAACCGATAGTAACCGAAACGTAACCGTTCAAAAATCCGCAAAGCCTTGATTTTACTGCATGGTAACCGAGTAACCGAGTAACCCTGACTTTCTCATATAGGGCAACTTTTATACTCAATATGTGCATATAAATACTCAAATATATATATGCAGAATCAAAGGTTACCTAGGTTACCCGGTTACCTTTTGAACGAATTGTTTATCAATCAAACACAATATCGTCAGTAATATCAAAATCATCATTGCAATTCACGAATCCTTTTGGAATTTCATCTACAATTTTCAAGAACACACATTTGGTGACGATTCCGTCCAACTTCTTCGCTTTGGTCGGATAACCTCTGCTGTCGGTTTCCACAAGCCCCTTCTTAACAGCCCATGATAGAAATGCTTTCCTTGAAAATCTTCCGTTTTTGCACAGATCATCAAATGCGGCACTATAGATTATTGCGGTTGACGTTTTCTCTACCGGATCATTGTCAATAACTCCCCATCTTTCTGTCTTAACATCCGGGTTATCATCGAATTTAATTCCGTTCATGGCAATCTTGTCAACCACGAACCAGTAAGCACGTTCGTTTTCAGATACCATTTCCTTCTCTGTCAGAAGACCTTTTGCAGTTTCAATGTCAATGTACTGGCCATCATGGAATAGCTGATCTGTTGCGATTTTATCTGCTACCAGAATGATACTCATAGATATACTCTGCTTTTGCATCTTGTCATCGTCCTGTATAAGCCCCTGATAGTGCTTTTGCAGGGCTTTTATATCATCAATGGACGACATTTCCTTGACTGCGTTCACAAAGTCAATTCCTGCATATCCGTAGTTCTTTTTAAGGGTATCAGCGGTAAGCTGTGGATCATCAAATATCTTTTCAGAACACTCGACCTCGATAATTCGGTTAATAGCCCCGCCTTGGCTGACATATCCGGCAAGCGGACGTTCACCATTGGTTAGAATACAGTTCTGCCACCGGTTCTCCCGATTGACACCCAGCTCCTTGTTAGAACGACTCTTTCCTTTGCCGGAACACAGGTCGTACACTATGCCCTCGAAGTTATCCCTAATCTTTGCAGATACCTTGGAAGTATCATCCAGAATTAGCGGAAGATTGTTAAGCATATCAGACTTTGCTTCCAGCGCCACATCTGTTGTCTTGAAGTCTCCTATATACCTAGATTCACCTGGATTTGCCCAGACGGAAGCCCCTAACATAAGCGTCACGGTCTTACCGCCCTCAGTTTCTCCCCAGAGGTCTACAAAAAATGGAAGGGCACCGACAAGTTTAATCAGAATACTGGCGAAGCTTGCAGCTAACATGATTTTAGGTTCAATTCTTCCAGTGGCGCGAACCTTCTTCACGTGCTCATACCACTCTGTTCTGCTGCCGCCTACGCTGATACTTTCATACAGTTGTCGGAATCTCATATCTCCATCAAACACAATATCCTTGTCGTAGGGAAGAAAATAGTCCCTGATCCATCCGATTTTGCTTGATGAATACTGAATATTGATATAATCGTCATTTGCATTCTCAACATCTGACAGATACCGCACAAGAAACTTCGCATTCTCAGATGTCACTGAAATCCCAAGCGCGGATAAGCCAACGATTTTAGTAGATGATGCAACCATGGTTTTCGGCACAATAACCTCGGACCATTTATTATTTCTCTTGTAGATTAGCTTTATCTGTTCTTCTCCAGTCTCCAGATTCTTCATTCGCTCTATTGGAAGTATAGGATGATAACAGGCTATAATGTCCGGTGATCCTGGATTTGTGTTTGAAATTCTAATTCCATCATCGTCCGCTATCCAGTTAAGACATTTCATCCTGTCATATTCGCAATCAGAGAAATTAGTCCACTGGTCTAGCATAGACACTGTTCTATTGTTCTTCTCTTTTTCGATCATCTGCTTCTGTACTTTCGTGTAGGCTTTAAGCAAATCCTCAAATTTTTTCTTCACGCCAAGCTCCTTAGCTCTGTCCAGAAGAGTCAGCGTAAGACGTGCCTTGTATATCTCGTCTTCCTGACTGAATATCTCGTCAAACACTTCTTCGTCCAGAATAGAATCCTTCGTGAGCTTGTTTATCATTTCCACTTTCAATCACCTTCTTCCAGTCCTGTAATAAATCCATGGTGATATAGTGCAAGTTGCAACCTGTTCCACACTTCACACCATCCGACAGATAATGGTTTCACTCTGCCAAGGATAGCCCGGTAGAAATCTATATCAGACAAGCATTCTTGCAGTTCGATATTTTTCTTCTGTTCTTCCTTCTGCCGCATTTCCATCTGCTTTTGATGGTGATATATCGCCATTCTGGAAGAGAAATCTGGTTTCTGGTAAGTTCCCCCAAGTATGGTAAAAGCTGTCTTAAAATCGCAATTATCCATGTTCTGAACGAATGTAAATATGTCACCAGTCGCACCACAGCCGAAACAATAATAGCTGTCTTTGTAGATTTTCATGGATGCAGTACGGTCGCCGCTGTGAAAGGGACACTGTATAAATCCTGCTCTGTTCGGAACCATGCCGTATCTACTCAGAACATCTCTCATGCTGTTCTGCTGCTTAATTGTTTCTTTGTCCATCTGAAAGAATCTCCATTATCCGTTTTCCGGTGTCCTTTTTATTGCAGAATTCAAACTGTACATTATACCGGTCTCTAATTGTGCATAAAGATCGAAACAAAGAAGTTCCTTTAATTTCTTTCTGTATGTATTTTTCTCTTGTTTTGATTTGTTTTCCGTCAATTGTTCGCGTTACATACCGAAAGCGTTCCATCTCCGGCTGATAGAAGAAATATACATCTTCAAGACACTTCACATCTGATCCGTGTTCTACCAGAATTACAAGCTGAATATGTGTCTGCATAGCTTTTATAAGTTCTTTCTTGAACCTTTCATGCTGATGGCAGACATTTCCATACAATTCCTGCAAATTCTGCTTTCTGTCAATTATCAGGCGGGGATTATCCAAATTCATATAATCCCCCACCATGAGCTTGCTGAAAAAATAATTGACTCCGCCCTGATCAAATGATTTTTTGATTTTTTGTATTGCCTTGGCTTTTTCTCTGGAATCAATCTGTATATCCATTCAAATCACCCTCTTAGTTAAATGGTAATTCTTCATCGATTCCGTCTGGAATATTCATAAATCCGTCTGAACCAGGCTCAGGCATAGAACTCTGATTTGAAGAAGTAGGAAGCAATTTTTCTTCCGGAATAGCTGCATCTTTCACACCATCCACACTTCTGAACCATCTGAGTTTATGATTTTTGTGTGTACTTCCGTTGTATTCTTCTTCTACAATCCCAAACACTCCGCCAACAGCTTTTCCTTTAAAGCACTGTCCAAAATTATCACCCCAGATTACAGAAAAGCCAGGGTTAGATTTTTCAACGGAAGTCGTGAATGTTTTAAACTGCTTTGAACAGTTTCCGTCCTGATCTTCTGTCATAATATACGTTGTTCCTGCTGACGGCCATCTTTTGTCTGGTCTGATATCATTTCTAAATGATTCCACAAAATATCCTGCCTGAGAATCATTCTGAGCAAAATCAAAAGATACTTTCAACATTGGTTTTCCTGATCTGCTCTGCGTTTCAAGAACTTCCTTAATTTCAAGGATATGACCACCTAATTCGATAGGTGTAAATTCTCCAGATGCCTGTGTGTTTTCGTAATTATTTGGTTTCTGCATTGTCTGTTCCTCCTAATTCGTAGTAGTCTCTGATAACCTTATCCACCTCTGCAAGGTCATTATCAATTGTCAAACTGTCAAACATTCCAATCGGGGATTTGCTTACCGCTCCCTGACTGGACTGGGTGACAAATAAGTGTTTGCCGCTTTCTTCGATGCAGCGAAGAACGATAGTAAACATGCCCTCGATGCAAACTTTTTCGTCCAGAAGCTTACCAATTGTCTTAGGTTTTACTTCCCCGGAATCATCTTTTTCTTCGTGCATCATCATATATACGATCTTGTCCTGCGGCACTTTCGTGACAATAAACTGGATAAGATTCCAGAAATAGTCTCCAATATCATTGTATAGCGAGAACACTGCATTGCCTTTTCCAGCAGAGGCGTGTCCTTTCATAAAATGATTCGTGATAAGATATCCTGCATCATCAATCACGATAGAATCAGCCTTTGATGCGATCAGGCACTTCATTACCTGCTGGTAATCGTCTGTAAACCATCCGTCAATCTTGCCTTTAAACGGAAGCGGTTTGTTCAATACTCTGATAAGATTCCAATGTTCATTCTGGCAGTTTCTAAGACTGGTACTCTTGCCAGAACCAGATTTTCCAATAATTAATACTGGTGTTGCCATTGCTATTCCTCCTTGTCATAAACCACATGTTTGCTGCCCTCAATAATCAGCAAGCTTGCAATATCTTTCATTGATAAGGTTGATTCGTTATAGATTTCAACCAGCGCGTTGTAAGCATCCGATGATACTTTTACAGCCGGATTATCCTTTCCGGTTGCAGGTTGCTTCTTCCTTGCCGGGATACGGATTTCAAATTCACTCACTGATACTTTCCTCCTTATATGATTTCTGAGCCGTTAAAAGCCCATTTAGAGCTTGTACGTAGCTTGCCAATGTTCTTGCTTTATACTGCTCCTCAATTGGATTATCTGGAACAAGTGCAAGCTGAACATCAATCAGTCTCAAGATTTCCTGTATCCTATCGTTCATAGACTGGCTCCTTTAACTGCTTAAAAAAACAATAGATTGCGTCTGACTTATCTCCCATGCCCGGAACCGTCTTACCGTTCTGAATGGAATCAGCGGCGTGGTACTCAAGATGGTCGATAAACATGTCTGGATTCTCCCAGTCGACAATAGGAGCATTTCGCTTGTTTAGTTCTTCCAGCAAGATATTTACTGCAAGAACCATATTCCATTTTGGAAGCAATTTTAACTCTTCAAGATTCATTTAACGGACACCTCCCATTGATAAGCAGTTCCAAAAGGTATTTCTTCGCACCCTCAAAACTTCCAGCTTCGGACGGAAACTCGTAAAACTGGCACACTGAAAAATGCTTTACGATCTCCCTTGCATCATTAAATACATAAATATAAACTCTGGATATGTCGTCACACGCCGTATAGTCAAAATTCACATGCGCCGTTGTTTCATTTGAAACCCTCAGACACAATTCGAACAATTCCTTAATTTTCTTCTCGTTCATTTTTTCTCCTTTCATAGATTTCCTATCAGAATCAGGCTTATAACTGCCGCTGCCAGAATCCGATCAAATCCATTTGTCCACTCCCATGCTGGAAGGAATGTTAAAAGGATTCCGATTGCTATTGACATCAAAATTTCTCGTTTACGATATTTCTTCATTCGTGTCCCTCTATCTAAGTAATACCCATGCTGCATTTGAAAGAATTAATGCCGCCATGGTAATTCCCCATGCACAGAACCATTTCTGTGTCTGTTTCTTGGCTTCTCTTACGACTTCTACTGCGTAGAAGTTCTCAAAATCTTCAAAGCTGGTTATTTTTGCGCTGTCCATTGTGCTTTTACCCTCGGTTTTCTTCATAAAAAATCCTCCTGTTCTCTTGCGAAATACAGGAAGAAATGTTATGATTGTCCTGTAATCCGCTAAGGTTGGTTTAGTGGTTTACGGCTCCGGGGTGGAGGTTTCAGCTCCCTCCGGGGCACTTATGCCAAATTTGCTTCTTTTCTTCGATAGTAGTCCAAGATGATTCTTGAACACTCATCTACAATCCTCTTATTGTCTTCCGGTGTATTATCTTTGCAGTAATCATCATGTATTCTGATTACCCCAGACCCTTTTTTAATTGTTTTGATTACTGCCATCAGTAAACCTCCTTTTATGCATTCACTATGTTAAGATATGCTGCTTGCTTCTTCTTGCTTCTGGTCAAGATCATCAGTTCTTCTCAAATAATGTCTTGCCATTCAGATTAGCTCGAAATGCATATTTATGGTCTTGATATTGGCTCTCTTGAAGAATTTGAGATAAAATGTCGTTTGGAGTAACCAATTGACATGTAAAAGTAGCTTGCGGACATTGAAGTTGTGACTCAATATCTGATATTCTCTTTTCGAGAGAGCGAATCTTTTTTCTGGTTGATTTTTTCATGCCTTTCTCCTTTCTGCTGATAAAATTTCGTGTTATACTCTCCTGTAAAGGAGAGATGTTATGGAAATTTCTGGTTCACAAATCAAATTGTTAAAACGTCTTTATAAAACTGATATACCGTTGTCTGATTTTTCCGATTCGGAAAAATGGGAAATAGAATATCTTGGGAAACGCGGGTTCATTAAATACAGTAAAGAAGATACCGATTCAAGAATCACACCAACCATTGTCTGCATTCAGTCAGCTGGAAAAGCTTTTTATGATTCTTATGTAAGAGACCGCAGACGGTGGTATATCCCTGTTGTTCTGTCCATTGTTGCCATCGCAATCAGCTTATTTGCACTGTACAAATCTGGACAGGTAATCAATGTTTACATTGACGAAAATAAAATGAATACGGTCACAGCTGAGAATCCTCCGGCAAATGCAGATAACAAATAGGGAAAATTCGGATATCTGTAAATGATTGGTAATCCGTCACCATACTTGCGCAACGCTCTGTGTGCTTGTCTAGCCATTTTCCCATGTGAATAATGAGGGTCACTGTTTATGGAATCCAGAATTTCCCATTTTGTCATGTTGTCATATTTTGACGGTGTTCTGTGGAACATTTGTTTTCACCTCCCTACCTTGACTTTTCATATTTATTCTCCTATCCTTTAAGCGCAGGCACTGACATGCTGAGTATCGAGGAAAGGAGACGAATATGGTTGAAACAATTACACGGCTGTATCATTGCCACAAGATTCACAAGCATGTGACCGTTTATGAAGAGTATGAGGTTTCTGGTAACAGTCGCCGCCTACTGCGGTGCTCATGTCCATATCATCAATACACGGAAATGAAGCCGCACTGTGATGGGTATAATGACCATGGTTTTCAATGTGGTTATGCAAAAAATCAATAACCAGGCTCACTAACTCATCTGGCCGCTCACTTGGCGATAGGTAGCAGTAAAGCCGTAGGTCACATTTGCAACAGTCTCCACCAGATTCTTTGCAGTGTTGGCTGACGGCTTTGTTAAATTGTAATGCGTCCATTTACACTCCTTTCTAATTCAATCTAATTGAATTTATCTGGCACAAAAATAAAATCCATAGGGATACCAGAAAGCTCACTCATTTTTCTAAGCTGAGATAATGTTGGCTCAGTGTTTCCTTTCTCCCAATTTACTACTGTATTATTGGAAACCCCTATCTTTTCAGCCCATTCTTTCTGATTGCATCTTGCATTCACCCGAACCGCCTCCAAACAAATCTGTGGCATTTTCTTTCCTCCTTTCTTAATTTCTGAATTCATTATAATTCAATATAATTGGATTGTCAACACCAAAATCCAAAATAATTGAATTTAATATTGAATTTTTTGTAATTATGATGTACAATACAAAATGTAAGGAGGAAAAAGTGCTATGACAAACGAAGAACAGAAGAGAATATTTTCAAAGAATCTCAGTAAGTATGTTGCTGAAAGTGGAAAGCAACAAAAGGAAATTGCTGAAGCTATAGGAGTTAATCCTACTACATTTAATATGTGGTATACGGGAAAAGCAATTCCTGGAACTGGAAAATTAGGAACACTGGCAAAGTATTTTAGAGTAGGGCTTTCAGACTTGGTAAATGAAAAAGAAGAAAAAGAGCTTGATGCCGAATACTCAGATGTTGCAATGAAAATCGGGCTAACAGACAAACGATTCATGAATATTATTCTTGAATACGATAAACTGCCGCCCGATAAAAAAGATTTATTATGTGATTTCTTTGAAAAATTTGTTTTCTAGCTGTTAGGGCGAGGAATTACTTCCTTGCCCTTTCTTCATTATATCCTCTTTTTACAAACCAAAATATAAGATTAAGTATCTTTTCATTATGCATATTCTGTATCATTTCGATAATCTCTTTCTTATAATCCATAACAGCCCTCCCTATTGCAATTACCACCTACATTACAGTATATGTCCGGTTTGTGGAAATAATCGAACGTTTGTTCGTTTCATGCCATTATATCACTAATGTTTGCCCTTGGAAACTGCCAGATATACACCGATATGTTTATGATCGCATAGAAATTATTCGTAAAATCAAAGATATAGTCTTTTCTGTTGAGTGGCAGGGCGAATAAAAACGGCGGCATGGTCTGCTTTATTTCATGGGCGCTATTCTTATGCAGGGTAGAAGATCTGTACGCATTTTGGACAGAATACACTTCTGACTCTTCACGGATATAATCCTCTACGCACATTGGTAAATAAACAATGTAATTAAGCAAAAGCGCAGCTCCTATTATAATTAGTATATTTTTGATTATTTTCATTTCATAAATCACCTAAAAACGTCTATTTACAACTAAATTTAACGATGCTATAATAAAAATAGCATATTTAAACACTTTTTTTTGCAAATGGCGAAAACAACGCCCATAAGGGAATGATTTGAATGAAAATTGCGATTTGTGACGATGATAATTTACGAATTGAGATTTTCAAAAATAGCATTGACCGATATCTAAAAGAGCATGGTGATGGTGGATATACATTAACCACTTACACCAGCGGAAAGCCTTTGATCGACGATGTTTCAGATGGTGAATGGTATGACATAATAATTCTTGATGTCTCCATTAACGGAGAAAATGGCATAGAGATTGCCAAAAGATTAAGAAAAATCGGATACTATGGAAATATCACTTTTTGGACAGAACGCAAAGAATATGTATTTGATGCACTTGATGTGCTGCCGGTTCATTACATCATTAAAGGCTCTGAGCATGGAAGAATGTATTCAGTTGTTGAGCAGACGCTTGAAAATATCCGTGAAAAAACGCTTACTATCAAGAACAAGGACTACTTTCACAGAGCTGAATTCCGGCATATTGAATACATCGAAAGCCAGAACAAATACATAATGATCCATTGCACGTGCGGAATATCACACAAGGAACGAGGAAAGCTCAATGATATCGAAAAGAGTCTTGACGGAAGATTTTTGCGCTGCCACCAGAGCTATATAGTTAATATGGACGAGGTAAGCGAAGTAAGCCATTTTTTTACGATGGTATCTGGCGCGATCGTCCCGATCAGGCAAAGAGAACTTGCGAAAATAAGAGAAAAATATGAAAACTACGTCATTGGAGGGAGATAAAGCATGAGCGAAGAAAAAACAAAGAAGTGCAAACATTGCAAGATGGACATTCCGAAAGATGCAAAAATATGTCCACATTGTAGAAAGAAACAAAAAAGTGGAATATTAAAATGGGTTGTATTAATACTTATCATAGGAGTGGTTATCGGTGCTGTCACAGGCGAAGACAAATCCGCTGATAGTACGACAAAACAAACAGAAGCAACTGCTTCAGACAGTCAGAAACAGGAATCTGAGTCAATCGAATATACATCTGTATCTGTAAATGACATGATGGATGCCCTTAATAATAACGCTATGGGAGCGTCTGACAAATATAAAGGTAAATACCTTGAGATTACCGGAAAGCTCACAAACATTGATGCAGCCGGAAAATATATTGATCTCATGGCTGATGGAGATTTTGAGATTATTGGAGTTCAGTGTTACATCAAAAACGACGACCAGAAAGCTAAAATAGCATCTATGTCAAAAGGTGACACTGTTACATTGAAAGGAAAATGTACGGATGTCGGAGAAGTGCTTGGATATTCTCTTGATATTGATGAAATAGAATAAATGCTAAAAAAGACCGGCTCTCGCTACCAACGAGGACCGGTCTTTAAAAATAAGACAATTCCAGAGAAAAATCTTACCTACACATTAAGTATATCATCTCCGGGATTGCCGCACAAGTGCAAAAAAGGAGAATGATAAAATGAATGAATCAGTATGTATCTATTTGAGAAAATCCAGAGCCGATCGGGAAGCTGAGGCGCATGGAGAGGGTGAAACTCTTGCCAGACACGAACATATCTTACTGGATCTTGCGAAAAGGCAAGGTTATAGCATTGGTGCAATCTACAGAGAAGTAGTTTCCGGTGAAACAATCTCCGCACGTCCAGTCATGCAAAGACTTCTTCACGAAGTGGAATCCGGGCTGTGGGACGGTGTTTTGGTTGTGGAAGTAGAACGTCTTGCCAGAGGCGACACCATCGACCAAGGCGTTGTGTCCAGAGCTTTCCAATATTCCGATACGAAGATTATTACTCCAACAAAAATATACGATCCGAACAACGAATTTGATGAAGAATACTTCGAATTTGGACTTTTTATGTCCAGACGTGAATATAAGACCATCAAGCGCCGATTGAATAATGGTAGAATCTCATCGGTCAAAGAGGGAAAATACTGTGGCAACAAACCACCTTACGGATACGAAAGAGTAAAACTCGAAAAAGAAAAAGGTTATACCCTCAGACCTGTTCCGGCTCAAGCCGAGATCGTAAAGATGATATACACCTGGTATGCCGGTGATGGTTGTGAGCAAATTGGAGTTGCGAAGATTGTACGGAAATTAAACGACATGGGAATAAAATCTGCGCTAGGTGGTGACTGGACTCCTGCCAGTATACAGGGGATCCTGACAAATCCGGTATACATCGGAAAAATACGATGGAACGGGAGAAAAACTGTAAAGACTATACAGAACGGGCAAGTGGTCAAGACGCGCCCACGGTCCAGGGATGTCCTTATCTGCGAAGGATTGCATCCGGCTATTATATCAGAGGATCTGTATAATTCTGCACAAGAGATACGTCAAAAGAACCCACCCCGTCCGATCAGCATAAAAAACACAGTTCGCAATCCGCTTGCCGGAATTGTCTATTGCAGCAAGTGTGGTCGTGCCATGGTTCGCCGCCCTTATCAAAAACACGGACAGGAAGATACTCTTATGTGTCCATATACGTCTTGCCCTACAGTGAGTAGCAAATTATCTCTGGTTGAAAAAGCTGTACTTGATGGAATCAAAGAAATAGCAGAGAAGTATAAACTGAACAATGATATTAATACTCCGTCTAATACTATCAATTCTGGTATAGTATCTAAGCAAAATCTTATACGTGAAAAAGAAAGTGAGCTGGAAAGCTTAAATGTCCAAAAAGCAAAACAATATGATCTGCTTGAGCAAGGAATCTACACCACAGAAGTCTTCCTTGAACGCTCCAAAACCATAGCTATATCTATCCAATCATGTTCTGATATTATTGCGAAATTAAGAGAAGAAATTGAACACGATGAGAATATTAAGGCACAACAGTCGAATTTTGTTCCACGCTGCGAAGAATTACTTAATAACTATTGGAACCTTGACGTGGAATCACGAAATAGAATGCTCAAGAGTCTGATTGAAAGAGTAGTCTACTCAAAAGATAAGAGAAACGCTTATGGATATGGGAATGAGGCTAATTTTGAGCTAGACATTTTTCCGAAAATCCAAAAAAAATGATTAATGACATCTTATATGTGCCAGTTCGTCCGTACATAAATGTTATCAATATATAAAAGAAGCCCCAAGGATTAATTCCAAGGGGCTTTAGTTTTATACTTTTTTTAGATTGCAATCAAATCTTTCCAGGTGTTTTCGCCGCACTCTCCGTCTACGGCAAGAACTCCGTTTCTTGATTTCTGGTACTGTTTTAATGCATAGATGGTGTTCTCATCTGCTTTTCTGGATAAGCTCAGTGCTTTTCTGTTTTTCCCTTTAAATCCTCTTGCGATCAAAATCTCCTGAAGCAACAGGACAGAAGTTCCTTCACTTCCAAGTTTTACTAATTTCGGCTCAAACATATAACCGGCTCCTTTCGATGTGGTTGTTGTAGTTGGTTTGCTTGATGTGTTAGTTGATGGCTTTGCGGTAGGCTTACTCCCAGTAGTATTGGTAAGTCCACTAAAATCAATCCCTTTTCCGGTAAATCTGAGGCGGTGCGTCCATCCATGACTATACAGGTACCACGGCTGTGTCCGGATCTCGTTTCCGGAGTTATCCTTTGTGTCAGTGGTTCCCTCTGAGCTACGGGCATGTACAATATTGTTTTTGTCGATTGCCATTGCTACATGACGACTGGTATTGAGTTCCAAGTCGCCTTTAATCATCTGTGCATGAGCAGTCTGCTTTCTGGCAACAATTTCAAATCCAACGTTGAGCATATTGAGCATGTTACCGGTATAACTGCAATGTTCTTTTAAATATCTGGCCTGTTTGGTCAGTCCGTTTTTCAGAAACGCGTAGTAATATGCGGTACACGCTAAACTGGAACAGTCAAATGATTTTGGGGTTTCGATGCTATACAAACTGCGAATCTGCTGACTGTATCCGTGGTCATTGTCATTTGCAATTTTTACCGCAAAATCAACCGCGTCATTCCGGATATTCTGAATAATCTGTTCTTTTGTTTTTGCCATTGTTGTTTCTCCCTTCTGGTCATTGCCTTTATAATCTTTGTAGAATACATCTCTATCTACATTTGTGTTGATTCCAGGAATCTTGGCTTTGGAGCTGTACTGCCATCCTACACCAAAGCTAGGGCGAATTCTCTCTTGCAACCATCCATTGTCGTTACCTGGATATCTCGCAATCCAGAACTCATACTTCTTTAAGTGGCTACAAATCACATTCATGTACCAGTCAAGATTGCAATAGATTGCAAATTTATAACCAGCAGCAACAATGATTTCTTGGAACGCCTCTGCCAGATTATGAATACTCTCTGCTCCAAGTACTCTCTGCCTATGATTCTCTAAGTCGAGGAATACTGGAAACTGAATCTTTCTTCCGTTCAGTACGGAAACAACCTTTCTGGCTTCGTTCTGGGCTTCAGATACTGTTGAAGCGTAGGAATACTTGTATACTCCTACTGGAATTTTGTGTTTGCTGCAACCGGCAAAGTTATTCTCAAACTGAGAATCAATCACGTTTCCAACTTCTGTAATACGCAAGATTGCAAAGTCCATGCCGTAGTTTGCTACAGTATCCCAATTAATCTTTCCTTGGTGAGCGGATACGTCAATTCCTTTAATCTCCATCTGCCTTCCTTTCTCCGGTCTTGCACCGGCGCAAATTCCAATATATGTCATTCAAACGTGCTTAAAAAGTGTTATGCTCGTTTCAATACAAGATCAATAAAGTAATTTCCTTGTGGAAATGTCGGATTCGCATAAACAATATTGTTTTGTATTGCTATTGAAGCTATAGTACCTGTAGTACTGACAACTCCAATATTGGATACTGCTTGCATTTTTATATTGGATGGTAATATTGCAAGTGTATCCTTTGAAGCTAATGGACCAGTCAGCTCGACACCGATATGTATATACACAAACTGTGAATTATAGACACAAAAAGATGTACCGAGTGCATGCGCAACAGAAATATTAGTTGTCAAATTCGTGTTTAATGTATTAATACCTAGCTTGTCTTTCAGGTATGTAAATAATTGTGAGAACGATATTTTTTTTAATACATTCCCTTCTCCAACTATCAATGTGTCACTTTCTGCCGGCGTTGCTTTCGAAGCCAGTGCCGACATTAATATTGTTTTTAATGATTCTGCCATGGTGTCACTCCTTTCTTAAGAGTTGCTTTATTTCATTAAGTCCCTGTTTGAGTAAATCTATTTCTGACTTCTGACTTTTAATCATTGCAAACATAGCCGGTATCATGATACGTTCGTTCCAGTTCTCGGGAAGCCCGTCTGTGTTATGGTCAACTGCCAAAGGAAAATACTTGTCCACATCTTCTGCTATGAACATTGGAAATTCTACGTCTGCGCGTTCATCTCCTTTTGCAAGGTAGCCTTCTTTATACCGTGCCATTATCGGTTCGATGTTGTACAGATTCTCAATAAATTCTTCTGGCAAGGAAGCTCCGAGGATTTTGTAGCGTTTGGAAGAAGATGAACTCATGTATACTAGATTGTCGTGAATCCTTAAATAATTTCCAGATGAAAGTGTGTTTAAATTGAAAATCTGAAATCCATCCGTTCCATCAGAAAAAGGTTCTGTTCCGCAGATTATGTTAAAGCCCCCATCGGCAACAAGACCATTTCCATAAGCACTCAAGGTGACCCCATTAATGCTTATTTCTTCATTTTCTGCGTCCAGTATTATAATACCGTTAGGAGATATTAATTGTTTTGCCTCATTATCTAGAACCCACCCGGCAATATTTCCAGTGTTAGCACTTAATTCACCAGTAAAAGTTCCATCTGCTGACTTCAAACTGCCGGAAAACGTTCCTTTTGTAAAATTCACTCCTGTGTTGTCAATATATCCAACTTGATTACCGGCTGAATCTCTAATAACTAATTTTCCGTTGCCATTATTTACACCGCCAAGTGTCAATTCACCGCCAAGTGCCGCACTGAAGCTGATATACAGTTGGCCATTCTTGTAGTACAGGCCTTTCCATGCACCATCATTTGATAGTATTTCTACGATTTGCGATTGTGTCAGATTGTCCACATCAATCACTACCGCAACACTCTGCATATCCATCAATGTTGTAGTTCCACCGGATGCATACAGCTTGCACCGGACATTCGTGACATCCCTAGGAATACCGATAGTAGAGCCGTTGGAGCTTGAAATAGTTTCGCCAGAGCTATTGGTCAGTATCGTATAGAGATAATGTGTCACCGTATCTTCATCCGTTGAACTGGTGTAAATGGTTTTCCATGTATTACCATCAGTAGTCTCTTCGATTACGAATCTGCCCTTATACGCTGTCCTCGTGGCTGAATCACCGTCTCGGTAGTACGACTTGAACTGCACGAAGTTCGGGCTGATCGTATTACCAGAGCTTCGTTTCAGGACATTGCAGGACGGTTCGATCATGTACGTCCTGCCGGGAGTACCGTCTGCACCGGCTTTCTGTTTCGATATAGAAAACCTACGGGTGATGGATAATGTCAGCAGATAGGTAGCCTTGATATCCACCCATCCATTGTCTGCACTCAAGCCTGTGACAGTGTAAGTATGCGTATCTACATCCCAAGAGCCGGTTACACTGTCTGATTTTGTAATGGTATAGCTACAATCATTTGTGATATCTGACGAGCCGTACATAACTTTCGCTGTAGTTGTCACTGTTGGAAATACCGGAATGTTTCCGTCTGCGTCAGATGTGATCGTCTGCATATCGTTTGACAGCTGGAATGTCATATTCTTGGCAGATGCAATATTGTTGTCCATTTTTGTCAGTTTATCCGGCAAAGAACTATCACCAATAACAACATTATCACCGCTGATAATAACTTTCTTGGTGTCCATATCAACTTGGAAGATGATATTTCCATCGCTATCTCTAACAATCAACGCACCTGTATCAATATAATCAGCATTGATACCATGTGCGTACAGAATTTTTGCTATCAAATCGCCTGTCAGGAAGAAGCCGTAAGGGTATGTTTTACCGCCATCATTGGATACACCAATGGCTTCTGCTGTGAATTTAATTACATTTTTTGATTCTGCGAGTGTAGGCTTGTCATGCAGATATGTGATAGTACTGCCATTTTCCTGTGCGACTGATGTTTCATATAATCCAGAAGAATTTTTTAAGGTTTCTTCTAATTTCTCTACTGCTTTCTCTCTGGCCGTTTTTTCTTTTTTGACAAGCCGCCTTGCTTCTACGATTGCCTTAGTGGATTCTGACTGGAACTTGCTCATTCCTCTGATCGGATCATCGGCTTGGGTTTTTACAGTAGTTTTTCCATTAACAGAGCAAGAAACATCTGTCAGCGGAGTGATATATCTATTCCATCTGCGGTCGTAAGTATATGCCATATCTCCGAACTCAATGAGTGGATTATACGCAAGCTCTCCCGACATATTGCGGAACTTAACTCCAATTATGGAATCACCGATTTGAGCAGCTACCGTCTCCAAGTCCGAATTTGTAACAAGGTCATTCTCCAGTTCAAGGACATATCCTGTGTTTCCGTATATGGATTCATTTTCTTTATTTTTGAGTTTGATTCCGGTAATCACAATATCATCACTGGATACAGTCGGACTCTCAAAAAAGTCCTTGAGCTTTTCAGATGTGTCAGTAGCTGATTCAATTAATGTCAAGAATCCATCATTGTCAATTGTCCAGTTACCTACTGGACTGATAAAATTTTCAGAGTCAATACTTGCGCCGCCTTTAAATTTGATGTTTCCATCAGCGTCCACTATTGCACTGCAATCTTCTTGTAGATTGGAAAAATCCCATTTGATGAACTGTAAGTATCCTCTGTTATCCAGACGGGCGTTCGCAGTCTCAAGCATTGCCGCCCATCCGAATAATTGGCGAAATGTCATATTCTCCGGAATCTCTGATATAATCAGATTGCCATGCTGCATTGTTCCGCCAAATGGAATACTCAATGTATCGCACGCATCTCTGACAAGGTTTATTATTGTCTGAGGCAATACCAGTTTTGATGTATACGTGGCGTTCGCTTTGTACATATCATCAAGAGCCGTAAAGCTAAGTAATTCGCCATATTGCTCTGGTGTCGTGATCGTATATGTACCTTTGTCGATGGTTTCGATCGTACTGGCGTTAATCTGCATTTTGAGATATGCATGGACTTTCGCCTGATAGAAATAATAATTCTTCCATTGATCCTGAGAGTTGTCTAACTCAAGCGTCATGGACTTACATACGACACAACCAATTGGGAAACTGCTACTTTCTGCGCAATCGGAAAAAGTGCAGTTTTCACCCATAATTTCATCTTTTACGGTTTTTACAGTTCCGTCAGGGAAAGTGATTTCCACTTCCTGCCAGACTTTTTCTCCGTCCTGTAGTTTCTGTTTGAATGCGTCTGATGCATTAATCAAAGTGGATTCACCCCCTGCATGTTACAACTTATTTTTGAGTAATATTCTTCACCAGGTGCCACACAAGCTAAGGAAAACGTCCCTTTTCCAACGTAGAATGATTCTGTACGCCAATCATGGTGCCAGATGGAATAATGATACAAGCTAAAAGGATTCCCGTGAATTATTGCATTTATGAGTTCTTCTGCTTCGCTCACTGGTATATTGCTAGCCTCATAGCTGTACTGAACAACCGTAAATAATGGAACTAATATAGCTTTTCCAAATTGCGTACGATTGCTTCCTTCGGAGTAAGTTGTTTCAAAATTACACGTCATATCCTTGTCTGGCTGAGGCATGCGTTTGCCGTTTATTTTATATCTGTCTGTTATAGATTTACTTAATAATATAGGCGCCATGCGCTCACCTCCTATGCCAGTTCAAACGGATTTCTGCCGCTTGTATTCTGTCTCAACTTTGCTTCTTCGATAATTTCATCAAATACTGTTCTTCGGTTAATCTGAGCGGTAAAACGATAATTTCCACCACTCTGCTGTCCACCAGTTTCTTCACGAGCAATCTTCCTGAGCAGTGCTTCCGGTGCTTCGATGTTATTACCCTGTTTCTGGTCACCAAGGACAGCCAAAAATTCACTTCTTGGTGGAATAACTGCGCCTTTTGCGAGATAAGGTACTGTTGGAACTCTCGGAAATGTTGCACTAAATCCGATTGTTTTCTTGCCGAACGGTGTAGGCACTTCCCACGGACCAAAGGAGAAAGCCGATTCAATTCCGCCAATTGCACTGTTGACAGTTCCGATCGCTCTGTTGACGATTCCGATGACCTTGTTCAATATGTTTCGAATGGTATCACGGATACCGCCGAAGATTTCCACCACTCTGTTTCTTGCAGATGTAAATTTGTTTACAATAGCATCGCGGATAGCTGCAACTTTATTTTCCACAATCGTCATGATATTCTCCCAAGTTTCTTTTGCATTGGCTTTCATACCATTCCATAAAGTTGAAGTCTTTTCTTTCATGTCACTAATTTTTCTGGTTGCCGCTTCTGCCATTTCTCGCGTCTTTGAAGTCACAAATTTAACTATCGAAGAAATGACATTTGAAACAAGCGTTCCTATCGCATTCAAAATTCCAGTAACGGTCTCTTTCAGATCAGAAAGAATCATACTTACACCTTCGCCCATTGTTTTAAAGAAGCCAACAACAGCAGATGCTACGATTCCTGCAACTTCTTTAATTTTGTCCCAATTTTTGTACAGTAGTACTCCAATTGCAATGCACGCCGTTACTGCCGCTATAAAAATTCCACCCGGCCCGATAGCCGTTGCGATAGCTTTAATACCACCTATAATTCCACCAGAACCAGTCATCAATGCTATGAGACCTTTTGCAAAATCCATAACGGTTGTGATGCTTCCGCTGATACTTTTAGCCAGTACTGCGATCTTTTCTGCGGCAAATGCACCTATAAGAGCTGTGCCAAATGCTTCGATAATAGATTGATGGTCTGTAAATAATCCAATTAAATCAGCAATTAAGTTAATTACTGTCGGGAGTCCTGCCTCAATTACCCATTTGAGCATCGGAAGAATGATGTTGTTATATATCCGCTCAAGGACATTTCCTATCGCTTCATACATCGGTACCATTTTTGATGTCGAATTACTGATAGATTCTAGCAATGGATAGAAGTCCAAGTTTGCCGCCCATGTTGCCGTATCTGCAGCAATTCTCTCAACAAACTGCATAACTACTACAAGAGCATCTGCAATGTTCTGGATAATCTGCGTTCCGACATTGTTCTTGTTCCACGCATCGGCAAAACCGGATGCAATATTCCCGATAGTTTTAAGCACGTTCTGAGCAATTCTCAGCATGGTCGTAAGCATCGTTGTGCCTGTGCCATTTGTCCAGACCTCTATAAGGCTTTTACCTACGCTCTTAGCGAGTTTTGCAATTCCCGACAAAGCAATGTTTGCCGCGTCAATGGTGTTCTTGCCCTCTTTTTTCCATGCGTCTTGAAATGGTTTCCAGAGTTTTTTGAGAAGGTCAGCAAGTTTCTTTGCGGAATCACTAATCTTGTCAAGTGCGGTTTCACCTTCTGCGAGATTTCCGTAGTCCACATTACCAACTGAACTCGGAAGACCGCTGTTACCTGCTCCACCACTTCCACCAGATGAAGATGGTGTGGAAGATGAATTGCTGCCAGTAGATGTGACTTTGTGAACTTCATCAAGCGATGAAAGATAGTTTTTTGTTTCCTTATTCGCTTTTTTCGTGGCTATTGCATTATCTTTATTGGCATCTGCCAGTTTCTCTGCATTATCCGCCGCCTGTCCATACTGATCTGCTGTGTCTGCAATCGCGCCTGTTCCGGCAAGACCTGCTCCACTTCCACTTGTCTGACCAGATGATTTCTTGCCAGTAATAAGCTCCGTGAATGACTTGAATGCATTCGCCAGTGTTGCCAGTTTGCCTAGTAAGATATTAATAAATTTCAGAACAGGTGCGAAAATATTAATTAATCCCTGTCCGACTGTAGCCTTGAGAGACTGTAACTGTAACTGCATAACTCTGACCTGGTTCGCCCATGAATCAGATGTTCGAATGAAATCACCAGAAGCGGCTGATAACTGTTTTTGCACAAAAGCCAGACGGAGGGCAACTTTCTCTTGTTCGGTCATTTCAGATGTGGTCTTGCCATAGCCATTCGCAAGTGCGTACTGGTCAAGTGCCGACTGGGTCATTACCACGCCCAAATCTTTTAATGTTTCCGTTTCACCCGTAAAAACTGATTTCAGCTTGATATAAGCCAAGTCCTGACTGATGTTGTAGAATGATGCCACATCGCCAGTAAGCTGTGTCAGAGCTGTTGACATGTCGTAAGCCTGTGATTCTGAAAATCCGAAAGACTTAGACATTGCTCCGAACGTACCGACATACCTTTTTGCCATTGTTTCAGATAATCCAGCTGAGGTCATGGCGTTCTTTGCAAATTCATTGACCTTATCCGACATGGTGGTAAATGTAACATCAACCACGTTCTGAACTTCTGCGAGGTCGGAGCCAAGTTCCACGCACTCTTTTCCGAACTGCACTAACTTGCCAACTGCAAACGCTCCGCCAATCAGCAGACCGATTTTTTTTACAGCACTCCCAAGGCCGTTAAATGACTGTTTTATAGCTGATACGCCATTCTGGACACCGGTTGTATCCATTCTGGTATCAATAATGACTGAGCCATCAGCAGCCATGTGTCCACCTCCTAACTATTTGAGGTTCAACATCTCATTCAGCGCATCTTTATACGCTTGCTCCTCGTCGCTGAGACGTGTTTTTATATTAATAATGCTCTTATTTTCCTGATAGAATTTCTTTTCCCATTTATCCAGACGTTCGCCTCTTGCCTTTTTTGACCGGATTCCAACAACTGTATTGAACAGGCACTCACCAGACTCCATGAAATATCCAAAGAATGTCCACCAGTGCATATAAGGTATGGATCTGATTTCTTTACCAGCAACCTTGTTTACTGCCGGAACGATCATATCTCCGTCTTGTTCCCAGTCCATCAAACGTGGTTTAGGCTTATTCGGACTATCGTCAACTTGACCACAGTCAATAAACTCGCAAGCTTTCCGACAAGCTTCTGTAAGATGTTCTGATGGTATGTTTTGCCAATCCTCGAACAGAATCTGCAACATAACAACTGCTTTTGCCTGTTCGTCTAACTCTGGATCATTTTGCGCAATGAGAATATCAATGATTGCTCGAAAATCCGTTCTAATAGAAAAATCCACCCCACTGATGTTTAGTGAGGTGGGAAGCTCATAGGCGGTCATTTTGTATATTTCTCCACGTACTTATTGACTGCCGTCTGCATTTTCTTTTTTCTCTTTTCGATCTCCGGTGCAATTGCTTCTGCGATCTTATCCAGGACGATATAAGCAAACACCTGACCATTGCCGAATACAGTGGTTGCCGTAATAGGTTCCTTGAACAGGTCTTTTGATGCTTCATATCCGAGCAGGTAGTTGATTTTGTCTTCGATCTGTTTGTTCAGTTCTGCCACTTCCTTACCAGATGTGACTTTTTGAATAGAATTTTTAAGCTGGTCAAAGTACTCTCCCAGTTCCTCCGCACGTGCTGCTACATTGATATCAGTCGGGTTAAGCTTGAAAGAAGAAAAAACTTCGTCTTCGTTGTTGGTAAACGTGAATGTAAAAATTCCATCATCAATTTTTGTATTAATTACTTTTGCCATTTAGCATGTCCTCCTTACATATGTGTTTATTCGCTGTCAGCTGTGAATGTACCGGAACTGATATCAAATTTTCCTTTTACACGCTCGCCAACATAGTTGACGGTAAATGGAATCTGATAACCGGACGTATCACCGCCATAGGAGGTTGGCACAACGTAACAATCCTGCTGATATGCTTCATACTTGCCTGCTGTGGCTTCTGTCCAGAGATGGACCTCAACTGCTTTTGTCTTGAGGTTATCGTCTTTAAGACGTCCATCTACGATTTTCTGTAATGCTGTGAACAGATCAGAAGTAGTGTCTGCATAGAACGGATCAGCATCAGAAGAAACTTCGTAGCCGTTATGTTTGAATGTGGATTCTCCAAGAATATTTTTAGATGTTTCGGTATCCGGGTTGAGTTCGACATTGTACTCTTCCAGATCCTTTCCAAGACGTTCATATTTCGGTGTCAGTCCCCCACAGAGAGAACCTGCATCGATATAATGAGCCATATATTTACGGTCAATCTTGCCTGTAACTGCCATAGAAATGTCCTTTCTGCCTATAACTCTTAAAAGGCTGTGTAGGTTAGCGACTATCTCCAATTGATAGCCGGTTGTTAATTGTTATATTACTTCATAAGTGTTTTCGTAGCGCACTGATAATGGTAATAACCAGTCCTGTACACCGTTTTCCTGCGGTTCTAAGCCATAGGAGTTGTCACGTGTGATACGTTTTATCACTCGCCCCTGTGAAAGCTCGGGAAACGCATTTAAACGTGTCTCAGAACCATTTATAATAACTGGTTCTCGACATATCCATTTACCGAGATTGTCCAGGAACTTCTGAACAGATAGCTTCTGCCTTTCCTTGTCGGATGCTGTTCGGTATACCACGTAAAATGGGTACTGGCATACTTGGTGCATCACGCCACAGACGTCTTCTTTTTCTGAATAAATCAAGGCACCGTTATCTGCTGAGAACGCAATTCCCGATTCTTTGCCGAGTTCTTCAAACTTGATTGTTTCATTTTCGTATAGTCCCGGATACTGGTTCAGGAGTGCTTTCATGGCATCTGTCAGAATCTCATATCCAGTTGCATCTTTACCGATAGGTTTATCTGCCATGTCTGCCACCTCCTGCCTGTGCTTTTACTTTACGAATCCATGTACTGCCGTATTGTCGTTTAGCGGCATCAAACCATTCAGCTTGTGCCTGAGTATGCGGTGATTTTGTATATTGAAGATTCTCTTTTGCATTCGTTTTACCGGAATACTGGCTCACAAGAACCTTTTCTGCATCGTGTCTCGCCCATGTACTACCTGTTGCAGGGTCAACCATAGTCTTTCCAAAATAAAGAAAACGTCCATAAGGAGCAGCTGCAGCACATACAAATCCAGTCCCTTGCATTGATGTACTTTTGACTCTTGTTCGGTCAATAAAATCTCCTGAAATCATTGGCATAAACTCTATCATACAGTCCATAACCATTCCATCAAGGAGATACTGAGCTTCTTGGTATTGCCTAGAAAATCTATCCATATTCAGCTTTATTTTCATATCTCCATCGACTACGGAGAACCCTTTAAAATGATGAATTTTACTCATATTACTTACCCAGAATCTCAAAATGTGGAATCAGTGTATACGGACCACCCACACTGGTAATCTTAAACACGTTATCCCTGTTCTCATTCATGTATTGGTAGAATCCGTTCCGATAATCACTGTCAATTACCGTTCCGCCAGTCCACTCACCCTCCCAGAAAAACGATTCGTCCGAGAATGTGATAGTATCTTCCAGAGCGTTGTTAATCTGCCTTTTCCACTCTTTAGGTGGTACATATGGGAGAATCTTGCCGTCCTTGTCAGTAATGGTTATATCACCGTTCTGGACGGTGTATCGAACGTGTAACTGTGCATTGTCGGTTGCGTCTGGTCCGTACTTTTTAAGGATTGCTCCTTTGTCGGTAATGAGGTCAACACCGGATAAAACATGAGGATACCAGTACACATCTCTTGTTGTGGCACTTTCGTAATAGTTGAAAAGTGTAATTTTAGATGAATACATGATACCCTCTCCTTAATTATTCTTTCTGCACTGTCTGCTTAATAACCTGATTCACACCAGTAGCCGACAATCCGTTAAACATACCGACTGCAACTGCTGTGATATAATCCGTTGCCGGGAAATCTGGGATAACTCCCATTCCGACAGCTCCGAGAATTCCACCAATAACCGCCATGATTACTGGAATCCATTCATCAGAGATTCTTTTTGATGCTTTGCAGCCCATTCCTACGATGTAGCAAATCATAACGATTGCGATACATGAGCCTAATGTTGAAATGTCCATCATTCAGATACCTCCTCATAAGTTTTTTTAAAAATATCCGGCTTGCACGGATAAAGCTCTCCGTTTACACCCTGTATAACATAGTCTCCAACAGAAACATGATGTGTTCCCTCTAATGTTTCGATATACAGCTCACACGGAGGTAAATCACAAGCTTCTGCGCCATAATACATAATGCCTTTCTTATAAGCTTCTTGCGCCCAAAATGGAACGTAAAACAAGCCATTCCGGTCTTTCAGATCACCATCATACTTAAATGCTTCAATAATAACAGGTTTTTTTCTAAACTTCATATTCACACTCCTGCATACAATACTGGTATTCCATCATCCGTCCTCACTCCCATCAGAAGCGGTAAAGCCGTCTTGCAAAGTAAGTCATTCGTTTTCTGCACATCTCCGGCGGCAGCATACACCGCACTCCACTCCTTTGCGCCCGATGCTTTCTGCTGAGGCGTTGCGTAAGAGATGGATTCGCTGCCGGATGATACAGATGTTACAATGCCTGTCGTGCTACCACCGGACCCGATTGCGGTTGACGTACCGCTCACAGCGGCATTGGTAGCATTCTTTTCAGCAAGCTCAATCTGATACATTTTTTCAGCCAATGAACAGACCGCCTTTTTAATACGCTTCTGTGAGCGTTCATCTGTCGGCAGTCCGCCCACCAGTCTGTCAAACGTCATTATGTCCACAAAATCACTGGCTCTTTCTGCCAGTCGTGGAAAGTCAGTTTCTGGCACGACATTGCCGAATGATTCTGTATAAAATTCATAATCTGCATAAGCCATGCCAGTTACCTCCTACGTTTATGATTTTGCTGTTACGCTTGCACTTCCAGCATTAAGTGCTTTGTAGGTTCCATCACACTCAACTACTGTGATCTTCTGTCCGGTTGCCGCTGTGATATCGGCTTTTCCATCCCAAGTGCTCCAGTTTCTGAGATTCTGTCCGTATCCAACAGTTACTGCATCTGCTGCAACTTTGTATTTATACACATTGTTGGCATTTTCTTTAGCTGGATTTACAGTGATTTTTGTATTTCCGGTTGTAGTTCCAGCTGTAGATGCTACTGTCAGAGTACCAAGTGTTGGTGTCTCATCAATGGTGATTACTGCAATTGCATCAATGTACTCCGCAAAAAGAGTAAGTCCCATAACTGCAAACGCTTCGGACACTGCTGTGTGGTAGTTACCCTGAGTGTGGAATCCGATCAGGTTTGTTTCACCGGAAACGGTATACACCAGACCAGCTCTCGCAAAGTCAGATTCGTTCGGGTCAACATAGTACAAGACGATGTTCTCAACAGGAGTTGCAATAACCTGTCCTCTTGGAATTTCACTGTCAGATAACAGGAATATTGTGTTGAATCCCATGAAGTCTTTCATATACTGGAAACCGAACTGATTCTGAATAGTGATTTCAGCCGCGCCAAGATATTCATATACATCCAGAATGTTGACAAATCCAACAACGCCAGTCGCATTCCTGTGCATCTGTTTGAATTTGTTCTCTACACGGCCTTTAGCCATTGCCAGAGCCATCTGGAATGTAGTTTCTGTGGAAGTAAGTGTACCGGTTTTCAGATAGTCATAGAATCTGCCGGTAACATCAGTCTGAAGCTGGAAAAGGAATTCATCATCGGTCATCTGAACAGCGTTCTCGTAACCATGATCCTTGATTGCTTCGATAGATACAGCCTTTGCGTACTTCTCGATAGTCATTTCCGCATAGTCTTTTTCTTTTACAACGAATTTGCTGTAAGGGATTTCCTCACCCTCTGCCACTTTTCCGCTCTGTAAAGTGCCCTCTGCGTATTTTGACTTGAGTACAGCACCCGGCTGCTTTTTGATAGGTCTCATGATACCCAGAATATCACGTAAGTGCTGCCAGTTTCTTTCGAATCTGGTAACAAAGTCAATCTCACGTGCCGTTACCTGAATA
>ERZ1026864.187-NODE-187-length-44534-cov-12.550192_pt1 | contig 44534 bp, 44 predicted proteins | sample MGYA00380162_ERZ1026864 | MGnify/ENA primary metagenome ERZ1026864 (study PRJEB33269, sample SAMEA4719798) | human gut metagenome | biome: human-associated habitat; feature: organic feature; material: feces | place: Cameroon | collected 2013-10 ... | reverse complement strand
ATATTATGTATATATAATATACACATATTTGTACTTTGAATTTATTTGTATTGACTCAGTGTATTTACTTCTTTAATATCAATGTTGGATGTTTAATCCAATAATATTAAGGAGGTGTATTGTGTATATTAAAAAAATTTATGGAACGCTATATAAAAGTAAATATGATTTTTTCGAACCTGATTCAGTATTAAGTAAAAATTGGTATGAGTGGAAAACTATTGTTGATTGGCGAACATGTGAGAAATGTTTTTTTATGAATGGTAGAATTATTTCTAAAAATTCTCAAATAGAAGAGCTGGAACATTTAAATTGTCGTTGCACTCTTGTAAGAGCAGGAGCTATTAGAGCAGGAAACGCAACATATGATGGTAAAAACGGTGCTGATTATTGGTTGAAACATTATGGAAAATTACCAGATTATTATGTTTCAAGGGAAAATTATAGTGATGCAGGTTGGAAAAATGGAAAATCACCGATAAAATGGTTTCCCGGAAAAATGATGTATGGGGGAAAATATTCGAATAATGAATTAAAACTTCCAGTAATGTTAGGTAGACAATGGTATGAAGCAGATATTAATTATTATGTTGGGAAAAGAAATCAGCATAAAATTTATTTTTCAAATGGTGGCTTGATTTTTGTTTCATATAATCATGGAAATACATTTTATGAAATAATTTAGGGGAAAAATATGTCAAAATTAAAAAAAGAAATAATTATAGATTTGTCGGCAGAAAGGTCTTTATACGGATTTTATTTACTGTTAATAAAAAAATTAGAATTGCCGGATTATACGGGGCTTACACTTGACGGAATGAGTGATTTTTTGCGTGAACCTTGGGAAGAGGATCGCAATGTTGATTTTATAAATGCTTCAAAAGCTTCAAAGGCTGTTAGGCTTAAAATGAATACGGTTACTGAAATGTTTGAATATGTAAAAGAGTTTCAAAAACAATGTGGTAACGAATTTACGTGGTCGATTGAATACTAAAAAAGGAGGCGGATAATTCCGTCTCCTTTTACTGTTAAGCAATGAATTTATTTAATAATCGTACCCATTGTGTTTGGCTTCATGCCTGCGGCGTTTGCTTCGTCTGTGTCGATGTGCATAGCAAGTGCATAGCTGTCGCTTACTCTGACAACAACATCACCGAAAGTGAGATTTCTGCCGTTTGCCGATGGGATTTCAACTGAAACGATTTCGCCGTTTGTAAGACCGAATTCCTCTGCATCCTTTGTTGTTGCGTGGATGTGACGCTTTGCTGCGATAACACCGTAAGCGATTTCGACTTCACCGCACGGACCAACGAGTTTGCAAGTGCCTGAACCCTCGATGTCGCCTGATTCTCTTACAGGAGCAACAACGCCGATTGAACGAGCGTCTGTGAGAGAAAGCTCAACCTGTGTTGCCTTTCTGCACGGACCGAGAATTGAAACTGCAGGGAACTCACCCTTTGTGCCGACAACTCTTACTCTTTCTTCACAAGCAAATTGACCCGGCTGTGAAAGCTCTTTCTTTACTGTGAGCTGATAGTCCTTGCCGAAAAGTGTTTCCAAATCTTCCTTTGACACATGAACGTGACGAGCAGAAATTTCTACTACTACCTGATTAGCCATAATTAATCCTCCAAAATTAATTTCTTTTTTAACAGCTATATTTTATACCATTTTATATTGTTTTTCAACACTTAATTTGTTATTATTTAAGAAGTATGAATTTATTTGAAAGGACGGTTTGGTTTTATGTATAAAAACTGGAGCAAAAAGACGGCAAAAAGATTTTTAGTAGGCACTTTGATAACATTTGTTGCATTTTTCGGACTGACTTTGATTTTGGTTGTTGCAATTTTGGGTAGAGATGATATAAACATTGCGATGTCGTTTGGCGAAAAGGTGCTTTTGTCGATTGTTTGTGCTCTTGTTCCCGTGTCGTCGCTTACAGGTTTTTGCGTGGGATTTATCAGAATCGATGAGTTAACAACAAAGCAAATTGTGCTTATGGTGGTATTTTGCATACCTATGGTGGTGCTGTCCGTGCCTTTCGGCTTTGCAATGTTTGTTCCGACGGTGGTAAAATGCCTTAAATTGCAACAAAATACTTGACAAATATAAATTATAATATATAATATATATTAATCGAATGTAAACCAAAGTGAGGTGAACCCAATGGGTTCGCTTCTTTTTATTGTAGGGGACTGCAAAGCGGTCCGAGGAGGTGTTAACTTGGCAAAGCCTACAACAGTGCAAAGGGTTGAAGAAATTATCAAGCCTTTTGCGGATGAAATGGGATATGATATTTGGAACATTCAGTTTGCAAAGGAAGGCTCGGATTGGTATTTGCGTATTTTTATCGACAAAGACGGCGGAATAGATATGAACGATTGCGTTGATTTTACTCACGCTATATCAAAGCCGCTTGACGAGGCAGACCCGATTTCTCAGAGCTATATGATGGAGGTTAGCTCGCCGGGAGTTGAAAGAGAACTTGTAAAAGATGAGCACTTTGAAAAGTATATTGGCGCTCCCGTTATGATGAGGACAATCAGGGCGATTGACGGCGTTCGTGATTTTAACGGAAAACTTGTTAAATACGAAAACAAAGAAATCACCGTTGAACTTCAGGACGGTCAAAGCGTTACGGTTAATAAAAAAGACACTTCTTATGTTAAACTTGACGATTTTGATATAAATGATTTTTCACAGGAAATGTAATTTATTTTAAATTTTATACCGAAAGGATGAATAGGGAAAAATGATGAACAAAGAATTTTTTGAAGCAGTAAAAATGCTTACAGCTGAAAAAGGAATTCCGGAAGATTATCTTTACGAAAAAATTGCTGCCGCAATTATTGTTGCCGCAAAGCACGATTACAACGGCAAGGACATTGTACATTGCGACATTGATCCGGAAAAAATGAGCATTAAGGTTTATGTAACCAAAAATGTTGTTGAAGAGATTGAAGACCCTGATACAGACCTCACTCTTGAGCAGGCTCAGCTTATTCGCAAGAGTGCAAAGGTCGGCAAGACAATTGACATTCCGCTCAAGACAAAAGACTTCGGCAGAATCGTTGCTCAAACCGCAAAGCATGTTATCCGTCAGGGTATCCGTGAGGCGGAAAGAGGAAAGATGCTTGAAGAATTCCAGAGCAAAAACCAAGAACTTCTTTCTGCAAAGGTTAGCAAGGTTGACCCTGTAACAGGCAATGTTTACCTTGAAATCGGTCACAGCGAGGCTGTTCTTCCAAAGGCAGAGCAGGTTCCGGGCGAAACATTTGTTGAAGGTCAGATGACAAAGATTTTTGTTGTTGATGTTAAGGATATGGGCAAAGGTCCAAAGGTTATGATTTCAAGAACTCACCCGGGTCTTGTAAGACGCCTTTTTGAAACAGAAGTTCCTGAAATTTTTGACGGCACAATCGAGATTATGAGCGTTTCCCGTGAGGCAGGCTCCCGTACAAAGATTGCCGTATATTCAAAGGACGAAAATGTAGACGCAGTAGGTTCGTGTATCGGTCCTAAGGGTCAGAGAGTTTCAAATGTTGTTGATGCTCTCGGCGGTGAAAAGATTGATATTGTTAAGTACAGCACAGACCCTGCCGAGTTTGTTTCTGCCGCACTTGCACCGTCTGATGTAATTTCTGTTGAAATTCTTGACGAGGACGCAAAGTCTTGCAGAGCAACAGTTCCGGACGATCAACTTTCACTTGCAATCGGCAATAAGGGTCAAAATGTTCGCCTTGCCGCAAAGCTTACATCGTGGAAGATTGACATCAAGCCTGAATCGGGTTTCTACGAGGGTGAGTCTGAAACTGCTCTTGAAGAAAGCGACAGCGAAGAATAATTATAACAAAGGTGATAGCTTATGAAAACCAAAAAAGTACCTATGAGAATGTGTACGGGCTGCGGCGAAATGTTTGACAAGCGTACACTTGTAAGAGTGGTTAAAGGCCCCGACGGAGAAGTCAGCCTTGACCTCACGGGCAAAAAAGCCGGCAGAGGTGCTTATGTTTGCAAAAACGCAGATTGCTTGAAAAAAGCAAGAAAAAAGCGTGCCTTTGAAAGAGCGTTTTCTATGAAAATAGAGGACAGCGTATACGATAAAATGGAAGAAGAAATTTCAAATGCCGAATAAAAAATATCTCTCAATGCTGGGAATGGCGAGAAGAGCGGGTAAACTCTCAATGGGTCATGATATGGCGGTTAAATCCGTGATTGAGCATAAGACCGACCTTGTGATTTTTGCGTCGGATGCTTCAAAGCGACTTGTTGATGAATTTGAGGTAAGCATACAAAAGTCAAAACATGATGTTGCCGTTAAAATTATTCCCGAAACGATAAACGACATCCACATGGCCTTGGGCTACAAAGCGGGAGTTATTACGGTTAACGACATTAACTTTTCCGGCAGAATAAAAGAATTAATTAATCAGGAGGAAAACGAGTATGGTAATAAAGATTAAGGTTTCCGATGTTGCAAAAGACTTCGGAAAGCAAAACAAAGAAATTATCGAAGTACTTGACCAATACTGCGAAGGTCCTGCAAAAAAAGCTGCAACTGCACTCAGCGAGGATGAACTTAACATCCTTTTTGATAAACTTACACAAGCAAACAGCGTAAGCAATTTTGATAGCTACTTTGCACAGAAAAAGGCTGCTCCGAAAAAGAAGGCGGCACCTAAAAAAGAAGCAAAGAAAGAGGCTGACCCTAAGGACGAGGCTAAAAACAAGAAGCGTCAAAGTCAAGCCGCTATTCTTCAAATGGCTGAGCAGGCTGCAAAGAGAGCTGAAGAAAAAGCAAAGAAAAAGGCAGAGCAGGCTCCTCAGGCAAGAACAAAGGGCGAGGCTCGCCATATTGATACAAGAGTAAACAATGTTGACCTTGAAAAGTATAATCAGAAGTACGAAGATATTTCTCCTGCAAATACAGTAAACGATTATCAGAAAAAGCAAAAGCTTAATCAAAAATCAAAGCAGTACAGAAAGAAGAAGCCTCAGGGTATGCACGCCCGTTCAAAGAAAGAAACAGAGGCACAGCGTCTTGCCCGTATTGCAGAGCAGAGAAAGAAGCAACAAATCAAGATTACAGTCGGTGACGAAATTACAGTAGGGGAACTTGCTTCACGCCTTCGTCTTGCAGCCAACGAAGTAATCAAGGCACTTATGAAACTCGGTATGATGGTATCGGTTAATGAGGTTATCGACTACGATACAGCCGAAATCGTTGCAACAGAACTTGGCGCAAAGGTTGAAAAAGAGGTTGTTGTTACAATCGAAGAGCAGATTATCGAGGCAGAAGACGAAAACGATGAAAACGCAGTTACACGCCCACCGGTTGTTTGCGTTATGGGTCATGTTGACCACGGTAAAACTTCTATCCTTGATGCTATTCGTAACACATCCGTTACATCAACCGAAGCCGGCGGTATTACACAGGCTATCGGTGCTTATCAGGTAGTAACTCCTGATAAACAGGTCATTACTTTCCTTGACACACCGGGTCACGCCGCATTTACCGCAATGCGTGCAAGAGGTGCAATGAGCACGGATATTGCCGTTCTTGTTGTTGCCGCAGATGACGGTATTATGCCGCAGACTATTGAGGCTATCAATCACGCAAAAGCAGCAGGTGTAGAAATTATTGTTGCCATCAACAAGATGGATAAAGAGGGTGCAAATCCTGACAGAGTTATGCAACAACTCACAGAGCACGAGCTTGTTCCGGAAGAATGGGGCGGCGATGTTATCTGCGTTCCTGTTTCGGCTAAAACAAAGATGGGTATCGACAAACTTCTTGAAACCATCAACCTTGTTGCAGAAATGTGCGAGCTTAAGGCTAATCCGGACAGATCCGCAAAAGGTGTTGTTATTGAAGCGAAACTTGACAAGGGCAGAGGTCCTATTGCAACACTTCTTGTACAAAACGGTACTCTCAATGCAGGTGATGTTATCGTTGCAGGTACAGCCGTAGGTAAGGTAAGAGCAATGGTTGACTGCCAGGGCAAAAAGATAAATTCGGCAGGTCCGTCTGTTCCTGTTGAAATTATGGGTCTTGACAATGTTCCTATGAGCGGCGACCTCTTCAATGCCGTATCGGATGAAAAACTTGCCCGTCAACTTGTTGAACAGCGTAAGGCAGAGGCTAAGGAAGAAGAATTCAAGGCATTCCAAAAGGTTACTCTTGACACATTGTTTGACACTCTCCACGAGGGCGAACTCAAAGACCTCAACATCATTGTTAAGGCTGATGTTCAAGGTTCTGTTGAAGCCGTTAAGCAGTCACTTCTCAAGATTGAAAATGATGAAGTCAGAGTTAAGATTATTCACGGCGGTGTCGGCACAATCAACGAAAGTGATGTCATGCTTGCAAATGCTTCAAATGCAATTATTGTAGGCTTTGCAGTAGGCATTGACCCAATCGCACAGGAAAGTGCAAACCGTGACGGTATCGAAATCAAGACTTACGATATTATTTATGACGCTATTGAAGATATTGAAAACGCTATGCGTGGTATGAGAGCACCTAAGTATCGTGATGTAGACACAGGTGCGGCAGAAGTTCGTGAAGTTTATAAAATTTCTTCGGCAGGTACAATCGCAGGTTGCGTTGTTACATCGGGTAACATTAAGCGTGGCGGTAAGATTCGTGTTATGAGAAACGACAAGCAAATTGCCGATGTTGATATTGCAAACCTCAAGAGATTTAAGGATGAAGTTAAGGAAGTATCATCGGGTTATGAATGCGGTATCAGCCTTGCAGGTTTTGATGACATTCAGGCAGGCGATATTTTTGAGGCTTACATTGTAGAAGAATACAGAGATTAAAGACTGTTGACAAAGCCAAATAAAGCTTTCTTAACAGTCGTAGGGAGGATTTATGGCAGGATACAGAATAGACAGAATTACAGAAGATATAAAAAGAGAGCTTATTGCTATTCTCCGTGAGGTCAAAGACCCGAGAGTAAGCGGTATGCTCACGGTTGTTAAGGTAGATGTCAGCAACGATTTAAGTTATGCAAAGGTGTACATCAGTGCTCTTGAGGGCGTAGAAAAGGCTAAAGAAGCGGTTAAAGGCTTAAAGGCGGCACAGGGATTTATTCGCGGTCGTCTCGGCTCATCGCTTCACCTTCGCAAAACACCGGAGCTTCGCTTTGTTGCGGATGATTCTATCGAAAAAGGAATGGAGCTTTTTGATAAGCTAAAGGGTATAGAAGCTAAAGATGAAGATTAATGTTGAAAAGTGTGCAGGTTTGCTCAAAAAAGAGGATTGCTTCACAATTCTCTGCCACGCTCATCCTGACGGTGATACCTTGGGAAGCGGATACGCACTGCTTCGTGCTTTGCAAAAAATGGGCAAAAAGGCAAAACTTATTTGTGATGATCCTATTCCGACAAAATATGAATATCTTTATAAAGACATAGAGGTTCAGGAGTTTGACGAAAAGTATATTATTGCCGTTGATGTTGCTACGGAAAACCTTCTCGGCGGACTTCAGAACACCTATGGCGGAAAAGTGGATTTGTGCATTGACCACCACGGTACAAACACAAATTACGCAAAGTATTTGTTGCTTAATGCAGATGCGGCGGCAAACTGCGAAATTATACTTAAAGTTATTAAAGCACTCGGCGTTGATATTGACAAAAATATGGCTGACTGCCTGTATACAGGTATAACAACAGACACAGGTTGCTTTAAGTATTCGTCGGCAACATCAAACACATACCGTTCTGCGGCAGAACTTATTGACCTCGGTGCGGATAACGGCTATATCAACCGTGTTATGTTTGAAACAAAGACGAAAAAATTTGCCGCTTTGGAGCGTCTTGCCATTGAGGGTATGCAGTTTTTCCTTGATGAAAGAGTGTGCATTCTTACCGTAACAAACGAGATGTACAAAAAGACAGGCACCACAGAGCTTGACACGGAAGCGTTGCCTCCGCTCACCCGTCAAATCGAGGGCGTGGAAATCGGTTTAACTATCCGTGAAAAAGCAGACGGCACCTGCAAATGTTCAATCAGAACATACGAGAGCGTAAATGCGGCAGAACTTGCGGCGGCTTTCGGCGGCGGAGGTCACAAGCAGGCGGCGGCTTGCAGATTTGATTGTGATGTTAAAACCGCAACAAAAAGGCTTGTTGAAAAATCAAAGGAATTATTGCACATATGACGGGAATAATTTGTGTAAACAAAGAAAAGGACATAACCTCTTTCGGCGTGGTTGCAAAACTTCGAGGCATAACAGGCGAGAAGAAGGCTGGTCATACGGGTACTCTTGACCCGATGGCAACAGGTGTTTTGCCTGTGATGTTCGGTGGAGCAACAAGGTTTTTGAATTTTTTGCCCGACAGCGACAAAGGTTACCGTGCAACCTTTAAACTCGGCATGACAACGGACACCTTGGATATTACGGGTGAGGTGACTTCGCAAAGCGAGGTTGCGGTTTCGCTTGATGATGTCAAAAAGGTGATGCGTGATTTTGTCGGCGTTATAGACCAAATTCCGCCTATGTTCAGTGCAAAAAGCGTGGACGGAGTGCGTCTTTATGACCTTGCAAGAGAGGGCAAAACCGTGGAGCGTGAAGCGTGCAAGGTTGAAATCAAGGAACTTGAATTGGTTGCTTTTGACGAAACCGAGCACACCTATCAAATTGATGTTCTTTGCAGTAAGGGCACATATATCCGCTCGCTAATTGACGATATAGGCAAAAAACTCGGTTGCGGAGCGGTTATGACAGAACTTGTGCGTACAAAGGCAATGGGCTTTGATTTGTCGGATTGCGTAACTTTGGCAGAACTTCAGGAGCGTAAGGACAGCGGCAAAGGTTTCGATGATGTCCTTATCGACATTGAAAGAATGTTTGATTGTTACAAAAAGGTGAGAGTATCTCCTGCACAGTCTACAAGATTTTTCAACGGCGGAGCACTTGATATTAACCGAGTGCAAAAGAATATTACGCCTGATGAAATATGTGCGGTTTACAGTGATAAAAACGAATTTTTAGGATTGGGACAAAGACAGGGTGAGGAACTAAAGGTTCTTCGGGTTTTGTCCGTTAGAGAATGATGAGTACAAATAAAAACGAAAAACAGAGAATTGCGGTTGCACTCGGTGATTTTGACGGTATGCACCGTGCACATCAAACCGTCACCACGGGTGCCGAAAAAGTTATAATTTTTTGTGTAAACAACAAATTTTCACTTCTTCAAAAAAGTATTTTTGAAAAGCGTTATCCAAATGCCGTTTTTGCGTCTTTTGATGATATAAAGAATTTGAGCGGTGAGAAATTTATTGACGACATTTTGATAGGCAGATTTCACGCAGGAATTGTTTTGTGCGGATTTAATTTTAAATTCGGCAAAAACGCTTCTTGGAGTGCTATGGATATGAGAAAGTATCTTGAGGCAAAAGATGTTTGGGTGCGTATTTTGGAGCACCTTGACTACAAGGATTTGCCGATTAGCTCAACGAGAATCAGAGAATGCGTAAAACACGGCGAGATTAAAGACGCAAATGAGATGCTTGGCTATAACTTTACATTTGAAAATGAGGTCATCGGCGGTGACCAAAGGGGCAGAACAATCGGATTTCCAACCATTAATCAACATCTGCCCGACGGACTTGTTGTGCCTAAGTACGGCGTGTACGAAAGCAGAACCTTTGTTGACGGCAAGGAGTACAAGTCCTTTACAAATATAGGTATTCGCCCAACTTGGAGGGTTGATAAGCCGCTTTGCGAAACACATATTTTTGATTTCAGCGGCGACCTTTACGGCAAAACCATAAGGGTAGAACTTATCGATTACAAACGAGAGGAAAAAATCTTCAAAAATGTTGAAGAACTCAAAAAACAACTTGATTATGACAAAAGCAGTATTATTTGATTTTGACGAAACTTTGCAAGACAGAACAAAGGCTTTTGAAAAATATGCTTACGCTTTTCTTGATGAGTTTTTGCCCGATTTGTCGGCAGAAGAAAGAGAAAAACGCAAGAGAGATATGGAGGACACAGGCAACGGAGGTTATGTTAACCGTGTTGAATGGTGTACCGAACTTATAAAAATGTGGGGATGGGAAAACGCTCCCGACCCGACTGTTCTTGCAAATCATTATGATGTCAATTTCGGTGATTACAATGTTATATTTGAAAATTCCGTGCCGCTTTTGAGGGAACTTCGTGCAAGGGGCTACCTTACGGGAGTGATTACAAACGGACCGTCAATTCTACAAAATCACAAAATGGATATGAGCGGACTTCGTCCGTTGTGCGATATTGTGGTTGTCAGCGGTGATGAGGGCGTGCATAAGCCCGATCCACGACTTTTTGAGATTACCGCACAGCGTTTGGGCGTTGAACCGAGCGAATGTGTTTATGTCGGCGATCACCCGATAAACGATATTCAGGGTGCACTTTCGGCAGGCATGAGGGCAATCCGTATGAATTTCGGTTGGTTCAAGGATAAGGATTTGCGTCCCGATGTACCTGTGATTACCGATATTATTGATGTTTTAAAATATATATAGAATTACAACAGCTTCCCTTGTTTCGGCATTTAGGGGAGCTGTTGTGTTTTTATGACTGTGGAAAACGATTATTTCGTAACAGTCAATTAATATTCTTTTTACAGTAGATTTAAAATTTGTTCTTTGTCAATTCGTATTTTGTGGGTATTATAAAGTCAAAGGTTAGGAACGAACCTTACAAAACAAGCAAAATGCAGAAAGGAAAATGAATATGTTAGATTACATTTCAGGACAAAAAGGAACAGGAAAAACAAGAATGTTGACCGAAACCGCAATTTACACAGCTCAGCAAAGCAAAGGCAATGTTGTGTTTGCCGAATACGGAAGTAAAACTTCAAAAATTCTTCCTTTGTCGGTCAGACATATTGATTTGAAGCAGTATGATATAACATCTGCATGGCAGTTGTACGGCTTCTTTGCCGGAATCTGTGCCGGAAATTATGACATAACCGATATTTTTGTTGACGCAACAAATTGTGACGATTTTTGTAAAAATTCTAACATTGACGACTTCATTGATATATTAAAAAACCTTTCAAACAACATCGGAGTTGATATTCACCTTGCTTTGAGCGACGAGTACAGCGAGGAAGTATCGTATATCGATGTTGCATAAATAATTTGAATTTTTCATTTTTCTCCATACAATATATAAAAAGGACCGCTTCACTGTAAAAGGTGAAACGGTTCTTTTTTGCTTAAATGTCAGTCGATTATTCAAGTATGCTCATTGCATACGCATTTTCAATCGTTGTGCCGAAGATAATGTTTTCAATATCCTGTGCGGTTTCGTAGTCGGCACTCATTTTGTGGGTTACAAAATGATATGGAATGTTGAGCGATTTTACAAATTCCTTTGCACTGTCGGGCACGGTTGCCGAGTGATACATTTCAATAAGCACTTCATCAACATCATCAAGATTGTAAGCACCGAAATCCATTGAAACATAGGGCTTTATTATCAGCACATTTTTGTTGCTGATTTTTTTCTTGCCTGTTGGAGCAGAGAAGTGAGAAATGGCCCTGAACTCATCGTTGATGTCGGCACTTGTGATGCAGTTTGCCCTTTTTATTCCGTTATACGAAACATACACTCCGCTTTTGTCGCTTAACAGATGAGCAACGGCGGCATCAAAATTAGCCTTTGCGTTGCTCAGCGGATTTTCAACAGGCTTGTCAGAGGCAACAAGGACAATGTTTTTGTCGGCAAACGCATTGGCAATAATAGCCGATGTAAACGCAAGAGTGTCGCTACCGTGAAGAATGATTACGCCCTTGTATTTTGAAAAATCGACTTCGTCAAGGCAGTTAATGAGTTTCTGCCAAAGTTCCTTTGCCATATTTTCGCTGAGTACCTTGAACGGAGAAATGCCTTCAAATAACACATTTTTGTGTTCCGTAACGCTTAGGATTTTCAGGCAGTTGTCATCAAGCGAAATGCTCTCGCCTGCAACACTCCCGATAGTTCCGCCCAAGCCGATTACAAGAATTTTATTCATAAATCTCGCCTTTGTCAAACTTAATGTTAAGTTCTGTGCCGTCCTTGCACTTGATACCTTTTGCATAGCCCGACCATTCCTTTGGAATTGCACCTCTTACGAGCATTTCCGCAATGCCTGCCGCAACGCCGAAGTTGCCGTCAATTTGAAACGGTGGGTGAGCGTCAAACATATTTGGATAACTTCCTCCGCCCGGACGCTTCAAGCCTCTCGGATTGATTGGTCGCAGTTGATTTTTGATGAGCTTCAATGCGTTTTCAGCTTCGTCAAGTCTTGCCCAAAGGCAAACTTTCCAGCCGAGTGCCCAGCCTGTGCCGTCAAAACCACGCTTCAAAAGTGACTTTTTAGCAGCCTCTCTGACTTCGTTTGGCTGTTCAACAGCCGACGGATAAACGCAGTAAAGGTGGCTCACATGGCGGTGAGTGACTTCTGTTTCGTCGTATTCCTTTGCCCATTCGTTTATTCTGCCGTCAGAACCGATAGGGATATTTGGAATTTCAGGAGTGTCAAAACCGAATTTCTTGCAGTTTTGGAAGAATTCCTGAAGAATACCGATGTCCATTGTCGGCATATATGTCAAACAGCCACGCTGACCGTTGTCGTTGAAAGTATTTTCGGGTGAACTTGACGGACAGGTAACCAAATTGCCCTCAAATTCAAAGAGATAATCTTTGTAAAAATTGAGTACCTTTTCAAAATACGGCTTCATTTCTTCAAACAAAAGCTCGTCTTTTGTGTAACGGTAGTGCTCAAAAACTTCGTTGAGCATCCACGGAAGCGAACTTTGCCAATAAGCGTAGCTTTCGGCGTCTGTTTTGCCGATTGGGTCGCCGGCAGGATAGCTTGCTCCCCAGATGTCGCTGTTGTGGTGAGCAACAGAACCGCTGCAGTTATAGTAATCTTTTGCGGTAACTTCGCCGTTTATGCACATTTTTTTGACTTGTTCAAAAAACGGGTCAAAACATTCCGAAAGGTTGCAAATGTCCGTGCACCAGTAATTCATTTCGGTGTTGATGTTGGTGGTGTAGCTTGATGACCACGGAGCACGCAAATGAGGGTTGAATATGCCCTGAAGCGTCATTGCCTGTGTGCCGGAACGAGAACAGCAAATAGTGAGGTATCTGCCGTATTGGAACAGAAGTGCAATAAGATTGTTGTCATCCGCACCTTTTTTGAACTGCTTCAATCTCTTGTCGGTCGGAACATCTGCTCTCTCACTGCCAAAATCAACATCAACTCTGCTAAACAGTGCGGAAAAATCGTCTGTGTGTTCACGCAAAAGTTCACCGTAAGGTCGGATATTTACAAAATATTCCTTTGCCTTTTCAAGTGGGTCACCCTCCGGCATTGATTTGAAATCAACAAAATTTGTTGCAAGCGACACCAAAAGAGTGAATTCCGTTTGGTTTGTAATCACTATTGCGTCATCGTCAAATCTTGCCGTGCCAAGCACCTTGACACCGCCTGCAAAACTCATTCCGCCCTCGCCGTAGTCAAACACATTGCCCGTGTTGTAGTAAGGCGGCATACAAATTTCGGGAGCTTTGCCCTCGATAACAAGCATATCTTCATCCGTATAACACTTATGGTGAAGTTTGCTGAAAAGCTGAACCCTTGCATTTATCGGTTCGTTTGCCTTGACATTAACCACCAAAAGCTGTGACGGACAACTTACAAAAACTGTTTGAGTGAGCAAGTCGCTTTTTGTGATTGACAATCCTTTTTCAAGGTCGAGTGTACGCTCGTATCCTTTTTTTGTTGATTTTGAATATTCGATGTTAAGGTCGCCGAACGGAAGATAAGCTTCGCTCCAGTGACCGTGAAAATCTCTGTTTGCAATTTCTTTTGCGGTTTTGCGGTCGCCCGACAAAATTGCTTTTCTGAGCGGTTCAAGGTATTTGCCGGCATCCTTTTTATTCAAATCCTTTGGATAACCCGACCACAGGCTGTCCTCGTTGAGGGCAATTCTTTCTGTTTTTAGGTTGCCAAACACCATTGCACCTATTCTGCCGTTGCCGACAGGAAGTGCCTCTTCCCAAGCCTTTGCTTTTTTCTTATAAAATAAAATGTTTTTCATAGCGGTTACCTCATATATTATTAATATTATTTTATTATATATATCATTATATTTCAAGAGTTTATTGACAAATAGGTATTTTGGTGTATAATCAAGTAGAAATGGCTTAAATCAAACGGAATCGGGTGAGAATCCCGAGCAACCGCCATTACCGTATTTGATGAAGATTTTGCAATGCCATCGATAACACGAGAAGGTGCAAAATCAAGCACTGCTATATCATAAGTCGGGAGACGAGTTTTAAGCTTAATTTTCGCTTTTGGGCAATGGGAAAGCAAGAAAATACAGTATAGTACAGGATTACTATACCTTTTTGCATTCTCTGTCTACACACAGAGTTTTTTTATTTATAAGGAGGTAAAAAGTAATGAAAAAACTATTATCGGTTTTGCTGTCGGCAGTTATGATTTTCTCGGCAGTAGTTCCTTTTTCAGCTTTGGCTGAAACAAAGACCATCGGTTTAAAAGAGGTTGTAACAGCACAGGTTGAGGCAAAGGCAGATATGCTCGGCGCAATGAACTATCTTAAGGCTTCAACACCGCAGACAGTTGCAAATTCATATGAGGTGCACAAGTTTGCACAGGCAGGCGGAGATGTGTCGGAATATCTCACTGCACTTGAAAGCAATCTCAAGGCAAACAACGGCAAGATTATGGCAAGACAGCAAGGCGAAACTGCCGATAGTGAAAACCTTGTTTATTATGCTGTTGCAATTGACATTTTGACAATTCTCGGCAAGGATGTAACAAACTTTGGCGGTTACAATGTTAAGCAAGCGTTTGAAACTTTTGCACAGACAAATAAGACTGTTTCAAATCCGTATTTTTACAGATGTATTGTTGAGGCTTGCAAGGCAATCGGCAATGACGAATTGGCAAAGACTTTGATTGACCAAATGTCAAAGAGCTACACAGTCGGTTCGGGCTTTGATTATTGGGGTGTTTCTTGCGACAACACAGCAATGTATGCTTCATCAATTGCTTCTTACAAGGCTCAATATCAGGCAAATTTCAATGATGCTGTTAATGTTGTTTCAAAGTATAAGAAAACAAAAGGCTATTATTCAGACGATAAGTATACAACAAGCGAAAATGCAGACTCTACTGCTTATGCAATGATGGCTTATTCGGTAGCGGGCGATTTTGACAAGGCTTACGAGGCTTATCAGCTTCTCAAAAATTTTGAAAGCAAGAACAACGGTGTATTTATGGCTGCCGATTGGAAAACAGGCATTTTGGGCGAGAACAAGCTTGCAACAGCAGATGCACTCCGTGCACTTTCATATTTTGACAAAGCTTGCGACCAAAAAATCAAGGATTTGTCAAATTCCGATTCGACAAAACCAACAGAGCCTAAACCTGCACCAACCACAAAGCCTGAAACCGCAAAGCCACAGTCAACAACACCTGCAAAGACAAAGGTTCAAAAGATTTCGACAGGTAAAAAGTCAATCACAGCACAGTGGAAAAAAGTTGCCGGTGTTTCTGCTTATCAGGTTCAAATCGCAACAAACAAGAAGTTCTCAAAGAATAAAAAGACCTTTAAGGTAAGCAAAAAATCAACAAAGGTTAAAATTAAAAAGCTCAAGGCTAAAAAGGTATACTATGTTCGTGTTCGTTCGTATAAGAAAGTAAACGGCAAAAAGGTATACTCAAAGTGGTCAACTGTTAGAAAAGTAAAAACTAAATAATTAAGCTTAATTTAAATGCTCACTTTTGTGACCGAATGAATAAAATCGGTCAAAAGTGGGCATTTTTATTTTTGTATTAGTGTAATTTAAACAATGAAAAGGGCAAAAATACGCAAATGTGCCGAAAGTTATTGAAAGTTATTGACTGAATTTGATTGAATTGCTATAATTTAGATAGAAAGTGAAACCTATGGTGATTGAAAATGCTTACACAGGAAAGACGACAAAAAATTTTAGATTTGGTACTTCATAAAGGCTCGGCAAGCGTAACAGAGCTCAGCCGAGAATTTGACACCTCGGAAAGTACAATCAGGCGAGATTTGGTGGCGCTTTCAAATTTGGGAAAGCTAAACAAGGTGCACGGCGGTGCAACGGTTTTGTCGCAGGAGTTTGTAAATAACGAGGATAATAATGAAGAAAAGTTTTTGAAAAACATTGATGAAAAAACCTTGATTGCCAAATATTGTGCAGAGCAAATTAATGATGACGACTTCGCTTTTTTGGACGCAGGCACAACAACCTATTTGATGATAGATTATCTTGAGGGTTCAAAGGCAACCTTTGTCACAAACGGAATTTCGCACGGCAAAAAACTTGCACAGGTTGGTTGCAAAGTGTTCATTGTCGGCGGCGAGGTTAAGGCGACTACGGATGCAATTATAGGACTTGCGGCGGCAAAAAATTTGCAAAAGTACAACTTCTCAAAGGCATTCATCGGTACAAACGGAGTCAGCGAAAAGCAAGGCTGTACAACGCCGGACACCGATGAGGCGATGCTTAAAGCGGTTGCTGTTGAAAAAAGCTTTGTCACCTATGTGTTGGCAGACGGTTCAAAATTCGGCAAGGTTTCAGCGGTTACCTTTGCACCGATTGATGCGGTTTGTATTGTCTGCGACAAATGCGATGACGAGGCAATTAAGGAACGAACGGTTATAAAGGAGGTAGTGTGATATGGTTTATACGATTACATTGAATCCGGCACTTGATTATGTTATGAAAGTCGGAAAACTCAGGTATGACGACATAAATCGTTCAAAAAGCGAGGAGATTTATTACGGCGGAAAAGGCATTAATGTGTCGGTGATTTTGACAAGGCTCGGTGTTCACAACAGAGCACTCGGTTTTGTGGCAGGCTTTACGGGCAGAAAGCTTGAGCAAATGCTTGTTGAAGAGGGCATTGATTGTGATTTCAACAGGCTCAAAGAAGGTCAAACACGAATTAATGTCAAGATAAAGGCAGACACGGAACTTGATGTAAATGCACAAGGTCCTGACATCAGCGAAAAGGAAATCGGCGATCTGATGGAAAAACTTGACGACATCAAAGAGGGCGACTTTTTGGTGCTTGCAGGTTCAATACCAAGCACTTTGCCTGATGATATTTATGAGAGAATTTTGGCAAGACTGCAAAAACGAAATGTCAATTTTGTGGTTGACGCAACGGGCGATTTGCTGAAAAATGTTTTGCCGTACAAACCGTTTTTGGTAAAACCTAATCATCACGAACTCGGTGATTTGTTCGGAGTTGAAACAAAGACCGAGGAGGATATAGTTAAGTATGCCAAAAAAGTTCAGGAAATGGGCGCAAGAAATGTACTTGTTTCAAGGGCAAAGGACGGAGCAACGCTGATTGATGAAAACGGCAATGTAACAACCTTTGGCAATGTTGACGGCAAGGTAGTCAATTCCGTAGGTTGCGGCGACAGTATGGTTGCAGGCTTTGTTGCCGGATATATCAACAAAAAAGATTATGCCTATGCACTTAAATTGGGTGCGGCGTGCGGCAATGCAACCGCATTTTCAGAGGAACTTGCAACGGCAGACGAAATAGAGCATGTTTTTGATATTATGTAATTAAAGCATTTATGGTAATGCTAAAAATATAAAATAATTTATCGGGAGGGGACAATTATGAAAATAATTGATTTGCTGAAGATCGGTGCTATTGAACTTAATACATCGGTTGCAACAAAAGACGATGCCATCAACAAATTGGTGTCGCTTCACGAAACTGTCGGTAATTTAGCCGACTCAAAGACTTACAAGGAGGCAATCTTGCTCCGAGAAGAGCAGGGAACAACGGCTATCGGTGAGGGCATTGCAGTGCCTCACGCAAAGAGCGACAGCGTAAAAGTTCCGGGTTTGTCCGCAATTACGGTTAAGGGTGGCGTTGATTATGAAGCACCTGACGGAAAGCCGTCGGATATTCTATTTATGATTGCCGCACCTATGGACGGCGACTTGCATCTTGAAATTCTTTCAAGGCTTATGGTTATGCTTATGGAACCTGAGTTTTGCAACGCACTTCGCAATGCACAAACGCCTGAAGAATTTTTGCAGATAATCGACAAAAAAGAGGCAGAAAAGTATCCGGAAGAGGCGGTAGCGGAAGTTCCTAAAAAGGACGGTTACAGAATTCTTGCGGTAACAGCGTGCCCTACGGGTATTGCTCACACATATATGGCTGCCGAAGCTTTGGAAAAGGCAGGCGAAAAGATGGGTTATCCTCTTAAAGCCGAAACAAACGGTTCGGGCGGTGCAAAGAATGTGCTCACAAAGGCAGAAATCGCAAATTGTGACGGTATCATCATTGCCGCAGACAAGAATGTTGAAATGGCAAGATTTGACGGCAAGCCTGTTATAAAAACTTCTGTTTCAAACGGTATCAACAAGCCTGAAGAACTTATCCAAAGAATTGTTGACGGCAAAGCTTCCGTTTATCACGAAGAGGGCGGAGCAACTGCTTCAGCCGATGATGATTTGGAAAAAGAAAGCTTCGGTCACAAGATTTATAAGCACCTTATGAACGGCGTTTCACATATGCTTCCGTTCGTTGTAGGCGGCGGTGTACTTATCGCACTCGGCTTCCTCATTGATACGCTTATGGGCAATGCAACATTGCCTGACGGCTCGGCAAACGGTTCATTCGGTTTCACAAGCTTTGCGGCTTCCGTTCCGTTTTGGATTGGTAAGGTTGCATTCGGCTTTATGCTTCCTGTTCTTGCAGGTTATATTGCTCAATCAATTGCAGACCGACCGGGCTTGCTTCCGGGTATGATCGGCGGTATGATTGCCGCACAGGGCTACACCTTTAATTCAATGTTTGAAAATCAAAATATGGTTGGCGATTCAACGGCTGTTTCGGGCTTCCTCGGTGCACTTTTTGCCGGCTTTGCAGCAGGTCTTATCGTAAATCTTCTTAAAAAAGTATTTTCGTGGCTTCCAAAAGCTATGGACGGTATCAAGCCTGTATTCCTTTATCCGTTGTTTGGTACTTTCCTTGTAGGTGCGTTGATGTGCCTCATCAATCCTGCTATCGGTTTTCTTAACACAGCGGTTTCAAACGGACTTTCGTCACTCGGCGAAACAAGCCAAATTCTTCTTTCAATCGTTCTTGCCGCAATGATGGCAACCGATATGGGCGGTCCTTTCAACAAGGCAGCTTATGTATTCGGCACAGCAGCTATTGCAGACGGTAACACTTGGATTATGGCGGCTGTTATGATTGGCGGTATGGTTCCTCCTATCGCAATCGCTCTTTCAACAACATTTGCAAAGAAGCTCTGGACTGAAGAAGAAATCAAGAGCGGTCCCGTTAACTATCTTATGGGTCTTTGCTTCATCACAGAGGGCGCAATTCCTTACGCTGCATCTGACCCGCTCAGAGTTATCCCGTCTTGTATAATCGGCTCTGCACTCGCAGGTGCACTCACAGCAGTGTTCCATGTAACCTGTCCTGCACCTCACGGCGGAATCTTCACATTCGCAGTTTGCGACCATCCGCTTCTTTACATCGTTGCCCTTGTTGCAGGTTCACTTCTCGGCGGAGTTGTTCTTACATTGCTCAAGGCGCTTACATCAAAGAAAAAGGCGTAAAAACTACAAAACAAAATATCAAACGGGAGGGATTATCCCTCCCGTTATAGAGAAATAAGAGGTAACTATTATGGTATCAAAGACTTTTACAATAAAAAATAAAATGGGATTTCATATGCGTCCGGCAAATGTTTTTGTAACAGAAATGACAAAGTATGCGTCAGATGTTGAGATTGAAATGGCAGGTAAAAAGATTAACGGCAAAAGCATTATGAACATTATGGCGGCTTGCATCAAGTGCGGCAGTGAAATCACAGTTGAATGTTCGGGCGCAGATGAAGAAGCGGCTCTTGCAGAGGCAACACAGCTTATTGAAAGTGGCTTCGACGAAGAATAATTAACAATTCAAATCAACACAGAAAGAGGGGAATGTTATGCTAAAGGGTATCGGTGCTTCCCGTGGATACGGAATAGGCAAGGCTGTTGTCATAAAAGATTGCAACCTTGATTACAAGCAGGTGAAATATGCAGGCGCAGAGGAGGAAAAGCAAAAACTCCACACCGCAGTTGACACTTTTGTTGAAGAAACCAAAACTCTTGCCGAAAATTTGAAGCAGAGTGCCGGCGAAAAGGAAGCAGAAATATTGGAGGGTCATTTGGTGATGCTTCAAGATCCGTTTATGCTTTCGCAAATGGAAGAAAACATTGACGGCGGAATGACAGCCGAGGCAGGCGTTGACACGGTTTGCTCAATGTTTATTGATATGTTCTCCGGTGTTGATGACGAACTTACCCGTCAACGAGCTTCGGATATTAAGGACATCAAGGACAGCTTGCTGAGAATTTTGCTTGGCGAGGAGGCTGTTGATATTTCTGCGGTGCCTAAAAATTCGGTGCTTATTGCAAAGGATTTCACCCCGTCTATGACTTCGCAAATCAACAAGGACAATGTTTCTGCGATTGTTACCGAAGTAGGCGGTGTAACAAGCCACAGTGCTATTCTTGCAAGGGCGATGGGTATACCGGCAGTGTTGTCGGTTGTAGGTGCCGTTGACAGCATTGCCGATGGCGAACAGCTAATAGTTGACGGCTTTAAGGGTAAGGTGTTTATTTCTCCAAACGATGCGGAGCTTGAAGAATATTCCGCAAAGCAACAGGCTTATCTTGAAGAAAGAGAAAGCCTCAACGAATATTTCGGCAAACCTACCGTTACAAAAAGCGGTATTGTCAAAAAGGTTTACGGAAATATCGGCAAAGCCGAAGATGCACAAAATGTTGTGCAAAACGGCGGTGAGGGCATAGGTTTATTCCGCACGGAATTCCTTTTTATGGACAGAGAACATCAGCCGACAGAGGATGAGCAGTTTGAGGCTTATTCAACCGTGGCAAAGGCTATGGACAATAAAGAGGTCATCATCCGCACCCTCGACATCGGCGGTGACAAGGCTATTGATTATCTTTCTATCGAAAAAGAGGATAATCCGTTTTTGGGCTATCGTGCAATCAGATATTGCCTTGGCAACAAGGAGTTGTACAAAACACAGCTTCGTGCAATTTTGCGTGCGGCACAATTCGGCAATATCAAAATTATGCTTCCGCTTGTAACAACCGTTGACGAGGTGAAGCAGGCAAAAGCTTTGATTAAGGAATGTTGTGACGAACTCGAAAATGAGGGATTTCGTTACAGAAATGTGCCTGTCGGTGTTATGATAGAAACTCCGTCGGCAGCTTTGATTTCCGACTTGCTTGCCAAGGAAGCGGCATTCTTCTCTATCGGAACAAACGATTTGACAGGTTACACAATGGCGGTTGACCGTGGTAATGCAAATGTCAGCTATCTTTATGATGTTTTTCAGCCTGCGGTGCTCCGTGCAATAGAAATGACAATTAAGAATGCCAAGGCGGCAGGTATTCAGGTCGGTATGTGCGGTGAAGCGGCGGCAGACGAACGCTTGATACCAAAGCTTATCGATTGGGGACTTGACGAATTCAGCGTCACTCCGTCTTCAATCCTCCAAACAAGAAAAAGCATATGCTTGAATGATTAATCAAAAAAAGCAACGATTTTCCAAGACGGGAGAATCGTTGCTTTTTGCTTGACAATGCTATTTTATAAAATATACAATATCATTTGTAAGAACCAGAAAGGTAGATTTGCCATGAGTGAATTTAAGGTTATAGAAATTAAAAAGGTCGGTTTTTGAAAATAACGACAAAGAAGCAGACAAGGTTCGTGAGCAACTCAAAAAGGACAGAACCTTTTTGCTCAACCTTATGTCCTCACCCGGTTCGGGCAAAACAACAACTCTTAAAGCTACTATTAAGGCTCTTAAAGATGAATATAAAATGGGCGTTATGGAAGCGGATATTGATTCCGATGTTGACGCAAAGGCTATCGAAGAAGCGGGTGCAAAATCAATTCAGCTTCACACGGGCGGAATGTGCCACCTCGATGCAGGTATGACAAAGCAAGGTCTTGACAGTTTTGACGCAAGCGATTTTGAGTTTGTCGTGCTCGAAAATGTCGGTAACCTTGTTTGCCCTGCTGAATTTGACACCGGTGCAAGCAAAAACGCAATGATTTTGTCCGTTCCCGAGGGCGATGACAAGCCGCTCAAATATCCGCTTATGTTCTCAATCTGTGATTGTGTCCTTATCAATAAAATCGATGCAAAAGCGTGTTTGATTTTGATGATGAAGCTGTTGTTGAGAGAATTAAGAAACTCAATTCAAAGGCAGAAATTTTCTTTGTCAGTGCCAAAACGTGCGAGGGGATGGATAAGTGGTTTGATTGGCTCAGAGGTCAAATCAACGCTTGGAATAATAACTGATGCACGAACTCGGTCTTGTTTATCAGGTGGTTAAAACCGTTGATGAAGTTGTAAAGAAAAACGGTCTTGCAGAAGTCGATGAAATTGTATTGCAGGTTGGAGAAATGAGCGATGTTGTGCCCAAGTTCCTTGAAGAAGCATGGGCTGCGGCGGCACCTACCACCGATTATCCGTCGGCAAAAATGACCGTTGAGGTTATGCCGGCTTTGGCAAAATGCCTTTCGTGCGGTTATGAGGGACATGTAAAAACTTTTGCTCCCGATTGTCCGCATTGTCACTCGTCAAACCTAAAAATCACTTCGGGTCGACAGTTTGATATTAAAGAAATTGTTGCAAAATAGCCGAAAAATAAAAGGATGCCCGAGGGCATCCTTTTTGCTTTTTTATAAATCGTCTGCGTCTTGTACAGGTTCTTCCATTATTCCGTCGTAGTAGGTTTCTTTTGTTATGCCGGTGTATGAGCCGTTATCGTCAAGCTGAACCATTTCCGGGTGGAAGAATTTTCGCAAATCGATTATTTCTTTTGTGTTGTCCATATCGTCTTTTTTGTTGTCGGCTTTTTTGCCTTTTTTCATAAAAAATCACCTCTGCATTATTTTTTGCAGAGGTGTTCGTTTTATGCTTTTTCAACATCAACTTGAGCGATTTTGTCAAGAAAATCTTTGGTGGTTACAACTTGTCCCATATCAAGAAATTCGTCCATGTTCATATTAAAATTATTTACATAAATCGGTGCGCCGGCGTACTCCACATCAATGTGCAGTCGCTTGGCATCTTCTTTGATTTGCTGTGGGTCAAACGAGTTTGTATCATATTGCTTTTCGGCAAGAATTTCGTTATTGTTTATGTATTGCAAAATTATGTTGCGGTTTGAACGGGAAATTGAAATGTATTTTGTATGTGCCTTTGAAAGCGTTTGACCCATTGTTGTTTGAGCAACCGCCTTGCACGAATCGCTGTGCAAAAAAAACTCGTTTATAAAAATATGTTCAAGTGCCGTCGTATCGTCAGGCACGATTATTGCAAAAACATATTTTGTAACTTTCTTTCCGTATAACTTTAGCATAAATTCTTTAAAATAATATTGACATTCGGAAATTTTGCCTGCAAATTGATGATAAAACGGAATATTCGGTATTGCTTCAATTCCCGGCATATTAAAATTTACAAATTTATTGCTTTCTTTTTCTTTAACAAGAATGCTGTTGTTTGTGATGATTATAGGTATTGTTTTAGGCATAATTTTGTCCTTTGTCTTTGTTTATTGAATATTATACATCAATTTGTTTTGGTTTTCAATAGTCGCAATGTCGGCAACTGTATATGTAAAGTGTTACAATTTAGTAATTTTTGTGGATATTTGCCGCTTTTGTGGTATAATTAATCTGTTATTTTATGAGAGGAACACTTTTTATGAACGATAACGAATTAGAACAGATACTTAACGAAATCAAAAATAATAAAAATAAGCCGAAAAAAGAACTTGATTCGGATGAATTTGAAGATATATTAAACAGCCTTCATTCTCATGATGAGAAAGATGATGTTGTTGAAGAATCAGAAAAAAACACGCTTGAACAAACTGACTTTGAAAAGGTCGCTGAGCCTGAAGAAAAGACTGAAAGTGCTTCGGAAAGTACAGTTCAACCCGAATCTGACAGTGATGAATTTCATCTTGTGTCAAATGATACCGCTGTTGATGATGAGGATGATTTTAAACCGGTTAATGATATCGACAAATTTATTGAGGAAGAACCGGAAGCAAGTAATTATATTGAAGAAGCAGACGATGAATTTCAAGAGGAAAATGTTGAATCAACAACTGCCGAAGATGTCAATGATAATACAGATGAAATTACTTCCGATGATGACGGAAATGTTTATTTTTCCGAGATGGCAGAGCAGGTTGACGATAAGAAGCCAAAGAAAAAGGGCAAGATAATTGCCGTTATTCTTGTTGTGTTGGCACTTGTTGTTGCAATTACGGTGGGTGTATATTTTTATTTTTTCAATGGAAACAAGCAGGATGATACCACGACTCAAACAAAGCCTAAGGTAACGGAAACCGTTACACAAAAATCGGAACTCGGCCCGCTTAATCCGCTCACGGGCGAAACGGGATATGATGAAAACGCACTTACACAGCGTCCTGTTGCCGTTGTTGTTGAAAACGAGTATTCAACTTCATCCGTCAGACCTCAATGGGGTCTTGCAGATGCAGATATAGTTCTTGAGGGCGAAAGCGAATTTTCAACAAGAATGCTTTTGTTCTGGGCAGATTATAATAAAGTTCCTGAGCAGGTTGGTCCGGCACGTTCTGCACGACCTCCGTTTATTCATTTCTCACAGCTTTTTGATGCCGTGTTTATTCACGCCGGACTTTCTCATTCAAAGGACAATTATGTCGGTGCAGACGAGGTATTTGAGAGTGAAAACATCGACCACATCAATCTTTTGAGTTTTTCAGAATCAGGTTCGTATTTCCGCAGAGATAAGAGCAGAACAAGTACTATCGAGCATACGGGTTGCCTTATGGGTGCCAATACTGCCGATATGCTTAAAAATTCAAAGATTGATTTAAAACTGAATGAAAGCAAGTTTACAAAGCTTCAGTTTAACGAAGAAGCAAAGGCACTTTCAACAGATGCGGCAAAAGAGGTATCGTTCAGATGGTCAAAGGGCTATTGCCCTAAGGTCGGCAAGTATATATACGATTCCGAAAAACATAAGTACACCACAACCGATTTTGACTCAAAGTACGGCTCTTCGGGTGTTGAGTGGGAAAATTTGATTTTCTTGCTTGACGAAACCGAGTATATTGTTAAGCACAATTACAAGCACGCAGGCAACAGCGAAACTTATTGCAATTATAAGTTGTCGGGCGGCAAGGGAATTGTTTGCTCCGAGGGCACTTGTGTTGAAATCACATGGGGCGTAAAAAACGGCAAGCTTTGGATGAAGGACGCACAGGGTAATGATGTTACTCTCAATCCGGGCAAGTCATACATCGGCTACGGCTCATCCAACCACGGCGGATATTATGAGGTGTCCGGTGCAGTAACAGCCGACAGTTCCGCAACCGATGAACAGTAAATTTTCAAATGATTATAAAACAAAAGGCTATGAACCGTTTTGATTCATAGCCTTTTTCTTCATCAACAATTATCTCATTGATTCTTCGTAAGCCTTGATCATTTTCTTACTATTATTACCTGCACGGCTCGTAAGGTTTTGAAGGGTTTTAGTGACTGTTGTCCCGGCTTTAAGGTGTATCTCAAAGCGTGTTATTTCCTCATCGGGATAGACCGTAATATCGCTTATATATCGGTCAATAAACGCTCTGTCGATTTCCTCACCGTCAATGTGCTTTTCCGCCGCTTTCAGTATGGTTTTGATTTCGGCAAGCTCTTTTTTCATCTCTCGCTCGGTTTTTGATGTTTTGTTCAGGGCATTTAATTTTTTCTCAATATCCTTGATTTCATTATCGCAGTCGGCAGTCATTCGTATGAATTCGCTGTCGTTCATTCTTCCGTCAGCGTTGTATTGCAATAACTTCGCTTTCATTTTTTGCCGTGTGATAAGTTCTTGATTCAGCCTGTTAAGCTCGTCTTTGTTTTCGTTTGTGTCAAGGACTTCGGACACAAGTTTCAGCACACACGCCGATAGTTCCTCAATATGCTGTTGCCCCGATTTGAAAATGTCTTCGATAATCGGCTTGATTTCGCTTTCGTAAATTGCTCGGCTCGGACAGCTTGATGCACCGTTTTTTATCTTCCCCGAGCATACCCACTTTGAGATTTTTTCTCCGCCCTTGCTTACTGCGTCCTTGCGATAGTAGGGCATACCGCAGTGCGCACATATCAGTTTACCTGTCAGCAGGTTTTGATGCACCGTCTTGTGCTGTGCCGTGATTACATCCTGGCTTCGCATATACAGCACTTCGTTTGCCTTGTCCCACAATTCCTCGCTGACGATAGCGGGTACTGTTTCGCCGGTTTCATCTTTATACATAACCCATTCATCCTCGGGCAGAAACTTTTGCTTTTTGGTGAACAGGTCAGTAATTCGCACCTTGTTTCCGGCATAGTAGCCTTTGTATTTCGGGTTGCGTATGATGTTGCTCATCGTTGAGTGGGAGAGCATTTTACCTTTTGAATTTCGTATTCCTTTTTGGTAAAAATGCTTTTCCATTTGCTTCATACTGAATTTGCCGGTGGCGTACATTTCAAACAGTTCTCGCACAAAGTCGGCTTGCGTTTCGTCAATCATCAGTTTGCCGTCTTTTTTGATGTAGCCGTACATATTGTTTGTGCCGAGGACTGTACCTTTTTTGATAGCCTGCTGATGACCGAATCGAACACGATTAGATATTTTTCTCGACTCGTCTTGTGCCATAGATGACATAATCGTCAGCCTCAGTTCGCTGTCCTCGTCAAGCGTATTTATATTGTCATTTTGAAAATATACAGCCACTCCGCTTGACAAAAGTTCACGGGTAAAGCGAATGCTGTCCAGCGTGTTACGGGCAAATCTTGATACCTCTTTGGTTACAATCAGGTCAAACATTCCTGCCTTTGCGTCCTCAATCATTTCGTTGAATCGCTCACGCTTTGCAGTTGATACACCCGATATACCCTCGTCAACATAACCGTCAACATATTCCCAATTCGGATTTTTCCTGATGAAATCGGTGTAATATGTTATTTGGTTATCAAGTGAATTTAACTGCACATTAAAATCCGTGCTGACACGAGCGTAAAATGTTACTCGCAGTGGCAGGTTCATAAAGTTGATGTTTTCTTTTCTGATTCTCTCACGAGTTGAATATATATCCATATTTTTACTCCTTTCCAAGCAGACAATATCACAAATAATTTCTATTATCCAGCTTTATTTTACAGTATTTCACCCCTGCATTCATTAGGGGATTGATACCTGTTTTGGTAATGTTTTACAGAGCTTTTCAGTTCGGCTTTCCGTATCTGCGATTGACTTCCACGCTGATTTTACTCATCAATTTGCGATAGGTTTTGTCATCAATGGCATTTTGATTCAGCAAGGTATTTGCAAAATGCTGCATCCAAAGCTCCGTACTGATTCTCTCATCGGCAATGTTTTGTGTATTGATTTTCAGCTCACTCCCGCTTGATTTTTCAATACTATTATTGCCTGATGCTTTAGAATTTATTTCCTTTGCTGCCATAAGGCAACACGCTAACTATGATTTTATATCTGCCTCCTTTAATTTGATTTGCCTTTCGTTGTGAATTTGTGTTTCATATTGACCTCCGATTTTGCTCACAGACTTTCACAAATCGCCTGTAAGTCGTTTTTAGTTTTAGTCCGACGAGTTACTCTGTTTTTGAGCGAACTCGTCAATTTTTGCTCACAGCGTTGTCTGATTTTCCATAAATAGGTTTATCATACGCACTCCTTTCTGTGAATACTCAAAAACCTTGATTTTCTGCGAAAAACACCCCTAACTGCATACGAATTTGGAATCATACGCAAAAGTATTACGAATCGAAAAGCCGACAGGCTTTGCCGGACGGCGTTTTCGGGCATTTCAATGCCCGAAAATCATACCCCTTTATCCTGCTTTAAAATCGACGGCTTGAAAATCGCTCCAAAACCCACTCAAAAGCCGCAGATTTTCGTTTCAAAAATCATAAAATTTCCAAATCAAAGCCTTTCATATTCTTTGCCGATAAACCCTAAAGCACGGTGCACTAAATCTTGTTGACCGTGTATAGATTGCTCTTTTGCTCGCCGCCGATAAACCGTTTCGAGATCGTTATGTAACCACCGCTTTCCAGCGAATGCAAAACTTTTCTGCAAGTAGATGCACACATCGAACAGCTTTTTGCAATCATAGGTACCGACCAAAAACTTTGACCCGCCGAGTCTTTTGCACGAACAAGAAAAGAATAAACGATGAACTCGTTGGGCGATAACCGTTCATCAAAAATTCTGTTCGGCAAAAGAAAAAATTGACCGCTGCAATTTTTATGCATACGAAAACCTCCTTCCAAATTATTCGAGAGAATATTTTGCCGAGTGAAAACCAAAAAGAAAAAGCACTTAGAAAAAATCCCCTCTACTATACGGAGAAAAATTCCCATTTTGTTCGGGTGTTTTTCAAAAATCTTTACACCTTGTTTACATTTGATTTCACCACAGCAAAAAATACCCCTCTATAATACAGAGAAAAATTCAAGTTTTGTTGATGTGTTTTCAGAAAAATATTTGAGTTAGTACTAAAATTTACTCGTTTGTCGTTTGCAACGTTGTTTATGATATAGAATTATGATATAATGATTACATTAAGAGTTTTACTAACTCGTGCAAGGTCTGGTATGGTGATTTGCGTGCCGTTTGGTAATGGCAATAAAACGTCTACCGGCTTTTGGGAGGACAGCACACGTCTGCCGGAGTATTACAATGAAACTTATGAATATTTGAAAAGCTTGGGAATTGAAGAAATTTAACAGTTGCTCAAAATTCCGAATTTGCAGAGGTACAATATGAAAATAACTTACATCAACCACAGTGGGTTTTTGGTTGAAACCGAGGACTGCTACTATGTTTTTGATTACTACAAAGGCGATATGCCGAGGCTTGACAAAAGCAAGGAAGTTGTTGCCTTTTGCAGTCACTTTCACCAAGACCATTTCAATCCGAAAATCTTTGAAATTCTTGATGATATGGGTATGAATTATCAGGCGGTTTTGGCAAAGGACATCAGCAAAAAGAAGTATCCTGCCGGTGTGAAAGTTACGACGGCTTATCACGATCAAACCTATATTCTCGACAACGGCACACAGGTTAGTACGCTTCTTTCAACCGACAGCGGTGTTGCTTTTATCGTCAAGACAAGCGAGGGCATGATTTACCACGCAGGAGATTTGAACGATTGGCATTGGGAGGGTGAGACGGAAGCCGACAACCGCCATATGACTTCCATGTACCGTGCCGAGATTGACAAAATCAAGGGCGCTCATTTTGATGCTGCATTCGTTCCTCTTGACCCACGGCATGAGGAGCATTATGCCGACGGCATGCTTTATTTTTTGAAACATGTCGATTGCAACGCCGTTTTTCCAATGCATTATTGGAACGAGCCGAGCGTGATTGATAGGTTTATCACCGAATATCCGCAGTATAAATCACGAATAAAAAATACAGAATCAGCAAAAGGAGAAAAAATATGAGCTTTAGAATGATTCACGAAAACTATAATGTTTCCGATTTGGATAGGTCGATTAAATTTTATGGTGATGCGCTTGATTTGCACGAGGTCAGACGAAAAACCACCGACGATTTTATTATCGTTTATTTGAGCAATGATTCAAGCGATTTTGAGCTTGAACTTACTTGGCTTAAAGAACATCAGCAGCCGTACGATTTGGGTGAATGTGAATTTCATTTGGCATTTAAGGCGGATGACTTTGACTCGGCGCATAAAAAGCACGAAGAAATGGGTTGTATCTGCTTTGAAAATCCTGAAATGGGTATCTATTTCATCGAGGACCCGGATGGCTATTGGCTCGAAATTTTGCCGTGATTAAGTTACACTATAATAAAAAGAGTTGAGGAATACAATTTCTCAACTCTTTTATGTTTATGCAAGCAGTTCATTTAATTTTGAAACTATTTTTTCTTTTTCGCCGCTTCCTGTTGTGTTCAACCTCATTAGTGGTAAGTCATACTTTGCGAAAATGCCGTTTTTTAAAATTATCTTTGATAAGATTATACACAAGGTTTTAGGAATCATAATAAGAAACTTTGGAGTTTGAAGAGTGGCTTGAGAGTAGTTTTCCGAATAGAATCAAGAAAAACAAATAACTATAATTAACCTTACGGAGCCGTTCGAGTAACAGCTCCGCTTTGTTTTGATTTTTTCTTGCTTTTCCCTTATAAATCCGCAATAATCATTGATTTTAAGCGCTCTGTGTGATATACTAAACTTGTATAATTGTAACTATCTGAAAGCGAGGAAAATCTAATGGATTCTAACATCGAGCGCTGGTACTCAATGAAAGAAATATGCGAATATCTTGGCGTCAGCCGGGATACCGTACTTGATTGGATAGAAAGAAGAAATATGCCCGCAGCAAAAATCGGACGTCTTTGGAAATTCAAAGTCAGCGAAATTGACGCTTGGATGAAATCCGGTATTGCAGCGGATAAATAATCAAATTTCGGAGGCATATATGAGTTTTATTGAATCTTACAAGCATCTTGATAAAATATGCGGAGAAATGTTTGAAACTCAATATGGAGTATCCGCCTATATAGAGGAAATGCTAAACAATCCTCATGGTTCTTTTCTTGTCAGAGGATGGGAAAATGATTTAAAACAACTAAAGCACTATCGTTGGATTAGAAATCAAATAGTACACGAACCCGATTGCTACGAAGAAACTATGTGCGAAGCCGGAGACGATGAATGGCTTGATGATTTTTATGAAAGAATAATAAATCAAACTGATCCGCTTGCAATGTATTTTCAAGCAACAAAACCACATCCTGTTGCAAAATCCGCACAAAATCACGAACCGGCTCAACTGCAATATACATATTCTAAACAGCCTAGCCAACCAAAACATAACTCAAAAAAGGTCGTAAGATGGATTGTGTTTTCAATTATCGTGGCTATTGTTCTACTGTACTTAGTACTTAAATACTTTATCAATTGATTTTGGAGGTGCAAATATGCCTGACAAGAATTGGCAATTTGAACTTGAAGAATATATAAAGCAAGGCGAACCCGACAAAGCCGAAAAAAGCGAAGCGTGGCAAACAGCCATCGGTTTGCAGGCTGTTGACGGGCTGAATACATCTGACTATTTGTTAGACACTGCCAAAGAGCATATTGAAGGTAAAATCACAATCGACGAGGCTCAAAAGCGTATTCACAGTTACTATGAACAGCGTTCTGTACGCACCGAAACGGAAAATGAAACCAAAGAAGCGGACATTGTTTCTGCAAGAATTGCAAAGTTGTTGGGAGAAAAGGCATTTCAATTTTCTCCTGCCGAGTGGCTTTCGATTCATCGCAGATTGTTCGAGGGCGTGTTCAGTCACGCAGGACAAGTCAGGCAGTACAATATCACAAAGAAAGAGTGGGTTCTGAACGGCGATACTGTTATCTATGCGGATTGGAACAGTATTAAGGAAACTTTGGATTACGATTTTGCAACCGAAAAACAGTTTTCTTACGAGGACTTGTCGGTTGATGCGGATGTAAAGCATTTGGCAAAATTTGCCTCCGATATTTGGCAAATTCACCCGTTCAGCGAGGGAAACACCCGTGCAACTGCCGTGTTTATGATAAAATATATGAAAACATTCGGCTTTAGCGTAAACAACGACGCATTCGAAAAAAATTCTTGGTATTTTCGTAATGCGCTGGTTCGTGCAAATTACAATAACCTGCAAAAAGGCGTCCATTCCACAACTAAGTTTTTGGAAATGTTCTTTTCAAATCTTTTGTTAGATACTCATTATGAACTGAAAAACAGATATATGCACATTGATTATGCGGAAAACAATTTCCAAAGTATCAACCCGAAAGTTCGAAAGTATCAATTTGATACTTTGGAATGCACTTTAGAAGAACTTGCAGTTTTAGAATTAGTCGCAAATAATCCGACAATGAAACAGCAAGAGCTTGTAGAAGCAACCGGAAAATCGATTGCAACCATAAAACGAATTATGAAATCCCTGCAAGATAAAAACTATATCCGCCGAGAAAGCGGAAAAAGATACGGTAAGTGGGAAGTTTTAGTTAAACCTATCAATTAAAATAGAAACCGGAGATAGATATGATAAATTATCATTGTAATAAATGTAATATAGATGTGAGCCATAGCGAATGTCCAGTTTGCGGCGAACGAACAGAAGTTAAAAGTGAATTGTTTTGGTGCAGCAACTGTAACATTCCTACATACGATCCTGTTTGTCCTTTGTGTCGAAATAGCTGTGAATATTTCACATCTGATGCTCGTCCTGTATTTCCTGAAGAAAGATTGTTGCTGGAAGTCATTTTGGACAAGCCACTTGAGTTTATAAATGACTCAGTTTGGAATGGTGCGGGTAATAGGTACTATGTTAATGGCAAGAAAATACCACTCAAAATTTCAAAAGTAAAAGGGTTGAACCCGAATGTTATTCGTCAAGAAATTGAGAAATATACAAATCTTAACTCATATGATTCTTTTAACGCTTATATAGAAAAGTGGATTGCTGCAAATAAGGCACATTTTGATTTCATTACAACAGAAGCAAAGCAATATATCAATACGCTATCATCAAAGTATTTGAATGATGAAACTAATGCGGTATTCGTTTCTTTTTCGGGTGGAAAAGATTCAACTGTTGTTAGTGATTTAGTGCGCAAGGCTCTGTCAAATCCTTCCATTATTCACATTTTTGGTAATACTACCTTAGAGTTTCCTCACACCTATGATTATGTTGCAAGATTTAGAGCTGAAAACAGAAAAACTCCCATGCTTCGAGCTGAAAATAAAGAACAAGACTTTTTTAATCTTTGCGAAATGTTTGGTCCTCCAAGCCGTACACTTCGTTGGTGCTGTACTATTTTCAAAACTGGGTTTATTGGAGAAAAAATTAAAAGTACTTTTGCGGACAGAAAAAAAGTTTTAACATTTTATGGAATTAGAAGAAATGAATCTACCAGCAGAAGTAAATATGAGCGTTCGTCTGAAGGAGAAAAAATTAGCAAACAACTTGTAGCCTCTCCTATTATTGATTGGATAGATTATGACGTTTGGCTTTATATTCTAAGCACAAATATTGATTTTAACGATGCATATAGATTAGGTTATACAAGAGTTGGCTGTTGGTGTTGTCCCAATAATAGTCAATGGTCACAGTTCCTTTCAAGTGTGTATATTCCCGAATTATACGAAAAATTTTATGATATACTATATAGATTTGCTGTTAAAATGGAAAAAGACGATCCTGTTGATTATGTTGTTAATGGAGGATGGAAAGCACGGCAAGGTGGTGCTGGTATAGAACTCAGCAAAAATGTTGCAATTGACTTTAAACCTTGTGCCACAGATTCAAAAAGTTTCAATTACGTTTTAAATAAGCCGATCACCAAACAGCTTTATGAGTTCTTTAAACCTTTTGGAATTTTAAATTTTGATATGGGTAAATCAAGACTGGGCGAAGTTTATGTATTAGATTTTAAAACTAAACTTCCAATCATTAAACTCCAAGGAAGACTAGGAACAAATGAACTTAAGATTTCGATCTTAAATACTCCTATAGCTAATAGAAGGAAAATATCTGACGTAGAATTGAAGTTTAAATGCCAAATCACGAAATATCAATTATGTGCAGGATGTCACGCTTGCGAAAATGCTTGCAAACACAATGCTATAAAACTTATTAAAAATGGCGAATCAGATTGTGATTACCGTTATGAAATTGACGAAAGTAAATGTGTTCATTGTTATGATTGTATAAATCATTATACCGGTGGTTGCTATATGCGTCGTGTATTATTACCAAGAGGAAAGGGATATTCCGAAAATGAATAATTACTTAAAAAAAGTTAAACTCAAGGGAAATGAGTCTTTTAATATCCGTGAAGGATGGCTTCGAAAAGGAATGAGAAGCGTTAATGAATATCCAAATCTGTTTTCACGATCAGATGTTATGGAGATATTGGGCGTTGGTAGTAAAATGGTTAAATCAATTCGTTATTGGTTGCAAGCTACTGATCTATGTGAAGAGAAAATTAATGGCCAAAATCGTGCTCGACAACAATTTGTAACTGAAAATTTCGGAAGAATAATTGAACAGTATGACCCGTATTTCGATGACGTTTTTACATTATCGTTGCTTCATTATCATATAGTTTCTAACAAACACGAATTATGCACAATGTGGAATATATTTTTCAACGAATATGAAGGAGAAAACTTCACTCGGGACAATATGTACGAAACCTGTGAAGAATATTTAAAAAAGCGATTAGGGCAAGGTGTTACATATTCGTCCAATTCGTTGCGTGATGATTGTGCAAGTATTATCCGTATGTATCAAGAAGCTGACCGCAATAGTGACCCAGAAGATAATTTAGGATCCCCGTTATCTGAACTTGGTCTTATCAAGAAAAACAATAGAGGAAATTACGATAAATGTATCCCTTCAAAAGAAGTCTTAAATAAATATGCCATTATTTATGTGATAAAGGATAATTTATCGGCGGATAAAAACTCGGTCAGTATTGACGAATTATGGAAAGCTCCAAATAATATAGGGCGAGTGTTCAATCTCAACCGTTCTATAATAAACGAATATTTGGATCAATTACGAGCAATTAATTTAATAACCATAAACCGAACTGCTGGATTGGATATGGTTTATGTTACTACTGATAAATCTGTTGAAGATATTATGAGAGAATATTACGAGAAAACGCAAGAGAGGTAATATTGATGAAATATTCGGACTATTTAGGGATAAAAAAAGGCTTTCAAGCTTCAATAAATCTCGAATATGACTTAAATAAAATTGAAAAGATAAAATCCTATATTCCTACCGAGCAATCCGTAAAAATTCTCGGAGAATTTCTTAGTTCTTTTTACTACAGTAACGAACCACAGAATAGAGCAACTGTTCTTGTGGGTCCATATGGAAGAGGTAAATCCCATTTGTTGCTGATTTTAACAGCGCTTACTTCATTAGATATTGCTTCTGCCGATGAAAAGGAAAATCAAGACGGGTTGTTTGTACTCAATGAAGTTTGCAATAAAATAAGCAATATCGATAAAGAAGTCGGAGCTTTAGCAAAAACGATAGTGGATTCTCAAATACGAACATTACCAGTAATAGTTAACAGTAACTCTACAGATATAAATCAAGCGTTCATGTTGGCTATTAGAGATGCTTTGTATAGAGCTAATCTACAAGAGTTGTTACCTTCCACATATTTTGATTCTGCTTTAGCAATTATTGAAAAGTGGAGAACATCTTTTCCAGAGGCATATAAAGCCTTACAAATTGAACTAAAGAAAACAAAAAGTAATATTGAAGATCTATGTATAGGTTTAAAGCAATTTGATCGCATATCTTATGAACTGTTCTGTTCAATATATCCTAATATTACTGCAGGAACCGAATTCAATCCACTGACAAATATGGATGTTGTAAAGATGTATATTGCAATTGCAAATGCACTTCAAGAACAAACCCCATACTGTGGAATCAATATCATTTTTGACGAATTTAGCAAATTTCTTGAAGCAAATCTTGATAAAAGCAAGATGCTCAATTTCAAGATTATTCAAGATATGGCAGAAGCTGCAACAAGAAGTAGTAAAACGCAAATACATTTCACTTGCGTCACCCATAAAGATATACTTGATTACTCTTCAAGTGATAGTTTTAAAACAGTCGAAGGTAGATTTAAAAAGATTAGATTTGTTGCTTCCTCAGAACAAAGTTATGAGCTAATCGCAAATGCGATCATAAAAAATCATAATTTTTCAACATTTTCTAAAGAGAACATCGAATCTTTTCAACATGCAATAAATTGCTATTCAACTGTTGGCGTATTTCATGAATTGAGTGATGAAGCTTACAAGAATAAGATTGTATATGGCTGTTTCCCACTAGCACCTTTGAGTGCTTATGCTCTTCTTCATATCAGTGAAATAGTTGGGCAAAATGAACGCACTTTATTTACATTTCTGTCCCAAAATGAAGATTATACATTAAGTTCATTTACAGAAACTGAAAGGGATACTTTTGAATTTATTACCGTAGACTATATTTATAACTATTTTGAAGATTTATTTAAAAAGGAAATTTTTAATAATAAAGTTCATAGTTCTTGGGCAAAGACTTATGCTGCAATAAAAAAAGCAACAAATGAAGAGCAAATCAGGATACTAAAGGCTATTGCAATAATAAATATTATTTCCGATGATAAGTTGAAGCCTATTCCTGTTCACATAAAAGCTTGTCTAATGATGAATGACAACTCTTTTAAAAAAGCAGTTAGTGGTTTACTTAAAAATCATATTATTAGCCAAAGAGAAACGCTTGAATATGTTTTGCTAACAGATAATGGAGTCAATGTAAATACTGCAATAGAAAATTATATTAAACGCAAAAGTATCAAATTTAAATGTTGTGATATTCTTGAACAAAATTATTCTCTTGGTTTTGCAATACCTAGAGAATACAATGATAAATTTAGTATGTTCCGATATTTTAAAAAAATATACATGGAAGCAACTACATTTATAGAACTGAAAAATGCAAAACAACTTCTTTTAGAATATCCGTGTGATGGTCTAATCATTAACATCTTAGATTATGACAATTCCAAAAGAAAAGCTGTTTTGGAAAAAATAGAAACATTTCAAGAAACTCCAAATATAGTAATATGCATTTCAAAACTTCCTTTTGCATCTTACAATTTGCTAAAAAGAGCAGTAGTAATTTCGCAACTTAAAGAAGAAAACAAATCTGATTCTGAATATTTACATGAACTTGAAGTGTTTGAAGAAGACAACAAAAACAGAATCAGAACTGTAATCGATGATCTTTTTAACGCCTCAAGCAAACAAAGTGAATTTTATAATTGTAACGGGAAAATTGAAATCATAAACAATATGTCACTTAGCAAAGAACTTTCTGAAATTTGCGGACAACTTTATCATTTAACTCCTGTGATTAATAACGAAATGGTAAATAAAAGGATCCTTAATTCTCAAAATATGAAGGGTAGAGATTTTGTAGTTGCTTGGATACTCGAAAATTCTGATAAAAATGAAATTCCCACAATAAGTGGTTATGGTCCTGAAGTTAGCATTTTCAATTCTATGTTTAAACGCACAGGGTTGTATAAATCAGCCAATGTTTCTGATCACGGCATTACATCTGTATTAAACATCATCAAACGTTTTATAACTAGTTGCGAAAAGAAAAGAGTGAATTTCTCAGGACTATATCAAACACTTTCCGCACCTCCATATGGCATTCGTAATGGCTTGATTCCACTTTTTTTGGCATATGTTCTAAGGCAGTATAAAAGCAATGTTGTCTTATATTTTAAAGACAAAGAAGTAGAACTTTCCTCTTCTGTTCTCAATAGTTTGAATGAGAATCCGGAAAATTATTATTTGCTTATTGAAACTGGAACTCAAGAAAAGGAACAATATTTAGAAGCACTAGAAAAATTATTCAAACCGTATTCAGATATTAACGATTCAAGTGTCAACAAAACGTACTCTGTAATCAAATCAATGCAAAATTGGATAAGAAGTCTTCCTGAATTCACGAAAAAATGCAAAAAACACTTTGTAGAAGGAAAATATGTGGATTTAGATAAGCAAACATTGATTATAAGGGCAGAGTTATTAAAGTTTGAAATTAACGCCAGAGAGCTTCTGTTTCAAACTTTTGTATCAGGTATTGGATGCAATAACTATAGTGAAAGCATAAAAAGTATTCAATCGGCAAAAGGAACACTTGATTCTCACTTGATTGTATGCAAAAAAGAATTGGGTTTGAAATTAACTGAACTATTTGATTCGGGGTATCAAGGCAGTTTATCTAATGCTGCGATAACTTGGTATAAGAAATTGCCTGAATACACAAAAAGCCATATGTTTGACAGTGATTCAAATCTTTTATTATCTATAGTAAAAGATGTTAATTCTTACAATGATGATGCACTTATAGACGATTTGATTAACGCTTTTACTTCAATTCAGCTTGCTGATTGGAACGATTCAGTCTTTGAAAGCTTTATAACTTCTATTAGCGAATCAATTCAACGTATTGCTGAATACAAAGAAAGCTCTAATGAGTCTAACAAATGTAAATTATCTATTCAGTTAAGTGAAGACATACACGAAAAAACTTTTACAGCAGATGCTATATCGCCTTTAGGGAAAACAGCTTTGAGCAATTTGCGTTCAGTTTTCGATGAATATAATGATGCATTAGAACCGGATGAACAGTTAGCTATTTTAGTAAAGCTCATCGAAGAAATTATACATTAAGGAGTTTAAAAATGATTTATTTGGATAATGCTGCAACTACTTTTCCAAAACCAGAGGATGTTTACTCTATGGTTGACTACATTCAGCGTAATTCAGCTGTCAATGTAGGTAGAGGAAGTTATCAAGTCGCAAATGAGGCAATGAAAATAGTTGATGAAACTAGATTATTAATGGCTGAGTTGTTAAATGCAAAAAATCCAAGCAATATTGTTTTTGCCCCGTCTGCAACTATTGCAGCAAACCAGATTATTATGGGTTTGGAATGGGATGAATACAAAGTGGTGTATGTTTCGCCTTTTGAGCATAATGCAATTGCAAGACCGCTAGAAATAATCAAAAAAAAATACAATATCACTTTGCTTCAACTACCTTTTGATGGTGCCACACAAGAGTTGGACTTTGAGCAAATGGAACAAAGCTTTGCACTCAATCCACCCGATTACGTTTTTATCAACCATATTAGTAATGTTACCGGTGCGGTTTTACCGGTTGACCTTATTACAACATCTTCAAAAGCATATAACGCAACCGTCATTGTTGATGGATCTCAATCCGTCGGATTAGTTGAATACAATCTCCAAAAATCGCAATTCGATTTTTTAATATTTGCAGGTCATAAAAACTTATATGCATCTTGGGGAATTGGTGGTTTTATAAGAAATAGTACTTATCAATTGAATAATGCTTTTGCTGGAGGAACTGGTTCGGATTCTTTAAATCTTTCGATGGGTAATTCTTATCCAACAAGCTTTGAATTTGGAAGTCCTAATATAATTGCTATCGCAAGTCTGAATGCTTCTTTGAAATGGTTGAAAAGAATCGGAATAGATACTATAGCAAATAAAAAGAAACACTTAATGAATCATTTAATAAAAGGGTTAAAAAATCTTCCCGTTGTTCTGTATACTCCGTCAGAGGAAGTCGAACATACAAGTGTTGTTTCTTTTACCGTCCCCGACTATGAACCATCAGAAGTTGGTACAATTCTTAGCGGTGATTTTGATATAGCAGTCAGAACAGGTTTTCATTGCGCACCATTTATTCATGACCTCATTGATACAAAAAGTAAACAGGGTACAGTACGAGTGAGTTTAGGATACTTTAACACGGAACATGATATAGATTTCTTGCTGGAATCTTTAAGGAGTTTATAAAATGTCATTTAAGGATATTGAAATCAAAACTGAATATCGCTCTGGAAAAAGTAATGTTATTGGTGATTTCTATATACCGGTTCTTTCTCACGCCGTAAAGTATCAACGTGCAGTAGGATTCTTTTCCTCTACCGCTTTGATTCAAATTGCAAGAGGTATTTCCGAATTAGTTTCTAACGGCGGTAAAATCCAGCTAATTGTTTCTCCACGTTTATCTAAAGAAGATATTTACGCAATAAAAACGGGGTATTCTCAGAGGGAAGAAATAATAAACAATGCTATTATGCGAGAATTTAAAGAACCAACAAGTTATTTTGATAGTGAGCGATTAAATATGTTGGCAACGCTAATTGCTAGCGATAGACTTGATATAAAAGTCGCATTTACAGATGATCAAAATCAATTAGGAATCTATCATGAAAAGATGGGCTTGATGTATGATTCAGAAAATAATATTATTGCTTTTTCAGGATCGACAAATGAGACAGAAAATGCATTTATTTCCAATTACGAAGTTATGGATGTATATTGTTCTTGGCAATCAAATTTTGAAGCCAAAAAAGTGGAGCAAAAAGAGTTTGCATTTCATCAGTTATGGACTAATGCCGATTCAGAAGTGACGATAATCGATTTCCCTCAAGTTGCGATTAACAAATTATTAACGTATAAACGAGATGTTATTGACAAAACCGTCGACTACGAAGAACTTATCAACAAACCCCAAAAATCAATTAATACAATGCCTAAAAATGTTTTTAGGATTCCTGAAAGTGTTAGTTTTAATGACCATCCATATCAATTAGAAGCAATTAACAAATGGATTAACTCTGATTCTATTGGTATATTTGATATGGCTACTGGTACAGGAAAAACATATACAGCATTAGGGGCTCTATCTAAACTATCAGAAAAACTAAATGATAATCTAGGTGTCATTATTCTTTGCCCATATCAACATCTTGTTGAGCAATGGATCGAGGATATAAAGAAATTTAATGTAATTCCCCTGGTATGTTATTCAAAATATGATTGGAAAAAGAAATTTAAAATGCTTATTTCTGATTTTAAATTAGGCGTTGTGAAAAATTTTTGTGCAATAATGGTTAATGCATCATATTCCATGCCATACGTCCAAGAAATTTTGAGTTCGGTTAAAGGAAATCTATGTTTAGTCGTAGATGAAGCACATAATTTTGGTTCAAAGAAATTACAACTTTGTATGCTACCAAATTTTAAATATCGATTGGCATTATCGGCAACTTTTGAAAGGCATCACGATGAAGAAGGCACAAAAATTCTTTATAATTATTTTGGGCAAAAATGTATTACATTTACATTAGATGACGCTATACATCAAGGCTTTTTAACTCCTTATTACTATCATCCGATTATTGTTTCGCTAGATGAAGATGAACTGGAAGAATATATCGAAATAACTGAAAAAGTTGTCAATATATTGCGCAAAAATCGGGATGACGAGCTGCCAAAATCTGCAGAGATGTTGTTGATAAAAAGAGCACGAATTATTGCTGGAGCAAGAAACAAACTTACCGCATTAAAGTTAGCAATAGAACCATATAAAAACGATAATAACATATTGGTATATTGCGGGGCAACAAAGGTGTCGTCTGATTCTTCAGATGATACCAGTGAAGAAATACGGCAAATCGAAAAGGTTGTAGATATTTTAGGAAACCAATTAAAAATGCGAGTTTCTATGTTTACTTCAAATGAAGATGCTCAAGAACGAGAACGCATTAAAGATAGTTTTGCTGAAGGCAAAATGTTGCAAGCATTGGTTGCCATTAAGTGTTTAGATGAAGGTGTAAATATCCCCGGAATACGAACAGCATTTATACTAGCAAGTAGCACAAATCCTAAAGAATATGTTCAGCGCCGAGGAAGAGTATTAAGAAAAGCTGACGGAAAAGATTATGCTGTTATATATGATTTTATAACATTGCCAAGGCCTTTAGACTCACAGCCACCATCTGCAAATCGTGATTATGAACTTACTCTTTTCAAAAGAGAAAAAGAAAGATTAGACGACTTTGTTCGTTTATGTGAAAACCCTTCAGAATCATATAAGTTGGTAGATAAAATCAATGAATATTATCAGTTAAATTATATCGGAGGTAACGATTATGGAATTTAACCCTCAAGAACAAATTGTTTTAGATGAAGAAAAACTAAAAAAGTTGCAACTTCGCATTTATCGTCTTGAAAGAGAAAATTATAAAACTAAAAAGTTCAAAGATAATGAAGTTGTCGAAAAAATCATTAAACTTATTTCACAGGAGGTAGACAATGTTAATTAAGCAGATTACTTTATCTAATTTTAGACAATATAAAGAAAAGCAACTTGTCGAATTTTCTTGTGATAAAGAGAAAAATGTTACGGTAATACTCGGTGACAACACTAGTGGCAAAACAACATTAATTCAAGCATTTAACTGGTGCCTTTATGGATCAACATCTTTTAAAACACGAGAATTAATCAATTCAGAATCACTACAAGAAATGGGACCATATTCACAGAATGAAGTCTCTGTTGAGGTTGAATTACAACACGAAGAACGTCTTTATGTAATTAGACGAACACAAACAGTAACGAAAAACGAACCTGATAGAGCACCAACTTTTGCCAGACCTATTCTGAAGGTTGAGTATCAAGAAACAAACGGTGAAATGCAAGAGGTTCCTTCTGTCGAGGCACAAAACACCGTAAACAAAATATTGCCCGAAGCCTTGTCTAGTTATTTCTTTTTTGATGGCGAACATATAGCAGATATTAATAACAAAGGCAATGTTGTATCTGCTGTTAGAGGATTAATGGGGTTAGAAACCATAAGTGAGGCAGTAGACCATTTTGATCCTAAAAAAGCAAATTCGGTAATTAGTAAACTACATAAAGAATTAGACGTCGGTCAAGATGAAAAGAATTTGCAGTTGAAAGCTAATTTGTATACTGCAAAAGAAAAACTACAATCACTTGAGCAAAGAAAAGCCCAAGTAGAAAATGAAATCAACTATTTTGAAGATCGAAAAGAAGAATTAGAAGCAAAAATACTAGCAAATGCAGCTACTAAAGTTCGCCAAGAACAAAAAGTTCGTATAGAAAGAGATTTGAATTTTCTTCAAAACAATCAAGAAAATGTTGAGCATCAAATTGTACGGGACTTTACGAAAAATTCTTATAAATTCTTTGCAAGTGCACTTTATGCAAAAGTATATAAGGTTTTAGCTGATGCTAAACAAGATGGTGAAGGTATACCAAAAATGCACTCGGATTCGATTGAATTTATTTTGAAAAGAGGGAAATGTATTTGTGGTGCTGATTTAACATTGAATCAGGGTGCAGTTAATAACATCCGTTATGAACAAAGTCTTTTACCTCCGCAACATATTGGAACTGAAATTAGAGAATTTAAAAAAGAGTGCCATAGAGCAGAAACTGAAGTAGAAGATTATGTCGATGTTATTAGACGTGATTATGTCAGCATACGAGAAAATGCTAATCAAATAGACGACAAGAAAAGCCAACTTGCTGAGTTAAGTCACTTGCTACAAGGCAATATTGATGTTGGTAAATTCGAACGAGACAATGTCGAAAATGATAAACTATTAAAAGAAAAGAGATCACTACTTGTAAGCATTTCCTCTTCTATTGGTGAGATTAAGAATCAAATTCAGTCTTTGGAATCAACTATTAATGGACTTCAAGTTTCAACCGAAAAAAATAAGAAAATCAATTTATATATTAGTTATGCCACGAAAATATATGAATGGTTCAAAAAGGGTTATGACAAAGCTGAAAAAGAAGTCAAAGAAGAACTTTATGCTAGCATAAACAACTTGTTTTCACAAATGTATCATGGTCAAAGAACAGTTGAGATAGATGAAAACTATCGCATCACATTAAAGGTTGATAACGGAAGGGGCGTCTTTGTAAACGACACTTCACCCGGATTGGACACTGTTAAAAACTTTGCTTTTATTGCAGGAATAGTTGATCTTGCTAGAAAAAAAGCACAAACAAAAGACAACGATTTAGAGGATGTTCAGTATTCAAGCGAGCCATACCCAATTGTAATGGATGCTCCTTTTTCAAACGCCGATGATAAGCATATCGCAAATATATCAAAAGTACTGCCTCAAGTAGCAGAGCAAGTAATTCTTGTTGTGATGAATAAAGACTGGGAATATGCACAACCAAACATGAACAATAAGGTTGGTATGTTATATCAAATCGAGAAAAATTCTGAAATCAAATCATCAATAAGGAGGAACGGATAAATGTTTTCTAGTGATATTTATGTCAGAGGGAAATATGCATCATGGCTCAAATTTTTAAGCGAAAAAACAGAAAAAAACGACAAAAGCGAGAAAGTTGCTGGCGTTTTTAAACGAGACATTGATGTTTATTTGACTGCTGCCGTTATAGGATTAAACTTTGGTCTTCGCAGAGAAGCAGACAATAATTCCGATAAAGCAAAAATCCATGTTGACACCGTTCTAAAAGAGCAGAATAATTTGATGTTTATTTTTAGGATCGCAATGCTTGTTGATAATAGCACAGGTCTAAATGCAGATGAAAAGATCAATCGTGCATTTAAGTCGCCTGATACACCTGAAAATATTGAGTTATTTAACTCTTATGTTCGAGGCGGAATAGAGTGGCTATATGAACAATTTACTGAAGGAACAACAACTAAGGATGATTATCTTGCAAAAATTTATGAGGTTGTAGACTCTTTCAATAGTGAATCAATTTTATAGTCTACAAATTTCCTAACAATTCAAATAATATCTATTTATAAAGAGGGGATAATAATGACAATATATGATGCTGTAATGAAAGTTTTAGAAAATGAAGAAGAAGGT
>ERZ1026864.182-NODE-182-length-45328-cov-97.495792_pt1 | contig 45328 bp, 48 predicted proteins | sample MGYA00380162_ERZ1026864 | MGnify/ENA primary metagenome ERZ1026864 (study PRJEB33269, sample SAMEA4719798) | human gut metagenome | biome: human-associated habitat; feature: organic feature; material: feces | place: Cameroon | collected 2013-10 ... | reverse complement strand
CTCAAACAGCTCGATGGCACGATTCTTCCAGTTCTTGGTATTTGTATCAACCATCTTTTTGAAGCGCTCCTTGTCGCAATAGGCATATCCTCTAACATAATCTCCCTGGCTATATCCACTGGAAGACCACTCGTAGAATGCTATATCCTTGCAGTTTTCAAGGAGATTAATAAAATCATCTTCTTCAAGCTCTTCTGTAAGCTCATCCCTAACATCCTCGTTCTCCAGTTCGTTAGGAGTGAAATCTCTGATGTTGTACCACTCGTTCTTGCCGATGCTGAATCTTGATTTTCTTTCAAAACTCCACATGTGGCACGACTTGTCGTATTCGAGACACAGATGATCGCAATGAAACATACTATTGATATACTTGATAATCTTCTTTTGTGGAACATACTTGCAGACAAGCTCTTTCAAGGCAGCCTCTGCATTTTCAGCTTCGACTTCACTGCTACAACCACGAGAAAGTTCCCTGTTGTATCCGTAATCAGAATAGTCCCAGAAGTAAACGCCTGCCAAATCCCATTCTGTGCAAGGACATTCGGCATCCTCATCCTGGTAAATGGTGATTCTGTAATCGCCGATTTCTTTCTTTGCAAATTCGTAACTCATATCTAATATCATTTAAATGGTTTAACATTGAATATCCCCATGCTAGGGGATATTGTTAGGCTTCCTCATAATCTTCCTCCATCATGGAGTGAGCCTCTTCAAGCTCATTCGAGAAATTGTACTTGATGTTGTACGTGCCGAACGCCTTGAAGTACCATTCTTCGAGGTACGCCCTGTCCTTGCTAGCCTGCTCGCTGTCCTCTGCGGCATCAAGTCGGGCTACCATCTGAGGATACAAATCGTAGTAATCATCGCCATCGTAGTCCGTCGCCCAGAACGTACCTGTAACGTGTCTAGGATAATCGTTGTACAGATTGGCAAAATTACCATCCATGCGCTGGTCGTTAAGATGGAGATATTTCTTCATCTCTCTATTTACCTTGTGAGTAAACTCCCATGCAAGAGACTGGATATTCTTTCCGTACAAATCGGCAATGTATTCTTCTAGATCATCTGCGTCATCGAAATTCTCAAGACACTCACGATATAGGCTCTCGATTACCTTGGCGAAGCTTTCAACACCGATATAATCGGCTACTTTCTCGATAACTTCACCCTTGTTATTCATAACAACTTCTACAATATTCTTTTCCATAATTCATCTGTTTAATGGTTCATAATTGTTCCCCACATTATCGTGGGGAGTTTTAGCCACATATGGCAATGTCGCCATAATTTCTGTAGAAATGCTTGTATGCCTCAAGACCACTGGCAGCTTTCAAGTCTTTGACCTCCAGCTTACCGGTATCCTTGCGTACCTCTGCAATAGAGTATGTATTGTCGTGCGTCCACTTGATGAGGTCCACACGCCTAACAGGATTCTCTACTGACTCAACGATTTTACACTTCAGTAAATCGTCATTCAGGATTTTCTCTAAATCACTCATAATTCTGTAATCTTTGGTTAATAGAAATCCCCACCCGTAAGAGTGAGGATTGGTTTGGCTAATCATCGAAATCACTTTCGTCCTGCTCGTACCACCAGTTCTGGAATCGATTCGCAACCTCTTCCAGTGCATACTTGGCAAATGTGTCGTAGATATTTCTGCTCTCGCCCTCGTTAAAAGGAGCATACAGAGCCTTGCCGATAGCATCATAGGTGACGGATTTGTCGTCCTTGAAATTCCCGAAGCCCTTAATCATCGTGATAAGGTCTTCTCCCAAATCATCGGCAAGCTCGTGCATATTCTCCATGATAGCACTCTTGTTCTCGTTCCAGAACTTGCTTGTCTGATAAGGATAGCAGAATCCAGTGTACCCGTCATTTGCATTTCTGCAACTATCGAGAGAATTAAGCAGTGTGTCTTCATTAACACCGCCAAGCTGCTCTACTACGGCATATGCCATCTTTACGAATGATGGATTATCATTTTCCTTGATAAACGCATCCCATACTTTCTGTATATTCATATTTCTGTATTTTGGTTGATAATAGAAACGAGCAAGCGCACCATACGCTTACCCGTAATTTTAGCCGAAAACCCAGATAGCCGTAGTTCTTGCACAAATGGCATACAGCTTTCCGCTGTGACCACGGAACAGCATTCCGTTGCATCCGTACACACCGGAAGAATAGCCTACCTGACTATATTCTTCCGGGATGGCTGCACGGCTTGAACTGTGTGTTATATCCTTGGCAGCTCCTACTCTAACGAGTCTCTTCAACTCTTTCTGTGTCATTTTCTCCATAATTCTTTAATTTTGATGGTTTAACATGGTTTCTGTGCAGATAGACTGCACAGAATGTTTGGCTAGAACTTGCGAGGGCGCATGCACGATTGCTCAATCTCCTGAGCCTTTTTGTCTGCACGTGCTACGCGTCTGAAATACTCGCTCTTGTCGAGGTTCTTGCGTCTGCACTCCTCGCTGATAACTGCCTTGTGGCTCGCTACGAGCCTGGCAAGGAACTTTCTGTCTCCGTCTGTCATAATTCTAATTTTGATTTGGTTAATAATTGGAGGCGTAGCAAATAACTACGCCGGGTCTGGTCTAAAGCTGTACGTAAGAAGCCACTCGCCATTTAATGCGCTGAGAAACTTCCTTGCGGCTCTCTCTCCCCATCCTCGTGGCTTGTACGCATCTTCTTTCAAATACTTTTCTACAAGCTTCTCTAGCTGAGTCTTTTCTTCTGTTGTCATAATATATTCTGTTTTGGTTAATAGCAGGCAGCACATTATCGTACTGCCCATTTTTGGCTAGAGATTGTACACCGGACTTTCTGAAGCACACAGAATATTAGGACCGGTGAGGATGGAAAACGCACAAGGGTCAAAGCCCTCGATATTCTTCATGCTCTCGATTTTATTCTGTACTACATTACGTATGGATAACAGATTAAGTCTACCGTCAATAGGCATGATAGAATCCATGCCCACCATTTCCACTACGCTCACCTCATCGGTGAATCTCATGTTCACAAGGTCAAACTTGTTAATCTTATGATAAAATTGTACCCATTTACTCATAATTCTACATTTTGGTTTATAGGAGAGGGAGTTTTATCTCCCTCATTTTTCAGGCTGTGTACTTCTTGAGAAATTCTGCGAGCTCGTTGTATTCATCGTCAATTTCTTCCTTGTTATCCACATAAAAGAAATTTGCGGTACAGCTGTCTGTAACTTTACACGTATCATCAAAGACAGCAGCATGAGCAGACATAGACCCGGTTTCTCCGTCTAATCTGACAGTAAGGCTCACGCCTGGCAGACTCTCTGCAAAATCTCTCTGAATTTTCTGCAATTTTGGCATGATGGTAGAACGTATGTACTCTACATTCTCCTTGTATTCTTCATCTATCATAATCTATAATTTTTGGTGAATAATTGTATGCGTGACAGTTGCCACGCACATTTTAGGCTGAATGCTCCTTGATGAAGTCTGTGAGTCTCTTGTACTCACACTCCAGCTTTTCTCTGTCAAGCACGCAGGAGAGATGCAGGTGAAGGTATTTGTTGACCTTACCATACATGATGGTGTAGGCATGACAGACAATGTATTTGCCCTCAGGATCTACGTCTACCTCCAGACCCACCTTATTCTTGCCGAATACGTCGCGCTGAATCTCCTGCAATCTAGGCAGAATCTTGTCGCGCAGATATTCTCTGCTCTTCTCTTCCAATTTAGGGTTCTCTAATTTCTTCATAATCTAAAATATTGGTGAATAGTATGCGTGACAATCGCCACGCACATTTAGCTCATGCACAATACCGCAATCTCAGAGAAACTCTTGGAGATAGTTTTCTTGCTACGATAATCTCTGTAGCCCTTAGTATTGTTGCTATGCCACTGACGCGCTGCTATCTTGATCTTCTCCATCTCATGCATAAGCGCACGCTCAAAATTCTTCTGTGATTTTCTGTCTTGCATAATTCAATTTGTTTAATGGTTCTACATAGTATGCCCAGGAAAATGCCTGAGCACATTTTTGGCTACTCGTACTTGTTGAGCAGAAAAATCAGAATACAGCCGTCTCCGTTCATGAGCATCTGACATTTGTCCTCATCTGTAATGATGTTGGCGCAAATCTTTGCGAACATAGGAAACGGCTCATCCTCCATCTTGTCATGATATACTGCCAGATATGTTCCCGGCAGCAGAGAACGTGAATCCTCAGGATCGCCGCCGAACTCATCGCACGCCTGTATAGGACATAGAACTCTCTGGATAGATGTGTGTGTACACATATCTTCCTCGCAGTCCATGCCCATCATGATATCAATTAACTCACACTTGCTTAATTCCTTTGTTATCGTCTTGTACATATTCTTAATATTTTGGTTAATAGAAGAGAGGAGCAGAAACTCCTCTCAGTTTTGGCTACTTTGTGAGACCTACGAACGTTGTAGGTCCATCTGCTGTGTAACTGGCGTTAAGCTCTGAAATCTCGTTAGCCTGAGCTGTCACAGTCTTTCTAAGCATCACGTTTGCTCTGTGACAATTTACGAGAGTAACTGAAACCATTACTAATGCAACACACACTACGGCAAACAATGCCACGAAAATATTCTTCTTCATAATTCTGTAATTTAATTGGTTAATACTAGATACCGCCCGAATATCTCCAAGCGGTAGTTTTGGCTACATTTCACAGATATCCTCTATCTGCTGCTGGATGGTATCTATCATTATACAGATAATAAACAGACCGCACATTTCAAGAACCGCAGAATATAAAACGGCTTGAAAATCTCCAAGCACAAATCCTACGATGGCAATGAAACCACACACGAAACTTGTAACTAATACGAGCGCAGCAGATAGCACGCCCTTTCTTACGATATACTTTTCCATAATTCTCTTGTTTAATTGGTTATATTATCGTACTGCCTGGATTTCTCCAAGCAGAATTTAGCCAAATGTTTCCAAGCACAATTATCGTACTTTCTAGATTCCTCACACTCCAGGCAGGATGAAATTCTCCAAGCGGAGTGTGGATCGCCACAGCTCACGGAAATACCACTTACCCTTTTCCGTACTGCTCCAAATATACACAAGCAGAATTCCGTAAAGAATTCCAAGCACATTCAGGAGAATTATCGTACTTGCCAAGCAAATGAATATTGGCGATGCCTGAATAAATCCAAGCACAGTTATCGTACTTGAATAAATAATCTGTCTTGCTTTCATATCTATATTTTTTTGGTAATTGTTCCGTAGCCACACACGACAATTATCGTACTGGCTACAGATTTTTAGGCTAGAACTGCAACGGTAAGTCGTTTTCCGTTGTAGCTCATGAATTCTACGTGGCTGTATATTGCCTGTAAGTCTGCAATATACCGCTCCATCATTCTCTTTCCTCTGCAATCTAATGATATCGTACTCATAATTCTAAATTTGTTGGTTTGTAATTGTAGAGCAGAGATTTCTCCCCGCCCCGATTTAGCCATAGGAAGTACGGACACGTTTTTTTATTGTCTTCATTCTCTCATGTTTACTCCGTACACCTTCGCTTCAAATAATCGACACGTTCACACGCTTGATTAAAATCTGCTGCGAGCGTTTTAATTTCCGTTGCCTCGCTACCGTCCCCGTTCATGGATTCCAGAGCACCACCAATTTGGTGCGTTGCGCTTCTACGAGTACTGGCGCACACTGGGAGAGATTTCTCTTTCGGATATACCTCACGTGTGTTATTCTCTCATTACAACACGAATTGTGATTTTAACCACAAGGCTCACAACTGACAAGCCTGGCACGTTCGGAACCCGTCCACGTGTGCCACACGATAGAATATGAATTATGATTTCTTTATCCCTGGGACGAAGGATATTATTCCATCGTTATAGGTAACACGACCTATCCCAGTGACTAGTGTTCTCCACTAGCTATCGTCCGCTCTGATAGAAGAAATATTCCTATCTCGCTGCACAGCTACGATTTCTTACCTGTACACGTGCCTCATCTCATTCGGTATCGTGGCGGCTCTGTGCTCTCTCGCTACCCTCGACGGGATTTCTCGCCCGCCTTTCTGTATCACTACAGATTCGTTTGCCGTATAGCTCTCTGAAATTTTGGCAATTAGTTCCCTGAGGGAGAATAAATTCTCTCTCTGAGTTAAGCCCACACACCACGACAAGGTTTACCAAATTGTGTGGGAAAAATAAGGACACGGCGACCCGCTCCAAGTTGAAAAACCTGGAGTAAAATTTCCCACTGGCTACCTATCAAATAGCCAGTAGGAAAAACTAGATAGCTAGATATTTCTCTAGCTATCTGTTTTGTGTTACTTTTGCGCTGCTGCTAACTTTGCCTGCAATTCTGCTATCTGTTTTTGTAGGTCTGTTATGCTTTCACTCTTTTTCTTTGCTACCTTTGCGCCACTTGTAAACGCTTGATGCAAAGAGCACAATTTACTACCTAAACGTTGCAAACTATCTATTATAGTGGTTTGCACGTCTTTATTGTTGTTATCAAACCAAGCAAAGAAATTTGGTAGTTTATGCTTGCGTGAAAACTCGCTAACTGCGCTACGTACGCACTCGGTTTGCAAATTGCAGTAACTTTCATCTGAAAGTACATACTTTGTAGCTAGTTTATTATAGCGTTCTCTAGCTACTTCTAGCTCTTTCTTTGCGCTTACTACTTCGCTATCTTTGCACTCGCTTAATAGCTTTTTGCGGTAACTATTAAGCACTTCGAGACTCTGCGCTAATACTGCGCTACCTTTGCACTCTGCTACATAACTAGCAACCTTAGTGCTTACGTGCTCATAACCTAGAGCACCCTTTACAGATAATTCTTTCATATATCTAAATTGTCTAAATGAATAACAAGCAATATTGCTTGTTACCTACATAACTGCAAACCACGTGCCAAGCAACCACGAAAAAATTGAGTGTTTATGCATTTAACCTTTCGTAAGTACTTGATTTATAGATAGTTAGCTGTTTGTAATAATTACAGCGTTTGTCAGTAGTTGTTAAGGTTTAAATAATTTAACGTTTTCGCCAACGTGTCACACTTGTAACTATCTAATAATCAAGCATTTATAAAGCTATAGTGGCAGTAATTGTTAAATATTTAACTTAAGAAACATTAATCTTTACAAATTGCTAACTAATTGATTTACAGGTAGTTATACCCGCCAAAGTGGCAGTTTATGTTAAGGTTTTTAACTACTCATGTAATAACCTTTTACCAATTTCGTTAAAATGTATTTAATAAGTTAAACACGAATATTTATACATGAATAAATATGATAAATATATTTTGGTCAAGTGTTTTGTAATAAGTTTTTGTGTTTCACGCTATTTTAATAATGGATAATTATGCAAGAAAATGAATATAAACAAAATTATAAAGTATTGATTATTAAGGGGTTACATAAATATTTCATAAATATAAACCGACAATTTGAAATAATTACAAAAATAATGTTTCACGATGGTTTACACTATATAAACCGACACAAAGTGTAATAATTTCAGAAGAAACACCCCCACACCCCCTAAATAGCACTAAATCACCGCGGTAGTCACCTCATCTAAAAATTTTTTCTTCCGATTTTTCAGTCTTTTTGTAAAGTTTAATTACTTTCCACCATAAAGGATAATTATGCATATTCATTCATCCGTTATTTATTAACATTTGATAGCATAAACTTTTACTTAGCAGACCAAACCATAAATGTATACCTATCCTTCATTTAATGTATACCTAAAATGTATATTTATATCCTTTATTTACTATGGTTATAGGATATATTCATTATATTTTTCGTATCTTTGTATTGTCGTATTATTATAGAGACGACATGTTATAGGGTTGCTCAGAGGTATGCATATCTTCCTGAAAGCCCCTGTTTATCGGGGTTAACCCTACATAACAACGGAAAATTAATATTATTATTGTACATAAATGGAAAATGGTATTGCTATAGACACATTGCACGCTCAGTTGCTAGACCTTTTGAGGCATGACGAGTACGGCTTCGAAGCGCTCCGTTGCCAGGACTGGGGTAAGGCAAACTCTGATAAGTACAACAAGCTGAAGTCTACTTTCATCAGGTCAATGAGACGTCTGGCGAAGAAGGCTCCGGTGAAGTACTACAACGGTGCTTACTACATGTTCAACGGCAAGATATACGAAGCTGTTCCGAAGATAGTTTTGGAACAGGCTTACCAGCTTCTGCTCCTCGACCTGGCCATGGCTCCGATGCTCGGCATCAGTACGGTGATGAACAAGTCATTCATGGAGGTGATAGAGTGCTACAACATACTGAGACCTACCTTCGACATCGTTGCATTCGCAAACGGAGTTGTTGACTTCGGCAGCGGTCTGAAGTATCCGAACGTGATGCCTTTCTCTCCGGAGTACCACGTCACGTACTACCATCCCTACGACTACAATCCGAAGGCAAGGTGCGACAGGTGGCTGAACTTCATACACGAGGTTCTTCCTGACAGGGCGTCAAGGATGATACTTCAGATGTTCCTCGGACTGGGACTGACACAGAGAGGTACTGCATACAACCAGTATGAGGGGAAGAAGTCATCGAAGATAGAGCTGTGCCTGCTTCTTGTAGGAACGGGAGCCAACGGAAAGAGCGTCATCTTCGACGTTGCCTGCAACATATTCGGCAAGGACAGGATAAGCAAGATGGACTACGCCGACCTCACTGCCGACGGCGACGAGGGAATGAGGGGAAGGTATCCCATCAGGAACGCCATCTTCAACTGGTCATCCGATTCTGACCCAAGGAAGTTCGGAAAGAAGAACACCGGAATGTTCAAGAGGCTCGTGAGCGGCGAGCCGGTTCCTATGAGGAAGCTTGGCAGGGATATTCTTGAGGGAAACTCAATCCCCTACCTCATCTTCAGTCTCAACGAACCGCCGAACGCCGAAGATGCATCACTCGGTTTCGTAAGGCGTCTCCAGTACATCAACTTCGATGTGACTATCTCCAAGGACAGGCAGGACCCGGAGTTGGCGAGCAAGATAATCTCCGGTGAACTGAGCGGAGTGTTCAACTGGATATTCAGGGGCGCGATGGAGCTGAGGAAAAGAAAGTACCGCTTCCCTGATACAAGCGGAGGCCTCAGACGGAAGATCATCTCTCTTCTTGACAAGCATCCTATCGGTGCGTGGGTAATGGCCTACAGTATGAGGAGTAGCCCTGAGGCGAAAAACGAGATTTCGTCGTGGATGCTGTCGAAGGACCTTTATGAGAGGTTCACCGATTTCTGTAGGCTCAACGACATCGACGAAAGGGACATTCCAACCATCCAGAAGTTCGGAAGGGATATGTGGGAGAGGTACGGATTCTTCAAGAAGAGAGACCCAAAGGGCAATATGTACCAGGTGTACGGCGCTCTGATGGATGACCTGAAGGAGAAGGTGCTCATCAACGACATTAAGTCTCCTGTCGGCGAGGAGGAAGCCAAGCAGCCAGAAAGCTTCATTCAGCCTGATGATTAACGATACCGGTGGCCGCAGGGCGGTGGGACATGCCTTCGGGCATAAGTCCGGGCAGACGGGAGGTTCGAGTCCCTTCCACGGTCGGCGGCCACCATTAAAACAGATTCTATGATAGACAAGGAATATATCAAGGAGGTTATATCTTGTATCACGAAGAAGAAGGCTGACGGGAACATCGTCCCGGCCACCGCTTCGATGAGCGAGATTATGACTGCTGTACGCGAGGATGCCCTGAAATGCATGAGGACCATGTGCAACGATAGGGAGATTGCGGTGAACAGAACGTTGAACAGTGTTTCATTCAAATGCCTATGAGAAGACATCACAATCCTAATAAAGTGCCGCCGTTCAAGCCAGACCCCGAACATTGGACAAGGAAGGTTCATTCCTGGAAAGCGAAGGTTGCCTATGAGACAGAGGATGATGCTTGGGAGTTTCTGAATCAGAATCCGAGATTGAAGGTACTCGGTTGGCATCCTTACTTATGCAAGGTTTGTTCAAAGTGGCATATTGGTAGATTACATAATAAATAGTTGAGATATGGAGATTAGAGTTAATATTTTAGGAAAGGTCGCTTACAAACAAGGAGCGAGTAGGGATGATAAGGCGAAAGCCGAACTATACCCATCAGGAGAAGGTGTATATGCTGTAATGGATGGAGACGATTTCGTGTGTCTAAGGGTTGTGTCTTCCAAGATTCACGATGATATAAAAGGTGATTATTATGTATCTGTAGAAGAAAACTGGACGCATGCAAAAATCTCAAACTCTGCAACTATCATAGAGCATGAAGAAAGGTTGAAGGATTATATCGACAAGTGTTTCGGTCGTCTTGAAGCTATTGTTAAAAAAAACAACGATTGTATCAGTACTGTAAGTGAAGAACTTGATGGCTTTATAAGTAATTCTCAGGATGATTTTTGCTCTATTGAGAAATCTCTTGAAAGAATAGAGAAAGATGGTGTTGGTAGTGGAAAAGGTATCAGCGAGAAGACATTATTGTCTGCTATCGAGATTGTGTCAAAACAGAAATAGTTGAGAATATGAAGAAAAAAGGATATTACGAATACGAAAACGGAATCTACCCTTTGAAACTTTGGGTACCATCGGTAAAGACTTGAAAGAGCTGATAGATTCCTGTTTTGACAAGTGCAATGCTCCCGATAGTGATTACGGCGGCGTTACGTATTCCGATGCTGTCAGGAAGAGCGACAGAAGACGTGGCGTTCTTGTCTCGTTTCCGTGTCAGAAGGTTATGTCGATGAACTACTGCTGCCATGAAGCTTCTCACGTCTGCGATGCCATCGAGGATCATGTTGGCATGGAACACGGCGGCGAGCCTTCTGCCTACTTGATGGGTTGGATTGCGTCTTGCATCAACAAGGCTCGTTTGGGCATTGGCGATTTCGTTGAACTTAAAGATAAGGAGGAATATAGCTTATGAAAACGATTATAGTAATTGAACTTCCTTTGGGAATGGGCATTGATAGAGAAATCACAGAGCCTTATGGCTATGATTTATTCTACGGAGACGAAAATATCGAAGCTCAGTGGGAGAAGCTAGAGAAACTTCGGGAAACTGGTGGCGTTATTGTTGTTCAACCAAGCCATACTAGTGCGGTTCGCGAAATCCTTGATCCTTATATTGGTGAGGATGGATTTATCAAGGAATGTGGTTTACGAAAGGTTCACACAGAAGAACATGGTGATTTCTGTATTATCCTTTATCACAACCCATCAGAGGTTATGGCTCTTAGAGCATTTTATTTGAATAGTAAAAAGGAATAGCTTATGATTAAGAAAGAAGATATTAAGATAGGATTAGAGTTTGTTCTTCCGTTCAGAGTGAGAGAATACGAAGAAGAGGTGGTAAAATTTCGTCTTTATCAAATAAAGGGCGAAGACCTCCCTGTATTACCAAGGTACAAAACAGATTTAGAGATTCGTGGTGGATTTAAAATCATTACAACCCCAACCCGTCCTATTTTTAAGGTTGTAGATAGTCCGATTGGGTGTTTTATTCCTTCCATTGACAATTCTTGTTGTTTATTTGTAAAAGTAACTTGTGACGAGATTAAAAACGAGGTCTTCATGCTTTCAGTTAAAGATATTATGAAACGTGGCGAAATTTTGAATAAAGAAAATCTTGAACCAAATATACACGAGTGTTCATCTGCTGAAGATGCTAAAATATTCAAGTCTATCACCGACAAGATGATCGATACCTATAAGCGCAAGAATCACGATTATGGGAATGCTTTTTCCGAAATGTATGATGAGCTTGGTATCAACTACGGCTACGGAAAGATACGAGAGAAAGTGAATCGCATCAAGACGTTGAAGGATAATGAGGCGCAAGTCGCTAATGAGCCATTGGAAGATGCTTTATTGGACTGCGCTAACTATTGTATCTTGACATTGATGGAATATCAAAAACGTAAGGAACATGGAACAGACTAACTACACCTGCAAGGACTGCTTCTTCTTCAAGGATGGAGTTTGTCATCACCCTACCGTGAATATGTTTACTTCTGAGGAAGATCCTTCTTGTAAGCATTTCGAGTATAAAGAAATAAAAGTTGAACTTTAAAATATTGTTATCATGGCGTTACCATTTGGAAAGACTATCAAGACAAGACACTTCACGGTGCTGAAGTTTAGCAAGAGCTTGTCGAAGAAAGAAGTTGCTTCACTCAGAGAGGACATTCCTGCTGAGATAAAGAAGCATTTACAGAGAGGCTCGCTGCCTTTCATTAAGATTGCGAACATCGCCGGCACATGGGGAATCGAGTACTCTATCGGCACATCTATGTACGCTGCCATTGATGAGTGCGTTCCAGTAGCCGTAGGAGACCATTATGAGTTCTCCAAGGATGATGGGAACATAATCGAGGCATTTGCCCAGCTTATGTATGCGGATACGTCATTGCCTGGCGATGCAGAATACACGGCAGGTAAGTTGAAGCTCCGTGACGAATACATTGCCCGTGAGGCTGCAAGAAGAAACGCTGCTGCCGACGAGGGCAAGACTGAAGAGCAGCTTCGCAAGGAGAGCGATGAGGCCGTACAGGAAGTCATCGACCGCGATAAGCACGCCGAGACTATTCTTGAGATGGCAGAACAGATTAAGAAGGAAGGAGGCAATGATGAGCGATAGATTGCTTGAGGTCGTTCAAGACCATACTTCCCTAGTACAGGCACTTCAGTTCATTTTGGAGGCCGCAGAGACGAAGAAACTGCCATCATACGGCGTTCTTCCTACGTTTAATGACGATATGCTTGAAGATCGAATCAGAAAGACTCTTGAGCTAATCACTGGAGAGAAGTATCCTGATTGAATTTATATTTTTCTTCTACTTTATATATTAAAGCGAGGGGCAGTATCTGTGAAGACACTGCCCCTCTTGTTAACCAAAAAATTTTTGAATTATGATTCGCAGAAAGAATCTGTGAACATAAAACTGCATGCAAAGGTACTTGGTTTTGCTGAAATTCTAGTAAAACAAAGTTACTTTAACACGAATTTAACTATTTCTTCTTCTTTTGAAAGGTCGCCTGGCCATTTTTGAAGATAATGCAGTCCTCGCAGCATCGAGGCATTGATAGAGGAATGTAGTAGTGGACCACATTATTTTCTGTATCAATTTCGTCCTGCTTAATCTTAGAGTAGTCGGCTATCATGGCAGTTGTCTTTTGCCACTCTGGAGAGCCAAACTTCTGCTTGCGCTGAGCGATAACGAGGTTTCTCAGAATCTCTTCCTTCGAGGTAGCCTTAATAAGTTCCTCCTGGGTGAGTTCATCGGCGTTCTCGTTCTTCGCTTTCTTGCCCTGAACCTCTGCTATTCTCTTCTGGACGGACTCTTGGGCTTCTAGCTTGTTCATCTCGTTTTCGAGGAATGATTTCTCCCACACACCTATTCCTTCTCCCTGAAATGCGATGGCCCAGCTGTCACGGACGGACATGCCAGAACCGCGGAGACTGGCGTAGATGTAATAGCGAGGGTCTTTCATCTTGAGAGCCTTCGCCTTCTTGTATGTATCGACGGATAACGTGTATCCTTTTGTTTCTTCAATCATGATCTTGATATTTAAAAGTTCAACGTTTGATGTCTGCGGTGTTCTCTCCACACATTGATAGATTTGCCGTATATCCAGTAATCGAATACTTCTTCCGGCGACAATCCTTCGTCTGTCATCCTTCCGCCAGCCTGGATATCCTTGATGGCTTTAATCCAGCTATTGTAGATATGTGGATATCGCTTGCAGTCAGCGAGCTTCTGCTTATAGTTGTGCATAGGGCAGCACAGACAGCCTATTCTATGATACCCCCCCACGTCGTATAAATTGCAATGCTTAATGCCGAGGGTGTTCAGAAAGATCCATACCTCATCATCGGTCCACTCGATGATTGGAGAGATGAGGAGCGATTCGTAGCCTCTGATGCAGCCGATGGTACGCTCGTCGCTGGCATTGGTGATGTTTATCTCGTGAATGCCACCCTTGGTTGGCCTGCCGCGCTTCTGGCTGTTCCTCTTGTCACGGAACTCGTCAAGGCCTTCAAGGGAACCGCTGTACTTATGGTTGGTAATCTCGACCTCGCTCCTACCCGAACGCTGTCTGCTTTCAGCGTGACGGATACCAATGAGAACTACATTGCCTGCACCAATACCCTCTTTATAAACTCGGCAACACCATCGTATCAGTCTTGTCGGGAGCATACCTTCCTTGCGAGCCTGATTGTAGATACTGATTTTCGGCTTTATCATATCTACGTCAGGATACTGCTCACGGCCGAACTTGATTACTTCAGGCGGATCAACAGACGTGAGACCCATGTGAGCCTTGAACTTCACACCTGCAATCTTGGCGATATGATAAAGGCACTGACTATCCTTACCCATACTGAATGAAAGATAGAAGCCTTCGTCCGGCGAGTATGCCAGCGCAAGCTTTTCAGCCTTTCTAAGCAGCTCTACAGAGTGCTTTATCTTCTCCTGGAAGTCTTTCGGGAACTTCGGAAGAATCTCTTCTAAAGTAAAATTTAATTCAGAATTTATCATATTATTTCTTTTTATGCGTGAAAACTTATACAATGACATATCTATAGCCATCCTTTACGATGTTCCCATTGTGCCTAATATTGTTCATACGCAGAAAACCGCGATGGAGGTTGTTCTCTCTTTCTGCGTCTCTCATGCTATCATAGCATGCTGAAAGATAGCCTTCGCTGTCATATTGAAACACGGATACATGATGGTTCTTGTTCTTTTGCTCGTACGGTTTCAATTCATCTCCGTGGAACGCGAATCTGTATCCTTTGCAACTCTTTACTACACCCTGGCAAACGCTATACAAAGCCCTCCTGTTAACGTTTAGCTCTACGCAAGCCTCGTTGCTACAATCGAAAGTCTTTAGGAATGTACCTTTCATATCATAAACGTCAATAGGCCTATTGTTGCCATTTGCAATATATGACTCTTTTAGACGCTTCATGTGATTACCATAATTTATATTATACTTCTGTGTACACCACTCTAAGTTATCGTGCCTATTGTTTGACTTATCTTCATCCTTGTGATTAATAACAGGAAGGTTGCTTGGGTTTGGGATGAATGCAGATGCAACAAGTCGATGGACATAAAAACGTCTTCCTTTATTGAATTTCCAAAGTGAGACAAATTGATATCCATGCCCATTGTCGCTATGTGGCAGGATATGTCCTTTTGCGATTTGTCCACCAGAGTTCGGCTTCACTCTGTCTAAAGAGCGAACTCTTCCCATGTTGCTAACCTGATACATACCTTCGTATCCTTCAATGTCTTTCCAAATTTCAATACTGTTATCCATCCTCAGTGATTTTAAAAGTTACCTCAGTGATTAAAAGAAAGGGAAGGCCCACTGAGTTAGCCTTATCAGTTGGTAGCTACTCCAACCTATCCCAATGCAAATATACGAAAAATACTGCATAGTTATGCGTTTTACTGCATACTTATACAGTATTTCCATTATTTTCTCCGAAAAACTAGCTCAACACGGCAAGCGCAGTTGGGATGCGCCGGGATAACCATCGTATCTAATGGATGTATATACCCACATAGGTCATCACACACCGGGCAGTTGTAACTACTTCCTCTGTGAACAAAGTAACCGACAGCTCCACTTTCCTGTCCATACTCCTGCTCTGCCTGTCCCCACGCTAAAGCAATCACTTGAGAAGCATTTCTTACGATATTTTGATAGGCGTTCTTGTAGTAACCCTTTCCGTAAGAAGGAACATCGATGTTAATGTCCTTTCTCTTCGCCTTGGTAATGACTGATGTGTGATATGGGTCCTTGTAGCCGGTTCGGATGGAAGATAGGAGCTGCTGGTCAGAATATCCCATAAGAGTACCCGCCTTGATCATCCTTACAATATCTTCAGCAAAGTTTCCGAGATAGACAGCGTTTCTTTCGGATGTCGTCTTTCCGTAGATGTCGCTGACGAGAAACGATTCTATGTTCTCGTTGTCAATCCCGAGAATCTTGCATGAGACCTTGGAGTAAGCAGAGATGTAACTGTTGATACTCTCCTCTGCATCAGCAGTAACATTCTTGGCGTAAGAGAGCAGGGCTGACTCGTTTGTGAGCCTGCCTGCACCTCTGTATCGCTTGCTTGCGGTAATTATTTTCTGTGTCGATTTCCAGAGAATATCTGCAACATGGTCCTCGCAGTTTCGGATTGCCTGCAAGCGCTTTCTGCTGTAATCGACAGAACGTTTTAACTCATCCATAGGCTATTAATGCTTCTCGTTGAATTCGTCCCAATGTGACTCCCCTAACCTGTTTCCGTTTGAATCAGTGTTAAATTTATTTGGGCGCCCACGCTTCCTTCCGTTACCGGTATTGACTGAGGCTGAGTATCCGTTAATCTGAGCTGTAGCTTTCTGCTCCTCGATGGCATTCTCTGTTTCGTTATCCGCACGCTGAATATCCATGAGGAGGTCTTGCTGATCCTCTTCCTTCTTCTCTCGCATAATGCGGTCGTATTCATCGTTAACTGGGAAGTCTGGGCAACGCTCAGATGCAGTCTGCTTTGAGAGGAAGTTGTTCTGAACAGCTGTCGCTAAGTTTGTTATTATTTCAGATTTATTCTGATGCACATAGATTTCCACCCAAGCGTGAATAGGAAGACCGGTCATAGTGGCCATGCAGTTTTCTTCAACTCCGATACCATACTTTGAGATACGAACAAGTTGATCCAGGAACGGATGCATCTTCTTAGCATCGTTCTCAGCAACCTCGATGGCAGGAGAATAGAGCAGCTTGATGGCAACGCCCGGAAGGTCACCCGACTTCAGCTCTGGTGGCTTTACTGTGAACGAAAGCTCATAGATGAGGTCATACGACTTGTTGAGCTGTGTCGCAAATGCATCGGAAGCGTCTGTTCCGTTAATAAAGTCAGCATCACCATTCGTATCGGTAATCTGAATCATCTTAGCCGATCCGTCTGTATCTCCAACAACGGTAATGTCGTCACCATCGCCCTTCAACTTCATTATAGGGAAGGCGTAAGCCTTGTTGTTCTCGCAGAGATAAGAGAAAGCTTCCTCGTAGTCCTCGATGTTCTTCTGTACAACAGACCAGCATGGGCCGTCATCGTTTCTTACGTATGCAACAGGGATAAATGGGAAGCCGTGAGCTTTCTCTTCAACGCAAGTGTAGTCGTCTATTCCGAATATCTTGGCAATTCTCTTGATAGTCTCCTTAACCTTGCCTTCGTTAACTTGCTTCTTGAAGCGGTAGAATGTCTTGTCATCCCACACCTCTACCCATTCAATCTTTTCATTACCTTCCTCGTCGAAGTCGTAATACTTGCGAGCAAACACAACGAGTTCACCAGTAAGAGGGTCGAACTGAGGATACAATGTGTCTCCTCTATCGAAAGCCAATGTGCGAGTACCGAATTTCTTGTTTTTATCGAAGAATCCGACTACAGCAGCTTCAGCAACCTTCATGTACGAACTTACAGCCTCATAGTGACGAATCTCCATATCGTGCATATACCATCCCTTCTTGAACTTGGCAAGGAGATTTATATACTCTTCCTGTTTCTTCATCTCAGGATCACCGGCAAGTTCAAACTGAATATCGTTACCTGTCATGTGGAGAACATGCTTCGTATGAATAACTTGCTGGAAAGCAAATGCCGTTCTTTGAATCTCCTGGACATACCATTTCCCGTCTTCCGGGTTCTTTCTCCAGATGTCAGGGTAGAGATCCTTGTCGAAGATTTTGTGGGACGTAGGATAGAACTCACGAAGGAAGTCCTTCTGAGTCTTAATCACTCTGTACAATGTATCTTGCGGCATCTGAGGGTCTTCATTATCGGACACCTCGTTCCTGCAATAGCCATCGTGGGTCATGTACCCCTTTGGCGTGAGTTCAAAGAAAGGCTTCTTTACCAGAATCTTTCTGAAATTTGTTACCTTGATAGCATCCATAATCCTTTTACCTTTTTATTTTTCTTTTTTGTTAAACTGAATATCATTACATAGAACCAAGATTCAAAGAAGTCAGGCGAGTGCCCGACATATTTCTTGGCAATCTTCTTAGGTAATAGCTTGAATCCCCTATCATCGCTATTCTCGTCACGTCTGAGCATCTTACGCTCCTTCTGAAGAATCTGTCTGAGAGGAACCTTGTCAAATCCGTTTCCTGAATACTTTCTTTCAAGCAGGGCCGAGTCAATGGAAATCTGCTTCTCCTTTATCATCTTATAGAATAACCATGCGCACTGAGACTTCAAATCCTTATATAGGTATTTGATTCCTTCTTCTTCCTGATGATTCCTAGCGATAGGTGCTGCCTGGTTGTTGAATGGGACGGCATCCTTGAAGAATCCCTTAAAGTACTGACCGATACCCTGCATATCGTAAGTGAAGTTACATTCCTCGACACCCCACTCTCTCAGCTTGGCCTTAACTACAGAAACGAGTGTCTTAGGGTCCAGCCTCAAAACAACCAAGTCTTTACAATGCCATCCTTCCCAAAGCCACATTACGAAGTTATCGCCTCCGGTGAATGCGATATCGGCAGAAGCTCTGCGTTTTCCATCTCCTATCTGTTCTGCATTGTCGTAGATTTCATCAAGGTCTTCCATCTTGATCATGTCATCGCCGGCAGCTTTCCAGTTCCAGTTGGCCTCCAGGTCTCGCATACGCTGTTCCTCGTCCTGTTGGGCAAGGTTGGCGAGATATGAGGCATCGGTAGAGATAAGCTTAATGTTCTCTGATACGTCAGCGCGAACGAATGTTGCCGACTTGATGAACATTTCGAGCTTTGTATAACCAAGTTCCTCATAGCTGTCCTTCCAAAGGCTATCAATAATGCCCTTGCACTGCTCGTACACCTCTTCTCTCGTGTTACCCCAGTAGATTGAGTCAGGCGTATCTCCGTCCATGAAACAGTATCGTATAACTCCGTCCCGTTCCGGTATGATGTAGCCGTTCTCGTCAACCCACCAGTCGATGAACTTTCTCACCCAAGATTCCGGGTCCGGGTTACAGGTAATCCAGAATCGGTTTCGTATGTGAGCTGCGTTTCGGTTGTTGGTCAAGAGGTACTTGAACTTCTTGTATGGACACTGAGTACCCTCATCGATGCAGACATAGGCATACTGGCGACCCTGGAATCGTGTCTTGAAGTCCTGATAGGCTCCAGCATAGTACGAGAATTTGAGCCATCCTCCGTTATCGAAGTTCCAGGTCATATCATTTTGTGACTTATTGTAAGTTCCAAATTGGGAGAACAATTTATAAGAGTCTGTCACTAAGGACTGTAAGTCGTCTTTTTCGTTACGAAGAATTGTTGCATGAAAATCTGGATTTTTAATATCCTTCAGAACTTCCATTAGGGAAGAGAACGATTTTGAGCCGCCTCGCGAACCGCCAACTATCTTAATATCAGCGTCTATAGACAGCATGCGTTCCTGACCGCCACGCTGAGCTATAATCTTCAGCTTGTCGGTATGCTTCTTGTCGGCGTCTCTTAATGATTGGATATACTCTTGAGTATAAATAGGCTCTCCGTTATCCAATTTTAATCCTGAAAATACATCTTTCTGCATAAATATACATTTAATACTGCAAAAATATACAATTTTCCTTTGATTATTGCATATTTATTCATATATTTGCAAAATAAAAGGTATATTTATACGTTTTCGAGGTGGAGGGACCACATTCGGGATAACATTTTAAATCAACAAACAACATGACAAGAGAGGAACTCTTAGCATTAGTGAACAAGGAGGTTGATACCACCAAGTTCAAAGAACTTAGCCAAAAGACCATCGATGAGGAACTTGATGATGTTTTGGAAGATTTCGGTGATGACGAGGAAGCAAATTCCAAGTTGGTTACCAAGTTAGCAAACCGTCTGAAGCGTATCAACGGCAACTTGCACAAGAATATCTCTGACGAGGTAAAGAAGAGCAAGGAGGAAGCTGAACGCAAGAAGAAGGAAGAGGAAGAGGAGCGTAAGCGCAAGGAGGCTAAAAAGGGTGACGATCCTGACGACAAATACTCCAAGCTGCTTGAGAAACTTGAAGCTCTCGAAAAGGCTAACGCAGAAAGAGACAAGAAGGCTGCAAGGAAGGCAACCATCGAGTCTGTAAAGGCAGGTTTGAAGGATAAGTTCGACAAGGCAAACCTTGAAATGAAGAACTACTTCCTCAATGCTGCAATCGCAAAGCTGGAGATTCCGGACGAAGATGTCGACATCGACGACCTGGTTTCTAAGGCTGAGAAAATCTACACCGCAGAGTACAAGGAGGCTACCGGTGAAAACGGTATTCCTGCAAAAGGCAGTCGCACGTCTAGCGGAGGCACGTCCACAGATGATGACAAGTTTATGGAAGAAGTGGCCGAGCGTCGAAAGAAGAGATTCGGCGGTGGAGACAAGAAGTAATTTCAGGATAACAATTTTAAAAAGGTAAAAAGATTATGGACAACACTTCTATTTCCTACATGGAACAGATGGGTACTCGTGGCATGCTGAACCACGGTGCGACCATCATTCAGACAGAAGGTAAGGTCGGCGGAACCAGATATGTGTTTGCCGGTCTTGAGGCGCTCATTAAGAATGCCTTCGTTCACCCACCTATTGGTGGTAAGCTCGTCAACCCATTCAAAGGTCAGGCTAAGATTTACGCCGGCGACTTGATCGAGCACGACCTTGGCTTTACAGCAGGCAACGAAGGTCCTGGTGCTACCATCAAGATTCTGAAGGCTTACGGCGTGGCAAAGGCTACTACTGCGGCTACAGACACAGACATCTACATCGTTCGTAACGGATTCGTTCACATCCCGTTCCCTGGCGATACCATCATGGTCGGTCAGAAGGACTTCAAGACAAAGGCAAAGGGTGTGACCGTGACCGCCGTGGAGGCAACCACCGACACATCGGTAGGCGACGTATGGAAGCTGACCCTCTCGGAGGCGCTTGGCGCATTGAGCGCTGGCGACGTGCTGGTGGAGGCAGAGAAGGCAGGCGCGAGCGTGCTGCCAATGGTAACCAACCCTAACTGCTTTGCTCCGAGCGACAACGACTTCCCTTATTACGATGCCGGCGGCGACAAGTACCACAAGCCTCGCACAAACGTCAACTTCTGTATGTTGAATCCAGACTGCGTTATGTGGCTTGACCGTATGGGTCCTGTTCCTCCTGCTGTCAAGGCGATGAACAAGTCACTCTACCCAGAGTTCTGGCATATTTAACCTATTGTCTAACGTAAAAAGATTGATTCAGGATTATGGCAAAAATTGATATTGGTGTCGAGCAGCTTGCGAAGTTCTTCACTGGTAAGGGTAACAACACTTACCTTCAGAAGTTCGTCAATCGTGACGGCGTACTTCGTTGTAACAACGGCTGGTATCTGACACAGGGTGACATTGATCCAAATCTCACCCCTACATCTAACAATGGTGATGCAACCTTCAAGGTTCGCACACGTACATTGAACCCTGCAACCTTGATGAACCTCCGTGCTCCTCTCGGCGAGGGCTATCAGAACGACCACGAGGGTATTGAGTGGTACACCGCTTCTATCCCAGACTTCGCTGCTGACGGCTTCCGTGAGACTGCGACAGAGCGTTACCACAAGATGAAGCTTCTCCAGGATGAGTTCGGCAACGACGCTGACCTGGTTGATGCTTACCTCGACAAGGTACAGGTATTGTACGACTCACTCGACATGACTATGACCTACATGTCAGCCCAGTTGAGTTCGACCGGTTTCATCGACTACGACAAGATTGGTCGTGGTATCCAGGAGCCTCTGTATGACGCAAAGGTTCCAAAGAAGAACTTCAAAAAGGCGGGTACGCTTGCCTGGAACGATCCAAACTGCGACTTGCTTGAGCAGATGCGCAAGCTTGAGGAGGATTGGCGCAAGGAGAACATCGAGTACCGCAGTGTACCTCTCGTATGGCAGATGACCAAGAACGACTACAATAACGTGTTCTTGAAGAACAAGCAGATTGCTGAGTTGTACAAGAGCTGGGCGAACGCTAACTTTGTGGCAGTTTTGCAGAACTACGGTCCAAACAACGCAATGTTCTTGAAGTCTGTTGTTGACCTCAACGGTCTTTCTCCTATCGAGATTGTCGATGAGGTTGAGCACAACAAGCGCTTCGATGGCACAGTTACAGAGATTCGTGGTTGGGCAGACGGAACAGTCGTTCTTCGCCCTGCTGGCAAGCCTTTGCGTTTCATGCGTAAGGAGATCCTTGACAAGCGTATCTTTGACACCCTTGGCAACAAGCTCATTGATGTGGCTTGGGCGCAGACCAACAACAAGCTTGGCTTGCTGCGTAACATGATTACCGCGAACGGTCTCTACCAGGAGTTCAAAACAGACTTGTTCCTCGCTTCTGTTCCTGCCATGCTCGATTCTCCTTACCGTTGGATTATCGACATTACCAAGAAGGGTTAATTCTTTAACGTAACAAGATTGTATGACTATGGATTCGGAGATGAACATTTACACTGTGAACGACTACCTTATTAATAAGGTGAAGTTCGAGATGCCGATGAAGGCTCTGTTGGGCATCATGCACGACAGGGAGCTTGAAAATGGCATCGACCTCGAAGCCTGCGACAAGGACAAGGTGAGACTTGCCTATGCCGACATGCTGAAATGGTTTGTTCTTGGTCCGAGCAAGGTGAACAACACCTCCGATTCCGATAACGGATGGACTCATTCGGGAGGTGGCTATGATATGTCGGACAACGACAGGAGCGAGATGAAGGCAGAGGCTAACGCTATCTATGCAGAGCTGGAGCCTGATTCGATGCTCAAGAAGAAGTCCACCTTCCGGGTGACCTCCCACGGAGTAAAGAGGGCGAATTATTCTCCTTGGGGAGAACCTCTCCCTCACATCATCAAATAAGGCGTATGGAAAAGGAAAACATCAGAAACCCAAGATACCCTCACATCATCAAGATCGTGAGGAAGGTCGTCGGAAAAGCCGACCCTGATGACCCATTTGCCGATGATGATGCTCCAGTTGGTGAGGACAAGGAAATCATTCTCTATTATGGCGAAGGCCGCAGCTACACCGATACCACTACAGAGGGAGACAAGAATGTCGACCAGAACAAGAGGAAGGCATCGATTCCGGTCAGATATGACGAATGGGATGCTGACAGATGTCCTCTTGACGGCGACACCATCTACTCCACTGTCGGCAACAACACCGAGGTAGGTATGGTTAAGGACTGCGAACCGGATAATAACAGGACTGTTGTGTATTGGAGTTTGACAAGGGTTTAGATTATGACAAGTTTATCAGGTCAGTTTTTACAGGTCGAGAAGAAAATCCGTCAGATGGCTGTAGCAAAGATGCAGCAGAAGATGGATCATGCGGCTGAAATGACAATGAAGGCTGCTGACAAGTCTCGAAACTATGATGACGTAACCGGTAACTTGTACAAGTCAACAGCCATCGGTACATATTACAACGGCTCATTGCAGTCGATTCATTATGCTCCAGGCCCAGAGCCAACCCGAGTAACCCTTGCTGCCGGAGAGAGATACAACCTCGATAAGTATTATCGCAGCTCATTCTCCTTCAAAGACAGCGGAAGGAGACCTTACAAGGGTGAATACGGAGAAGGTGGTGAATATGGTCCAAATGCGGCGTGGGATGAACTTGTTTCATGGGAGCACAACAAAGGAAAGTACGATGCTACATGGCAGATGCTCCTTGTTGCCGGTGTGGATTACGCTAAGTTTGTCGAGGTTAAGAGAGGCCACGACGTGATTACCTCTCTTAGAGAATATTTGGTTAGATACTTTAGAGCGATGTAAGATATGGTTAGTATTAAGACTCTATATTTCGATGTCGGTAATGCGATGAAGGGGATTTGCGACAAGCTCTACTCCCGTAGCCGACCAAAATCAGTTGATACGAAAATCAACAGCTACATCGTGGTATACTTTCCATCTAGTATCTACAATAACGAGATGAACTCAAGTGGAGTTTACAATGATTTCACCACTACAGCTCAAATCGAATTGTATGTGCGCGATAAGAATTCGGCAAGCAACCCGCACACACTTGATATATCTAGCGTTGACGAGAAAGTCCAGGAGATTATGGACAGATTTCCAATCTCTACAAAAAATCTCATTGTTTCCAATCCTCGTATAACGCTACAGACAGACGACGGCGCAGGTTTTTCCGTGACGATCATACAGGGAAGGTTACGTACGAAATAAGTATTCAGGTATAACAATTTAAAATATTTTAGATTATGGCTATGACAACTATTGACAAGATGAAGGACATTTTCAATGGTCCTAAAACTCTGCTCTACTCAAAGGCTATTACCGATTTGAGCAAGGCTACAGTTGACATCACCCCAGAGGTTGAGCTTCCGGTTACCGTTGACTCGCTGAAGGCGACTATGGATGACCCAACCATCAACCACTACAAGGTTATCGGTCTTGCAGGCGACTGGGCAACTACCGCAGAGCTCGGCGACTTCAACGTAGAGTTCGTTGTTCCTTCAAAGGCAAAGGACTTGCTGACAATTATGTTCGGCGAGGATGCTATCACTGAGCTGACCAAAGTTACTCTGAAGGGTACAGGTGACGCTACCCTCGACGCTACTACCGGCTTTACAGGTATCGCTGTTGAGCCTAAGAAGTTCAAGATCAAGGGCACTATCGTTATCGTTGACGACGAGAAGGAGAACCTCATGGTTATTACCAACATCGCTCTCTACGCTACATTGCAGTGGGATAACTCTGGTACTGAGCCTGTTGCGTTTAAATTCTCCGGCTCTATCGAGGGTGCAGGTAAGCGTAGCATCGCTTGGCTTACTAAGGCTCCAGCTGCTGCTGGACCAGGCATTGGCGGTTAATCAAGTAAAGGCTTCTTTAGGTAATTAGATTCAGGATAACAAACCGTTGGGCGGCAGGCTAATCAACAGCCGTGCCGCCCTTCTTCATTTAATAGCATACAATCATGGCAGAAGAAAAGAAAATAGAGCAGCCTTCAGTGGACTTGCAGGAGTTGCTTGACAGCGTGCTGCACGACGAGCCTACCGAGTTCGTGTTCCGTGGAAAGAAGCACAAGCTCGGTTGGCTTCGCAAGGGAACCATGAGCAGGTGTTCCCACATCAGGGCAAAGGAGAAGAACGAATGGAAGCGCAACGTAAAGATTTGTGTCTGCATTCTCCTCAACAACATCTGGAAGATACGATTCCTGTATTGGATCTACTGGCGCTGGCTCTACTACATCAAGGATGTGGACGTGGCCGAGGTGCTGAGAGTCCTCGATGTTTCTAAAAAAAAAATTCCATCGAACGCATTCTCACTGGCTACCATATTAGCGACCGGGATGACGGACGTGATGATGACGATGACGAGGAGCGAAGCAAAAGCTATCCAAGCAGAACCAGCTGGGGAGCAGCCTTCTCACTAGCGGAGAAGTTCGGTTTCCTCTTTCAGCGCAAGTACTTCATTGCAGCCTACGACTACTGGTGGGGCTATTCATCAGCACAGATTGACCTAATGGTTGCAGACCAGCCTCTTGTTGTCTATCCTAAGACGAAGAAGGAAGGTGGTCCGAAAAAGCACACCAAGAAGGAGATGGATGACCTCTACGACAGGTGGATGGAGAAAAAGAAGAATGAGGGAAGCCTCATCGGCAAGAAGATAAGTCTTGCTGATTACTTAAACAATAAACTCTAATTTTAAAATATTCAGGATATGGCAGGTGGGAATTTAGGTGACTTGTGGTTCCAGCTTGGTGTCAAGGACAACACCTCTAAAGAGCTGCAAAAAATCATTGATAAGCTGAAGACTGGGGACGATGCTGCGAACGCGCTTCTTCGTGCCCTCCAGGGATTCGGTACGAAAAAGTCTGGATTTAAGGAGCAGGCAGAAAAAGCCAAAGAGTTTGCTGATGTTCTCAATGAGATAAACAGAAGGATTTCCAAACTCAAGAAAAACGACAAAGGTGATGAGGCTAAAGATTTGCAGTTAGCGGTAAAAAACGCTCTCTCATATCTCAATATGCTTCAAAGAATCAATATAGAGCGTAGTAAGATTTCAGAGCTGCGTTCACTGAATCCTAATGTTGATACCTCGAAACTTAGGGAAGCCGAGCTGATGCTTGAGAATGTCAATAATCAACTTTTTAGATTACAGAATAAAGCACAAGGTGGTGGAGGCGGAGGCGTAGATGGAGCAAACGTTTTGCAGGAATATGCCAAGGTTCTTCAAATGACATTCCGTGATGTAAAGCAGATTACTGATCAGTTCAAAAAGGAGAACCCTCTTTCTGTATTTTCCGGTGGAGCAGCAAAGGTTGAAGCTGACATAGCTAGAGTAACCGAAAAGCTCGCTAGGATGCGAGACCTTATGTCTGAGGGAGCGTTAAGGGGTTATAATACCAGCATGCTTGGCGGAAGTATCACCGAGCTTGACAAGATACTTGCCAGATTACAGGCGGCATCTGGAAACAAATCAATCCTCACCGATGCCGCACAGATGAAGAACCTTCTTTCCGATGTTGCTGTAGAAATGACGAAAGCCGCCGCCGCAACACAGGCATACGGACGAGAGAAGGGAAAAGTCATTGCGCAGGAGAAAGAATTTGCGGCAGCTTCAAAGCTGAGCGCCAAGGATAATGAGGCTGAATTGAAAGCTTTGTCTGATTACGCAAAGCGCTATATGGCATTGCAGGAGGCCAAGCGCAAGGCAGAAAAGCAAGCCTCTGATGAAAGAAAGAGACAATCTGCCGCCGAAGCCAGACGTATAGAATCTGATACTGAAAGAATGTCTAGACTCTATGCAAAGATGTCGCTTGTAATCGGTAGAGGCGAACGCGCCGGCATGAGGGGTCTAGAGCTTGGAGTAAACACAAGTGCTTTAGAAAGGTCTCTTTCGGAAGCAACCGAGCTTAAGAAAAGAATTGAGGATGCCAATGTTGCCCTTATGGGCAAGGGTGGTAGGCCTTCCTATTCGTCTTATGCGGAAGAGGTAAACAAGCTTTCATCAAGCCTTGCTAATGCCACTCAAGCACAAAGAGAGTTAAACTCGGCGCAAGACAAAGCTAACAGAAAGGCTGAGGCACAGGCTACAAGAGATGCAGCAAAAGCAAAGCGGGAAGACGCTGCGGCAGAAAGACAACGTCAAAGAGAAATAGAAATTTCCACTCGAAGAATGGAAAGACTTGATGACGTATTAATAAGGCTTCGTAAGGAATATGGAAATTCCGTTAAGTTGCAGGTAGATACAACACAGGTTGAAACCAAAATAAAAGATATTGAAAATCAATTCAATTATCTAAAGTCAATCTTGCAAAGGCTTGGAAGCAGGGATTCTACAGCACTTGGATTAATCACAAACGTTGGCGACCAACGGGAGGTTCAGCTTGCAAATAGAGTTGCTTATGCTCAAAGAGAAGCTAATCGAGAGGCGCAGCGCGGTATCGAACTTGAGCAGAAGCGGCAGCAGGAGATTGCGCAGTCGGCAGCAAAGGCACGAAACGACCTTGCAGCAGCATTCGCTGGAGCAAACGCAGAAGCAAAGAAGATGCAGTCGATAGTCGGCGATATCAAGTCTCTGTTCTTACAGGGCGGAATAGTCTTTGGCGCTCAGCAGTTCTTCAATTCAATCGTACATACAGGTGGCGAGATTGTTCAGCAGCATGTTGCGTTACGTTCTATCCTCGGTGATGTGCAGAAGGCTGACGAGCTGTTTGCTCAGACGCAGCAGCTTGCGTTGCAGTCTCCATTCAAGTTTGGAGAGCTGAATCGTGATGTAAAACAGTTGGCTGCATTCGGAGTTGAGGCAAATGACTTGTATGATACAACAAAGAGACTTGCGGATATCGCATCTGGTCTTGGCGTAGACTTTGGTCGATTAGGTTTGGCGTTCGGTCAGGTAAAGGCTCGTTCTTGGCTTGACGGTAAGGAGCTGCGCCAGTTTGCTTACGCTGGTCTTCCTCTCTTGCAGAAGATAACCGAACTCTACAACTCAGAAGGTAAGAATGGACGCAAGAACTATACCCAGGCAGACGTTAAGAAGATGATTTCCGGAAGGCAAGTCAGTTTCGAGGATGTCCAGAAGGTGCTTTGGAAGATGACAGACGAGGGCGGTCAGTTCTATAACATGCAGCTCGTATTGTCTGAAACATTGCTTGGACGCTGGAATAAGCTTATCGACGCATGGGATATTATGCTCGGTAAATTTGCAGAAGGAAAGAATGTTATAGGTGGTACATTCTCGTTTATTATCAATCGAGTAACAGACTTAGTTCTGGCTTTGGACAAGCTGTCCCCTGCTATGCTTTCTTTCGGAGCTATATTCGCGGCGAGAAAGCTTGGATTAATGGCTTCCGGCAAACTTGGGTTAGGTTCACTCAATAGGAATTATGCCCAACAGATGAACGCTCAGCTGAAAATTTACGCTATCGAGCAGCAGCAACTTGTTACCGAAGGCAAGATTACTCAGCAGAAGGCGTTGCAGAATGTACAAGCAAGAGCATATCTGTTGTCTGACACCACTTCTAGAGCGAATGCTATGTCGCGTCTTGCGCTTGAAGGTAAGATGTCTGTGCTTCAGATGCAGAAGGCTGTCAAAGAAGGTCTCGTAACCAAGGAACTCATTAGACAGCTTGCTGTGATGGGTCAGATTACAGCAAGGCAGGAGCAGATTATACTCGGAGGAACAAGGTTCGCCGCAGTAATGAATATGGGTATCGCCAAGATTGGAGGAGGCATCAAATCTCTGTTTACCATGCTTGGTGGATGGTGGGGTCTTGCCATCGGTCTTGCAGTACAGACATTCTCTAGCTATAGTAGCGATATGGATAGAATTTCCGAGAACGCAAAGGGACTCAGAGATTCGGCATATAACAAGAAGAAGGGATACGAAGACGAACTTGCGAACGAGAAACCTACAAACAGTGCCGACTTGCAGCAGCGAGTAAACTCGATGAAGGAACTCCTTCGAAATAGCGGAGATTATACCCAGACAATAGAAGACCAAATTGCAAGGGCAAAGAATCTTAACGAGCAGTATGATATTCTTAATAAGGGAATAGTTGCTGCACGCGACAACTCACAGCAGGAAGCAAACGACTCGGATGTAGTTGCTGGAGCGCTTGGAGCTTCAGGAGGTTGGGGTTCTGGTAATCCTTTTGCCGATACATTAGAGGATGCCGTCGAAAGCCTCAATGAGGCGGTTATCAAGTATCAGACACTTCTGTCTGGACTTGATGAAGAGACGAAATCGAGAATGGATAGCATTGCCAATCTGTTCCTAAAGCCAGAGGAAAGAACTATGTCTCTCGATGAGAAGATTCGTATTCTCGCAGAAAGAGGAGGTGCAAACTGGGATTCTTTCGTCTTAAAGTCAAGTAACGGAAGCAATGATATTGCAAATAGCATTTATAAAATAGGAATAAGGGCCAACAAGGTTAGTGATCAGATAAACGAAATCGCTAAGAAAAATATTCCTAGAATCATCAGCTTCCTTAAGAAGTCATTCAACCTGTTCGGTGTAGATTTCTCTAAGTGGTGCAACAAGAACTCTTCACGTTTTGCGAGCATGATAGAAAAAATGCTCGATGCATGTAAGGTAAATGTTCCTCAGATTCGAGAGTATCTGAAATCTATCTTCTACCAGGAGGCCGGTGCAAAGCAACCTAAGAAAGCTGGCGGCAGTAAGGTTGAAAAACCAAAGACACCTATGCAGCAGCGAGTTCGCCGAAATTTATCCAAGAAAGGAAAGAGTAGAGCAAAGGTAGAGGCACAGGCAACTATGCTTGACTCTTATCTCGACGAAACTTCCGACTATAATACGGATAATAATCTGCAAACAGAGTTGCAGAATAGGTATAACGAGTATAAGAACCGCGAGAACAAGTTCAAGCGTGGTAAGATATCTAAGGCACTTCGCGATGAGGCTTGGGAAAGCTACAATAGCTTGAATCAGGCGGCATGGGAAGGGCTCGGTTACAAATTCTACCCACAGGACAAAAAGTCCAATAAAGTCCCAAAAGGTAAGAATGGTCGTTCTGGTCACCAAGAGGACGCAGAACTTAAGCGTTTGCAAGAACGTCTCAGCAGCCTAAAGTCTGCAAGGCAGATGTATCAGAAATACAAGAGCATCATGCCGGACGAAGAGGCTAAGAAGAAAACTTACAATCTCTTCCCTGAGGTTACCGGTCTTGACCTTGACGACTATCAGAAGGCAGTTCGTTCTCTCCTTGAAGAATTCAGTATAAACACCACCGAGAGAAAGAAGTTCCAGACTTCCATCTATCGTGAGGTGGCTGAGTGGCTTTTCGATGAGAAGGACAAGAAGGAGTACGAGAGAAAGGCGGCTGACTTCACGGAATTATTGAACAGATTGTCGAGTCAATGGGACTTGTATAAAGAGTTGTTCAGCAAGACCGGCGATAAGAATTTCTCCAGCGCCGCTTTTAGTAACCCTGGCTATATCGACGATAAGGCTAAGGAACTCATAGTTGAGTACAACAACAAGTTCGGAAAGGACTTTCAGAGGGAGAATGCAATGTCTTTGACAGATGGGGTCGCAAAGGAAACTCTTAAAGGTCCGGGTGAATATGAGGCGTGGAAGAAGATAGTTGATCTCCTCCGAAGCAACTATATCAAGATTTTGCAAGATGCTGCCGATATCATCGAGAAGACGGAAGATTACGAGGATAAAATCTTGAAGATAAGGGAGAGATACAACGAACTTATCAGCAAGACGAACGACCCTGGTATCAAGGCAAGGTATGAGATTCAGAGAGATAAGGAGATTGGTCAGGTTAAACTTGACAAGTTCAAGAACTCTTCTGATTATCTCAACTTCTACGGAGCAATCGTTTCACTCGGTATGGATAAGGCTCAGGCTATCGGCGCTAGAATCAGGCAGAACATCAATGAGGCCCTGCAAAGCGGAGCCATTGATGCAAGAGAGTATGCCAAGGAAATCAAACAGCTTGATGAGCAGTTATCAAAGCTGACAAGTCCAAAGAAGACTTTCCTCAATGGAGGTCTTAAGGGAATGGCTGAGCAGAAGATTTCTGATGCCAGCGAGCAGATGACCCTCGCATCAAGCAAAATTGCTGAAGGCAAGAAGGTTCGCGAACTTGGTGTAAAAATGGGAGACGAAAACTTAGTCAAGCGTGGTGATAGCATGATTGCCAGCGGAAAGTCTATGATGAAGGCTGCCGAGATTCTGTTTAAGGACGGAACAAAGGCAAAGGAGTCTCTCGATAAGTTTGCTAACGTAGTAAGTATTATCGACCAGAATGTACAGGGTATGTTCGAAGCGTTCAATGATATCAAGGAGACCGCTTCTCTTCTCGGAGTCGATACCGAGTCTGACGGATGGCAGGATGCTTCTGCGTTCTTTGAGACTTTCTCTGGTATGTCAAGTTCATTGTCGAAGGTTGTAACAAGCGCAGAGTCCGGAAACGTCGGAGGAATACTTGCGGGTGTGACTGGCATATTCACTTCTCCTATCAAAGCCTTTGCTAAGGCTCACGACGCTAAGCTCGATAAGCAGATAAAGCTCGCAGAAAGACAGCTGAATGAGCTGAAGAACATATCCTCAAACATCAATTCAGTCATCGAAAAGACGCTTGGTGGAATCTATTCTTACGACAGGTCTTCTGACACAGCAAATAAGCTTAAAGATGTCAAGAATGACTATAAGGCTTGGGATGCTTTCTCTAAGACCGATATTGGAAAGAATTTCTTTGGAGGCCACAATTTCAGTCACTACAGTAAGGAGACTTATGACGCAGTAATGAAGTCAGAGACGAATCCTTCCGCATATGCCGACCAGCTCGCCCTACTCCACGCTCAGGAAGACGAACTGAGAAAACAGAGGCAAGCTGAGGAGGATAAGAAAAAGACTGATAAGGATAAGATTGCTGACTACGACCAGCAAATCAAGGAGATGCAATTGCAAATTAAGACGTTCGCACAGGATTTCCTGAAAGACGTATACTCCATTGATATGAAGAGCTGGGCAAGTACTCTTACAGATACTATCGTAAGCGCATGGGCTAAAGGTGAGGACGCGGTTGATGCCTACAGGGAGAAGGTGAAGGACATGGTTCGCGACGTTACGAAGAATATCGTATCCCAGAAAATCATGGAGAAGGCACTTGAAAAACCTCTCGAATGGCTTACAGGTATCCTTGACGAAAAGGGTAAACTTGACGAGACCGACATGGACGATTTTGCAGACAAGCTCTACCAAGTTGGCGAAAATGTAGTTCCTCAGTTAACCGGCATCTTCGATGCTCTGAAGAACAAGGGGCTTGATTTAAGGGAGAATGGAAGTTCGTCTACAACCAACTCGATTAAGGGAATTACCGAGGAGACGGCTGACCTTCTTGCATCCTATCTCAATGCGGTCCGGCTTGATGTTTCAGTGATTAGGGAGATGCAGGGTAAATTCCTTCCAGAGATGAGTGAAATTGCAAAATCTCAGCTCACGCAGCTTAACCTTATTGCTCGGAATACCTTGCGTAATGCAGATGCAGCAGAGAGAATCGAGAAGATTTTCATTGAGTATAACGATAACTTCAACAGAGTTATCAATGGTACGAAATCTTTAAAAATGAAATAATTATGTTTGAAAAAAGAAATTTATCAGACAGAATGAAGAACGAGGCGGTTTCACTGGGTCTTTGCGCTCAGTGGACCGCCGAGTGGCACGACAACTCATCAAAGCATGAGATGGTCGAGAAGTTTGTTAAGGGTATCGACTTCTGTATTGGAAGAAACTGGCCTTCGACCAAGAATATGAAGAAGTACTTTGGCGATGTCATTCATGATCATGGTGTGTATGTTGACGAGAACGTTGACCTACAAAATCCGAAGATTGTCATCCTCAATGGAGAGTGTGTAGCAAACATCAACTATGACTGGATGGATAGCGGAGAGATATATGTAAGACACAATTCTTCGCTCTACCTGAAGATTAAGGGATTCTCCAGGGTATTCGTCAATCTTTTGGATGGAGCGGAACTACATGTTGAATGCGAGGATACAGCAAAGTGCTTCGTCTATCAATACGGAGGAACAGTCGTGAAAGCTACCGGACCAGTCAATGTTAGGGATAGACACGACTTTAAGTTCAATTAACGAATATTTATACGTATATTACTTGCATATCCATGCGGTTTTTTGTATATTTGCATTTATAAATAGTTGATTTAGGTATGAAAGATTATTTCAGGATATACATGCAGAAGGAAGGCGATGGGAATGAGGTGAAGGACTCCATCGCCGACTTCGGTATGTACGTTAGCGAGAGTCCGTTCAAGCCTTGTAGTTCGGCCAAGGAGCCTGCGAAAAGGGAATGGCACGATGAGCATGGCGATGACGAGTATATCGGAAAGGATGGCCTTTATATGGCTGCCTACGAGAATAAGGTTAAGTTTATGTTCCACGGCGAAGCTTTCGACGCTAACGAGAAATGTAAGGCTTTTATTGATTACATCCGCAAGTCAGGCATGATGAAGATGTATTGCGACTTCAACAGAATCGGAAGGCAGCATGTAAGACTTAAGGATATTGATCCGGATCTGTACAGATATCCGGGCAGCGAGGACCTGCTTGTCCTCTCTATTACTTTCAAGTTTAACGACCCTGTTACTGACATCAATCCGATTATGGATATGCAGGGCAATATTTCAAATTTAGAATAGCATACGAATGAGCACTTGGACTATTTATCATAAGGATGGCTCGAAGCTGACAGACGTTAACGGAGAGCAGATAACCGTTCATGGATTGGAGTACTCTGATTCCTGGATGGGCGAATGTTTTTTGACTATCAACTTCAAGCATGAAGTGCCTATCAACTTTCAGATAGGCGACTATATTGTCTATCGTGATGAGCGGTTCGAGCTTAACTACGAGCCTGGCAAGGATAAGCAGGCAAGACCTGACACCTACGGTGATGGCTTTGTATATGACAGCGTAAAGTTCAACGCATTACAGGACGAGCTTGCTAGAGCAGAGTTCCTTGATGTTGTATTGAACGATAACGAGCTTCACTACACTGCCCTGCCGAAATTCCAATTCTATGTACAGACTCTAGACGATTTGCTCGACAGGATCCAGGCGAGCCTTGACGACCAGATTGGCGCAGGTCTTTGGAAGATTTACTCCCGAAACATGGAGCGTTCCGTGCAGCGCGGAGCCCTGAAAAGCGAGTGGTTGTCGGTTTATGGTGAGAAAACCGAAGATAACGTAATCGAATCGATGTCCATTACAGTGGATTCGCAGACCTGTTGGCAAGCCCTTGCGCTTGTGAACGAGAAGTGGGACATAAACTTCATCGTCAGAGGAAGAAACATATATGTCGGTACTACCGGAATACAGGCAAACCATATCTTCAAGTATGGCCTCGGCAATGGACTCTATGAGATTGTTCAGAACGCTGATTCCGATCAGAGCGTCGTTACAAGATTGAGAGCTTATGGTTCCGAGAAGAATCTCCCTTCCCACTACTATGCGGACCTAGGTGTCAAGTACGTGGCGAACATCACGAAAGTCGTCGAGGCCAGCACGAATGTTACACTTGAACTGGACCTCGATTATATAGAGACATATTTCAAGAATCCGAGAAAGTATATTGTTTCTGGAGAAACTGGCGAACAGTCTTTCGGTTGGGTACTTAAGGTTACATTTGATTTCAAGACTGAGATTACCGGTTGTGTAACACAGACATACGACTCTAAAAAATGTAGATTCTATTCTGAGCTGAAGGGAACACAGACTGACACCGGAGATGAGGAATCAAAGGAGAAGCTTGATGCGTTTATTGCGCAGGTCAAGGCCGGAAATACAAAGATGTATATCACGTCCGGTCTCAACAAGAAGGCTGTTCCTTCATCTATGAAGGAGTATGCAAAGAATCTTCCGAACAACATGTCCATCAATAGACTTATGTTGCCTGGATTCCCTCATGTATCGCTGAGTGATTTCTATAACTCACTCACGAATGAAGAGAAGAGGTACGTGAATCCTACCGGAAGACAACACAGATTCTCCACAGATCCACACAGGCCATACATCGATTCTATCAACATCGAGCAGATTGGTCTTCGTTCTGCATCGCAGTTCTTCGATACCGATGATAAGACGAATGGAGTTATTGAAATCTACCCTACTATCGAGGAGATGGAAATCGGTGGCGTACGTGTTGATGAGATTGATAAGGGTGTGGCTCCTGATGATGACGGAAGATTTGGCGATAATGAAACCGTAAAGAATGTTGATATCTATCTTAAAAAGGCTATCGACTTTGATATCAACGACTTAAAGGATGACGACTTCTCCATCTCGATGAAGGATGGTATGTGTGGCGGACGAACATTCAAGGTAGCTTCATCAGCCAAGATTGATGGAAGATGGAGGCTTACTATTGAAAGAGTCAAGGACGACGCTCTTGAGCTGTGGTTCCCATACAAGGACTACCCTATCAAGAATGGCGACCATTTCGTTCTTACCGGCATCACACTTCCTGATTCGTATGTCAATGCTGCGTCTCTGAAGCTCCTTAAATACGCCATAGCATTCATTGACAAGAACGACTACACAAGGTACGTCTATCAGCCTAAGGTTGATGAGATTTTCATGGCAAGACAGCATGATCTTGCTGAAAAGGATACTACAGGAGTTATCAAGAGTCTTCATGATACGCTCAAAGCCGGAGACTTGATGGAGTTTGAGGATACTGACCTCAGAATTGGCGGTGTAATATCCATAGATCAGCTCACAATCAAGGAAGAAGATGGTAAGATTCCTACCTACGATATAACTCTTCGCGAGGATAAGGAGGTTGGAACTATCCAGAAGATCCAACAGCAGATATCGTCGCTCCAAAGTGGAAATGGCGGAACAGGTGCAGGCTTGACAACTACACAGGTCAAGAATCAGGTTGCGACAGAGGGAAGTAAGCACTTCATCTCAAAGATAAACGATGACACCGCAAAAGGAACTATCACTTGGGAAAAGGTGCAGAAGTTCTTGCAGGGATTGCTTGTCGGTGGAGGCTCGTGGACTCCAGATGCAGAAGGTCGTTCGCACCTCATCACAGATTACTTGGAGGTAAGAATGAAGGCTATCTTCGAGGAGCTAGTCATCAATAAAACATCCACCATCGGCGGTAAGGAGATAATCTCTCCTGCTGGCGGCGTGGTGGCTCATAAGGTAGAAGAGGTTACTGTGACATATAACAATGTGTCACAGAAGGCTTATCGTTGCTATTTCTTAGCAGAGCAGGAAGGCGATGCCGTGGATAATGATTTCGCTGTTGGCGACCAAGTGCGCTCGGAATCATTCAACGTCCGAAAGGGCACTTATCACAAGGATGGCAATCACTTCTATTGGCGATTGGTAATCGGTCGTGATGAAGACCCTGTAGAGCTGGAAGGAAAGAAATATCATTATATCGACCTCTCTGATACCGATTGCGCTACGGCAAGCGATGTTCCTGCTAAAGGTGATGTGCTCAACCAGTGCGGTAACAGAACCGATGTAGAACGTCAGAACTGCCTTATCTTCTCGGCAGTAGATACCTATTCGCCATCCATCAGCCTCTATCACGGCATCAACAGCTATTCCTTTGCCAATAGGGAGTATGTGGAATATGGTGTGAATAAGCAGACTAACAAGGCATTCTTCAACGTCTACGGAGATATGTACTTCGGAGACAGACCTACTAGTGCCAATAATTACGAGGGTGATTCCTACGTCAAGTATGATAGCGACAAGAAGAAAGTAACCATCAAGGGTGACTTGGATATTAAGTCCACCTATGATGGCAAAACCTTGGATAAGTACATCGCAGACAAGAGTTTGGATAAGAATGCCGTTGAGACCATTATCAAGAAATCGCAGACGATTATCGACCTTCAAAACCAGATAGACGGAGCTATTGAGACTTGGTTCTATGACGGCGTTCCTACCCTATTAAACGCACCTGCCATTGGGTGGACTACCGACACGGATAAGAAAACCCACTTGGGAGACCTCTACTATGACAACAAGACGGGCAAGGCATACCGCTTTGCCAAGGATGGCTCTACCTATAAGTGGATTATCATCACAGACACGGAACTGACCAAGGCACTCAAAGATTCAAGCCAAGCACTCAAAGATGCAAAATCGAAGAGACGTATCTTCGGCTCTCAGCCAGTTCCACCATACGACGTGAACGATATGTGGGTCAATGCCACCTATCCTAGCGATGGAAGTACCTACAAGAATGAAATCTTGAAGTGTTCCACCTCCAAGGCAGAAGGTGAAGAGTTTGATATTGCCGATTGGAAATTGGCTAGCAAGTATACCGATGACACGAAGGCAGAGGAAGCAAAGAAAGCCGCTGAGAAGGCGCAAGCAGAGATTAAGACGACACAGAGCAACTTGACTACCCTCGGAACGACCGTATCTAACAATAAGAAGGCTTTCGATGTTTTTACCTCTGATGGCTACTTGGAAAGTTCTGAGATTGCGGCTATCGCACAGGATAGCAAGCGACTGGAGGACGATTATAATGCAGCCGTTGAGTCGTATAATAATGTTGTTGGCTCTAAGTTCTTGTTGGATAAGGATGGTAAAGACACGACCTATAAAACGGATTTGGTTTCAGCTAAGGATAAACTCGATAGCGCAAAAAATGAACTCATTACCTTTCTTTCTGACATCGTAAGAAGATACAACGATTCTGATTCCGATGAAAAGGCTGCCATCAAGGCGGCTGCGGCTCAGCATTACACCAACTTCACGAATGCTTATAAGGTTTTCTACGACAAGCTGGGTGTGGCGAACAACTATATCACGTCTAATCTGTTTGATGGTCTCAATACTAAGCTCATCACCAATATGGCAGGTCTTGAATACATCAAGGCTGCTCTTGTTGATGGAGACACAGTAGTCAAGGGTGGTCTTATCCTCTCTACATTGATAGCCTTACGTAACGATAAGGGAAATGTTACCGCAGGTATCAATGGAGCGGACACGAAGGAGAATGGCATCGCCCTTTGGTTAGGTGGAAAGGCTATCGACAAGCAAGCCTCCACGACAACAGAGGAAGAGAAGAAAATTGCTGCCAAGTCTCTCCTACGCTTTGACGGAACTGGCTACTTCGCCAACGGCAACCTTTGGTGGGACGCAGACGGTATTTTGCACGCAGACCCGACATCTTTCATTATCAACAAGAATAATGTTGGTGTACAGCTCGCTCTCTTCGCTCCTGTATGGAAGAGCGGAACGACCGACACAACAAAGCTGGCAAACGTATTATCTATCGACCCACAGAAGCCTTTCACTCATCTTGACGTATCGGGTAACGTGACAACCGAAGGCAGCTTAAAAATTGGTGGAATCTATCTATCGTATGATAGTGCCAACAATGCCCTTCGACTATCCAAGGACGCTGCTGGAAAGGAAGCAGCTAACTTCTATGCTCTTGGTGGTATTACCGCATACGGAGCAGGAGCATCATCATCCAGTGGTGGCGGCTTGAACGGCAGTGTAAAGAGTTATTCAAGTGCCTTGAAGCTTACTAGCGAATCGCTGTCTGAGATTGCCTCTGCCTACTCCATCAAGGCTCTTGATTCTCGTATCTCCAGCTTGGAAGGTGGTAGTGCTACTGCTATTTCTGTCAGCGGTAGCGGTAATGCGGTTACGTCTGTCACCAAGAATGGTACTACTATCAGCGTAGTTAAAGGTAGTACGTTCTTAACTAGTCATCAGTCACTTGATGGTTACGTTAATGCAATATCTGTAAGTGGAAGTGGGAATGCTATCACGTCTGTATCTAAAAGCGGAAAGGGTATTACATTTACTAAAGGTGCTACATTTTTAACTTCTCACCAAAGTCTTGCTAACTATTATACCAAAAGTAGTGTAGATTCACTTCTTAGTGGTAAGTCGGCAACTAGTCATACACATAGTGTTAAGATTAACGGTGTTACTAAAACTATTGCAGCTACTGGTGGAACTGCTGTAGATTTAGGAACTTATCTTACTAGTCATCAATCTCTTAATGGGTATGCTACGCAATCTTGGGTTAAAAGTCAAGGTTATCTTACTAGTCATCAAGATGTTAGTATTCTTAACATGGCTAATGATAGATATTATACTCATAATGCTTATGGTATAAATATGCGAAATTCTGATATTATTGGAGTTAATAGCGTTTATACTCAAGATTTATCTGATTCCCCTATAGAAGCTATTCTTTTTTATAGAAGTAATGGTAACTATGATGGTATTCGTGCAGCAAATGGAGTATTATATTTTAGCAATAATGTAGTTAGAACTACTACTAAATATGATGCTGAATATGAAGTTTATCATAAAGGTAATCTTACTAAACTTAGTCAACTTACTAATGACAAAAACTTTGTTACTGGTTCTGTAAGTGGTCAAACTATTACTATCAATGGTGTTTCTACTACTTGGCAAAATACTTGGAGAGGAATTACTGATAGTTATAGTGGAACTTCTACTGGTACAAGTCTTAGTCAAAAAGGTGCAAATAGTTTATATAATGCTTTGCATAATGGATATGCTAGCAGCGCAGGTAATTCTGACACTGTAGATGGTTACCATGCAAGTGGACTTCTTACCGCTCTATCTAATTCTGATAAGGGAATTAGTATAACAGTTGGTGGAACAACAAAAAGTGTTAGTAATATTAGTGTTAATTATGCTAGTAGTGCTGGAAATGCAGATACTGTAGATGGTTATCATGCTAATGGTAGTAATGCCGCACCCTATGGGCATATACCTACTATAGAAAGCGATGGAGTAATGGAAGTAGGTAAATATATTGACTTTCATAATGATAATAGCGGTAAACATGATTTTTCTACTAGATTACTAACTACTGGTAATTATGGAAATTCAGTTAATTTACCGTCGGACTCTGGTACATTGGCGTTAATTTCTAACAATGTAGCTTCTGCAACCAAACTTCAAACTCCTAGAACTATTTGGGGTCAAAATTTTGATGGTACTGGTAACGTTAATGGAACTATTTATATAAATAATGGTGATTCTGAAAACGGAGCTATAATATTAAATAATAATGTAAATGCTAATGCTCGTATATCAGCTATAAAAGACCAAGTAGTATTTAATACTGGTGCTGCTATTCGTTTTGGAGCAGCCGAATGGGAGTATAGTGATTGGGCTGGTCTTAAATATGATACTGTTGCTAATGCTATATATTTAGGTATAGCCGATGGAACTGTATTTAATTATTATTCTAATAAAAGAAGTAATGGTACACTTAAATTTCCAGGTATTACAACTATAACTCCTGATAGTGGAGCTAGAATTGGAGGTAGTGGTGGTGATTTATATTTAGGTAATGCTAATAATAGTAATTTTGTGAAAGTTCAAGATATATGTAGTCAACTAGATAGTAATAATTGGAAAATAATGCAAAGTGGTTATGCCCTTTTTAAAGATATAACTATTATTAATACTGCTACTATTAATGGTTCTACTCATATTAATAATTTATTAACAGCTAAAGGTATAATGCCTACCACGGCTGATGTAAATGCTTTTGGTACTGATGTAAATAATTGGGATGGTAGTATTGGAGCTAATGTTACTAATATGTTTAATGGTATTCCTCAGGGTAATATACAAGTAGAATATTCAACTGATAACGGTGCTAGTTGGAATACATATCCTGGTAATCCAGAAAATAGATTTAATCTTGTAAATGATAACACTGGGGTATTTGATTATTATTTAGGGGATAATGATATGGTTGGTGATACTAATGCTGATATACTTGCTCAAATAAAGAAAAATCAACTTAGAGTTACTGTTAAGATTCCTGATGAAATATATCAAGAACTTAGTTGGATAAGTGTTGATGTAAGTAACGGAGTTGATATAAAATGTCAAGTATACTTTGGAAGTAGTACTGGTGGTTATAAAGAATATGTTTCTAAAATAATATATGGATGGGCACACAAATGTGATATTTGTGTTGGTCCTTTAAATGTAAATGTTGGTAATGATACATATCGTTATGTAAGATTAGTATTTAGTCATCTCAATACTCATACTTATTTACGTAATGGTATTGTTGCTAAAATTAGAGCTTTAGCTTTAACTAAATATAGTTATGCTAACGACAGATATACAATTAGTACTACGGGTCATATATATGATTATGACGCTTTTATGAATACTTACTTCCCTAATAGCATTCTTGCTAAAGGTGGAGTTACAGCTTATCAATCTTCTGACATCCGCTTGAAGCAGGATTTGCGGAAGCTGGACTACTTGGGTATCATCAAGGCAATGGGTGGCACTTATGGCTTTGCTTGGAAGAAGGACAACACAAGGTCTATCGGTTGGATTGCCCAACACGTCTTGTGTAACCCTCACTTAAAGGACATCGTGGAGACTGACGAGAAGGGCTACTACAAGATTAACTACTGGTCTCCGAAGCTGATAGCAACGGCATTCGGTGCTATCGAGCAGGTGGGCGATGAGGTCAGCAGGTTGAAGGCTCGGGTGGTCTTCCTTGAATCAGAGGTTCTGCGATTGAGTGGAGATAAGGAAGACTGCAACAAGAAGAGATTAGATAACAAGAATATTAATTTATTAAATTAGTTAAGAAAATGGAGAATTTAAAGATTAACAAGAAGAGTGAACAGACAACCGCCACTTATACCAAGGGCGGCTATCGAGTAGAAATCACCTACAATGTTGACAAGACGGGTGGCAACATTGAGAGCATCAATATGAGTATCTATGGTGACGCAAATGGTAATTATCTCGGCAATGCCAACGCAAGCTCCAACGGCAGCGAGCTGACCTACAACATCAGCGGTGTTCCGCAGAGCAAGCTCAGTGAGGTATCAGCATTGATTAAGGAGGTTAATTCCGCTATCGCCGCTAATATGGCAAGCGAGGCAGCAGAGTAAGTATTAACGCAGGGTGGCTCTTATAGAGCTGCCTTGCCTAGTGTTCTAAGTTCTAAAGATTAAGCGTATGGAACGATTTATATTATAGCTTGCGAAAGTGTTCAATGTAACAGTAGAGCGAGTTGTTACTAAAGAAGTTGTAACAGAATAAGGAACTGAAGTTGAATATTTAAAAAATAAAGATTATGTCTTACAATAGTGAAACTGGAATTATTAGTGCTCCTGTTAGCATTGATGATGTTAAACGAGCTCTTGGAGAGAGTAGCAATGACCTTGCTACTCTTTGTAAGAGTGAAAATATAAATATATGGAGTAAGTATAAACCTATTAGTTGTAAAGGTGATTTTAAAGAATATCCTATTAGAGAAGACTCTGAGGAAATAGTAACATCTTCATATAGTAAATATACTTGTGTTGTTCGTTGTGGTATGAATATACCTATGGATACTTATAAGAACTTACGTAATAATTATGGAGGAGAAGGTTTTGCAATTAATGGTTGTTACAACTTTTATATAAATAATGTATATGGAAGTAACGGTATTGATAAAGATGCAAGTACTGGTTCGCATACTGTAAATGCTTCAGGAAAACACTTTCCAAAAGGTGGTACTAATTCTCCTTATAGATTAGGTGATTTTAGAAACTATAATGCTAAAGCAAAACATAATCGTTTCCGAACTTCTATTCGTGAATTAAGTGATATTGAAATTTATTATTCTTCAACTCCTAAATTTAATTGTGTTCTATATAAGAATACAGGTGTTGTTGATAATACAAATGTTACTATGGAAGATATAATTACCGATTTGTATTTAGCTTGGTCTTTTTGGATTCAAATTTGTTATGATTCACCATATAATACTACTGATAAGATTTATAAAAATTATTATGTTGGTAATTGCCAAAAACCAACAGATTATGTATATGCAAGTAAAGAAATAACTTTTGATATAGGTCATAATAAAAGAATTGAAATTGTACCTTTTTTAGCGAATGTTCGTAACGCAAATTTACAAGATAATTCAAAAATAATTTTTATAAGTTGTCCAGGTGGTATTCGTTTTAATTATTATCCTAGACAAATTTATATGGAAAGTATTAAAAGTGGTTCTAGTGGTTTTGTTGATTTCTCATCGTTGAGAGAATTAGTTGGTGGTAGTTGTATTTGTAAAGCTAGAATATATAAACTTCCTGATGCTACATTTACAGTTAGTGATGGTACATTTAGAAGTGTTTGTAACTATGGTAATAATAAGACCACATACGGAAGAGGTTATGTGTCTAATAGCTCTGGTCAAGATACAGGTTCTGTAACTATTCCCGAAGGTGATAGAACAGATTATGTTGAAACATATATAAGATTTGATAATATTTATGAAGGAGGTTATTATGGACAAATGTGTCAATTATCTTTTGAAATTAATATAGATGGTGGATGGAAACAAGTTCCTCCAGGAGGTAGTTATATTATGCGTTAAAACGTAAATATTATTAATGTAACAAATGTGCTAGAAACGTATTTGTGGTTTACGTTCTCACCGAGAAAGCAGACACGTTGCGACCTAGTGATTACCCAACGTGGGGAAGCTGATTTTTAAAATTCGTAAATTTTGCTCCTCCTGCATTGCTATTCGGAATTATTTTCTTAACTTTGTAGTGTTAATAGGAAAGATATTCTGCTATGGCAATCTGGCGAAGAATATTGTATAACATATAAATAAAGAAACAATTATGAAAAAGATTAAGACAATCGAGGCTGTTGCAGCCTACAGAACATTGAAGGCATTGAAGACATCATCAATGAGCGATGATGCCGCTATGCGAGTTTGGAAGAATATGAAGGCGCTGCGCTCAGTAGCCGACACCTACGACAAGGACGTGGAAGAGGCGCAGGAGAGCTTGAAGGACGATAAGTTAGAGGAGATGCAGCGCAAGCTCCAGGAGTGTCAGCAGTTAGAGCAGAAGCACATCGATGATGGCTACGAATACACCAAAGACGATTCAGCCAAGTTTTCAGAGGTTAATCAGTACTTCTTCAACCAGAAGCAGAAGACCGAGAAGTATTTCAAGGAACTTGCCGACAAGGAGGTAGAGGTAGCCATCGAGGCAGTTGACGAGAAGGAGTTGTTCAAGGCAGCGAAAGATTGCGGCTTGAAGTTCGCTGATATGGAGACCCTTGATGTTGTGATAGGATAAACACTGATAAGTAGATATAGAAATAGCGTTAGAATTTGGTAAGGAAGCCGTTCTAACGCTATTTTTGCAACCATCTACTTTCAGATTGTTACTTTTTATAAAGTTTAACACAAAAATATTCTCATTTCCGATGATTTTGTGCAAAAAAGAGTATCTTTGCACCATCATTTAATTTTTAATCAACCCTATAAATCAACGAATTATGACAAAAGAAGACGAAGCCGAAGTCCAACGGCTATTGAATAATGTGGACGTTACCGAGCTGATGGATATGCTTAAGAAGCATGGTAATCGGTATAGCAGGAGAATACTAAAGTTTTTTCGCTGGTTCTGCAAGTATGTGCCTATCATTATTATGTGCTTTCATGCTTATGGAATATGTGAGTTCTCTCAGCATCCCCGTGAGATGTTTATCCCCTATAATGAAAATATGCCTTGCTATATCTTTATTTATTTCATGGTTTACGTCCTGCCGATGGTGACGATACTTGCAAGTAGATTTTTCTTCTTGTGCCAGTGGTATCGCATTCCATTTATATACTTCTTAGGCATCAATGCGGCTCATATTGTAGAGTGGAGTTGGTACACAACTAAAGATATGGTGGATTCATGCTTTACGGTCATGGTCGTGACAACTATATTCTATTTGTATAACTTTGCTAGAATGTTTGTTAATGATACGAAACTAGGACGTAAAATTTGTGCATAAGATATGGGAAAGATATTGAATTATAAGATACTCGGCACGGCTTTGAAGTCGCTGAGTGATGCTTGTTTTAAGGCAGACGAGCAGCAGAGAAATGGTGAGAAGGTCACCGCTTGCGGAATGAGCGATGATGACTTAGATAGATTGTGTGACATCATTCCAGATATGCTCAATCCTATGATGAGCACCGAGGAGGTCAAGGAAAAATTGCGCGTTTCTGATGCTACCCTTAACAGAATGGTGGCTAGGGGCGATTTGCCCCATGGCGAATGCAAAAAGCGAGGACATACGAGGTATTGGAAGAAGTGGGATATACTGCACTTCATTAAGAGTAAGAGAAAATAATAGTTGAACATGTAAGTATTCCTTACAAGTTGAGTAAGAGAGGTAA
>ERZ1026864.181-NODE-181-length-45426-cov-11.958939_pt1 | contig 45426 bp, 33 predicted proteins | sample MGYA00380162_ERZ1026864 | MGnify/ENA primary metagenome ERZ1026864 (study PRJEB33269, sample SAMEA4719798) | human gut metagenome | biome: human-associated habitat; feature: organic feature; material: feces | place: Cameroon | collected 2013-10 ... | reverse complement strand
TAATAATTTAATCGAAGAATTGTCTAAAATATCCAATATGATTTTTGATGGTCTTGTCCCTGTCGTATACTTGCGGTGGGGATATTTCAAAAAAGATTTAACCGACTTGTTATCAAAAAAGATAACAAAAGAATTTTTCTGCGAAGAAGTTAAACCTGAATCTTGCGTTGGTCAATCCGATATCGTTTCGGTCTTCTTCAGGGAAAATTATGAAAATACTTTTGCGGAATATATCAACCAAGAGAAGCAGAAAGAACTTCTGAAAATCGAAGAGAATATTCGCAGAGCAAACGAGCGCTTGAACGAGCGTATCAGAGAAGCAAAGGCTTCTCAAAATAATTAAAAAAAGAAAGGAGCAGAATATGGCAGATAATGTCAAAAACGGGCAAGAGCCCAAAAAGCGCGGCAGACCGCCGAAGGTCAAGCCGGAGCCCGTAGTGAATGAGGCTCCTGAACGGCTGGAAATGGTTTCAAAATCTAAAACACCAGCATCGATAGAAAATGTGATGAAAGATTTGACCGGGCTTTACAAGAGGGCGCTTAATGGCGGCTGGTGCGGCGGTGTTGATTTCAACCAATACAATCCGTTCCTTCAAAATGACAGATTAAAGATGTTAAACACTCGCCCTGGCACAATGGGGAGAGAGGATTTAACGAAAGCTCTTAACACTCCGGGAGAAAGCGAACTCGGACTTCGCGCAGAAGCGTGGTCGATGAGTTCGACGCAGTATCTTTATTATAAGATTTTACGTATGGCCGCAGATGTTCCGATGTTCAAATATTATCTTGTTCCGGAGCTTCTTGAGAAGGCGGAATACAAGAAAGATGATTTCAAAAACGACGACAAGTTAGTTGACGAGTGGCTGTCGCAGTTTGACGTCAAAAACACGCTGAAGAAGACCGCGTTGGAAGTAAAACGCGAAGGCAAGGCAACTTATTTTCTTCGCAACAGCATTTCCGGTACGGGTAAAGACAAAACGGTTAATTATGCAAAATGGCAAAAACTTCCGAGCGAATATGTCAAACTCGTTAAAATCGGAGAGCATGGGTATATTGCCTCGTTCAACTTTATGCTGTTTTTGAATCCGGCGTTTTCGGTTTGTCAATATCCAGAATTCATTCAGGAAATTTGGAATGACCTCGTTAATTCGGGAGCACTTGATACTTGCAGTTGCGGGGCCGGATATTTGCCGTGCGGAATGTACTCCTTCGCCGACGGTCGAGAGGTCAGACCTGGAATCAATGTTGAGAAACTTTTAAATTATTCATATGATTATTATGGCACGAACGGCAAAGAAACGCTTCGGGGCAATCTCGAAATTGTAAATAAAGGGCTTGTTGACCGTTCTTATTTCTTCTGGGTTCAGATGCCACAAGACCTGTGTTATACATTTTGCAGTGATAGTTCGAACCCGTGGGTAGTTCCCGATACGGCGGGGCTTCTCCTTTCTCTGGACGAACTGGCCGATTACGACACCCTTCAGGGGCTTGTTGAGAGCACCCCGTTGACAGCGTTGCTTACGGCAGAAGCGGAGACAATCCCGAACCCGAACCCGGGACAAGATCAGTCTGTTTTGAATCCGGAAACGATTGCCGGGATCGAGCAGCACTTTAACTCGTCCACTTCGACGAACCTTGAGGCACTGTTCGCTCCTCTGAAAAACTTTAAGCTTTTGTCTCTTCCGAGTCAGCCGAATAGTTCAGAGATTTCTGCAAACGCAACGAAGAATGTTCTGACTCGTGCCGGACTTGGTGGGCTTATTACGACAACCGACAAGCCTTCTGTTTCACAGGTTAAAACGGCGCAGTTGCTCGCAGAAGCGGAAGCGCATTTTGTCACACTCCAATTTGAGTCCGTTTTAAATATGATTATTAACAGAATCATTGGAACAAAATATCATTGGGGACTCCATATTTGGGGCGGAATCTTTACGTTTAACGACGAAATCAAGAGAGATAAAGAGTTATTCGTTTCCGGTGCAACATTTGTGTTGCCTAAGCTTGCGTCTGCTTATGATTTGAGTATACGCGACACTCGGGCAGTTCAGCAGTATATTGATTCCTTCGATATTTATGACGATTTCAAGACCGTTACGCAAGTACGCCAAGAGAATATTAACGAACAAAAATCCGTTTCGGACACTGTTTCAACTGGTCGAATCGGGCGTCCGCCAAAGGAAGATATGGACATAGAGAACGATAACACGGCGGCTTCGAAAGACGGAGGGTTAGACACGGCAGATACTCGCGAATACGCGGCAAAAGAGCCGGTGATTGGTGTCTGCGTCGTCTGCGGAGCAGAGTGCGACGGTATTTTGTGCGATGATTGTCGTGAAAAATATGACGCGGAGGTGTAAATTATGGGTGATATAAAAAAGAAAAAATGTCAACACAACATTAACAAACCGAACGCCACCGTAAAATTTTTGGACAACTTTAAGACAATGGTTGTGCCGGACACAAAATATGGTGTTTGTGTTTGTTGCGGAAAGAGTTTTGAGTTTGATGCTAATAACAAAATAATCAAGAAATGACTAATTGTTAAGCAGTCTGTTTTATAGACAAAAGCGCAAACAAGTGGACAAGTGTATTATTACATTTCTTGCTTGCACTTGCTTGACAACAGGTTTCAAGCCTTAGTGAATGCTGTTTTGCGAAAGTAATTCTGCATGATGAACTACGTTGGGGAAAAGGGTTAAAAACGCACCTTCGGATGTGATCGTCAGTCTGAGGCTCTGCGAGTGCCAATCAAGAAACTATGCTAATGTCCTGTATAGATAACAGAGAAACACACATACCCTCCCCGACATTGGCAAGGCGAAAACTACTCCGAAAGGAAGGTATCCAGAGATGGAAAACAAAATCGAATACTGTTTTGTGGTTGATAAAAACAATCGGCCGTTGGCACCGACAAAAGTTAATAAAGGCTGGTATCTGATTAGAAAAGGCAGGGCAAAAATAAAATCCAGATATCCTATGGTAATACAGTTGGAAAAAGAAGTGGAATCTGATGAAGACGATGAAAGCCATATGGTTTGTGGCATTGATGATGGCTCTATACATGTAGGACTTGCCATTGTTCAGGAATGTCCCACCAAAAATAAAGTGGTTTTTAAAGGGACAATGGAACAACGCCGGGATGTAAAACATTTAATGGATATCAGACGTGGATATAGGCGTTATCACCGTTATCATAAAAGATACAGGCAGACAAGATTTGATAACCGTTCATCTTCTAAACGAAGTAACAGGTTAGCGCCAAGCATCAAACAGAAGAAAGATGCTGTTTTAAGGGTATTGTATCAGCTTAATAAGTGGTGTAATATCCAGGAGTATTTCCTTGAAGATGTCTGTATTGATATTCGTGCAATGACAGACAGTTACAAACCTTATAGTTGGCAGTATCAGAAATCTAACCGTCTGGATGAAAATCTTAGAAAAGCTGCTATTCTGAGAGATAATTATAAATGTCAGGAATGTGGGAAATCCAACTGTATGTTAGAAGCACATCATATCAGGGCAAGAAAATATGGCGGAGCAGATACCATTGGGAATCTGATCACGTTATGTAAAAAGTGTCATGATAAAATAAAAGGCAGGGAACGGGATTTTGAAAACAGATATTTTGATGTGGTTAAATCCAAGCCAAAAAGATTTGATTATGCCATGCACGTTATGCAGGGAAAAACTTATTTGAGAGAAAAGATTTCTGAATTAGGAATACTGCATCTTACAAATGGCGGGGATACTGCTAATAAACGCATTAACTGGAACATAGAAAAATCCCATAGCAATGATGCGATATGCATTGCAGATAGTATTCCTGATACATGCGATGTGAAAGAATGGATTATTAAGCCAATGAGGAGGAAATCGAAAGCTAAAACGGATAATGTGTTGGGAATTAAGCATAAGGATTTAGTTTCTTATACATATAAAAATGGAGAAACTTATACAGGATACGTCACTGCTTTATATCCAGAACAGTTAGCTTTGAATTTTCAATCAAAAACTAAACATTGTAAAAAAGTAAATGCACGAAAATGCAGATTGCTTTGGAGATTTAATAATATTTACTGGTTAGAACAATGTGTATAATTTTGCACATTCTTCTATGTATAAGCATATTTTGAGAAAGGAGGGCGTTCTAATGTTAATGACAGAGGGGACAAGAGACAAGCTGAATGAAGTTCTCACACATAGTTTTCTTCTTAATATGATTTGCGACAACGCGGTATATCAGATTGATTATTCGGTTTATCCGGTTACTGCGCACATTGTTCACGAAGCATACGCGCACTATTGGCCGCAGGTAGCGGATAAATGGTCTGATCTTATGATTAAACTAAACGCCAAACCGGTTCGCGGAGATCTTCACGCTGATTATGAAGACTATGAAGGGAACCTTTCCGCAATTTTTGCCGACATTGCAAGAGCGACGGAAGATTACAGAAAAAAGATTGTCGAGCTAATCGAGCTTGCCGAATTAAACGAAGACAAGGAAGTTGTTTTAATGGGAGAGGAAATTCTTCTCCAAATTATGCCTTACAGAAAACAGGCGGATATTTGGGCGGTAGAATCAAAGAGATATGAAGGAAATTATAAATCTTTTGACGCTCGAATAGAAACATTCACAACAATGATTCCCATTGTTGAGTAAAGAACGACAACAAAATTATGATTGGTGGAGATTTCTTTGAAGCAATTCAAACATACGGGATTTTAACCGTAATTATTGGATTTGCTCTTTTTGCGGTTTGGGAAGCAATTAAGAGCCGCATTGAAATAAACGAAAAAAAAGAAGAAAAAGCTCTCAAGATCAAAGAAGAAGACGCCCGGGAAAAACGAGAAATCGAAAGATCGAAGATCGAAGCCGAAAGATACGAAAAGCTCGTTAATATAATTGTCGAAGTCGTTCAACGTGGACCGGTTCACACGGTTGAGGAACAGGAAAAAGACCGAGAAATACACGAAACAGTTCAGCATTATTTGGATTGTTTGGTAAAAGAGGGTGCAGACCGCGCTTTTTATTTTACCTTTCACAATGGTGGAAAGGACGCAATGGGCAGAGGACTTCTGAAAATGTCAATGTTTTCAGAGAGCGTTGCTCGCGGTCAGCATATTATCTCTGGCTTTCAAAATGTTCCAAGATCAATGCTACCGGTTGTTTATAAACGGTTGGACGAGAGTGGAGATTATTATATTAAAAACGTTGAAGACATTCAGGACGTTGATCAAATTGTTTACAATTTTATGAAGGGACACGGCGCTAAAGCCGCTATGTTCCGGGTTATTAAACGCGATGATGGTCTTATGCTTGGATATGTTGGAGTTGAGTTTAACACACTGGATTACGATTTTGAGAAGCAAAAGAAAAATCTTTGCAAAAAGGCAGACAGAATTGCCGGGGCAATGCTCTACATTAAAGAATATGAAGAGGGCGAGGAGGAGGATTAAATGGGCGAAGAAAAAAACATTTTGCGGTTTGATCTGTCCTCAAAACAGATTAAATTTAAAGACATTCTTTCAAAAGAATTTGTCGAGTTAGAGATTTGGGCGATTTCAGATGTCGACCCAAACAGAAACAACTCGCACTTTACCTATGAATCGTTAAAAAAAGTCGTTGAGAACGGATCGATGAAAAACAAGCCAATCGTTGGGTTTTTTGAGAACAACAATTTTACAACGCACGAAGGCCATGCCGATTACGATCTGGAGCTCTACAAGGAGTTTTGGAATACAGAACGTGGTGAGAGGATTCTCGGGTGGATTAGAGAATCCGACCCCGTGGAGCTTGTTGAAAAAGATGGATTGCATTGGGTGAAGTTTCGTTGCATTTTATGCACGACATACTGTTATGCGCAAGTAAAGCGCCTGTTAAAAGATCGGCGCAAGAAGGTTTCTGTGGAGATTACTGTTCATAAGTCGGAAATGCGTGAAGATGGTGTTTTAGACATTCTGGATTTCACACTGAATGGAACGACAATTCTTGGAAGCAAGAACGGCAAGGAGGTGCTTGAGGGTATTCCCGGAGCACATCTTTCAATTCTTGAAAATCTCGATACAGATGCGCTCATGGCGCAAAAAACAGCTCTTTCTTTCGCTTACGAAAAGGCTTTCGGGGCGGATGAAGATAAATCTGGTGATACTGCAGAAATGCAGCCCCCGGAACAAAAATCTGAGGGGAAGGAGGAGATAAAAATGGAGAATGAACATATGATAAACGAAGATTTCGCAAAAGATGATATTGGAACAAAATCGGCTCTTAAAGTTGATAAATCGAAAGAGGCGATGTCCGATAAGCCTTGGGGCGAAGTGAACAAAGCGGATCTGCGAAAGCGCGTTATTGCGGCGGAAAATTTCAAGTCTATTGCCGATGATATTTTCCTTGATCTTCGCGAAGGTTGGGAAGATGGTATCGAGGGCGCATTGAAGTATCCTGTTATGTGCCTCGAAGGCGAAAAGGCAGTTTACAATCGCGGCGGTCTTGCTTCCGCGAAGGCTTATGCCGAAAAAAACAATGATGAAAAGGTTCTGAGCAAACTTAAGAAGATCTATGAGCATCTTGAGCTTGATGAAGATGACCATGAGAAAGAAGCGGCCGAACACTGTGAATATTGTGAAGATTATGAGTGCAAGGAAGAGGAAGCGATTCCTTTTGAGGAGTCCGCTCCTTGTAAGTGCCCCGATGATCACGGCGAGCTCGTGATGGAAGAGCCGAAGTCAGAATGCGAGTGCGAAAAACCCGAAAATATGGACGAACACCCGGAAGATGATTGCGGTTGCGACGATGAAAATCGCGATGAGGACGAGTGCGACGAGATGTGCAAGCTTCAGAAGCATTGTGACGAGCTCGAAGCAAAGTGTGCCGAGTATTGTGATATTATCGCAAATATGAAATCAGAGCACGAAGCTGAAATGGCTAAATATACAGATTATGAAGAAATTAAATCTCGTATGGAAAAAGCCGAGGAAGAGCTTTGTAAACAGGCTCGTGAAGAGATGAAAGAATATGCCGAATCTATTATGGCAAACGAGAAAATTGAAAAATGCGATCGCGATATGATTTGTGAGAAATGTCTTTCTGGTGGATATACCAAAAAGGAAGAAATTTTTGCAGATGTAGCGGTGGCTGCTTTCAAGAATCGTTCGGTTATTAGAGAAAGATTCAGTTCTTCTTTTGAGATTCCTGCAACGGGGTCTGAAAAAGTTGAAGAAAAGAAAATGACACGAGAAGAAAGAATGAAGGCTCGTGTTGCAAAATGTGGAAAGAAATAATTTTTAAAATCACTTGACAAAATAATGTTTTTGTGTTATAATATAAGTGCGATGGTGGGACAGCACCGGCCAGTGTTTCTTATTGGTTCCGTTAAACGATAAGATTACCGCTATCGTATAAATTACTATTAACGGAAGGTAATTGATATGAACAGAATTGACTGGAAAACTTTTGATAAAGATTTGGTTTACAAGTTTTATATCAAAGATAATCTTTCTTATGAAGAAGCTGCAGAGAAAATTGGTATTTCTTCATCACAGATGAGAAGATTGTGTAATAAATATGGATTTGTTAAAGATAATGCGTCTATATCGTCTTCTCGAGTTAGAACCAATATAAAAAAGTATGGTTGTGAAAACCCGTTTGGGAATAAAGATGTTCAAAAAAAGATTGTTGAAACAAATCGTAGAAAATATGGAACAGATTATGCTATTAATAATCCAATAATTAAAGAAAAAGCTATTTCAACATTGAAAAATAATTATGGTTGTGAAAATTATAATTATATTAATATTGAAGATTGGGTTTTGAGGATTATAAATTCTCCAGATGAAATGAGGAATTTTGTTATTTCTAATAATATTAAATCACCAATGGAATTAAAATATGCATTGGGGTTTGATGGAATGTGTACCATTTATCGTATCATTAACAGAACCGGAATCAATGATTTGATGGACGAATTTACTTCTTGTTATGAAGCAGAGTTTGCGGAATTGTTGAAAGGGTGGGGAGTTCGATGTTTCAAAACAAAGAAAGAGATTCCCCCATATGAAATTGATTTGTATTGTCCTGATTATAAAATTGGGATAGAAATAAACGGAAATTTGTATCATTCTTTTAGCGGAGACATGGCCCCTCATTGTGATGGCAAAGACAAGTTTTATCATACAAGAAAAAGTAGAATAGCTGAAGAAAAGGGCATTTTTCTTTTTCATATATTTGAATATGAGCTTTTGGATGAAAGAAAAAAAGAAATTGTTGTTTCTCAATTGCGTAATCTTTTTATGAAAAATAATAGAAAAATCTATGCTCGTGATTGTACAATTAAAGATGTTTCGACAACAGAAAAATCGATTTTTCTGTCTAACAATCATAGACAAAAAAACGATAATTCTTCTGTGAGACTTGGTTTGTATTATGGAGAAGAGCTTGTTTCTTTAATGACTTTTGGGAAACCAAGATTTAATAAAAAATATAAATGGGAACTTTTAAGGTTTTGTTCAAAAGTAGATACTACTGTTGTGGGCGGCGCTTCTAAGCTGTTTAAATATTTTTTAGATAAATATGACGGAAGTATTATTTCATATAGTGATAACGCTAAAACTTTTGGAAATTTATATAAAATTCTTGGATTTTCTTTTTTGAGATATTCTGATCCTAATTACGTTTGGTGTAATAGTAACAATAACATAAAAACAAGGTATCAATGTCAAATGAAAGACGAAGTAAAAAAAATGAGAGAACTTGGTTATTGGCGTATATATGATTGCGGCAATAAGGTTTGGGTTCTTGATAGATAATAATTGTTTTAAATGGTCCGGATAGAAATATCCGGGCTCTATTTTTTTTGTTTATTGTGCGTGAAAACGCATTAAATAATAATTTTAATTTATAAAGGAGAAATAATTATGGCAACAAAAATTTTTGATGTCGCCGAAATGGTCTGCGAAGACGTTCAGGCCTATGTCAAGTCTGCTAAGTTTAGCACTGGCGATGATAGCGCTCCTGTTTACGCTCAGTGCGATGACGGTGCATTCGTGACTCTTGGTAAACTGTGTGCTGATAGCACTTATGCCGGTATGGTGGATTATAATTGCAAGTATGCATATGCTCCTACCACTGATGAAGTCGCCCTTGATGATCTTTGGGTTACCGATATCGCAGAGGTTGGCGCTGGTGTTATTGCTGGCAATACTTACCGCATTGGTGTAAAGCTTGTTGACCTGAAGGTCGAAGCTGGTTATCCTGTGCGCATCCGTAAAGTGAAGAAGGGCGATATGTTCTGGCTCGGGGCTGGCTGTTTTGGCGCTCAGGCTCCTACTGTTGGTCAGTATGCGAACCTTACCGCGAATGCTGTTACTCTGACTGCTGCTGCAAATACTGCTGCTGGCAAGGTCAATTTTGCTATTCGTGCTTCTAAGCCCATGACTATTGGTACTACTGTTGCTTATAACGCTGGCGCGTTCGAACAGGAATACCTTGTTGAAGTGCTTTAATTCTATAAGGAGGTAAAATAATATGGAAATGTTTTCTTATACTCGCGGCAGCGCCGCATTTAACGATATCATTGACGAAACTCTGAGCTTTGCCTCCGCTTATCTCAACGAAAAGCCCGTTGAGAATAAGGATGAGAGACTCAAGACTCTCAACCTGAATCTCGGTCTATATTGCGCCGAAGATACCAAGGTTGCTAGATATTTCGAGGAGAAGGGGCTTGACGCCTTTAAGGATCCTCATGTAACCAAGAATAAGGACTTCCTTGATAATTTTGATGCGGTTATCGCTCAGGTTATCAATCCTATTCTTCCTATGGTTGCTAACTTTGATATGATTCGCTTCCTTGCCGACGTTCGTCAGGTTGGTTATGGTGATACCGCAAGATTCATCATCCGCTCTAACGAACTCTACAAGGTTAACGAGATCGCTGAAGGTGTGAACCGTGGCGTTCTGCAGCCCATTCACAATGATGAAATCACTGTCAACGCTTCTCCTATCGAGATTGCTGCGGAGGCTGATTGGTATCAGATGGCCGCTGGCGTGTTTGATCTTGCTGACTGGGGTCTTCGTGTTGCTCGCTCCTTCGAGCAGTATATCTTCCTGAAGGTTATTGGCGCTCTTACCTCTGGCGTGACCAGACTTGGCGCTGCCTACAACCTCACTGGTTTTACTCAGGCCAACTGGACCGTTCTGGCTCAGAGAATCGCTGCGGTGAACGGTAACTCCGAAGTGTTTGCTATCGGCACTCTTGCCGCTCTTGGCTCGATTATTCCTGCTCAGGCTGGTCTACAGTACGGTCTTGGCAAGGAAATTGTCGATAAGGGTTATCTGGATCGTTACTATGGCACTCGTCTTGTGGTTCTTGATCAGGCGCTGAAGTTCAACACCATCAACACCACTGCCGAGTTCGCTATTCCCGACGATATGATTTACTTCCTGCCTGTCTATGGCGACAAGCCGATTAAGCTCGTTTATGAAGGCGACAATATTCTCGTTGAGCGCGATCCTACTCGTACTCCCGATAAGACCTATCGTGTCCGCATTCAGGAGCGCGTTGGTGTTGCTGCTGTCATCGGTTCTAAGATCGGTGCACTTGACCTTCAGTAATTTTATATAATACTATTTTGTTTTAAAAGGAGATATAAAAGATATGGCATATACTAAGAAAAATGTTGAAATGGAAGAAGTTACAGAAAAAACGGACGCTGTTAATGTCGATAAAGAGACTGCCGCCCCCATCGATCAGTCTACTGAGATTGCGGCGCTTAAGGCGCAAATTGAAATGCTTACTAAGATGATGGCGGCTGGAATGGGAACTTCTCCCGCGACGGCAGCTCCTAAAAGCTCTCTTCTTGAAGAGGTAAAGGTTGTTCATCTTCGGGAGTGTATTCCTGGAACGACCACTCACATTCGTTTGAGCAATCGAGACCTTGATTTTTCTTCGTTTGGAGCAACGCTTACGTTGGATCGTAGACAGGCAGAAGAGCTTGCCGGTGGTACCACAAAGAAATTCTTTGATCGTGGAGTGATTGCGTTCGGCGAAGGAAGCGAAGAACTCGCAAAGACACTTGGCGTAAAATCTATGCAAGATTACGAGTTTATGGGTTCTGATTTCGTTAAGAGATTGGGGATCATGAATGTGTATGAGCTTGAAGACATTTATAACAAGCTTTGCGATGGTCTGCGCGGTTTTATTATCGAATACTTTAAGCGCAAGATTCTTGAAAAAGATCCTGCGTTTAGCGACATTCACAAGATTGAGGTTCTCAACAGACTTAGTGATGGTGCCATGTCTGATGTTATCCTTGACAGACAGCGCGACGCGGCGAATGAGGCCGCTAAAAAGAGCGCTAATAAATAATTGAAGGAGGGTCGTCTATGGCTCTGAGTTTTAAATCCATTTACGAAAAGGCGATAAACCTGTTCGACGACCCGATTATTCAGCGAGCTTATGTTGAAGATACGGTTCGTTGGGAAAAACTAATGTATCCGCATCTTGAAAATGGTGTAAACCAATTTTCCAATCCTACAAAGATCGCTTATCTTTTAGTTGATCAGAAATTGCCAACTGGTCAACTTGATGTTTTTGACGGCAACGGAACTGCTGTCTATAATGTAAGCGAAGGCTTCGCCCCCGAAGAGGGGGCGGAGTTCTCGTTCCGCATTGGTACACAGTACGATCCTACCGCTAAATATGAAAATGGCGTTGTTACTTTTTCTCGCGAAGTTCCTGTTGGGTCCAAGTGTGGTGTTGAGTGGTACTCTCCCGGTCAGTTTAATTCTGATTTTAGAGAAGCCGCCAGTGCAACTACCTCTGCGAGTGTTATTGCGTATAAAGTAAGGGACATTCTTGCTTATGCGCTTGTTCTTGCGTGGGCGACAGATGAGAAGAACTTTTTGCTTGATATAAAAAATTTGTTAACAGATACAGATTTCAAAATCTATAGTCCGGCAAATAGTGTTAGGGCGAAGGTGGAATGGACCAATCAGCTGAAATTTCAGCTTGACACTTTAACAACTAAATTTGCGTGGGATGTGGTGTCTCGCAAATATCACGGAGGTAATTATTATGGATGAGTTTAACGAGCCTAAAATAATTATTTCCGATGCTGCAAAAAGAGAATATTTAACAACGCTTATTGGCAAAATGCATAAAATACTGCATTTGTTTGAGGAGGAAGCTGAAACCGGCTTTTCTCCTCGATTTTTTATTGCCGGACAATTGTGGGAGATGAATGCCGCAAATGAATTATTTGACGGCAAACTTGTCCCTGTAATTGTAAAGGTAAAAGGCGTGTATGATAATGCCAAAAATATTGAGTATCGCGAAGTAAAGAAACAAATCTTTGAGGTAGATAAAATCATAAAATCGATGCTTCGTTCTTTGAAATGAGGTGATATGATGTTAGTTGATAGTTCTCGAATTAAAGACCCATCATATCTATTTTCTCAAACACCGCCTAATTTTGTTAAAGAGAATTATTATTTAGATTCTCTTCAAATGAAAGTGGATGCGGACTGGCCCTTTCGACCCAATCGTAAATGGATTGAGGAAGAAAAAGAGGCTGGAACGGAGTTATATGAACCATTGGAGGTTGTTGTTCAGTCAGTTAAAAATGATAAGGGAGAAGCGGTCAGCGATGATTGGTACCGTGTTGTTTTTAAAGATTGCAGAAGACAAAATAAAGTGGGTTATCGTTATCGATTTTCTTATGAATTTGATCCAACCGAACCTGATAATAAAAAGAATATCTGGATTGGCTTGAACCAAACAACAATGGAACCGACTTCTTCGCAAGTTGTTTGTCGGTGTAATGGTAGTATTGGTTCAATTTATGTTGATGAGAACGGGTACACTTCGTATCATTACGAACCCGTTATTCAGCCGTCAAAACTGTCAAGTCCGATGTTTGATTATTCCGAGGTCGCTATCGATCCTGATGGTTCAATGATGTTGATTGCACAGTATAATAAGTACACACGTCAATACTATATCAATGAAAGATTTATTATCGGAACCGATCGCGTATATAAGATAAACAATATTATGAAAGCCGATTCGCGTACCACGTTTGATCCGGAAGATGTTGGAATTATCCGCATTTATCTCTCTTACGATCAAACTGGTAAACTCGATAATTTCGAGACGCGAATTGCATATAACGGCCACGAAGATGAACCGAATCCTGAAACCGGAGACGATGGGGGATATACATTTACCATTGCCGAACCCGGTGCAATTCCTGATACTATTCCTTCGGATGGCCTCGTATTTGAGCCACTCGTATATAAAAACGGATTGCCTACGGAAGCCGAAATATCCTGCTCGATTTCTCTTGAAGGATATGGTTCTGATGTGGTATCTGTTGATGACTATTGCGAGTTGACAGATAACGATAACGGAACGTTTACTCTGAAACGCAAGATGATTGACAATCAGCTTAAAGTTGTTGTTAGTTGTGTTGCGATCGTTGAAGGGCAGCCCGAAATGATGTTGAAGTTTAAAGTTTCGTTGAGACCATTCTGATGAAATGGGGGATAAAAAGGTGTTTAATCAATTTTCTGTGGACGGAAACAAATATAATCGCTTTGTTAATTTGGACAATATCGAATATCGTATTGTTCAGTTTTTGGCTAAAAGCGATAACAAATATGCGGATTATTTGTTTAAAATTTTGAAATACGACACGATGGATGCGCTTGTGCGTCCGTCGTTGACTTACGAAGAGCGGATGAAACTGCTCTATGCTAATAATGGCGATGCGGCAGGAGAGAGAATTTTTCTTTCTCCATTTATCGATGACTCTTTCGAGGAGCAATCGTCGCATTTGCATATATATATTCATTCGTTAGTACCTCAATCTCATCTAACTTCTGTTGTGAATATTGGACTGGAAACAATCGTTCATAACAAAATTTCCAACATTCAAGGCGATGCCGCTATGTATAACGTAGATACGAACCCATCTGAGATGGGGAAGGATGGGCAGCCTGAAATAATTCTTAAAAATCGTGCTTCAGTTATGCTTAAATGTGTATTGGCAGCTCTTAATGGGTCGTTTAAATGTGGAGTGGGAACTCTTCAGTTTAATAATATCCCCGGTGGATCTGATAATGCAAAGATGTCCTTATGGAATGGAAAGAAATTCTTCGGATTTTCTACGGTGATGTCTATGCTAATTAGTGGAGTTTCTGATACTCCAGAGTGTGGTAATTAAATATGGCACAAATGCCAGAAACCGAGAAGAAAATTCTCGAAGAAGTGGAGTTTTTAAGAGATAGGTACTTTACTTATGACGAACCCATTCCCTTTTGTGGGCTAAATCTTTATCCAGTTAATGTTAGAAATTACAACGAATTTATGGCTTCTAATTCTACCCTTTTGTTAAATAAAAATGACGATCCGGTGGGAATAAAATATACTCATCTCGATTATCTTTTGCTGAAATTGAATGACGAAAAAGAAGGATGGTTGTGGGCTAGACGTTTTTATAAGATATTGGAGTTATGTTTGCATGTTTTACCGGGCGTAACCTGTCATAAATGCGGGAAACATATTGAGGATTTTTTCAGCGAAGAACGAGTGAAACAATATCAAGAAGGAACGGATGAATTTCGTAAGAATTTTTTTAATTGTGAGTGTGGCGGCGAATTTATACCATCTTTACAACAAAAAAAAGACAAAAAAACAGGGAGAGCGATTCTTGTAATTGATGGTCATGAAATTGATTCTAATAACTTTAATAAATTGAGGAAGTTTATTCTGTATCAAAATCTTCCGGATTTTAAAGATGATTCTTGGGTAGATAAAGCTATTCGTGATGACCAAGCTGCCAAAAATGAGATTATATCTCGTGATAGCGGGAGTGCGACCGTTGAAAGAAAAATTCTCTGTATTTGTGCGGCAACTTCGTATAAAATAAAAGATGTTTATGAAATGTCGATTCGGCAGTTTATTTCTCTTCTTGGAGTTGTAAACGACCTTGTTGAATATAAGATTACCAAGGCTGGACTTATGTCTGGAATGGTTTCTCTGAAGAAAGGTCAAACAATCGATAACTGGATTTATAAAAGAGATAAAGGTATGTACGGCGCTTCTGTTGATGCCGATGCGCTTACGCAGAAAATTAACAGCTTGTAATTTATGAAAAACCGACTCCGTTTAATGGAGTTGTTTTTGTAGATAAAACAAATTCAATATTTAAAGGAGATTATTAACTATGGCAAGAAAGTTTTTCTTGGCTTCCGTTGGTAACGCTGAGGCGTATGCTGCTCGCAATGGTGAGTTTGCACACGTTCTTTCTGCTCGTACTCTTACGGAGTCAACTCTTGGATTTACCTCTTCTATGGAGGAAGTTCGTGCTGGTCAGGGTGCTAAACTGTACGGTCGTTTCAACCACTCTGCCGGTATGATCGTTTCTCTGACCGACGCTATGTTTGATATGAACTATATTGCTCTTCAGACTGGTTCTCAGATTCAGACTGGTGCGTCTGCAATTTATGCAAAAGATTCTTATACTGTCGTAGCAGGTGCTACAAAGACTATCGCTCTGACGAAAGAGCCTGTTGCTATTGGAACTTCCTGCGGCCTTGATAAGAAGGTCGTTTGGTTCCGCGCTTCTGGTTGCAATCCTACTCAGGAAGATATTTCTGTCGTGATCGACGAAACTGATAATAAATATGAGGACGGCAATCTGACTGTTGGGGCAACTGATGCAACGAAGTTCGTTGAAGGTGTTACCTATTGCATTTCTTATTTCGCAATGGATAATCTGGCTGATTTGATTAAAATTTCTGCTAACTTCATTCCTGCGGAGATGGTTCTTGTTCTTACCGCTAAGCTGTTCGAAGGAGATGCAAATGCTCCTGAGACCGGTAAACCTGCCGGAGAAATTACAATTAAGGTTCCGAGATTCCAGCTTGATGGTCAGTTTGATCTGAGTATGGCAATGACTTCCGCTGCTACGATTGCTCTGAACGGCACCGCTCTGGCTGTTGATGCTGGTGGATGCGAAGATGATGGTATCTATGCAGAAATTGTTCAGGTTCTCCAAGGCTCTACTTACTCTTCTAAGGGTATTCGTATGATTGCTGTCGATCCTGAGTCTGCTGTTGCGGGATCTGTTCCTGTTGTGTACGGTCTGTACAACAACGGTTCTACTGGCCTTATCCCGAATTCTGATTTGACCTTTGCACCGGCCCTTACTGCTGGTAAGTTTGCTACTGGGCAGACTTATAAGGTAACCCTTACAGAAATTCCGGCTCTTGAGGATTCTGTTACTATTGCTTAACTAAAACTTTAAATTATAAATGTTTTCTTGAGATGGGACCTACAAAGTCCCATCTCTTTTTAACATTAAAAAAAAGTGAATAAAAGAAAAATTTTATTAGTAAAAACACCAAATTTTGTTGTTAATATTGTATAAAATCATATGTTAAGATATAATAATTTTTTATGTAATATTAACAACAAAATTTTGGAGTTTCCAACCAAAATTTTGAAAAAACAGGAGGGATATTGGATATGGATATTTTGAACAATTTTTACGCAATTAAAGATGCTTCTGCGCCTACAACTAGTAAAGAAACTTGGAATAAGCGCGGAGATACTTTGACCGTTCAGCTCGAGGGCAATTTTGTCGGGGCTGAGGTTAATGTTCTCGGGTGTTCAGACTTGGAGATCGAGGAATTCCATCCGATTACGGGATTTGACTCCTCTTTCAATCTTACGGACACAATGAAAATTGCCGGATTTTACACTTTTCCGATTGATGGCATGGGTAAATTTAAGATTGACATAGCCGCTATTAACGGTGGGTCAATGTCTGTGTTTTGCAGAGTAACGACAGGGGGTTAATGATATGGCAGTAGATAATATTGCGCGTGCGTTAGCTGCAAAAGCGATGGCAGGTGGTGGTGCCGGGTCTGTTACTCCAGAAGACCTCGAAAAAAAATATGACAAAACAGGTGGAGCAATCAGCGGAGATGTTTCGATTCAAGGCGATCTGACTGTCTCCGGAACAACCACCACAGAAAAGGAAAAACAGCTCCTCGTTGAGGAGAATGTGATCGCGACAAACGCGAACAAAATTGATTTAAAGACGCTACTGTCTGGTCTTGCGATTAATAAAAACTCGAGCGCGACATATGGAATTATGTATGATCCCGCCGATGATACGGTTAAATTCGGCGAAGGAACTCTCGATGCGAATCGCAAGTTTACGTTTAAGACCGGAGAAGGAAAACCTCTCGCCATTCGTGCAAATTCCGCAGATTTTACTGATGCACACCTTGTAAAATGGGACGCGGCTTCGATGAGTTTTGTGGATGCTGGGGAAACCATTGATGGAATCAAAAAATATGTAAATGATAAAATTGCTGAATCTATTACGAATGTTTTAAACACTCCTGTTTGATGAGGTGATATTATGGCTAAAAATAATAATGCAAAAGATTTTGTTATCGGTATTGCAGAGACAATTCGAAAGAAAAAAGGAATAACCGAATTAATTGATCCTCAAGATTTTGAAGATGAAATTCTCACTATTCAAACTGGAGTCGACACATCTGATGCGACTGCCACCGCCGATGATATTCGTCTCAGGAAAACGGCGTATGGTGCGACCGGAAAGATTATTGGTGCAATTGTTGATTATGATGGCACAAGTGAGCCTGTGAGCGGAGAGAGCCTTGCAATGAGAATTATTGATAGAAGCATAACCGAATTGTCTGAAGAAGATTTAAAGGGGGTAAAAACACTCGGCCATTGTGCGTTCAACGGCTGCGAAAATCTGGTGAATATCACGATACCAAACAGCGTAACAACCATCAGAGTTGCTGCGTTTACTGGCTGTATCGGTTTGACCTCTATCACAATTCCCGGTAGCGTGACGAATATTATGTCTTCGGTGTTTCAAAGGTGCCGTCAGCTTTCTTTAGTTAAATTACTCCCTACTATTCCTCCAACTCTCGGAAGCAGTGTTTTTGATTCTGATTCACATTTTCAAATTATCGTGCCGAAGGGAACGCTTAATGCTTATAAATCGGCGACGAACTGGAGCGCATACGCAGATAAAATAGTGGAGGCGAGTGAATGATTATTAAAGAATTTTATATGACAAGAAATGACGGCGTAGGCCTTTACAAAACTTTGTCAGACAAGAATGTCTATATTATAAAAAAGGACACTATCGAAAAATATGATGAGGCAATTGACGTTGAAGACGCTGACTATATTTATGAAGAAACGGAGGAAATAATCGACTATGGAAATAAATTTGGACTCGAAAAGAGTGACACTTAAAACTGCCAAAAAATATTGTCCCGAAGATATTACGGTTGACGTAGCGCTTCAAGATAAAACAGTGGTCCCAATTACGGCGGAACAAACCATTAAAGCCGATGACGGATATGCCGGTCTTGGTACCGTAGCGGTGGCCGCTGCAACTCGAACTGCAATTAAATCTATTGATTTGTCTTATGGGGAACAGAATGTTACGTATAGTTCCTCCGATGGAATCGGTGTTAGTGGAATAGGTAAGGTAACTTATGTGGACAACTCTGTTGACGATACTGCGAATGAAATTGAAATCCCTGTTATTGCAGCAAATGGCCTTATGGCTGATGTAACTGCGGATAATAAAAAGGTGCAAATTAAGATCGATCCCGAACATTCGGTTTATATGGCGGCGACTCTAACAGCAGAGAACGCAGTTCCCGTTTATACGAAATCTAGCAAGTCTTGGATTGGTCTTGTGGCAACGCCGTCTGCTACGGCATCTTCTGTTGTTTCTCGTGACGCAAACGGAAGATTTCAGGCTGGTGCTCCGGAGAACGACGGAGATGTTGTGATTAAAAGCACTCTTGAAACGGCAATTGCAGAAATTAGCAAACAGGTTGGTCCTACTGGTCCTCAAGGTCCAAAGGGCGACAAAGGCGATGCTGGTACGGATGGCGCTCCCGGAGCAGCCGGCGATCAAGGTCCTGTCGGTCCTGTTGGTCCTACTGGAGCTGCCGGATTAACAACTGAAGTCACGGTCAATGGGACGACTTATACGCAATCTGAGGGAAACATTGCTCTTCCCAATTACGCTAAAATCGGAACCGAAACAACTGATAAAGTTTTATCAAAAATTGAATATCTTGCAGAAGCGGCAATCCCGTCAACACCCGATGAGACATATGAATATGCTATAACCGATTTGATTTCTTATGGTGATCTTGATGCGAGTTTGCAAGAGCAAATCGATCATATGGGCAACACTGGTCCAACTGGTCCTACTGGCCCTGCGAGTAATGCTGGTGAGGCTGTTGCGATTGAAGGGACAGTAGAGGCAACTAATGGAAATTTGACAGAAGCACAGATGACAAAACTTCAAGCGAACGAGAACAATTATATTATGTTCAATCATAAAAAATATAGTTTGGAAGGGAAAGGGCATCAGGAGGGTTATCTGACCTATACCTACGCTGGATATGAAAACAATCTTCATAATCTGGAAAGTATTACTATTACGATCAATACTCGTGCGTGGGTCCTGAATACAACGGATGTTTTGGACAGAGATGAAATTACAAAGCTCGTCTCTCCGTTGATTCCGACCGTTCCAGCTGCTCCGACTTGGAAAACAACTGCGCCTACAACAGAAGCCGATAAAAAGAAGGTTCAGTTTACAAAGGTAACAATCAATACCACGGACGACACGAACTTCTCTGGAATGAATGGTAAACACGCGATTGTTCCCGGTTTCACAAATGATGGCTTTCATTACGGAACGGTTGTTTGTTCTCAGGCGGATCCCGCATACGAATTTCCTTTTATTGGGTCGATTACTTCCGAAATGGCAAGCGGAACCGTTATTAAGCCGAGTGTCGCCCCAGCCTATGTTAACGTTGTTGATCCTGCCGTTACATTTACTTATGAATATCTTTGGTAATGGAGGTGCGAAATGATAACATCGTATAAAAGTAAGATTTATGTCGCATCGTTGGGTCAGTTCGTAACATCTTATAAAAATAAGATTTTTACAGGACGATCCGTCTTATGGAATCAGCTTTTTAATCAAGATAATGTTACCGAGGCCACAATTAATAACGTTAAATGGACAAACCCTAATAATGGTACGATAAGAGCTGAGGGGGTTGCATCTGCAGAGTCTTTGTTAGACATAACGGCGGCCGTCAGTTCAATCGACGTGGCGCATAAAGTGTTGGTCAAAGGATGTCCTTATGGAGGTTCTGCGAGCACATATTTTATAGGAGTATATGGGTCAAATAACACACTTGTGGGGATTGATACGGGTGCAGGCATAATAGTTAATTACGGGACCGGTTTTCAAATTAAACTTGGTATAGATAACGGTCTCGCGTCTCATAATCCCGTATTTCGTCCGCAGGTGTATGACCTTACTTTGATGTTCGGCGAAGGTAGTGAGCCATCTTCGTTGGCGGAGTTCCAAAGTTATTTTGGGAATTCTACTTATGCATATGAGACAGGGATTACGCAACCTCTGATGCGCATATCGCATAAACGTAAGATTGCAGGGCAATTACCTCAATTGGCATCTCCTCAAAATGTTGTCGTGCAAGGTAAAAACGTTAGATGGGATTCTGTTGAATATGCTACAATATATAAAATTAGATTGGATAGCACGTTGATTGGGTTTATATCTCAGCCTTCCGTTGATATAACAACTCTTCCAAGATATTCTTCAATGCCGCTCGGTACTTATAAATTAAACGTTTTGGCCTCCGCCCCAGGATATCTTGATTCCAATCCATCACAAGAAGTTACATTTATTAATGGATATCCTATTACATTTAGTGTTACTCATTGTACTTACTCACCAACAGCCACGATGGTGTCGGCTTTTGAATCTACGACTTTTATATTTACAAAGTCTGCTGGTTATTCTTTACCGTCCTCTATTACAGTGACAGGTGTGTCTTCTGAGAAATATAGTTGGGTCGTTGCGTCCAACGGTCAAACGGCTACTTTGGTTATTATAGAGCCTACGAGTGTTGTGACTGTAGCCGTAGCGGCTGTTGTTGAATCGTATGCCGTCACTGTCAACGGCACTAATGCCTCAAAGAAGAGCGGTCCCACAACTATACAGTACGGAGGAGCTGGTACATTTACGTTTGAATATCCTTCTGGATATTTTGCGCCTGACACCGTTACTGTTTCTGGCGCGATATTGGATAGCTGGGATAAGACCGCGAGTGAGTTGGTGGCTAGAGATGTTTCTGGACCTGTTACAATTACAATTGTTGGCGTATCAGAAACTTACGCAGTGAACTACAATCTTACTAACTGTGCCGCATATAGCGGAAACCCGACGAATATACTGAGCGGCGCTTCTGACGTTCAGCTCCGCATTAATAAAGTTGATTACTATGAACTTCCCAAGAATATAGCTGATATTACTGTTGTTAATGCGACATTAGATAGTTGGGTGCTTTCAGCCGATGGAACGTATGGAATAGTAACAATTTCTAATCCAACGGGAGATGTCACAGTTACCGTTAATGGAGTGTCTGTTTATGATTACACTTTCGATGAAACAACGGGCGTTCTTACGCTTAATAGAGCTCCGTATTCACAAAGCGGAGATAAACTTACTATTCTTTAAGGAGGAAAATAAATGCCAAATATAAAACTTGGAAACGATACATTAAATGGTGTTAATACTGTTAGACTTCAGAAAGCTGGTGAAGCGGGGGAGTATGAGTCATTTGAGGCAGAGACGGTTCAACACGCAGATATATCTAACGATATTAAGGACAAAGTATTAGACATTGTACAGAAAGTTCAAGCCAAGCGTCAGAATGATAGTATTGTGTTTGTGGCAGGGTCAGATGCACATCAACTTGAATCTAATATGGATATAGTTGGTGGAAATCTTCATGCGGGGCAAGCTATGGAATGTTTATCTTATGTAATCCCTGGAATTGATTTTTGCTGTTATTTAGGAGACTATACATGGGGCAGCTCGACAACAACCCTAGCAGAGGGGCGTCGGCATTTTGAGGATATTAACGATGATATTGATGGGGCTTTTAGGGGGATCCCTCAATTCCGCACTTTAGGCAATCATGATAGTTTACGATATAGCGAAGCGCAAAATGGTTCTATATTTTCAGAGGCGGAATTGTATCAGTTTTGCGGTAGTTATAATAAAGACAATGTCAATGGAGCGGCGTTGGCTGGTTACTGTTATCGAGATTTTGATGCTAAAAAATGTCGGGTTATTTGTTTGAATACTTCCGAAAATACAGAAAAGGAGTTTGTTTCGGATACACAAAAATTATGGTTTGCTAATACATTAAAAGCAGTCGGCTCAAAAACTGGTTGGAACGTTATTATATTATCACACCATCCACTTGATTGGGGAAATGTTTATGTTTTATCCAACATTGTGAACGCTTATTATACTGGAACCGCTATTTCTATTGGTGGTACATCGATAGATTTTGCTGGCAGTAATAGTGCAAAAATTTTGGCTGCTTTCCATGGACATACACACTGTTTCAAGGCAGCAAAATTGAACAAAATAAGTTCTGGAGTCGGAACTGAGTATAACGTCTGGCGAGTTGCAATACCAAATATGTGTTTTTCCCGCAATAATGAGTATGGGAAGAATAACACTACGGAATATTATGGTATTGAATTTGGGGAAGATACGACTTATAATAAAACTGCAAATTCTGTAAATGATACGGCATTCGTTGTTAATGTAGTCAATCCATCTGAGGACAAAATCTATTCTTTTTGTTTTGGGGCTGGATACGATAGAGAGATATTTACGGGAATCCAGACGATTGCAGTGACTGGGGTAACGCTAAATGCTTCTTCTGGAGAACTTACGGTCGGCGGAGAGGTGACTCTTGTCGCAACAGTTCTTCCGGAAACAGCAAGCAATAAAGCTGTCACATGGTCAAGTTCTAAACCGGCAGTGGCAAGTGTCAATAACGGAGTCGTAAAAGCTTTGACCGAAGGAACTGCAACCATAACAGCCAAAACCGTTGATGGCGGGTTTACTGCATCATATGCTCTTACAGTAAAGGAAGTTCAACCAGCAGTTGTTGACCTGATATCTACTTACGGATATGCTGATAACACTCGGCTTTCTACAGCCGCCGGTAACGAGAAGGTGGAAAACGGGTATGTAACAATCGGTCACACAGCTCCAATTCCAGTAGATAAAACTACTTATCCGAATGGCGCGACGATACGTGTTACAGGAGCGGTTAATTGTTTCGGAGATATCTGGAATGGAACCGATAATGGCGCATATAGTGCATGGGTTCTTTATACAGGGACTGGGACAACATTTTCTCAATCTTCGTATATTAAGACCGGCTCGGCGGATGCTGTCGGTGCGATAACTATTGATGAGGACGGAAAAGGATTTACTCTTGTTCTTGCATCGTTGACAGCTCCGAGATATCTCAAATTCTGTGTTAAAGGTTCTGGAGCTGCTATAACGGCAACGCTTACTCCAAATTAATATTAGGGGTATTAAATGGTTAATTATCAACTTGATTATACAGCTTCGCAAGTGGATGAAGTGATTGACACTCTTTTCAAACCGCAACATGGCAATCGTTGCCGATACTAAAAATGAAAAGTAAACTGAACAAATGCCTTTCCGGTGGGTGGTTAAACCGGATTTTATAACAATAGAAAGGAGGCCCTCGAAAATGGGGAAACGATCGACAGTATATCACAATCTGGTCACTCCAGAAAAGTGGGACAAAATTAATGAAAAAAATAAAAATCTAATCAATGAATTTACAGATTATTTGCGTTCTGCGAATAAATCTCCCGCAACAATTAAGCAGTACGAAGCACAACTGCGCACATTTTTTGTGTTCGTGCTGGAAAGATGCGAGAATAAATTTTTTGTTGATCTAAAAAAGAGAGAATTTGTTAAATATTTTGGATATTTGACAAACGAATTGGAGGTTTCTCCGAACAGGATTTGTTCGATGAGAGCCGTCCTTTCAAGTTTGTCTAATTTTATTGAAAGAATTTTAGACGAAGATTACCCGCAATTCCGTAATCTTGTAAAAGTTCTGGAACCTGTGGATAAGGAATTGGTTCGTGAACGTCCTGCTCTGACGATGGATCAGATTAAAGACTGTCTCAAAAAGCTCGAAGCAGATAAAAAGTATCAGGTTGCTTGTTGCCTTGCTGTTCTTACGGCAAGTGGAATGCGTAAAAGCGAAGTAATCCAGATGAAGATGGAATATTTCGAAAAAGACAGGTTGATTTATAACGGGCTTGCTTATGAAACAGATAAAATCCGAACAAAAGGTCGTGGAAAAGCCGGGAAAGTCGTAACAAGAATTGTGTTTCGTAATCTTGTTGATGTTGATCATTATATCGACTTATGGCGAAAAAAGCGAGAGGAACTTGGCATTAAAGACGAATATATGTTTGTGGTTTACCACGATGGTTCGTATGAACAGGCAACGCAGGCGACAATTAATTCGTTTGCTAGAACAATTGCGAAATATCTTGGTGAAGACTTTTTCGTTCACAACGTTCGGCACACGACATCGACTGCTCTTGAGCTTGCTGGATACCCGATTGATGTTGTGCAGACAATTTTTCGCTGGGCAGATCCGAAGATGGTTAAATATTATTCAAATATTAGTGACACGCAGTCTCTGGAAAATTTCTTCGCAGGAATGAGCGAGGAAGAAAATAAAAAAAGAAAGTGAGGAATGACCAATGGCAGAAGGAGATTTTGTTAGTCAGTATACTGGCGCTCAAATAGAACAAGCTATTTCGGCATATTTGAACGGAAATACGAAAACTACCGTTACTGTTAACGTTTCGGGGACAACTCAATACTGGAAAACTAATACTTTGACGAGCTCTTCGTCAAAGTATTATATGGAAATTACGTTGGATAATTCTTTTTATGTTGGGAATTATCCTGATATTTTTATCGTGGATAACAATGGCGTAAAAATTATTCCAGACGTTGATTATAGTAATGTTGCGGCAAATAAAACCTTTAAAGTCTATTCAAATACAATGGTGAACGGAGTCGTTGTTATAAACGGAACAAAAACAACACTGGAGAAGACCATTTAATTAATTTATTTTTTTATGAGAGGAGTTTTAACGGGAGATATGGAAGAAAACAAACAAATGGATCAAAAATTACAACAGGAAGCAGTGGAACAAAATGAAGTTCCTGTTATTGATAAAGATTCGGTCGATATATTAGACCTGCTTGAAACAGCTTCATCGTGGCTTGTTTCTCCAGAAGATAAAGAGGTAGAAAAGAAATTCAATGAGATTAAAAATCAGATTATCGTGAAATCTTTTCTGCCTCTAACGATGAAAAACGCACTCGTGAAAAAAGCGATTTTCGACTTGCGAACATCAGATGATTCAATTGACGAGTTCCCGCAAGCGTTAGAAATATCACTTCTATTCAATGTCCTTCTCGAATACACGAATATTAAATGGGAAGACAGGCTTGAAGTTAAAGATGCCGCATTTTATGATATTTTGTGGGCGTCAGGCGTGTGCGATATGATTTTGGAATATTGTCGTTCGGATTATGAAAGAGTAGTTCGAATGGTGGAAAATATGTTCTCGTTTGAGAATCTTTATAATCTTGTTGAAACAATCAACAAGATGACTCCTGATAGCGTGGAAGAACTGACGAAAGAAGTTAAGCGGATTAGACTTGAATCCGACCCGCAGATTCTTCACGATTATGCGACGCTCGCAAGGGCGGGTGATCCGATTCTGCACAAGATGGCAGACACTGTCGAGGAAACCGCTTATAAAGCGGCAAAGGGAGAAATCCCGGAAGAGAAAGACGCGAAAAAGTGATAGGCGACAAATAAAATGCCTTTTATTCACGAGGCGGCATTTCCTCCGGGAAGGAGAAATTTTTTAGTAAAATTTAGTATGAACGGAGGATGAAATATTATGGCAGATATGAATCTTTTTGGCGGATTTCAGACCGCTCTTTCTGGGGCTGGAAGCGGATTAATTTCTGCTTCTAAAGATGTCGAATCATATATTCAGAACATATATCAAGATACGGCCGACGATATTTCCGATAGAAAAAAACTTTTTAAAAATTTAGTGGAAAAAATTGGTATCGCAGAAGATAAGGGCATCAAAAATATTCTTGATAGATATGAAGAGTTCGAAAAAGAAGCGATTGCGTTGTCGTCGAAAGAGGAAAATAGAAATCAGAAAAAATATTCAGAAACACTACAACAGATTAGTTTAATTCAAGGAACGGTGCAGAAGGCTTTAAATCAAGCTTTTAAAAGCGCAAATGAGACAACGAGGAGTCTTATTGATCAGATCCATAGGTCCTCGAGTTTTCAAGTTGAAGATCTTTTAAAACAGGCTAAAACATTTGGAGTCTCCGATGCCAATTTAAAAAAAATAGAAGAAGCTGCCAGAAAAGAAGCTGAAAGAAATCAGCAAAGAGCGTTTAGAGAAATGGCAAGAGCTCTTAGAAACACAACTGGAGCTCAATATGAAAAAATTAGAGACGCTGTTATAAATGGTTTAACAATGGGCGCAGAAGATTATGTTAAAAATGCTTATAAAGTTGTTTCTGACATACAGTCAAAATATGGCATTAATTCAAAGGATCTTATTCAGAAATTTAATTCTGCGTTTTCTCGTATAACAAAAACACCGAGTGGCGTAGATGTTGTTGGAATTAATACTAAGAATCTGGTTGGCTCATTGCGTAGCAGAAATATTAGTAATGTTTCTCAGAATCTTGCACAACAAAGAATCAAGAAAATTTATTCTGGATATTCTGAGAATATCGTCAAACAGATGGAAGAGGCATTTGATGCGCAGCAAGAAGAGATGTTCGATCTTTATAAGCAGTTATACTCTTTGATAGATATTGCTCAGCAATCCGGAAGAGAAGTTGCGATAAACTATAACCAAACACTGAAAGAAATGCAGATTGGTTTTTATAAAAAAGGAACTAATCTGAGCACAGGTCGTAATGGAGTTATAGATATGAGAAAGATTCCTTCGTTTAAGTTTTCTCCTGGAAGACTTAACCAAGGGTTAATTTCTTATAATGGAATGACAGCTCCAAACGATTTAATGTTGACATTCGACAAAAATCAAAAAGCAGTTGTAACCACAACCGCCAATTTGATCTTTAACGGAGTAAAAGATACCTTGCAAAAGGTTGGAGACAAATCTGACGAAGACTTGATGTACTTCCTCAAAAAGTCTGTCGCAGAAAGCCAAAGAGGTGCGTCCGCAGAAGCAACAAAGTTTTTTGAAAAAGAATTGATGGACGGTGTTAGCCAAGGAAGAATTATGAATATGGGCGGGCGAATTAATGTCGTTCCGGCGTTTTCTAAAATTCTTAGCGAAATGAAAAAGGCAAACATAAACATCGGAACAACGCCTGAATATTATGATCAAAGAGTATTTAATGATTTATTCACAATGATCGGAGCGCTTAGCGCGGCAGAAGGTAAGATTGAAAAGCTAAAAAACAGAGATGAGTATAAATACTTTTTCCAAAATGATGGAATTTCAAAAATGGTGGAGGGTATTATTAGACCACTTGCTTCTCTGCCTCTTGCAGTTGGTCAAGGTTCTACTTCGCAAATTAATAATGGTTATATTCAGCTTGCGGCAAACTGGCAACGAGCCGCTTCGTTTTTGCCCGGAGATACCTCAAAACACTTATCTCAGACGCAGAACTATGAAACTCCGTATGGCGGGAAAAGAAATAAACTTCCTTCGCCAAGATTTGTAACAAAGGCTGGAGTGGATCTTGGGTTTGATTATGACGCTCCTTCCGAAAAATTATATAATATTCAATATATAACCGAAGAAGAGCTTTTGGCAAAGTGGGATAAATGGCTTGATTCAAAAGAGGGTAAAAAATATTTATCTCGCGGTGGATCAAAAATACTTCCCGGTCTTCACGGAAGTGCATCAATCTTTAGAGACGATCTTTTAGATGACTTCAAATCGCAAAGACTTCGTGAAAGACGCGTAAGTGCAAATCAATGGTACGAAATACAAAGAAAACTTGGGCTTTCTGGAAAGTTGGACGGACTTTCGGAAGATGAAAGAGCAAAATTAATTATATCTGACATTATGGGTGTCGATATAAAAAATATGAGAGATGTTAAGTTCGGACAAATGGGTTCTGAAGGAACACCAGATTCAACAAAAGATGTAGCTTTTAGCTTTAATGAAATTGTTGACTGGATGGGCAACCCGAAGGGGCTTGGGGCATATACTGGAACACGTTCTGCTATGATGCCCGTTCCGAAAAACTTTATCGGGAAAATGTTTGGAAGAAACATCCATATGATTCGTCTTGCCGAAGAAATGGGTTCAAATGATTTCGGTGGAATACTTGTTGCTGCAATAGAGCACGAACTTGTTAATAACAAAGTAAGTGCAAAAGAAGCGGTAGAGGCATTTAACGAAAATCCGGAATTAAATGGTTTGTTTGAGGTTGGAAATGATGGAAGGCTTGTTTTATCTGGAAAGATGGAAAAAACAAGGGCGATCAACCTTAAATCTATGCAAAAGACGCTTCAAGATAAATTTGGAATTAGATTTAAGTCCGGATTAACAATTTCAGAACCAGTAAACCCGTCTCACGATTATTTTTATCAAAAAGAAACGAAGTATGGACAACGCGAACTTGAAGCAATGAGACGCGCGGTCTCTTCTGCGGCTCAAGTGTCTGGTACTCCAGAAGACTTTGAGGAGTTTTGGAAGCATGAAGAAAACACCGTTAAAAGCAAGGGTGCGGAAAAGGCGAAGGCGCTAAGAGAGGTGTATGGTCAGGCATTTAGGGCGTCTTTTGGTTCAGATGAATTAAAAGACGATATCGTTGATATTACTGGCGAATATCTTTCTAAAGATGCAAAATTTGCGTTTAATGAAGATGCTAATCTCGGAAAAGTTGATGCGGAAAGTTTTGCAAACTCCGCATTGGCAAATATTTATGAGCAAATCGGTAAAAGCCAAAAGGGATTTGGTAAAATAAAGCTCCCCGAAGGGTTTAAAGTTACTCATAGTGATGGGTTTGGAAAAGAATGGACAATGCGAGAAATTATTGTTCCAATGAGAGAACACGGGTCTCAAATGTCTTTCTTTACAGACACGGAAGGAAATCTCGATCAAATTGGTGTTACTTTATCTCAATTTGATATTGCTCTAAATCGAGTAATTGGGTCGATTCAGAATTATAATGCCGTAATTGGTGACTCTGCTCATACACAAGAAGACGAGGCAAAGGCGGCTTCAAGGCTAAATGCTTCGCTTGAAGATTTTTATCGCGAGGACTTTAAATATTTTACATCAAAGGATTCGCAGATTGTTCAAGATATATATTACAACAGAGTCAAGGGAAGCCATTCGTTTATGGCGGCTGGACTTAATAAGGCTCAAAGAGATAGTTTGTTAAAAAGCCAAGACCAAAACGACAGAGAACTTGGAAAGATTTTAGACGAAAGCTATCTAATTGGTCCAGAGGCAATGCGCAAAATCATTGGAAATAACAAATATGATGTCAGAGCGCAATATGAACATATGTTTGGTACTGGAACTGGCAAAAAGATGAAAGTAGATGATATGCTCGATGCGATTATCGAAGCAATGACTGTCGAAAACACTTCCAATGGTAAGTTTAAAAATATTGGACTGCTTTCCAAAAACCTTCGCTTTCCATCAATTCAGGGACAAGACGTTCGTTATATGCGTGGATTTGTTACAAATTCTTTGCGCGGAAATATGGAAACAGCGTATATCGGAAGTAGTGGCGCTGCGGCAAACAGAACCGATAACGACCGTGACCACGTTAATATTGTTTCTGTGGCTCGTGGAATGAAGGGGGTAAAAGATCAAGATAAGTTCTTTGATTCGGCCGAAAATGTTGTTAAACTGCATGAGGCCGTTTCGCGAAATATTAGAGACGTCGAAGCAGCTGGTGAAAAAATTAAGCCGGAAGATATCGAATTTTTCGGCGACAATCTTAATGTCACGAGCGAAGGGCTGAATAAGATCGCTGCCTTTACTGCTTTAAGAAACCGTGGTCAGATTGGTCTTTTGTCTTCGCAGGCAACGGAAATCAGAAACTTCTTGTCTGATGTTAAATTTGATGAGAACGCAGGCGGACGTGCTGCTGGACTTGGACAAATTGTTCGTTATGCTTTTGAAAAGGCAGAACAGGACGCAATCTCTTATAAACACGTCATTAAAAGATTGTCTGAAATGGGAGAAAAAGAGTCTGGCAAAACAGCGGAACAGGCAAAAGAAGAAGACAGAAAAGCATATGCCAAAGAGCTCGAAGACAAAATTAGAGAGTTGCAAAAAGCAGGAAAAAATGAAGGAGTGACGTCTATCGATGACCTGCTTAATTTTAGGGCAAAACTTATTGAGAGTCACGGCGGACAACTTCCTTTCCCAAGTGAGATAATCAGTAAAATGGAAGAACTGGCAGCAACGCCAGGAATGGAACAAAGGCTTAAAGAGGGTCGAGACACAAGAGTTTTTGATACTAACGACGAAAAGATTATAGGGGCATCTATTGCTGCAATGACAGACCTTGAAAATGTTGTTTCGAAAGCTTGGAAAAAAGAGGGCGGCTATACCAAAACGTCTGATTATTTAAAAGAATTACATAGGCTTGGAATCTTTAAAGACGAGGTTAATGGAGTTCCTTTCATACAAGCAATGACTCAAGCAATAATGAGCGGTGGCCAAAATTTCGAAGATTATGTTCGAGAACTGGCTAAAGAGTATAATGTCAATGCAGACGCTTTGTTGATGTCTCGCGACAACAATGGTGTTCTTAAAACAACGGAAAAACTTGCTACAATGCCATTTGAAATGTTAGTTAAAATGGTGGATGACGCGGAAGAAACTTTAAGTAAAAATGGTAAGAACATTTTACAAAGAGCTCTTGTTTCTAAATATAGAACCGCGGGAGATACTTCACAAAGCGACTATTCTCTTGGAAAGTTTCTGTCTGAAAAGATTTCTGGCGCCAATCAAATAAAAGATACCGATCCAGAAACTCTAAATAAGCTTGCGCACATAAAAGCAAAAGTTCCCCTTAAGCAAAAGGGACGTGGGATCGTTGAACAAGCCCTTGTTTCAATGGCATCTATGGGTGCTTCGGACGAAGAGTTAATAACTACGATAGAAAATATTAAAGACGACAAAAAGAAGGCAAAAGAACTCAGCGAGAGGTTGCGCAGAGCTGCACAACAACAAGTTAAAGAAGCAAAAGAGAAAAACGACTTTAGCAAAGTCGGATTTTCTAATATGCAGAGTGACGCACCGTGGCAGCTATTTAAAGCAAGCCTGAGAGATCCGGGACACATTTATTCAGAGATTCTTTCCGACCTGACCTCTGTTGACATTGGTGGTCCAGACAAAGTTAAATCTGCATCACAGCTTGGCGGTTTCTTTAGCGGGAGAGAATATAATGCAACGATGCGAAGCGCAGACGATGCGTTTAATCAGATTTTTGCAAAATATACGGGAACGGATTTTTCTATTAAAGATCTCGATCTTGACAATTATACGCCACAAGATATCAAGGAGTTTAACGATCTTCGTAGAAAAAAAATAGCATCTGATTTTGGAACAATCCAGCACAAAGAAATTGAAATTCTCGGGAAGCTTCTTGAAAATCCTCCAGCTGGGCTTAAAATGGAAAGATTTTTACAATATAATTCCGGAGACACTTTCGAAAGCAAGATACGTTCAATAATTGGATCGGACAGCAGTTTCAGCGAATCTTTGCAGGAACTTGAAGATCAAAAGGCCTTGGCGGAATCTAATCTTTCTAAGTTTGGCTATACAAAAGAAGATATTGAGAGGTTTAATAATGCCGCGCTGTTTTCTACCTTGGCTCAAACAATGCTCGTCAAGAAAAAGAATTATAAGAACGTTGCGAGAGAATTTTCTCTTGGTATGAAAAGAGATAATTTAACCGGAGGACAAGATTATACAGCTGGAACAATAGATCAGATTTATTATGATGAAAAAAATCATAGATTTGTTATTGGCGACTCTAAAAATAAGAGTGGTGCGGACGCGCTATCTCAAGTTCTTCAGATTTCTTATGGAGCCACTACCCTTAAAGAATTAATCAAAAAATATAGAGAAGCGGATAGTTCGAAAAAATTAGACGCGTTTAAGAAACAATACGGAATTAACGATAGTTTTGCTGAAGCAATTCAAGATGTAATCAACTTTGGTAACGAAGGTAATATAGGCGGAATCATAACTAAATTTAGTACCAAGGGCGGATATGTGGAATCTCTTGAAACCAACCCGCTAACAGACAAAGAGACTTTGGATCTTTTAAGAAGACGAGAAGCAGGAGATTCTTCTATGACAGATCAAGAAAGAAGGAAGATTGAAGATCTCCAAAAGTTTGTTGTTGGCATAGATTCAAGAATTTTTGCGAACGATCCGTCTGAGTTAAACATTTTTAAATATGACGAAATAATAGACAATGCATATCAAAATTTCATAAAGGCACTTGAAAAAAGAGCGAATCTTCAAAAAAGACTATATGATTTGGAGCAAAAGGGAGAAAGCGGAAGTGCCGAGTATTTATCTGCCCAAAAAGAGATAGAAAATCTTGAAAAAAATGTTCTTGCTAAAGATGACGATCGTTATACAAGCATAGCTCCAACTCAATTGGCCCAAACGGCCGCTGCAGACGCCGAACGGGTGGCTAAAGAATCGGTCGAATCATATAAGGCTAATTCTGCATATAACGAAGTTATTAAAGGTATTTCGGAAGAAAGAAAGCTCCAAAGTGAAGTTTTCAAGCTAAACAAGCAAAAGAACGCTCTTGAAAAAGAAGATGCTAAAGCCAACGAAGCCACCATCAAAGAAATCGAAGAGGTTTTAAAGTCTTATCAGCAATCAATTGACTCCATTAAAGCCTATAGAGAACAGCTGAAAGCACTTTATGGCGACAAATGGGGCGAAGGTGCTGAAGACGGGAAGCAGACCAAACTGAAAGATATTGAGACAAGAGAAAAACTAACGGGGCTTCTTGGCGCAAGAGACGAAAAACGACTTGCTGACGCGGAAACAAATTCTGCAACAAAGGAATATATTGCACTTCTAAACCAACAACTTCAGCTTGAGCTCAAAATTAAAGGTTTTCAGCGTGATGCCGCAACCAGCAGAGGAAGACAAAAAGAACTCGACCTTTTGGCGGCAGAGGCGTACAATGAGCAGTTAAAAGAAACCAATAAAAATCTTGAAAAGATCGACAAGAGCAAAGTTAAAAATATTGATTCGATCAATGCCGAGAACGAGTTGAAGCGCAATTCTGCGTTTGCTTCTCTTTATGCGAAGAAACCGTATTCTAATATCTTCGAATATATCAAATCAGACATTAGCAGAGCAACTCATCGTATTGTTGATTTTGGTCTTGCGGCAAAAGTCCTCAACACGGCTCGCAAAGAGATTCAACAGGTTTATCAAAATATTCTGAAGCTCGACGAAGCGATGACAAATCTTCGTATTATTACCGGTTCTAACACAGAACAAGCGAAGAGTATGATGAATACTTATAACGACCTTGCGATGCAACTTGGCACGACTACGCAAGCTGTTGCACAATCTGCGGCAGAGTGGTTGAGACAGGGCTATTCCGTTTCCAAAGCCAACGAACTGATCAAGTCTTCGACTTATCTGTCTCGTCTTGGCTTTATGGATATGAATCAGTCTGTTACGGCGCTAACTTCTGTTATGAAGGGATTCCGTATTGAAGCAACCGACTCGATGGACATCGTTGACAAACTGACGCAGCTCGATGCGAAGTATGCAACTACGGCCGGCGATATTGCTACGGCTCTTTCGAGAACCTCTGCGGTTGCTCGCGAGGCAGGTCTTAATCTTGACCAAACTGCGGCAGCGTTGACTACGATGATCGACGTTTCGCAGCAGGATGCAAGCAGCGTCGGTAACGCTTTTAGAACGATTCTTGCACGATACGGAAATGTTAAAGCGACTGCGTTTACTTCTTTGGTTGGTGACTCTGATGATGTCGACGATACTAACAAATCTATAAACGATACCGAAAAGGTACTCGGAGCGATTGGAATTAAAATCCGTTCGTCTGCTGGCGATATGCGCGATTTTTATGAGGTTATGGACGAACTGGCAGAAGTCTACCCTACGCTTGATGAAGTAACTCGTAATGCGATCTCAACGGCTCTTGGCGGAACCCGTCAGCGTAACTTGCTATCCATAATGATTCAAAATTGGTCACAAGTAAAAGAATCGCAAGAAGAAGCTGAAAAAGCCCAAGGAACCGCCGCTCGTAAAATGCAGGCGTATAATGAAAGTGTTGCGCATAGTATCAATCAGCTCTCTGCGGCATGGGAAGGATTTACGCAAAAGCTTGAGGCAAGCGGAGCTGTAAAAACATTCTTTACTGGCTTAACGGCTATTATTGAAAATCTTGATCATATTTTACAATATTTAATTCCAATTATTGCTACATTTAACGCAGATAAAATCGTAAGTCTTGCTAAATTCTTATCTCCGTTAGTAACAACTCCTCTTAAAACAATTAAACATCCGATAGACACCGTCAGAAAATCTAAAGGCGCTTTTTATGAAAATATGACTCAAAAGATGACCGCAGAAAATACCAATGCTATTGAAGAGTTAACCAATGCGCCAAAAGATAACACTGCGGCATTAAGAGGAGGAAAGTCGAAGAGCGGCGCTGGCGGAGTTGGTAAAGCAGATGAGGGAGCAACCCCAAAAGGCCCCCAAATAGATGTTGTAACAACAAAACAAAAACCATATCAAAAGTATACATCTGATGTAAGGTCTCGCATAGATAGTCTTAATTATCATATTTCTGAAGCGGAAAAACAAGGAAATGTTTCGGCCGTAGAAAAACGTAAGAAAATTAAGTCGGAAGAATTAAGAAAAATAGAAGGAAGCAAACCGGAAATTATTTCTGCGTATAGAAAAGATACCAGGGATGCGACAGAATTAGCCAAAAAACAAATTAATGAAATTGACAAAAGAACGCAAGATTCAAAGGCTAACGCCCTTATGAGAAAAGAAATTGCGGAAAATGCCCATAAAAACGGGCAGGTACAATCGAAACTTAAAGAGAAAGACAGAAGGGCTGAAGCTTCGCAGATTCACGCGGCTGAAATGGAGGCTTCTGGAGAGCAACAGAAGGAGCAGATACTTAAAGAAAGAAACGATAGGCTTAAAGAGATTAAAAAACGGACAAAAAAAGATTTACGAGAAGAAAATAAGAGATTAAAACAACAGAAAAAGGAATATAATAGAGCCAATAGCACTGGGAGAGCTAAAACCAGAACAGACGCAAAAGAACTCACTCCAGAAGAACGCGCAAATCTTGAGGCTCAAAAGAAACTGGAGCGTTCCGCTCGTCTAAAGACTGGTGTTGTTTCTGGCATTGGTGCCGGAGTTGTTCGCTTTGCAAACAAAGGATCAAGTTCCCTCGATGAGGTTATGGGTGTTTCTGGTGTCGAAGTTGACACCGGTGAAGCTCTTGCAATGGGCGTTGCTCAGGGTGCTCTAACTGGAGTTGCGACTGCGTTTATGGGACCTGCCGGAGCAGTTCTTGCCTCAATTTTTGGAGACATTTTGTCTTCTCTCTGGAAAAAAATTGCTCACGCAGACGAAATTGATCGTAAACAGCGTGTCGAAGATGCAAAAAAACAGCTCGAAGCGATTAAAGGGATCGAAAGTTCAGTTACTGGTTTGATTGATTTAAACAAAAAAAATCAAGCGCTGTGGGATTCTGATGAATGGAAACAATTCAACGAACAGGTTGAAACAATCAATGAAGCTCTTGAAAAATCAGAGCTCGGAGATAGAATAATCAACCTCGGCAACAGTACACAAACCCTTTCTGAATATTTCGAAGAAGCGGCAAGAACTGGAAATAAAGATATGCTTTCTCGCGTCGAAGCGGAGAGAATTCGTTTTGAGGCTGAAAAGACATACGCTGCAGGAGAACAGGATCGTTATACCCTCCAAAAAGAGATTAACGAGAATCAAAAGAAGCTCGCAAAGCTTGATAACGACGAGATATCGAAAAGGAAAGAACTTAACGTAGCAATCAAAGCTGCGAGGTCAGAAATTAAAGACTATTCCGAAGCCCTGAAGAGGGGTTATATGCAAGCGTCGTTCTACTCTTCTGGCGTTGGAACAATGGAGTCTTATGACATTGGAAACGCAACGCTTGATAGAGTAATTATGCAAATCGCTCGAGAATGGGCAAAAGATAGTCCTGATATTTTTGCTGGAAATCAGCTGACGAGCGATGCTCGTTCCGAAATTATTTCGTATCTGCGAGAACAGCCGGGCTATTCTTCTCTGTTTAAAAACGACACGAAGAATGTTGGAGATATGTTAACAGCAAGAGACGCAGTTGATGATTTGAGAAAATCTCTTAATATGTCTCAAAAACAATTGAAAGAGTTTGCCAATAGTAAAGATCTTCTTAAAATTGGAAAGTCTTTCGGTTTAATTAAAGATGATATTATTGATATTAATCAATTGTCAGAGGCAGACAAATCTGCTGTTTATAAATTGATCGATAAAATTAATCTTGTTGATGAAGACGGAATTACAACAATTGCACACGCAATGAATATGACCGTTGAAGAATTTGAAAGAGCAAATGCAGATGGAGCATTTAACTGGCTAACAGCTGATGTTGCGATTGGTGGAATAGATAAGTTAAATGAAAAAATGCAGACATTTAACGATTTGTTATCTGCAGCATCCGAGGGCTCCCTTTTAACTTCTGAAAATCTAAACAAGATTGCAAATCAATTCCCAACATTGCTCCGTGGAGTTGACGAAGCTGGGAAATATACAAAAGATTTGAGCTCCGATAATATTCTTGATAATATAATCAGAATGATGACAGACGAAGATTCCTTACGAGAAATTTATTCTGGACTATTTTCTGGAAGCGTAGCAAAAGATTCTGAAATCTGGAATAATTTTATGACCCTTGGAAAAGGAAGCGAAATTGCTAATTCCAATCTTTCTGAAGAGATTAAAGAGCGTATTAAAAAAGCAGGCTCTTATTCTGATATCGTCGATATTTTTGCAATGGATGAGATGAAAGAATATAATGATGCGTTTAAAGAGTATGTTACAAGTATGTATCCAATAACCGATCTACTTGATACACAAGCAAAGATTTTGGAGGAATACGGGAAATATACTCTAGAGACAGAGATTTCTAATCTTGAGTCGGTTCGAGATTCTCTTGACGATGTTAATAAACAGCGCGAGAAGGAGCTTGAACTGATTAAAGCAAAAGAAGCTCTTGAAAATGCATCAAAAGAAAAGAAGCGCATATATCGTGCTGGAGTCGGATTTGTCTATACGACAGATCAAGAAGCTGTTAAATCTGCGCAGGAAAAAGTTGACGAACTAGAAAGACAACGCGACAAAGACAATATTCAATATCAGATTGATTCGTTGCAACAGCAGAAAGAAATTCTTGAAAATATTGAAAACAACAAGCAATTAGAGTCTCTCGTTGATACCGCAGAAAGGATTCTCGGTAGCGATGGTTCGAATAATGGCATTGCCGGAATTATTACTGCTGTTAATTCAATAACTAGTGATGAATTTATGAATAAAATCAAAGAACAGGTTAAGACCGGGATTACTGAATCAACTCAAAAAACAAACGACGAATCAAAAGAATCGGCTTACAAGAGCTATAAAGAGGCACAGTCTAGCTTAGAAGATTTTCGCAAAGAAGAATATGTGACGCCAGAGGGAGAAAAAACAGGGTATGCAAAAGGAGATATTTTGAATAATCCAAGATCCCCATATTATTCTTCTGTTTATGACGAATATAAGTCTAAAATAGATAGCGTGAATAAATATGCTGAAAATTACAATAAGTATGTGCAAGATAATTCTGAAAAAATCAGCAAAGAAAAGGCTGATGAGTCTAAGCAAAAATTCGGGTTTTTTGCTCCTGCATCGGGGTTAAAAAGAGTTATGGGAGCAAAGTCGGGAAACGTATTTGTATTCGGAATAAGCCCGAGCGTTAATCCAAATTGGGCAAGTAATGATCAATATACAGCAGGGAATTCTTCTAATATTTATATATCTAAACAAACTGATGATGGCGGTTTTGGTGGATTTGAACAATCTCCGTGGAAGGGGACGGCAGAAGAGGCAATAAATAAAGTAAAAGGACCCGCTCTAATTGTAAACAATAAAGGTGGAAAAGACTATTTAATTTATAAAGATGTTAATGGGGAAATCCATAATACTGTTGTTAGATTAAATAATGGAGACGAGTCTTTAGATGGGGAACTGAGTTATGATGCATTTTTTAATGGGAAAGTTTTTAGTGGATCTAATGGCTTAAAGGCATTAAGAAAAATGGCTGATAATTATAATCCATTTGCTTCTGGTACTCTTTCAGCCCCTGGTGGTCGTTCCCTGATCAACGAAAACGGTCTTGAATCCATTATTACTCCCTCTGGAACAATCACTTCTCTTCCTGCTAAATCTGGCATTGTTCCTGCTGATCTTACTCGTAACTTGTGGGCTCTTGGTGAGGTTGCCCCCAACCTTATTGCTCGTCTTGGTGGCAACAGTCTCCAGACCAACAATTCTAATTCTTCTACTGACAATTCGATTAATATTCAGAATCTTGATGCTACGTTTAATACGCAAAGCGATTTCGACGGACGTCGATTCTTAATAGATCTTCGTAATCAGGTTATCTTGACTGCAAATAATCATTAAAAACAAAAAGAGGGCTGCGGTGAGAGATTATCACAGCCCTCTCTATGTTGGAGGATTTATGAAATTTAACAAAAAATTAACAATTCTAATTTGGGTTCTTTCGTTCACTTGGGCTCTTCCGACAACTCTTGTTGGGTGCGTCGTTGCGTTATATCTCCGATTTCGTGGAAATAAACCGAAAAGGTTCGGACCAATTTTTTACTTTCCGATCACAGAAGGTTATGGGCTGAATCTCGGTCCTTTTATTCTTGTCCCTAAAAATACCGACTTTTATTTGAATGCGCACGAGCTTGGACATCATCTTCAGGCGTGTTTCCGGTACGGACCTTTCACCGTTTTTGTTGTCGCAATTCCGAGCGTTATTCGTTTTTGGTTGAGAGAACAGAAAACATATGACGGGAAACTTTTATATGCCTGCCTGCTTGTAATCACAATTTATATTGTGAGCGCAGCTTTGAGTTGGATTGGGTATTTCACGAAAATTGTTACACTTGCGTTTGTCGGATTGCTTTTGACAATTTATGGAATCATTATTCAGATCTGGTTAAACAGGTTCGAAGTTCCGCGTTATAAAGATGGGAACTATCCATCGTATGATGATGCGTGGTTTGAGGGAGATGCGACTAAAAAGGGAAGCGATTTTATGAGAAAGTATTTCAACGAAGAGGTGAAGCGGTTTTGGTAAAATATAATTATGATTTGTCAAATTATGATTATGTTTTGAGCTTCGACCTCGCAAAACAAAAGACCGGATGGGCACTTGTTAACATTAAATCAAACAGGGTCGAAATGTCCGGGATAATAATCTTGAACGGAAAAGTAGATTCTGTTTGGCTTGATGTATACGATAAAATTGTAGTTGTTTTGGATGATGTTAAAAAACATTGTCAAAATTTGGATAAGAAGTTTTTTGTGTTGAAGGAGAAACTCCCAAATCAGGCCGGAAGATTTACGACAATTGCGTCTCTCCAAGGATTGGCGCAAGTCCACGCAATTTGGGAACTCGCTTGTAAAAAGTCGGAGGCAGAAGTTTATGATTTCGATGGCGTTCATTCTGTTAGTGTTAAGGCTTTCTTTAAGAGAAAATACGAGATTGAAAAACCTCAAAAGGAAGACATCGCGAAATTGGTTTGTAAAAATTATTGTTTTGACATCGGAGATGATCCATTAGATATTACTGATGCAATTGCTTGTGTTCAAACATTGATTGAATATAAATGGAATGAAGACATTAAAGATGAAATTAAAGAGCTCGAAAAAGAACAAAAAAATTATAAAACAGATAAAAAGAAAAATCAGATCGCCGAAAAAATTCAGCGGCTGGAAGTGTTGGAGGTTTAAATATGGAAAATATTGGTTTATATTTAGGTATTGGAGCTGTCGTTCTTGCCTTTCTTTCGTATCTTGTGCCGCAGATTATTAAGTTCTGTAAAATGTCTAAGGATGATAAAAAGAAGCTTTTATTAACATATCTTGCTGGACTTGTAACGATGGCAGAGGAAGAAATTGGTTCGGGGCACGGAGCGGAGAAACTAGAAAAGGTTGAAAATTATTTTAAGGCTCACGCCGGGGTTTTTTATAAAATTATTTTGCTAATTTTTGGGAAAGAAAATCTAAAAGATTTAATTGAAGAAGCGCTTGCGCTTGTTAAGAAAAATTTCGAAAAGTAATTTTTATAAGGAGAGGCATTTGTATGATTACACTTCAAAATTTTGTTAAAAACGCAAACGAATATACGCTTTTGTTGACAATGGGAGAACACGATACGGCAGATATGCTTCCTACGGAACAAAAACCGTTTTCTCCTGAGTTTTATCCGGTTTCGGTGGATTACGGGGTGCCTGCACCCGGTTCTGTTGCCATTAATTATTTCACACAGGAAAACTTTATGTTCGTCAACGGGGTGTGGGGAAAAGATAGCGTCCCCTCTGTTCTCGAACAACTTACGGTGACTGAAAACAATGTATATACTCCGGACGAAGGCGTAGATGGATATGATAAGGTTACGGTAAACGTTCCCCAGCTCGACACTTCTGATGCAACCGCTGCCGCTGACGACATCCTGTCTCCTAAAACAGCATATGTAAATGGTGTAAAGGTCACAGGTTCTCTTGGGACGCAGGTCAAGACCGCGACCCCGAGTTCTGCTTCGCAGACGATTACCCCGGACGCTGGCAAGCTGTTGAGCGGCGTTGTTGTTGAAGCAGCTCCACTTGACGCTGCGAAGACCGTTACGGCTGGTACTTCTGCCAAAACGGTATCGCCAAGCACAGGGAAGCTTGGTATCAAATCGGTTATTATTGAACCGACGCCGAGTTCGCCGAAAACTGTTACGCCGACGAAGTCTGTTCAAAATGTTACTCCTAATGAAGGAGAACTTCTTTCTGATGTCACAGTAAATGCAATCCCAGATGAATATATTATTCCGACTGGAACACAGACGATTACCACAAATGGGACCGTCGATGTAACGAATCTGGCAAGTGTTGTGGTTAACGTTCCGACGACTGCCGGATAATAAAAGGAGAAAATAATTATGGCTTGTAGAAGTTGTGATCTGAAGAGAATTTATCGTCTTTTCGAAGAGAAAAAGCGTCGTGAAACCGAAGAAGCAGAAGAAAAAGCTCGTCGTGAGGCAGAAGATGTCGCAAAGCGTGCTCATAAAAAGAAGACATATGTCCCGGTTGGAGCGGTCGTTGAACCGGTTGTCGAAACTGCAGAAGAAACAAAAGCAGAAGATCCGGCTGTCGAAGAGTCTCGACCGGAAGATGATCTTGGTTTGATTTAAAAATGGGTGTGCGGGCGGGTCCGAGAGGAACCTCCGCCCGCCCGCATACTTTCAAAATAATTAAAAAGGGGGTTTGAGAAATGGCAATTTATAAACCGACAGACTGCAGTCCGTTTAACGGAACGTTTGATTTATCGTCAGATTTGCCAATAGTTTTTGAATGCAAGATTGATACTTCTAATAGTCCTGTTACGGGGTATTCAATTGAAATATATAACAGCAACAACGAAATAATTTTTCCAGGTGTCAATAGAATGACCGGACCAATTAAAAGTAATGTAACATATTTAAAAGATTTAAAAGAATATGTTGCGGCTAACTTTTTGTCGTTGCTTCCGAACTTAAAAAATATCAACTCCGGATTAAATGGAAGTTACCTCGAAATTCCGTTTTATGTTAAGGAAATCGACACCAAGGTTGGTTCAACAGTTTATCGAAATCAAATGTCGGAAAATTCAACTCCAAATCTGGTTGAAGGTCAGACGTATACGTGGAAAATCACATTGTACCAAGAAGTAAAAAAGGGAAATAGTATAAGCGCTACAACAGATAATTCTATTTTCCCGCCGAATGATGAAAAATATTATGACATGGCAGTCGCAAGTGGAACGATAATCGGGTCTAATGAAAAAAGAATTCAAACCGCGCTAATCGATAGCGATGATAAAGTTGTTGACAATTTAGTTTTAATTGATAAGTTTGTTCAACCAATTAAAATTGACAGGTTGAGTGGTTATGATCCAAGTAATCCTGTAACAAGTTGGAGCGGAACGATTCCAAAATCCTTTACGATGACGCGTTCGCTGATTACGGGTTATGATTCGACATATGGATATGTTTATTCGTCAACTGCAGAAGATAATGCGTTTGTTGAGGGCCAGATCAATGAAGAAATGACAAACGGCTTTCAGATTTTTAAAAATGGAAACAATCCATCAAACCTCGGCGCGGCGGATATGGTTGAGTTTATTTATGATAACGGAAAATTCAATGGAAAAATGACGTGGAAAACATCTGCGGTAAAACCTGAACAATCATATTGGGAGCAGACTTATTTGGTGGACGGAAATCCGGGCGAAATATTCTACCCTCTAAAAGGAGATGGATATAGTTCGTTTGCGCTAACTGGGTCGGAGAGAATTATTTTTAATAACATTCAAGACTCAAAAGTTCAATATGATGGAATTTATTATGGCTCTCCATATAATGGAATTTTTGAGCCGAATTTTTCTTCTAAAAAAATAGATGGCGAAACCTCTGCTTATCAGGTAACGGTTATCTGGCGCAGAACGACTGATGCTGCAAACTGGGGAACGCTTTCTAACAAAATTGTTTATTGTCGTCGAGATGGTAAAAATTATGAAATAAACACTACTGCGCAAGTTGGAGAAATCAACAAAACCCCATTTAAATTTGTTGAGGAAAAACCAGTTAAAATTTTTAATATAGCGGCGGAAACGACAAACACTGTTGGCGGACAAGATATCGAGAATAATTCACGTATATTTAATACAAGCAACGCAATTTCTTCGATACTTTCTGTTATAAACAATGTTGGTGTCGACGTAACAAAAGATTGTGCGTTTGAAGTTGGGAAAAACTATATTATATATACGTCAAGCTCTGCTATTCCATCAGGTTTAACAATTTCAGTAAAATATATTCCGTTTAATATTCGAGACTATACTGGAATAATTTTTTATAATAAACGGGCGACCAATGATTCAGATACTGGAAGAATTTATATTAGACCTTCTATAAACATCAATAAAAATATGATCTTTAAAGAAGTAACGACAAAAGCTAATCCGACTTGGTTTAACATTAATTATTTCAATAAAGATTATAATTATATTACTTATACTGGAAATCAAGGGTTTAATCCCGAAATTGACAAAACTCGCTATCAGATTAAAAGCTTTTACAAAGACAGTGATTATAACCCGTTTTCGATTTACAAAAATCCGGAGATCATATCGACAATTTCTGGAAATGTAATTATTCCTGACGGATCTGTTAATATAATAACAACTCGTAATTTTACAGTTACTTCGGCATATAGTCAAGACAGTTATGTTCAATGGAAAAGTTATCAATGGATTTTATATAATTCTACCAAAAGAACTATTCTTGAGAAGACAGATGAACAATACGACGGAGAAATAACCGCAACGTTTTACGGGCTCGATCCAAAAAAATATTATATTCTGTCTCTCGTTTTACAGACAAATACAGGTAAAATTATCGAAATTGATTACGTTATTTATTCTGATTTTACAGAAGTTGCAGAGCAAAGAGACTTAATTGAGGCTGAATTTGATTGCGACACGCTTTCGATGAAAGTGAAATCAAGACTTATCAGCACGATTCTTGCTCCAAACGCAGATGAATATCTTTCGGGAGACGAAACTCCGACAAAAGATACGGCGTATTATTATGATAAAGAAAGCGGGTTTTATCAAAAGAATAACAGAAATGGAGCTTACGAAGCTGTAGCAACAATTAAAAATGGAGCATTGAAAATAAAAGGACAAAATTCTCTTAATTATAGCAAATCATTTGAAGATTACGCGATCGACTCAAATACAAGATCTGGTTTTCTTCAAACAAACGCAAACGAGTTTATTCTTGAGGGCGCGTTTATGTTTTCTGAAGATTATAATGGAGATATTTTTTCAATTTCAAGAGACGATAATTCAAACGCTATTGTTTCAGTTTCGATTCCGAGAGTGCTTGAAGAAGTTGGAAACAATGGATTTGTGAATATTTCGAGCGATATTAATAAGATTAAAATTAAAAATGGTTTTTATTTAAAGATTATTGATGAAAATGGAGTTTTGTCTGATACTTGGCAAGATCCTAACAAATATCATAACACTTCTGTTTGGAAAAAGAGTTTTATTGCTCCAACCGGAGATAAAATTAACGTTGCTAACTTTAAATATGCGGAAGTAAAAAATGACGATGGAACATATAACAAAAATACGTATTTAAATATTGCAGGTCCTTATAATTCTTATGATGAAGTGGAACCTCTTAAAAATCCAATGAATCCAGCAGAACAAAAGTTTTTGTTTATGAGCAGTGACGGTAAAGATATTTCAGGAATGTGCTCGAACGGACCGTTTTATATCAATCAACCGGATCGTTTAATTTGGCTTGATTATGAACCAAAAGATACACAGATGGAAGTTGTTCAAGACACTGATGAAAACGGACTTCCTATTGTTGATAAACAGAGCGTATGTATTGAAAATCTATTATACTGGAACGATGACACTATTTGGAGAGATGGCGTATATATTACACAGGGTCTTGAAAGGACACGAATTGGACGGATTTTTGTTAATGGATCTGCTGTTAAATCTGATTATCTTGAAAAAACACAAGTTCAATATAGCGATTCTGGTTTAACAAAACAAAATCGATTTAGTCAAAATATAAATGAAAGAAAATCGATTTACAATTATGAATTTTCATTCAGACTTTTTATAGATACAAACAATTTCAGCGTAGATCCACTTCGTAGTAGGTGTTATGTAAAAGAATTGCCGCAATTAAGTACTCCTCAAAATATTTCTATTACAGGTTCTGAATTGAGTTGGGATGAAGTTCCAAGTGCAGAGGAATACCGGATTTTTGCTGCTAGAAATACGGGAGATATATTTATTTTAGGAGATATAGAAGCATAATTTCATAATTTAGACTTCACAGTATATTTACAAAAAACTTTTCCAAAACTACTTGACAAACCAATAATTTTGATGTATAATAGGGGTGGTTGGGCGGGAATAGATAATTAAGTAATTAATAATATAT
>ERZ1026864.180-NODE-180-length-45658-cov-7.550885_pt1 | contig 45658 bp, 33 predicted proteins | sample MGYA00380162_ERZ1026864 | MGnify/ENA primary metagenome ERZ1026864 (study PRJEB33269, sample SAMEA4719798) | human gut metagenome | biome: human-associated habitat; feature: organic feature; material: feces | place: Cameroon | collected 2013-10 ... | reverse complement strand
GATTTTGAGTCTGCATCGTCTGCCATTCCGACACGCCGGCATTTATTCACAACGGAAATTATTTTACCATATAGTTCTTGTTTTGGCAAGTGGTTTTGCAAGTGGTTTTGGAATAAGTTCTGAATAAGAATGTTACAGTTCAGTCATGACATAAAAATAGCGGCTGCCTCAAATTATCTGGCAACCGCTGTTTTTATTATTATGCATCTTTTCTCCTGCGTTTTGCAATGAGCAATACCAGGAGTGCCGCACTCATTACGGTGATCCCTAACATGATCTCGATGGAAGTAGAATTATCACCGGTTTTTGGGAGAATTCCTAATGGAACCAATACATCCTCAATTGCTTTCACGATCGGATTTTCAGCTTTTGGAACATCATTGTCCGGTACGTCTACAGACTCATTTGTCTGGGCTGCGTGACGTCCTGTGGTACTGGAACCACCGCCGCCTCCGCCGCCACCACTGTGGCCACCGCCTCCAGTGGAGTCTGCTTCATACTTCGGAAGGGATCTCACATCATATACCCAGGTATTCGTTTCTTCGTTTAATACCGGGAGTGTAGTCAGATACGGGCTTACAGTTACATTATCACCGGAAGCCTTGAACTGGCATACCAGATACAAACCGGATGAAAGTCCTGTAAACTGGATCTTTCCGGAAGCAGTTGCCTGTGTAGACAACGCTCCGATCTGATTATTTTTTATGAATTGTTCCAGAGTTTGTGCAGCTGACAGCACGCCGGTAGCAGTATGATCTCCTATATCAGCTCCGGAACCGGTAAACTCCTGAGTCAGAGCATATGCTCCTTCTGCACCATTCCACTCACCTACTTTGTAAATGGAAATAGTTGCTTTTTTACTTTCCGCTTCCAGATCAATGGTCAGAGATACCGGTCTGGCCGTGTCGATACCTGCTGTTTCGCCTGCGAATGCACCCTGGCATACGCTCATGGTCATCAATATCACTGCCGCCAGAAAAGCTGCCATTTTATTTTTCTTCTTCATTCTTTTCATGGCTTCCTTCTTTCTTCTCTGCTTTGCTGTTCTGAGAGAGTTCCTTGTTTCTTTGGTCAGCGGTTTCTTCCGTTTTGCTGCTGGCTTTTCCCTTCTTCTTTCCGGAAGGTGCCAGGATTCCAAGTAAGATTGCCACTCCAAATGCAGCTATGGCAAATAGAATCCATTGTCTTGTACCCAGTTTGTGTCCCTGCTCTTCTGCCGGTCTGTCACTGACTGCCGGTGCCGGTTTTAACGGAACCTTTTCCGCATATTTTCCATCATATGGGATCCGTGTTCCGCGGATCAGAAGCCGGTGACTGTTGATACCATAAGGAGTACAGGTGACCAGTGTCACATAATCTTTTCCCGGTTCAATGGAAAGTCCGTCTACCTCGGAAGGAAGTACAGTAACGATCTGATCGATCTGATATTCCAGGATCTCTCCTAATGTTTTCAGATAAAACACATCTCCTGTTTCCAGGCGGTCCAGATCCGTAAACAGCTTTGCTGAAGGAAGTCCTCTGTGTCCAGTGATGATCGCATGAGTGCTTTCACCGCCTACAGGAAGGGAAGAACCTTCGTAATGTCCTGCTGCTACCTGTAAGACGCCTTCGCTAGTACCATGATATACAGGAAGTTCTACTGCAATTCCCGGTATATTAATGATACTCATGATCCCTGAACCACCTGTGTTTAAAAGGTCTTCATAAGGACTGTCTTCCCGGTCTTTTTCTGTACTGGCTGCTTCACTGAGATTGCCAAACTGAGCAAGATATTCGTTGTAAGCCTGTGCGTCCTGCAGTTCTTTGGAATAATCCGCCTCCGGAAGTTCCTCTACTAACTTGTCGTAAGAAGCTATCGCCCGTGAGGAATGTCTCTCATTCACATACTCACTGACCGCAGGATAAAGGAGAATGGAAAGACCGATCAGGAAAATGATCACAAATATGATAGTTGAAATTCGTTTTCTCATCCGGCCTTTCCGCACCTCCTGGGTTTATGGTTACTTCATAAAACTTTTTTCACAATGTCTTTTATAAATCCATTATACGTGATAGGGATTTACGTGTCAATTAGTCATGCTTTCTGCTGCGTACTACGAAGAATACAGCGCCTGCCATTACTACGATACCTGCTGCGTAGAAGATTGTTGTACCGATACCACCGGTGGATGGAAGGATTGTACCGGTATAGTTGATTACCTGAACGCCACCTTCTTTGTAAGTTCCATCTTCATTAAAGCTTGCCATCTTATCACCATTAGCAATTGGAACTTCTACTGCTTCTGTTAATGGATTGTAGTTCTCTGGCGCAGCTGTTTCCACTAAGTAGTAGGTTCCATTTCCAAGTCCTTTGATTTCTGTAACACCAGCTTCGATTTCTACACCAGTTTCGCCCTCTTCAGCAACCCTATAATTACCATCATCTAATTTAACTACCTTAATTTCATTTTTTGCCTCTGCATCAGAATACAATCTAAACTTTGCACCAGAAAGTACTTCATTCGCTTTGTTAGTCTTTACAAGGTTAAATTTGTAAGTATATACCTCAGGTACATCAGGAATTTCAATTGTATTATGTGAATAATCAATCTTTGCGGAGTTCTTGCTTCCAGCTGCACCAGCAACAATAGCTTCTTTTCCTACCTTAGCACTATAAACAATCTCAACTTTATCACCTTTATCCAGATCCTGAACTAAAGATGCTTTTAATACAACTTCAAAAGTACAACCATCTGTATATGTCGCATCTGCATCATAAGTATAATCGGTACCTTCTGTAAGTTCTGTTTCACCCTTTATAACTTTGATGGAAGTCTTATCTAAAATCAGACCGGCGTCCATTTTATCGTGAACGGTAATTTCTTTATCTGTACCCTTTTTATCAGTAACGGTAATTTTATATGTAATGGTATCTCCGATAGTCGCTGTAATAGAGTCTGTCGTTGCATCACCATTTACGATTTTCTTTTCACCTGTTGGTAATTCGTTTTTCTCTTTCAATTTCTGAGAACTTTCATTATTTACAAGAGAGCAAAGAGAGCCAGTTGTAGTATTTACAAAATAATAGCCTTTTCCAAGCTTCGTAAAAACTGCTCCATCTGCCGTAGCTGGTACTTCCTCATCCGGATCTACTCCAGCTGGAATATTCTCTGCTAACTCTGCAGCAAAAGCACTTGCTAAAGCTTCTGTCAATTCGTTCTTTTCTGCGTTAACCTTCACTTCTAAAAGGTTTGCATCATCAGCACTTGGTACTAATGTGAACAGCTTTTTATTTGTTGCATATTCATAACCTTCAACAAAAGTTCTCCATTCACTGTCAGCAGCCATTGTATAAGAATACAAGCCACCGTTTTCAGCATAGTCAAAAATCTTATATGCCTTGTAAGTTTCATTTTCAATCGCGCCTACTACAGTGATACTTGCTGCCATTGCTGACATAGGCATTGCCATTGCTACTGTTGCCGCCATTAACATTCCCGCTACTTTTCTCATCTTTTTCATAATCATCTTTCCTTTCTTTTTAGAAAAATTCCCCTTTTGGATAATTAATTTTTTTATTATTTTTATACACTGCGGAGCGGGGTGCCCCGCAGTGTTTATTACTACTGTTTTTACTGTGAAGTATTACTCTTCACGTTTGCGTTTCAATGTCAGGCTTAACTGTAAGCCTGCATATAACACAGATGTAATAACTACAGACCATCCAACACGGCGGATCTGATCAAGTCCGGAACCACCGGTATCTGGTAGAATGACTCCCGCATAGTTAACAACGGTATATGGATTTGTAATTGAATATGTTCCTGACTGACCGTCAACCGTATATTCAATTTTATTATCCGTTGTAAAGCTTACTGTTATCTTTAATGGCTCTGTTAATAACTGGTAGCCATCTGCTGTAGCTGTTTCATAAAGAAGATACTTGGATACATTTGGATCATACTGTAACTGATAAAGGATATTTCCTGCTGCATTTGGATGAAGATCAGCTACAACTAAATCTCCCTTATTCCAACTATCATCTGACTTATACAAAGCAAATGTTACTTTTGTAATATCATCTGATGCAGAAGCATTGTTCAATACTTTTTTGATGTTTAATCCTCCAGAAGCATTGACCCATTGTGCATATAATACGGTATTTTGTATTAATGTTATTTTACCCGTGCCATCACCTGGATAAGAAGTTCCTTTACCATTCTTATCAGTATTCCACCCAACAAAGGTATAACCAGGACGTTTAAAACCTGAATTATCCGAAACGTCTACGGTAGTGTTTTTCTCATATGAACCGCCAACAGGTGTTTTACTATCTGCTGTATAATCAGTACAGTTCAAATCATAGGCTAATGTAACCTTATCCTTTTTAAGAAGAACACCATCTACGTGCCAGTAACCATCTAACTGTTGAGGTAATTTAACAACATACCATGTTACATAAAAATTTCCATTTTCAGCTAAATCATCTGCGGTTATAGAACTTTGACCATACTTGTTATTTAAACTTGTCGGATACTTATTTACCGCTGTGGCAATTGCTGCATTAGTTGGTAATTTATTTAAGTTATCTACAACTTTTTCTCCTGTAGGATCTGTTACAAATTTAGCTTCTTTAAGAACTTTTTCACTAGAGTTGAAATACATACCGCTAGATGTATCATGTCCCGTATACTCTGATTTAGGTGCACCCGACGGCTCATTTATAATTCTTGCATCTAATCGTATGAAGAAATGCACTTTAACATTAGGATTGTTTTCCGCCCATACTGCATACAAAGTTCTATTTTTACTTACCACTAAAGAACTGGCTGCAGGATATATCGTAACATTTCCTTTTTGAAACTCATCAGTACTAGCTGTCGAATTTTCTGTCCATCCAACAAATGAATATCCGTCTTTCGCAAGAGTTCCTGCTCCCGGTAATGTTATCTCTGTTCCGGCATTTGCTACAGTGATCATCGCCGGAGCCGTACCGGATGTATTTCCATTACCGTTAAACCGTACTACATATATTTTTTCAAATGTAAAATACAATGTTGAGTTTGGTGAAACATCCTGCCAACCACTCTCTGTGTATACCTGCAATTTACGGGATGTTCCATAGTAACCATCATATTTTACTTGTATTTTAGTAAATGTGGCTCCACCATTCTGTGCTGTTTTAGCTTCTTTTAAAGTATACTCATCTATCACACTGGATTGATTAGCTTTATTTAATACTGCACTAACAGCTTCTTCTGTGGTATATTCCGTATTATCCGTAAAAACATTCCACAATGAAGAATAGGAACCAGAACCAACATCTCCATTATCGGTATCTTTAAATTCAAACTGCACTGAAGTATAATAATTATAATTGTAGAACGTCACCGTATAAGTTGAGAAATGCTTCGCTTCAAAAGCAACGCTTTCAACGCTTGCCTCTTCCGGAACTGCTACCGGATCTGCTACCTGTTCTAAGGCTTTGATCTCATTTACAGTTACTACGTTTTCTATAGTGTCTGCTTCTGTATCCAGATGAGAAATTTCAACAGTCTCAACTTCTTTACTCTTTTCTTCAATGACAGCTCCTGAAAAACTTACATGTACATAACCATTTGTACTCCAGCTATCATTTAGTACATTGCCCTGTGCATCATAAAGAGTAATATCATAAGCAAGAACAGATTTAACTTCTACCGGTTCTGTTTCTGCTGTCTCGTTTTCTACTTTCTCTTTAACAGCATTTTCTACATGGTCTGTTACTTCGGTAACTTTTGCAGTAGTTCCCTCCGGAAGAATTCCTTCTGCAGCAGAGATAGTAACAATTACACCATTTATGTTTTCAGCGTATTCAAATGCCGGATGGGTACCCGGTACAATCTCCTCTAAGAAGATCTCTACTTCCTGATCCTCTAAAACTTCCGGGATCGTATAGTAGACAGCTTCGTCAGCTCTTTCTGCATTGGATGGACTGGCGATGTTTTCCAGATCGGTTTCTTCCAGTTCCACACCGTTTGCAGTGACTTCTGTTATCTTATAACCGGTCTGCGGGATCACACCAAAGGTTACTTCTGCGCCGTCTCTTGTAAGTTTTGGTGCTTTTACAAGTTCTGCGCTGCCTACAGGATCGATCATGTAATTGATGATGTGTCCCTGGCTTTCCAGTTCATCTTTGTCAAATCCCATATCAGAAAGCTTTGCGGTGAAAGCTCTTGCTGTTATTGTCTGATCTAATGCTACCAGGTTGTAAGTCTCACCTTTTAATACTCCGACACGTTCAAATCCAGGTTCTGTTTCTGTCTCTTCTACTGCCCCCGGCAGATCAGAAAGTTTTGTATCATCTGCAGCTGTTGTTTCTTCTGTTTCAGGCTGTGCAGCTGCTCCTGTTTCTGTTGTACCGGTATTATCTTTGTTTTCAGCCGCTGTTGTCTCTTCTGGTGTTTCCTGCGGAAGAGTTTCATCAGCAGTGGTTTCTTTAGGTGTTGTTTCCTCTGGTACAGGATCGGTTTCCGGTTCCGTTGCTTCTGCGCTGGTTTCTTTTTCCGGCTCAGTTTCTGTTTCAGTTTCGGTCTCCGGTTCCGTTTCCTTTTCCGTTTCTTCTTCTGTTGGTGCCTCTGTTTCTTCTTCCGTCTCTTCCTGCATTGTATCTGTCAGGAAAATTCTGGAATGGATAGAAATGGAAGCAACTGTATCAGATGAACTGCTGTTGTCTGTATCGTCTGCTGTATCACCGGCATCCTCGGAAGAGTCACCGTTGTCGGATGCTTCTTCTCCCTGGTCCTCATTATCGGAACCGGTATCTTCTGAATTTTCATTATCAGAAGTATTTTCTTCCTGGTTCTCGTCCGGAGTGTTTTCAGAGGCATCATTCTCATCTTCTGTATCCGGATTTTCCTCATTGTCAGATCCGTTGTTTTCTGTGTTGGAATTATCTGCGCCAAAACCATCTTCGTGAGATTTATCCTCATCATCATTGTTTCCTGCATCAGAAGCTTCAGGCTCTTTTACTTCTTCTGTTTCTGTTTCGGAGTTAACCTGTGAGTTTTTTTCTCCATCATCAGTTGGTTCCTGATCTGTTCCTGGAACTTCTTCTGCTGTCTCAGCTTCTGAAGGATCAATTCCCGGTTCTGTTTTTGTTCCGGCGCTGCTGCTGTTTTCTTTCTTTTCAAATGCAGTCATATAAGATTTCAGGCTGCAGATACCGGAAATGTATCCGTCAATATTTACCCTGCCTGCTACTGTTTCTTCTCCTCCGTTTGTATAAAGGAAGATCAGTGTTTCTTCTCCGGTCAGTGCGTAGGAGTCTGGATCTGCATCAGGACTGATCCGAAGGAAGATCCGAAGTTCGATATCGTCCAGATAATATTCTCTCTCATAATCCGGAAAGATCTCATAGAGAGTACCGTCTGCTGCGAACAGTTCTTCGTATTCTTTTAATAACGAAGAGTCTTTCGTATAGAAGTCTAATGGTTCCTCGACGATGTTTCCTTCCTCCAGGGCTTCTTCTGCTGCCCGTTGGAGTTCATCCGCATGAATTCGGAATTCTTCTTTTTTCTGCCCTGCAAATACATTGAGTAGTGGGTTGCTCATATTGCTGAATACAATGGCAAATAATAGTACATATGTAACAACCACCTTTATATACTTACGAGGCAACACAGCGTGTCTTCTGCGGTTTCTGCTTTTCGCTTTGCGTAGCTGATTCATACAACTCCCTCCTCAATAATATATGTTCAACTGTCTGACAATTACCTCTTCTCTTGTTGTATTTATGGTATCATTTTCCTTATCACGGTTTTTATCACAGGTTACGAAAAAAGTGCCATTTTTGAAGAAATATTTCAATTTTAAAAAATATCCCAGGCAGAGTTTAATCTGTCTGAGATATCTGTTGGACAATATGAACAATTATATTATTCCTGATACATAGGAGTGATCTGATAGTCAATATCCCTGCGATTTCCGCCAAGCTCTTCGTAAACTTTGGCGATCCGGTTAAAGACGATCTTTCCATTTTCCTTTTTAGTATGATTTAGTATGATCAGAAATCTTGATGTATTATACTGCGTAAATATATCACCATAACGCAGCGTCTGTTTGATCGCCTGTAAAAGAAGGGCGCTTTTTTTCGCTGCAACTGCCTTTTGTACCGGCAGTTTCTTCCTATTTACAATGGTACACTGCATCAGGCAGGAAACAACCTCTATACGGGCACCAAGTCTTAAGATGGAACAGTACACATCCATAAAGTTTGGATATGGGCACTCATATACCTGTTCTTCACTTTTCTTGGCTACTTCCAGAAAGCTTACCTGGATATCGTCAAGATCCTCATAACCACCTTTTAAGTACTGGCTGATCTTGCGGGAACGCTTTAACATCTCTTCGGAAACAGGCAGATCCGAAACTTCTGTATAGATCCGGACCGCTTTTTCATATGTTTTATATGCTTTCTCATACTCTCCTAAAGCGATCAGCGCATCCAGCTGCCCTAACTGCCATTCCTCGTAAGTCTCTATTCCCAATGCAGTTGTATACAGGGTATACAGATCTTCCCAGCGTTCTTTTTCTTTTAATATATCCGCGATCTGTTTGGTACAGTCACGATACAGTTCTTTATAATGAAGATTCTCAGGAATAGCCCATTCTTCAATGGAATTGCTGGCAAGCAGCGGTCCTCTGTAGAGAAGCCAGGCTTCCTGAAGTATATGAAGTTTATCATCATCTTCTGCATCCCGGCTTTCTTCTAACAGCCGTTTGAATTCCACAGCATCTACCTGAACAGGTATATCTTCTTTCCACACACAGTTTCCATTTTCAATGGCGATATATTCGTCACCTGGAACCCCCGCATCCGTGAGCATTTTTCTCAGACGATAGATCGCATTGTTGACACTGTTGTTCCGGTTATTGAACTCTCCTGATTTATAAATGTCCGCCATTAATTTTTCCTTGGATATCTGAAATCCCGGACTGATCATCAGAAGCTGGAACAGCTGTGCCTGGCGGCCGGTAGATGTACGTCCCATGTACACCTTTTTGTCTCCGTACCACACAGAAAACTCTCCTAATAAATTAACATATAACTTCTTCTCTCCCACATCAACAGCCCCTTTGCTTTTGTTCACACCTAATTATAAATGTAGCACAAGGGGTATTTATTTTCAATATTCATTTATGGATTTGATTATTTTCATCATTTCTATTTTGCAGATAAAAACATTCCACCAGACCGGCCTTTTTCCAACCGATCACATTTTTCATTTCCCGTTCTGTCAGCCTGCCGTTAAAGTACATACAGGCAATATCCATAGGTACGCTGCCTACTGCTGCAACCAGTTCTAAATATGTCATTTTACAGTCCCTCCCGTTTTCATCCTGCGTGACATAACCTTTTTGACACGCTCTTATACTATATGAACGGAAATGAAAATATATTCCTGTTATCCTTCATGAATTTGTAAGTATTTCTTTATACAGAGTCCATAAAAGCAGAGTAATATATAATAAGGAAGAAATACTATACGAGGAGGAAATAATTATGGATACAACCAAAAAGATCATTATCGGTGCCATAGGTGCTGCTGTTGTGGTCGGCGCAGTTTCCATCGGTCTTATCTTTGGTCTCGCTCCGGCGGATACGGATCTGTCTACCATACATACCCAGGAAGCTACCAGTGTCCCGGAAGCAACAGAACCTGCAACTGTGAAGGAAAGTTCTTCTGTTCAGGAAAGTGAGACTGTTAAAGAAGGAACTACAGGTATCAGCGTACAGCTTGAGACTTATTCTTCCGGAAATATTTCCATTCAGTATCCGGTGGTAAGCCAGATGAACGACAGCGCAAAACAGGACAATGTAAATGAACTTTTAAAGACCAATGCCCTTTCCATTATTCAGGCAAACGATCTGGATGAAACCGCAGATACTCTTACTGTAAAATGCGAAGTCATATCTGCAGACCGGAAGCGTCTCACTGCTGTTTACAAAGGAGACCGCATGAGTAATGGAGCTGCTTATCCTGTCAGTGTTTTTTATACCAACACAGTGGATCTGAACCAGGTAAGAAATCTTGGGCTTTCTGATTACACAGATGGCTACACTATGGCCGGTTATGTTTTAAGTGATGATGTGGAATTTGTAGGTATAACCCAGGATCAGAAGGAAGCTTTTTTAGAGTATCGTGACAGTTTGGATCTGGATATCCTTACAGAGGTATTTAACGGAGCCGACTTTCCGCTGGCATCTGATACTGTATGGCCGGAATCCTTCAGCTATGAAAACCACGGAACTATCTGCTTTTCCGTTCCGGTCCCCCACGCTTTGGGAGATTATGTGATCGTTGCATTTGATCCTTCTACCAAGTAATTAACGTTGCCATTATCCACGCTATCAGTTATAATAGGAAACAGAAAAGACAGACAAGTATCTGTGTCTTATACAACACGAATAAGGAGCAGCAAAAAACTATGGAAAATGTAATTGTTTTTGATCACCCATTGATCCAGCACAAGATCTCTATTTTAAGAAAGAAAAGCACCGGTACAAATGAATTCCGCGCTTTGATCGAAGAGATCGCCATGCTGATGGGATACGAAGCTTTAAGAGATCTTCCTCTGGAAGATGTAGAAGTTGAGACACCAATCGAAACCTGTATGACACCTATGATCGCAGGCCGTAAGCTGGCAGTTGTGCCGATCTTAAGAGCAGGTCTTGGTATGGTAAACGGTATCCTGGCACTGGTTCCAAGTGCTAAGGTCGGACATATCGGTCTTTACAGAGATGAGGAGACACATGAGCCTCATGAATATTACTGCAAACTTCCGGATCCGATCGAGGAACGTACCATTGTTGTTACTGACCCAATGTTAGCAACCGGTGGATCTGCTATTGCAGCTGTTAATTTCATCAAGCAGCACGGTGGAAAGAAGATCAAATTTATGGCCATCATCGCAGCACCGGAAGGTCTTAAGAAACTGCAGGAAGCACATCCGGACATCCAGATTTATGTTGGACATTTAGACAGATGTTTAAATGAAAATGCGTATATCTGCCCAGGTCTTGGAGATGCGGGAGATCGTATCTTCGGAACGAAATAGGACGTAAAAAAATAGCCCCCGCTGGTTAGCGGGGGTTTTGTTGTATATTCTTCACTCACGAACCACGCGCTTACGCGCTCCACTGCCCGCTTTCGCGGGCGGTTCGTTCGTTAATGGCTTGCAAAAAACAAATGTCTGCTACCGCAGCCGCTTGTTTTTTGCTGCGCACATTACATTATTTCACAACCTTTGGCTTTCTGGTTGCTCTCTTCTTTGGTGCCGGAGCTTCTTCACGGTTTTCCTTTGCTACGATATTGTCCTGGCTCTTGTAGATGGAGTGAGCAGCAACACAGCCTCTTACGCTGGATAATGGGTAGATGTTGCTTTCCTTACCTACAACAGTTCCTGGATTCAGAACACTGTTGCAGCCTACTTCTACGCCATCGCCAAGGATCGCGCCAAATTTCTTAAATCCGGTAGCTACGTCCTTATCTTCTGCGTGTACTACAACTAAAGACTTGTCAGACTTTACATTGGAAGTAACTGCGCCTGCGCCCATATGAGCCTTATATCCAAGTACAGAGTCACCAACATAGTTAAAGTGTGGGATCTGTGCTTCGTCAAAAATCAGGGCGTTCTTTAATTCACAGGAGTTGCCTACAACAGCGCCAGCGCCGATGATAACATTTCCTCTTAAGAATGCGCTGTGGCGTACATTTGCGCCTTCACAGATGATCATAGGACCAGCCATCATAATGGTAGGTGCTACTTTTGCGCTCTTGTGTACCCAGATATCAGTGCCGATCTTGCGGTATTCATTTTCCGGAAGAAGAGGTCCTAAAGAACGGATGAAATCACCGATCTCCGGAAGTACTTCCCAGGCATAAGTATGATTATCAAAAATTCTCTCAGCAATTGTATGGCTTGTATCAAACAGCTCTTTAATTTTCATTTCCTTCAGTTTCATTGTAATCAGTTCTCCTTTTTTGTTTTGTAAAAGGCGGCAGCCGCGTCAAAAAGTCCCCGCATATCATACTGGTTATTCAATCTGGTCACGTTTACAGTGCGCATTGCAACAAAACGCTCCAGTTTTTCCATGTATTCATCCGATGTAATGGAACCTTCCGCCACATAAGTCAGACCTTTTTCCCAACTGGCAGTCAGCTCAGGATTTAATAACTGCCTGATGGAGTGGTCCACCACTTCATAAACCATCTCTCCCAACAGAGACGGGGTTATCACCTGGGTCTTCTGATTTAAACTCAGATATTTGATACTGACCAGTTTTTTCAGTATCTCTGCTCTGGTGGCACTGGTGCCGATGCCGCTGCCCTTGATCTGGGCCCGCAGCTCCTCATCTTCGATCAGCTGGCCGGCATTTTCCATAGCCAGGATCATGGAACCGGAGGTATATCTTTTTGGTGGAGAAGTCTCTCCTTCCTTCACCTTCAGATCCGCTATAGTAAGTATATCATTTTTTTTCAAATCTGCAAGCACCTGTAACAGCAGAGTTCGGTCAACTTTTGGAATTTCCGTATTTTTTTCAACTGTTTGAGAAGAATTTCCTTCTTTCTCGTCAGAAAAGGTCTCCTGGATGCTGCTTTTCTTTGCCAGGTTCACATCTGCCACCTTTAAATAACCAGGTTCTGACAATACTTTAAAGCTTGCAAAAAACTGTTCTTTTTTCCGCTCCAGCACCAGACTGTATTTCTGGTAAATGGCAGCCGGATAAAAAATGCTTAAAAACCGGCGGCAAACTACCTGATAGACCTTTTCAGATAACGGGGACAGTCCGCGCAAGTTTCCCATTCCCTGTCCTGTAGGAATTATGGCATAATGGTCTGTGATCTGCTTGTCATTGACATAACGGGTCTTTGCGATCCCTTTAAAACTTCCAAGATCCATTGCTTCTTTTGCAAAGCCTGCCATTGGTTCATAGCGCATGAGGCCGTTTATATTTTTATAGATCTCCTTTGCAACAGCTGTTGAAAGGACTCTGGCATCAGTTCTCGGATATGTGACCAGCTTTTTCTCATACAGTTCCTGGACCACTTTCAAAGTCTCATCCGGGCTTATTTTAAACATTTTGGAACAGTCATTCTGAAGTTCCGCAAGGTTATAAAGAAGAGGCGGATTTTTCGTTTCTTTCTTCTTTTCTTTGGAAAGGACTTTTGCCTCTAAAGGCGGTTCTTCTTTTAAGTAGGCAATCAGCTCTTCTGCTTTCTCCCGCTCTTTAAAACCATTTTCTTTATAAAGATAGGGCGTTCCAAAATATTTAGAGCCTTCTACCGCCTTCCACTCTGCGTCTAACAGCACAGGTGTACCGTCTTTTGCAGTTGCCTGAAAGCTTCCAAGAACACGGTAGAACGGGGTTTTTACAAAGTTTCGTATTTCCCGCTCCCTGCGGACTACCATTCCCAGGACACAGGTCATAACACGGCCTACGGAAAGGACTGTAAATTTTGTTCCCAGATACTGAGACATAGACGGCCCGTAGCGCAAGGTCAGTACTCTGGAAAAATTGATACCCATAAGGTAATCTTCTTTTGCTCTTAAATATGCAGAGGCAGAAAGGTTGTCATATTCAGACTCATCTTTCGCTTCCCGGATCCCGCGAAGGATCTCCTCTTCGGTCTGGGAGTCGATCCACACACGCTTCTGGCACTTGTCTTTTACACCTGCCATCTGGGCTACCAGACGGTAAATATACTCTCCTTCCCGTCCGGAGTCGGTGCAGACATAAATAGTATCTACATCCGGTCTTGTAAGAAGTCCTTTTACAATGGAAAACTGCTTTTCCACATTTGGTATTACTTCATATTTAAATTCTTTTGGCAGAAAAGGAAGTGTATTCAGACTCCAGCGCTTGTATTTCATATCGTAGGCTTCCGGGTAACTCATGGTCACCAGATGTCCCACGCACCAGGTGACGATCGCCTCATCTGACTCGATATAGCCGTCTCCGCGACGTCCCCGTATTTTCAATGCATCTGCAAACTGCTGGGCTACACTGGGCTTTTCCGCAATGTATAATGATTTTGACATTTGATTCCTCATTATTTAAAGACATATTTTATAAGTATACCATTTTTTCAGGGCTCTTGCAAGAAGTTATAAAGGACAGTCCAAAGCCATTTTCCAGCAATAGACTGTCCTTTTTGTACTGTATATTTTTGAAGATCTGCCGGCCGGCAGTATCCGTCTGACCCTATTCTGCGTAGAACTTATAAATGGTAGTTGTCTTATAAGTATCTCCTGCTTTTAAGATCGGTGACGGGAAGTTTGGCTTATGGCAGGCATCTGGATAGTACTGTGTCTCAAAGCAGAACGCATGGCGTCTGTCATAGTGGGCACCGCCTTTTCCAGGGCGCTCATCTTTTAAGAAGTTTGCAGTATAAAACTGCATTCCAGGAAGATCTGTGTATGCTTCCATTACACGGCCGCTTGCTGGATCTTTTGCCTTACCTGCAATGCCAAGAACGCCTGCTTCATGGTTTAATACCCAGTTGTGGTCATAGCCATGTCCAAGGATCAGAGCCTCAAAATCAGCTTCAATGTCCTGTCCGATCGGTTTCATCTTTGTAAAATCCATAGGAGTTCCTGCTACCGGAAGGATCTCTCCTGTTGGGATGGAAACCGCGTCTGCAGGTGTGTATGTATCAGCTGCAAGCCATACCTGCTGATCCATTACAGGACCGCTGTTATGTCCGGCCAGGTTGAAATAGCAATGGTTGGTAAAGTTAGCTACTGTGTCTGCATCTGCAACCATGTTGTAATCGATTTTTAAGCAGCTGTCCTCTGTTAAGGTATAGCTGATGCGAATCTTTGCATTTCCAGGGTATCCCTGATCTCCGTCCGGGCTGTTTAAGAAGAAGTCCAGGCGGCTGCCTTCTGCTGTCTCATATGCCCAGCTTTCCCATAAACGGCTGTGATACAGATCCGGACCACTGTGCAGGTTGTTAGGACCATTGTTTGCCTCTAATTTATAATCTTTTCCATCAATGGTGATCACTGCGTTTCCAATACGGTTTGCATTTCTGCCGATGGGAGCGCCAAAATGAGGTGCATTTATCTGATAGCTTGCAAGATCATCATAGCCTAAGATTACATCTGCCATATTGCCTTCACGGTCCGGAACCAGCATTTTGGTCCAGGTTGCCCCAAGTTCAATAAACGACGCGCTGACACCGCTTTTATTGGTCAGTGTGTACTCGTATACTTTTTCCCCGGAAGGCATAACACCAAATTCTTTTTTCTGAATAGCCATAAGAAAACCTCCTGCTCCCGCTTTATTTAGCTGCGATATATCCCTTAGCTGTAAGAAGTTCTGCACACAGAACTGCACCGCCTGCCGCACCTCTTACGGTGTTGTGGGAAAGTCCTACAAATTTGTAGTCATATACGGTATCTTCTCTTAAACGGCCTACGGAGATGCCCATACCATGTTCAAAATCTACATCCAGGCTTACCTGTGGACGGTTGTCTTCTTCCAGATACTGGATGAACTGCTTTGGAGCACTTGGAAGTTCCAGTTCCTGAGGAATGCCCTTGAAGTTTACTAACTTCTCGATCAGCTGTTCCTTGGTTGGTTTCTTTTTAAACTTAACAAATACAGCTGCTGTATGTCCGTTTAATACAGGAACACGGATGCACTGGCAGGTGATCACAGGACTTGTTGCCTTTACGATCTGTCCATTTTCAATGTGGCCCCAGATACGCAGTGGCTCCTGCTCGCTCTTTTCTTCTTCTCCGCCGATGTATGGGATGATGTTTCCTTCCATTTCAGGCCAGTCCTTAAAGGTCTTTCCTGCACCGGAGATTGCCTGGTAGGTAGTTGCAACTACTTCATATGGCTCATATTCCATCCATGCAGTTAAAACAGGTGCGTAGCTCTGAATGGAGCAGTTTGGCTTTACTGCGATGAAGCCTTTGGTAGTTCCCAGACGCTTTTTCTGGAATTCGATCACATCAAAATGTTCTGGGTTTACCTCCGGAACGACCATAGGAACGTCTGGAGTCCAACGATGTGCGCTGTTGTTGGAAACAACCGGTGTTTCTGTCTTTGCGTATTCCTCTTCAATGGCACGGATCTCATCCTTAGTCATATCCACTGCACTGAATACGAAGTCTACACTGGCAGCTACTTTCTCTACTTCGTTTACGTTCATAACAACCAGCTTCTTTACAGCTTCCGGCATAGGAGTGGTCATTTTCCAGCGGTCACCTACTGCTTCTTCGTAGGTCTTTCCTGCTGATCTTGGGCTGGCAGCTACTGTAACTACCTCATACCATGGGTGATTTTCCAGCAGAGAGATAAATCTCTGTCCTACCATACCTGTTGCACCTAAGATACCAACTCTTAATTTCTTTTCCATAGTTCCTCTCCTCATCTTCCGCAGGGCTTTGGGGCAGCCGCTGCTTTCGTTTTTGCCCCGTATCGGGGAGTCTTTCCTTATACTATAACAAAGTCGGGAAAAATGCAACTAAAAATTCGTCTTTTGCGCACATTTGTATTTGTATCACGGACATGGCTTTATTTTTGTTTGTCAGAAGTTTAGTTCAAACGGACTTTACTGCCTTTTCCATCTCTTTTTGCCAGTTTCAACCTGTTTAAATGAACTTCTTTGCCTTTATAGTCGATGATCGGATTTTCGCCGATGAGATATACTGTTTCCAGTTCTTCATTCTTTGCCAAACGAATACCACGGACACCTCTGGAGGCTTTCTTAAGAACAGAGATCTCCTCTAACGGGAACCGCAGGAACGTTCCATTTGTAGTCTGAAGCACTACATCTGTTTCCCCGTTTATCATTGTTACAGAAACCACACTGTCCTCTTCCTGAAGCTTGGTAGCTGCTACCATACGGTTGTTGGTCTCAAATTCTTCTCCAGGCACCTGTTTTACCATGGCAAGACGGGTTGCAAATAAGAGGATGCGGCCTTTCAGTTCACGGGCTGTAGTGAGAAGGCAGATGGTCTCATTTCTGCCATCGTATTTACTTAAGTTCTCAATAGGAACGCCTTTGTCACGCAGCTTGCCGGATGGAATATCCAAAGCCTTGATCTGGTGAAGGACACCGGCAGAGGTGAACAGACAGATCTTATCTGTATTTAAGCAGCGGAGCACATGGACCTGTTCTGTATCTACGGTCTCCTGGTTGCGTTCATAGGTAGATTTGTCAAGGAGCTTGCAATAGCCGAAGCGGTCCATAACGAAAACAACTTCCTGAACTGAAATTTCATTTTCCACATAAACAGCCTCTGCCCCATCTTCAATACGGGTCCGTCTTGGAATAGCAAATTCTGCTTTGATGGCAGCCAGATCATCTTTGATCACCTGGTTCATAACCGCTCTGCTGCCAAGGATCTTCTTGTATTCGGCGATCTTCTTTAAAGTCTCTCTGTGTTCTTTTTCAAGGGCTAATATTTCCAGTCCGATCAGCTTATACAGACGCATTTCCAGGATCGCAGATGCCTGACGCTCTGTAAAATGAAGCTTCTTTGCATCTTCTTCAAAACCGGCTACTTTAAAATGGATATTGGAAATATCTCCGTTTACCAGACATGCCTTGGCATCTTTTAAATTCTTAGAACCACGTAAAATGGCAATGATCAGGTCAATGCAGTCACAGGCTGCGATCAGACCTTCCTGGATCTCTTTCTTATCCAGTTCTTTTTCTAGAAGCACATTGTATTTGCGCTCGGTATTCTGATACTGGAATTCCATGAAATTACGCAGGATGCCTTTTAAGTTTAATGTTTCCGGCCTGCCGTCTGCAATGGCAAGCATGTTGACACCAAAGGTATCTTCTAACTTGGTCTTCTTATAAAGAATATTTTTAATACGGTCAATATCTGCGTCCTTGCGAAGTTCTAACACAATGCGGATACCGTCTTTATTGGACTGGTTGGAAATGTCCACCACATCGGTCAGCTTCTTGGACTCTACCAGATCAGCCACATCTACCAGGAATTTATTAATACCTGCACCGATCATGGTATAAGGAATCTCTGTGATGATCAGTTTGTCCTTATCAGCTTTCCGCTTGCCCAGTTCTACCTCAAAACGGCCTCTTAATTTGATCTTGCCAACGCCTGTTTCATAGATCTGTGGCAGCTCGCTTTTATTTGCAATAATGCCTCCGGTTGGGAAGTCAGGTCCCGGCAGATATTCCATCAGTTCTTCTGTAGGAGCTGCCGGATCATCAATATATGCCTGGACTACATCCACTACTTCCCCTAAATTGTGGGTAGGGATGCTGGTACTCATACCAACGGCAATTCCCTCTGCGCCGTTTACTAAAAGGTTTGGCACACGTACAGGAAGGACTTCCGGCTCTTTTTCTGTTTCATCGTAGTTTGGCACGAAATTAACGGTCTTGTCCAGGTCTTTTAAATAAACTTCCTGGGCAAATTTCTCCAGTCTTGCCTCTGTATATCGCATAGCCGCAGCCCCGTCTCCTTCAATGGAGCCAAAGTTTCCGTGGCCGTCTACCAATGCCATTCCTTTTTTGAATTCCTGGCTCATGACAACTAAGGTATCATAAATGGAGCTGTCGCCGTGTGGATGGTATTTACCCATGGTATCGCCTACGATACGGGCTGATTTTCTGTGTGGTTTATCATGGTCCAGATGAAGCTGGCTCATGTCATAGAGAACACGGCGCTGAACTGGCTTTAACCCGTCTCTTGCATCCGGGATCGCTCTTGCAGTGATAACGCTCATGGAATAATTCATGTAGCTTTTCTGCATTTCCTCGCTGTATTCGGTTCTTAATATCTTCTCCGCCATATCTGTCTGTCCTCTCTGTTATGCGTCGATCTCTGCTTCGTCTGCATGTTCATAAATAAACTGGCGGCGGGGTCCTACCTCACTGCCCATAAGCATTTCTGTTACTTCTGACGCCATTCTCGCATCTTCGATCTCTACCCGTTTTAATACACGACGTTCCGGGTCCAGTGTAGTCTCCCAAAGCTGCTCTGCATCCATTTCACCAAGACCTTTGTAGCGCTGTAAGGTAAAATCACCGGTGTGGTTTCTGCGGTAGCGTTCCAGATCTTTTTCATCATAGAGATACTGTTCTTCTCCCTTTTTCGGGATCACTTTAAATAACGGCGGCATGGCAATGTATACATGTCCGTCGTAGATCAGCTCCGGCATGAAACGATAAAGGAAAGTCAATAATAAGGTATCAATATGGCTTCCGTCTACGTCCGCATCGGTCATAAGGATGATCTTGTCATAGCGCAGTTTTGTGATGTCAAAATCGTTTCCATAGCCTTCGGAAAAGCCACAGCCAAAGGAATTGATCATGGTCTTGATCTCTGCATTGGCCAGAACCTTATCCATAGATGCTTTTTCTACGTTTAAGATCTTTCCACGGATGGGAAGGATGGCCTGGTACTGACGGTTTCTGGCTGTTTTTGCGGAACCGCCCGCGGAGTCTCCCTCTACGATAAAGATCTCACATTTAGAAGCGTCACGGCTTTCGCAGTTTGCCAGCTTTCCGTTGCTGTCAAAGGAAAACTTGGACTTGGTAAGCATGTTAGTTTTTGCTTTTTCTTCGGCCCTGCGGATCTTTGCAGATTTCTCTGCGCAGCCAATCACGCCTTTTAATACTTCTACATTCCGGTCAAAGTAAAGCTGCAGCTGGTCACCGGTTACAGTAAATACAGCCTTGGTAGCATCTGCGCTGGCAAGCTTTGTCTTGGTCTGTCCTTCAAAAATAGGATCCGGGTGCTTTACAGCGATCACGGCTGTCATACCGTTTCTGGTATCGGCACCTGTAAAGTTGGAGTCTTTGTCCTTTAAAATGCCAAGCTCTCTGGCATAAGAGTTGATCAGCGCTGTAAATTTGGTCTTAAATCCAGCTAAATGGGTACCGCCTTCCTGGGTGAAAATGTTGTTGCAGAAGCCAAGGATATTTTCCTCAAAGGTATCTACGAACTGAACGCAGGCTTCTACCTCGATCTTGTCTACTACACCCTTAAAATAGATGGGGTCATGGATGGGTGTTTTTCCTGTATTTAACTCTTTTACGTAGGCGATAATGCCTTCCGGTTCGTGGTAAGTTACCTTCTCTTCTTCCCCACTTCTGCGGTTTTCATAGTGGATCATCAGGTTTGGGTTTAAATAAGCAGTTTCATGTAAACGGCTCTTTAACCAGTCTGCCTTAAAACGGGTCTTTTCAAAGATCTCCCCATCTGGAAGGAAGTTGATCTCGGTTCCTGTCTCACGGCTTTTTCCTATAACTGGAAGGAGACCATTTTCCAGCTCTGTAGTAGGATGTCCCTGATGATAAGTATCCTGGTAGATACAGCCGTCCCTGTAAATCTTTACAGTCATATGCTCAGAAAGAGCATTTACAACAGAAGAACCTACACCGTGAAGACCGCCGCTGGTCTTATATGCGTTATTGTCAAATTTTCCGCCTGCGTGAAGGGTGGAAAGTACCACTCTGGCTGCAGACACTCCTTTTTTATGCATTTCCACCGGAATACCACGTCCGTTATCCCGCACGGTACAGGAGCCGTCTTTTTCCAGGCGGACGGTGATCTGGGTACAGAAACCAGCCAGATGCTCGTCCACTGCATTGTCCACGATCTCATAGATCAGGTGGTTCAGCCCCTTAGACCCAACTCCTCCAATATACATACCCGGCCTTTTCCGTACTGCCTCCAGTCCTTCCAGGACGGTTATACTGTCTGCATTGTATTGTTCCTTTGCCATTTTTCCCTCCATATTGCATTATGTTCTCTTGCAATCTTTCTTCACTGCTATTTGATGACAAAAAAAAACCTTATAGAAACAAGGCTTTTGAGTGTTTCGCAACTATATTCTAAATCTTTCTAAATCGGCATTATTATAACAATAATTTGCAAAGTTGGCAAGAAGTTTTGCATTTTGCATAGAAACCCCTGCATAGAAAACTGCATATAAATCCAGGCTGCCGCAGGCAGAATTTACTTTACGGCAGCCTGAAAATAACAGGTATTGATCTGTCAGGTTTTATGAAAGTTCCAGACCCAGTCCTTTGCATACATTGGTAACAAAATCCTGTACATTGGTTACAATGCCACGGGCAGAAAGACTGCCCCGATCGGTCAGCTTATTTACGGTAAATTCTGAAATATCTACACAATAGAAATAAACTTCACGTATGGAACCATCTTCCATAACCCTAAAGGATGGTGTCATATTTCCTGTTGCTATAGTATGGAGCATGGTCGCCAGGCAGATCACGGTCGTAGCTTTCCGTACATGAGAACGCATGGCATCCTGGGCTTCGTAAACATTTCCGTAAACTTCAGGCAGCGGACCATCGTCACGGATGGAACCTGCTAAGACAAATGGGACTTTATGTTTCACGCAATTATAGATAATTCCATTATCAATATGCTCTTCTTTTATAAAATTCTCTATGGAACCACAGGTCCGGACACGATTAATGGTAGTCAGATGATTGTAATGCCCGTTTTCAACGCTTTCCTGTGTGTAGATATCCTGACCAAGAGCTGTTTTCATATAAGCACCCTCCAGGTCATGGGTCGCCAGTGCATTTCCCGCAAGAACGGCATCTACATAACCATTTGCCACCAGCTGGGAAAATGCATTTCTGGCATCACTGTCAAAACTGAATGCCGGGCCCATGACCCACACAACGTAACCATGCTCTTTTTCATGGCGCAAAAGCTCATAAAGTTCATCATAATCTCTTGAAAAGGCAGTTTCTCTGGAACGGTTCTGACGAAAAGCAAACACTTCCTGCTTTTTATCAATACTACCAAAGCCGTCTGCATGCACATAAATACCATCCTGGCAGTCTTCCGTCCTTCCCACGACCACCAGATCACCCTTTTTCAAATGGCGGGGTTCGATCACGTAGATCTTCCCATCCTTGTATACAGGAACGCAGTCCATACGGCTGTCCTCTGCAAGGATCCATTTTCCATTTATCTTAAAATATTCAGGAAAGATACTTAATGCATGGAAATTCTCCGGAGCCGACATATCTGTGGGAGCTTCTTTTAATACTGCATCAGGCGCAGAAATAAATTTCTCCTTTGAGAAATCCGGTGGTGTGTAAGTTCTTAAGTGAAATGCCATAGGTTTGCCTCCTCTTTTGAAAAATATTTGTTTTAAATGTATTGGTCACCATATTCAAAAAGCCCTGCGAACACTGGTTTTTCAGCATTTACAAGGCTTTTCATAAGAAGCAGATAACGGGAATCGAACCCGCCTCCTCAGCTTGGGAAGCTGATGTTCTACCGATGAACTATATCTGCAACACATGAGTCATTATAACAAAAACTGCCGGAATTGACAAGTGGTTTTCCAGTTCTTGTCATCGACAGTTTTTGCGGTTCAGTTATGGTTTTAATTTTGTTTCCCGGCTTATGCCGGATCATTTTTACTTTTCCATTTTTACTTTTCTATATTTTCCGTTTTCTCTTCCAGTTCTTCTCCCGCGGCCATATCCAGATCATTCATCCCTTTATTTCCCGCTTCCAGCCACTGATCCATATCAATAAAATCTCCGCTCCGGGGATCTATATGGTGTAGACGGCAGTAATCAGGTGTGTTCTTCGAATAATTTTTCTTTTTAAGAGCACTGTTAATATATAAGGACATGGTCCTGTAGATAACTGCAAAAGTAGGCACTGCTATGATCATTCCCACAAACCCGAAAAGACCGCCAAATAACAGGATGGAAAACAATACCCAGAAACTTGGAAGTCCGGTAGAATCTCCTAAGATCTTCGGTCCAAGGATATTTCCATCAAACTGCTGAAGCACCAGAATGAAGATCAAAAAATACAGGCACTTCATGGGATCCACTAAAAGGATCAGAAATGCACTTGGCACCGCTCCGATAAATGGTCCGAAGAACGGGATCACATTGGTAACACCTACGATCACACTGATCAGGAGCACATATGGCATCTTTAAAAATTTTAAAGAAAAGAAACACATGATGCCAATGATCAGAGAGTCTAAAAGCTTTCCTGTAATAAAGCCGCCAAATATCTTATGGGCAAAACGGACTTCACCGATCAGGCGGTTAGCTGCTCTTACATTTAAAAATCCATAAACCATTTTTTTTGACTGGGCACACAGTGTATCTTTTATGTTTAAAAAGTACACCATAACAATAAGGCCGATCAGCAGATTTTTTAAAACAGTGACCAGACTGATCACACCGCTGGAAACGCGGTCAAAGATCAGGGAAATATTTGGCACCAGATCCGTAGCGATCCAGTTCTGGAAACGCATGACCGCCTCATTGTAATACGGCATAATGCTTTCCTGAAGATGTTCATTATCCTGAAGAAGTTTGCTGATCCAGACGGTCAGGTTGTTGATATACTCTGTCAGGCTGTCCTGGAAACCAATGATACTTTCATAGATCTGTGGGATCAGCATGGAAACCAGTCCGCTGACGATCGCAAACAATACTGCGAGACTTACCAGCGTTGCCATGCTTTTTGCAATGTGGGTGCGTCCCTCATCATTTTTGATCACCTTTGACAGAAGATCCCGGACACAGACTTCTGTCCTGTTGTAAACCGGCAGCATCAGATATGCCAGTACACCTCCGTATATAATAGGCATAAGGATCGTTATGATCTTTTTTATGATCGCTGCGATCACGGAAAATTTCAGTAATGCAAAACATAAAAGAACACAACTGGCGATCACCGCTAATGCCGTAAGACCCCAGTCCATAAAAAATCGAAATTTGGAATTTTTCATATTTTAGTTCAGGCTCCTATTTTACTTTCGTCATTTGTATGAGTATACCATACTATACCCGATTTTAAAAGCAGACCGGATGTTAAAAAAATGTTTTTAATTTCAGGATCGTTCTGTTAAAACAGATGGTTCTGTGTTAAAATACTATGCACATGCATTTATATCATTTTACAGAAAGAAGGCGATCTTTTGTCTTATATCATAAAAATGGCTCTGGATATCAAAGCCCGTTTTAACCCACCAGCCCATATGTCCTCTCCCATTGAAGCATACTGCGCCATTGGAACAGTTGCAAAAGCCCTTGGTCTTTCCTGTCCACAGCGTAAAGATACGTTATTTGAAATGCGCCAGGAACTTTCTGACGCAGAAGCAGGAAAAAGCTTTCCATCCGAACGGATCGAAAAGATCAGTCAGATCCTTATGAGTTTTATCCGTGATGAAGAAACAACCGATGCCATGATGGCTTATGTTACATATGGTTATGAAAATGAAAACGGGAATGCCTCAACATAAGCACTCCCGTTTTTATTATAAGATGATCCGCACTAACAGCCACACAGCTGCAATTCCCAAAAGGATCATGGACTAACTTAAAACGTATCTCCTATACGATATATTCCAAATTCCTTATGTCCAAGGATTTCTGCCTTGGTCAGTTCACCGTTTGCCACAGCAACCATTTTATCAAAAATTTCAGCACCTATATCCTGTGGTGTTTTTCCTTCTGTGATGACCCTGCCCGCATTTATGTCGATATTATCTGTCATCTTTGCGTAGGTTTCAGGATTTCCCGTGACTTTGATAACAGGTGCAACCGGACTGCCTGTAGGAGTTCCGCGACCGGTAGTAAAAAGGATGATCTGGGCTCCGCCTGCAACCATACCGGTGATAGAGTCAATGTCTTCACCTGGTGTATCCATGAAATAAAGACCATGTTTTTCCGGATCAACCGCTTCTGAATACTCCAGAACACCGATCACAGGACTCTGACCTGCTTTATGAATACAGCCCAGGGATTTTTCTTCAATCGTTGTAAGTCCGCCTGCAATATTACCTGGCGTAGGCTGTGTCCCCCGAAGGTCTACTCCGTAAAGTTTTGATTTATCTTCAATACGCTTGACCATAGCTGTAAACTTATCACCCATTTCTTTGGTCACGCAACGGGCAGCTACCAGATGCTCTGCACCTATAAGTTCTGTGGTCTCGCTGAGTATACTTGTACCTCCAAGCCGGATCAGCTGATCGGAAGCTGCGCCTACAGATGGATTACCTGCAATGCCGCTGGTTGGATCACTGCCTCCACACTCCAGTCCTAAAACAAGTTCACTGATATCAAAGGCAACCTTATTTTGAACAGAAAGTTCCCTGGCCATTTTAGCTGCAATTTCAGCACCTTTGGCAATGCAGCCTAAGGTACCGCCACATTCCTGGATGATAACAGTTTCAACCGGCTTTTTACTTTCGCGGATCTGATCTGCTACTACTTCCGGCTGTATTCCTTCACAGCCAAGACTGACAACAAGTACAGCACCTACATTCGGATTTTTGCCAAAGCCAACCAGGGTATTTACAGTCTGAAGATAATCTGCGCCTACCTGACAGCAGCCATGCTGATGAGGAATTGCAACCGCTCCCGGTACTAAAGCAGCAATTCTCTGTGCAGTCTCGCTGGAACAGACTGAAGTTGGCAGGATCAACAAATGATTTCTTATTCCAAAAGTACCATTTTCTCTTTTGTATCCCATTAATTTCATAATTATGTTTCCCCTTCCTCTAACGGTCACCACGGCCTCTGTCTGATTCTAAATTCTGAGTATGGACCCAGTCGCCTATGTGTATATCACAGCTGGCAGTGCCTATGCTCTCACCATATTTTACAACAGTCTCTCCTGCTTTTATTTCTTTGATCGCGATTTTGTGATATACAGGGATATCCTGATTTGCTTCGATCTTTATGCCGTCTACATCGATTACTTCTCCGGCATTTAGCTGGCGGATCATGGTTACTACATTATCCTTGCCGGTCATGTATACATAATTTTTCATTCATTTTCTCCTGTTAAATTTATTTTTTTAGTTTCTTTTATTCACCTGATTTAAAAACAATCATCTGTTTTTTCTGTGTTTTCTGGTCAAGTTCTTTATTTGCAAGCCGGACAGCCGCTTTTTTCGTCATAGGATCGCGAATTTCTACACAGATATTCCTGGCTGACCGTGCTTTATCAAGCAGGCCTCTGGTATCAAGCTTCACTGTCGTTACGTTTTTTTCTCCTGGCATCAGTTCAGATATCTTCCAATCTAATGTTTTTTCCTCAATGACAGCCCCGGAACTGTCTGTCACTGTGACAACTACCGGCCAGTTTTTATAAAACGGTGCCGTTCCATCATTTTCCCATGTCAATATGAGCGTTGCCTTTCCCAATGCCTGCTTTAACTGTGCCTGGGTGATCCAGATTCGGTATCCCATATTTTTCAACAACGTCTGATATCCATCCAAATAAGATTTATCAGCGATCTTTGGCCCCAGAAACGTGGTATGAGATGAGCGGATCAACTCTGCCGTCTCATTCAGATTTTTAACCAACATTCGTCTCATACGTATGGAACTGTTTAATTCTCCTCCCACGGGAGCCTTTTTCCAAAAACCGCTCATAGGTACAATAACATCCGTTTCCCCGGTCTGATCATACACACCGCCATTTTCAATCCACTCTATCCATGTCTTCGTATCTTCAGGATGGCCCGCCATATCATTGTACAGACCAAATCCATAATTTTTTGCAGAACAGAATGGTCTGCGCATCAGGATCATCGCATTAGGAAATGCCTCCGGCCATACCTTCACATACTGCTCCCTTACTTCTTCCAACGGCAATCTGCGAATTCCTGCCCCATAATTAACATGCCATTCCCCCCAGTGACCAAGGCTGCCCAATTCTATATAACTGATCAATGGATCTGAACCCCAGCGTTCTCCCATAGCTTTTACCGCCTGTGTATGGCGTCTGATCATGGTCGTATTAGAATAATCCGGTGCAAATCCTTTTCCATAATCATTGTCGTACCAGTCTCCATCTTTCCCTGTTTCCCGGTACAGCCAGTCCGGAATATCTGTATGACTCTCATCTCCAGGATCATCACAGATAAATCTTAATACCAGATGTTTTCCCTCTGATCTCCAACGAAAAAACTGATTTTCTTTTTCAATGGTGTCCCAGTCATATACCCCACATTCCGGTTCCAGCTCTTTCCATGTTATATCTACATACAAAAGTGTGATGTCCTCTGATACATTTTCCCTTCTGGCATCTGGTGCATATCCCATTAATGGATTTCCAAATGTTTCCCCGCTTTGTGAAAACTCTTTTGTCTCACTTCTAAAACCAGGCAGTGTTGCCGCCCATGGGGTGCAGCCACCCAAAAAGGAGAAGGCTGCTGCAAGAGCTGCTACTGTAATTACTTCCCTAACCATGATATTCTCCATTATATTGGATCAAAGTTACATCATTTACCCCCTCTACTGCGCGGATCTTTTCCATAAAACTTGTGTCATCCTTCTTGCAGAATACTTCAACTGCCATCTCCGTCATCTCCTTTCGCATCGTCTTTGATTTCAGAAAATATTTCCGTTTTCCAAAACAACGGATTGCTTCATCACCTGCTACATCACCCTGATAATGGATCACAGCAATATATACTTTCCCCTTTTCCTGATAATGATAAAACAATGTGAGCATCACTATCATAATAATCGCTGCTCCCAAAACCAAGGGGTACATTTCTGCTCCTGCTGTGATACCTGTGGTAATACTCCAGAAAAGATACAAAAGATCCATAGGGTCTTTTACAGCTGTACGATAACGTACAATAGATAATGCTCCGACCATACCAAGGGAGATTACAATATTGGTACTGATCGCCAGAGTTACCATACATGTCAGCACACACATTCCCACTAAAGTCACCGCAAAACTTCTTGAAAACACAACTCCAGAATAAAACTTTTTATATACCATATAGATCAGGCATCCCATTAGCAGGGCAATCGCCATGGCAAGCATGATCTTTAATATATCATACTGTGTAAATGTGCCTGATTCCAGGACAGATTTTTTGATCGTATCTTTTACACTCATAATTTCCTCCCATTTATTCTGCCCAATATTCAAATCCATGAAGATATCTCGTTTTTTCACAGCACAAAACAAACTTTGAAACAGCTGTAAATTCTGATGCACTCTGTGGAACAAGATTTCTTACAATCTGGGGCAGAAATTCCGTATATTTAACTTCCATAACAAGTTTTCCAGGTTCCAACACATCAAGTGTTGGCAGACTACTGTCAAAAATATCATAACTTCCCACTGCAGCACGCACATTCATGTCCATGGTAAGCCGTACTGTTCCTGTATCCATGATCCATGGTTCTCTTTCATAATCTACGATCACCCTTGGACGCATCATATTGCAAACACATTCGACGTAAAATTCTCTGCATAAACGATGGGAACTGCGCAGCAAAAATTCATACTTTCCATCCAGGATCCATTCTACTTCCTGCCGTGTCAGCGGCGCAGCTTCTTTGTATATGTAACTGCCGAATTTTTTCTTTCTCTCAAGTTTAATGCTTTTGTCACTGCAATTATAGATCCTGATCCTGTACTTTTTACGCATCAGTACACCTGCATCCTTTTCTTCCATGGCACTGTTCCAGTAATCATCAAAATACAGGCTGCGGATCATGTAACCGCCTTCCCCTGCGTGAGGATCCAGCTGCATGCACTCCTTTAACCGCAGATCTGTCAGTTGCTTCTCAGCCGTATTGATCAGGTATTTCCATTCGTGACGAAAGTGTTCCTTACTCTTCCTCATATGCGTCTACTCCAACCGTATGATCTTCGTTAATATAAAAACAGATCATGCCATATTGTTTTCCAGTATGTGTTACGTAATAATCAAAGGCATCCTGTGTCTTTCCAGATTCGTTCGTGGCCCGTATACGCACAAAATATTGTCCAGGGTCCGGAATATCTACCAATATCTCCGGGATCAACGTCTGTTCTTCCTTGTAGATCACCTGGGTAAACTGATAATCCCGGGCAATTTCCGCACTATATGTAATATCTTCCGCATCAAAATCGTAGGAAGCATCCCAATTTATTTTCAGTTTTCCATTTTCTGTCACAGGTCTTCCAATATAAAACGGCATTGGTTTTTCAAGGCTTTCCCTGTACATCTCATAATTTTGTTCTACTTCTTTCGGAAGCCCTGCTTTTACCTGTTCATACTCCTCCGGTGTAAGTGGTTCATTCAACTGATCCGGCATTTTCTCTACATAAGGCTGTACAACACCTGCATACTGTTCCACCATTTCTTCCAGCCGTTCTTCACTGAGATATCTGCGGAGTTCTTCTATCACCTGATCCAGTTTTTCACGGAAAACATCTGATTTCAAACATCTTTGAAATAAAATATTTCCCCAGTAATTGCTGACTCCTACCTCCCAGCTTCCACGATTTGTATTTTTTTTCAAAGCCCATTCTGTATTAAAAAAGCTTCCATCATTATCCCATGGCAAAATATACCATATTGGCGAATTTGTCGGACTGTACAAATAACAATTCCGGCTCTGCGTATCACTGTTTCCAACTAAAATCTGAAATGCCATCCAGTACAGCAGATTTTCCTCATCGAAATGCTGCTTTAACACATCGCTAACAGGTATTGAATAATTATTCAGATCATCCAGCATCTGGATTAATTTCGTGTGATCGTGATCCCCTTTGATCTCCAGCCTTTCTTCAAATTTTGACAGATCAAAACCTGGTGTATCTTCTGTCATGATCGTATCTTCATAGCGATAAAACTCAAAATAATTTACTTTATAGAGCTGCCCGTTTTTCTGAAGTCCATGTGCCTCCAAAGCTGTTTTATTTAACTGTTCTACCTGTGTATACAAACCATAATCTTCAAATGCATCTTTCCCGGAAGTTGTATCTTTTACATAAAGATGGACAAAGCGGGTTCTGAGGCTCATTATCTGTGGGATACCCTTAAGAAGATCATAACATAATTTGTTTCTGAAGCGTAGTCCCTCTGACATATGCTTGTTTAGCGCGATCGTCTGCTGGCCTTCCCATGATCCCTTATTCTCTTTCAACTTGATCTTATAATTTTTCTGGGGATTTTTACTGGAACTTTGTCCCCTGATCTGCACAGTTGCATTCGGTACTGTCTCACCGTATCCAACCTCTCCTGCAACAGGGCCGTTTTCGTCTCCCACCTGTAAAAGAGCTGCCACCTGATACCTTGGCACTCCCATTTCTTCATAATCAAATACAGAATATGAATTAATTTCTTCCCAACTGTGATTTGTATTTTCTGCATCATTTCCACGACTGACTGTCAGATACATAGTAGTCACATTTGTTTCATCTTCCTTTGAATATAAAAGGTCCTTATCCCGCAGATGTACCTGGCTAATATCCTGTTCCTCTGCTTTTTTTACACCTTGTATCTCCGTTTCTTCTGATGCGGTCGCTAAATCCGTACTGCTTTCCTGAATTTTTTCATTTTTCTGCAAAACCATATTGCATCCACAAAGAGCAGATGAAACCGCAAGCCAAACGCTTAATAGTAAACTAATTCGTTTTTTCATGAAGTTTTTCCTTCTTTCTCTCACCATCAAGAAAATATCCAAGTTTTGTAAACACCCCCAGTTTATCCTCCTCCACTAAAGGCTGTCTGCTGAGAATATAATATGGAAGCCTCCTGGTGAATTGTTCTAATCTTATATAAACTGCCAGGAAAAAAACTGCACATCCCAGAATAAATCCAAAGCCAAAATACACTTTGGAAAAGAACAGGGATATCACCGTTGCAGCTGAGGAAACCAGAGCAAACAGGGCTGATGCCACAAGTCCACCCTGATAATCTGTAAAATATAACAGGATCAAAAGCATGGTATTTGCAACTGCATAGATCCCATACCCAACGCAGAGTGTCCTGAAATATCCTTCCATAAGATCATTAAATCCAAGAGGAAGATAACTCAGGACGATTCCTCCTATGGAAATAGCAACAGCTGTTGCAAATATCTGCTTCAGTGCCGTAAATCTCAGTTCATTATCAAGAACCTCCAGCATCTCATGCTCTGCCTGTTTCAAATCACGGATGGATCCTTCATCATTGAACAGACTGTAATAATTCCTGTATTTGGGGTAAAAATTTACTTCCATGGATACCACAAAATTTATAGTGGTGATCAGAATACTTAAAAATGCCATCAGGGCTGGCACATCATGGTAAGGCGCACCATAAAACAATCCCTGAACGTGTACCTGTAATGGCCCCATCCACATAATGACAAGATGAGAAAAAAGCCCCAGATTTACAAACAGGCCTGTAAATGCAAGAGGGAGAAACTCGTCTACCCACGCTAAAAACGCGAATGGTTTCTCTTCACTTTGCGGAAAATAACGGTACAAAAGCACAACATCCCAGATAAGCATTACACAGTATCCAAAAAATACAGCTGCCATCATACCTTCCTCTGCCGGAAATCCCAGGCAGAGAAATAGAAACCCCAGCAGAAATGTCACAAGAACGGCTGCAACAAATGACAGCATGATCCCTTTATAATCTTTGATCGCTGTCAAATAGTTCATTGCCATCCAGCAGACCACCAGTTCACCAAACAATCCAAAACAGAGAAGCTGCAGCACCGGTCCGATCCCTGCAAACAGCAAAAAGAGTCCATACAAGATACCGCCAGCTGCCAGCAAAATCCCGGTTGATCCCCAAAAAGAAGGAAGGATCATTGTTTTTCTATCCTCATAAAGCATGTCCGCCAGAAATCTGGTAACTGCCATGGAAAAAAAACTGGTAACTGTAAGAGAAGCGAGGAGAGCATAGGTGATCATACAGATGATCAGCTCCCTGCTATGTTCTGATACATTGTATAGATTGCAGAGAAACATTACACCCAGCAGAAGAAGAACACCTAACAGCATCGGGCCTGTACAGATCACACCTGCATATCCATATGCACGGAAAGATGCGAAAATCCCTTTTCTGCGAAACAGTTTTTTTAACTCAAATCCGATTCCTGCCAATCTCTTCTACCTCTCTATACAGCTTTCTATACTTTTCCATCATATATTCATGCCGGAAATACTTCTCCACACGTTTTCTTCCGCTTTCTCCCATCCTCAGTCTCCTGTTTCTTGAAAGACACATTTTTTCCATCGCATCAGCCAGCCCTTCCCGATACATCGGCGGCACACAATATCCTGCAAGTCCAAAAGGATCACCCTGCTTACCTTCCAACAGTTCCCTGCAACAGCCAACATCTGTACAGACACAGGGACGTCTTGCTGCCATTGATTCCAGTACAGACAACGGCTGGCCTTCCGATATACTTGTCAGGATCGTAAAATCCAGCTTTTCCATATATTTCCTGATATCTACCCTTCCGGTAAAAATGATATTTTGAAGTTCCATCTGTTTAACCAGATCATAACATTCTTTTGCATATTCTTCATCATCCACACCTCCCAGGATATGAAGCCGGACATGTTCCATTCTTGAGGAAAGCTCATAAAATGCATAGATCATCGTCTTGATGTCTTTGATCGGGGCCAGACGGACCACTGCGCCAATATCCACCCAGCCGTCTTCTTCCTTTAATGGGATTTCACAAAAACGCTCATAACTGACCCCGTTCTCAATCACCCGGCACTTTTCAGGGGCACAGCCGATGTCTTCCTGTATCTTCAAGGCATTTGTAAACAGGCATGTCACCCGGCATGCCCTCTTATAGATCACATCAGAGAGCATGTAGAAAAAACGGATCCACTGCTTTTTAAATGCCGGAGCAACCCAGGATGCACGGATGATCTCCTCCTCCCGTTCCCTCGTGTAAATGCCATGTTCCGTCAGCATCAGTGGTTTTTTATATTTCCAGCTTCCAAGGGATGCCAGAAGTCCTCCGTAACCAGTAGAAATGGCGTGATATGCATCTGCCTGGGGTACAAATGTTCCAAGAAGATAGAGCACCGGGAGCATCATCGAACGAATCGTATGAAATGCATCCGCAAAGGCAATATACGGATAGCGCTCTTCACAGATCGTTTCCAGAATTCTTAAAAATGCCTCACTTTTCAGATAGGACATGGGATTGATCTTTCTCTCCTGGTACAGACTGAACAAAATCTCCCAATCAGGACTTTTACAGTCCATCACTTCTCCCAGCGCATATTCCTCTTCCGGTGAAAAACGTACATACCGTACACCGTCTTCCCGGATTTTCAATGCATCATCCAGAAATACTTCGTGAATTTCCGTCACATTATCTGGAAGATCATAAACAAATTTTCCCTTCTGCTCTGCCTTTGCGCCAATGACCCACAGCACAAATTCATGTTCTTTCATAATTGTAATATACTGATGCATCCATGTTGAAACACCGCCATGAACATAAGGATAACATCCTTCCAAAATCAAACATATTTTCATTGCATCACCTATCCGTTTTCACCTGCACTTCGTTGCTGTCTGCGCAAAGAAGATACAGGCTGTCTGTCAGCGGTTCTATTGTCCCACCTGTCACTGCCAGCGGCTTTTCTCCAGAAAGCCGCACAAAGAAATAAGCTGTATCATATCGGTTTTCAATATGAAAACAAAATCCTTCTGCTGTGCGTTCTTTCTCTGCGGCTGCCGCGCTGTAACGTTCGATCGCACCTGAAAGTTCGGATCCCGTCAAATTCCGGAGCAAAGGTGCAGACGTATAGAGCCAGCCCATATATCTGTCCAGATTTTCCTTTAACGTTTCCCATCCAAGTGCTGCTCCACGGTCCTCATCCAAAAGATCATCCGGATGCATAAAATGAGTATTGACAAAATGCATATTCAGTTCGGAAAAGGCGCAAAGCTGCATATAATCACCGATCACTGCACTGGAAATTATCCTTGGCTGCTCCACAATTCCATCTTCTGCCACTTCAAATTCCTGTTCGTATGCGAATTCACCTGTAAAATAGTTGCTGGCAATTGTTCTGATCTCCGGGCATTTTGCCGCCAGCAGCTGCCGCCCCTCTTCTGAAAGAACATTGGATGGCGGAACATACACACTCATGGAAGCCTCCGGATACATTTCCCGGCAGAACTGCAAAAGTTCTGTCATGGCATTTTCCATTGCCTCCCTGTCAGACCATGTATTATACGGAAGAATGTCACCATACTTTACATTTCCAAGGGCCAGTGGCTGATGATTATACCCATGATATCCTATCTCCCCTCCATGACGCAGAAGCATATTTCCAAAATACTGGAACCTGGATGTTTCCATCTGATGTTCGATCTCCCCGTCTGTTTGATCCCCATAGTTTTCAATCACAACTCCTGTATATCTGACGCCATATTTTTCCGCCAGGGCCAGGATATCCGGCCACCAGATGTTTGCATAAAAATCTCCGACATTTATACCATAATCACGGTATATATACTCTCCGTTTCCACCCGGTACCGGGGAAGGAAAATCATCCAGATAAAAAGCAGATCCATTGATAACCGGGTAGATGGTACAATCTGACAGAAGACTGTATGCAGCTGAAAAAATGCCTCTAACTGCTTTTTCATATATTCCCAGATTTACTACCACAAATTTTCCCAAACCATAATCATTTTCCCAGACCAGAGGGATTTTATATTTCCCGCTGCTCCAGGCATACAGCTTTGCCCGTTCACTTAATGTTACATTCCATGCTGACTTGAATGGGTCTGTAATCGTATAATCTCTTCCTCCTCCGATCATAAATTCTTCGGATGGATGGAAATTATAAACCTCTAAATAATCATCGCCTGCAGACATAATTCCCAGTTTCTGCTGCATTAATGATACATATGTATCACTTTGGAGCGTCATGGCAAACATTGCGCTGCCACCTGCTTTTACCCACTGCGCAAGATCCAGGACTTCCTCTTCCAGTGGGTTTAAGTCTGACATTAAAATAACCACTGTTTCATACGCATCCAGTTTTCCAAGTTCACTGGTTTCTGCCATATCCCGCATCTCATATCCGACCTTCATATCCTTCAAGATCTGCTGAAACTGTTCATAAATCTGGCAGGATGCCAGATCCCGGCTGTCCATTACTACAAGACAGGTCTTTTTTAACCCGGCTTCTGCTTCATCTGCCCGTATAACCTTCTCTTTATCCAGATAAACAGCCCGATCCTGATGCAGAATATACCGTATTCCACTCCGTTCAGCAAAAAGAGCCGCCGCCATAAGCAGAAACACCCCCAGGATCACCGGCATGCCTTTATATCGAAGTTTCCCTGATATTCTGCCTTTTTTCATACGCTCTGCCCTTTCCAGAATTTCAAAGTTTCCCTGTTTTCATGTGACAGGTAAACACCACTGCTTTCAATTTGCATAATCTATTTTTTAAATGCCTCTCCCATGCCAAGACGGGCATATAATTCTGCTTTCAACATCAAATATTCTTCTGTCCCTGCAAAAAGTTGTTCCATTTCTTCCAGAAGCTCTTCTGCATGCCTATTATGTGACAGCAAGAACTCATTTTTAACCAGCTCCCAGAAGGTATGCTTCAGATTACGCCGTTCTTTTTCCGTCGGTTGTCCATCTTCTGCTGTTTCCAGGGATTTTTTCTTTTCCAGCAGTCTGGAATACTGTTCTCTTCTCGTAATTTCCAGCGTTCCTTCCACAAGCCCATTTTCAAGATACTGTTTCATGAAGAGACAATACTCATTAATACGATCCCAGTTATCCGGATCCTTCTCATATTTCTGTTCCAGTTTCTGAAGCCGGTCATCATAGTTTTTAGACAACTCTGCCATTGCTGTCGTTGCATAATGAACTACTTCCACATCCTCATTTAATCTGGCCTGCATCAAAACATCCATATACCGCTCCGGATTATCATGAAGAATATCCATGATCAGTTTTCGCCGGATTTTTGCGTCGTTCACGATCAATACCTCTTCCAGCGGAATAATCTCCTTCTGCTCTTCCTCAGGAGCTGTTAAAAAACTTCTGTAAGTCTCTTCATTGATCCTTAGCCGATCTGTACCTGTATCCCAGTCTCCGTTTTTATGTAAGAATATCTGGCTGCTTATGATCAGGCAGCAAAGCAGACCAGAAAACGGCACAAATACAACCAGGGGGAATATATACATTTTAACCGGGATTTTATGGCTTTTGATCCCCAGATATACAAAAATGCAGGTCAGAATATGTATCATAAGCAAACAGATGCCGATCCATCCATCAATTCTCATTCCTATTCCATTCCTCCTGTATCCACGTAACGATCTGGCATGAAAATCCACTCTCTGTCAGCCTTTTTATAACGATTTCTGCATTCTCTGGTGAAGTCTGATGCAGGATCAGATAGATTTCTCCATCTTCATTCATTCCGGCTGTATCAATTTCACGAATTTTTGTTTCCAGAATATCAGATGCTTCCTCTGCTGTCATCTGCTTTCTGTCCAGCTTTAAAAGTGTATACTCTGCAATCTGTTCTTCAAACATACTGTGATAAAGCTTCAGTTTCTCCAAGAAATATGGTTCTTTAAGGAAAATCATACCGTTTACATGCTGTTCCTGGTATAAAATCGCCTGATAACTGAATGCCCGCAAAAGAGCAGCTTCCACAAGTCCGCATAAAATTTTTACAAGATTTTCATAATACAGGCTCATCTGCTCATAGGATACCTGGTAGATACAGATCAAAAGTACCAGTCTTTCCTCCTTACGGATCCCTGCCATATACATGGGGTATCTGCTCTTCAATTCCCGATTTACCCATATTCCATTATTTTCCACAGCATCAACAGCATCTTTATAATCTTCTACCCGCAGGGATCTTGGAGTTGCCTCGGAGATTTCTTTGGATGCAGCCTCCAGTCTGGCAAAATATGGGTTTTTACCAAAAGAATAGATCTGTATGCTATGATTTTCAAGTACTTCCTCAAGAACCCTTACAGCCTGCATAAATATCTCCTGTGGGCGTACAGAGTCCAGTTTTCTTGTGATATTAAAAATCTTTCCAAAACTGTCTTTTCTTCCCAAAAGCTGACGTTTCAGTTCTGACTTTTCTTCCGTTGTATCCTGGTATAATGCACGGATAAACAGGAATTTATCCTTTAACAGTGCATTTTCTTCATTTGCAAACGCAATATCTTTTCTGTTTTTCATCTGGCTATAACCACATACAGCCCCTACCACGAAATATAAAATATACGGCAGCCAGTTAGATGATTCATAAAACAGTGTCAGACCGTTTATGCCTTCTCTGATGTAAGAAACTGTCAGGGCACAGACTGCCAGAAAAGCTGCCGCTACCCCTTCATTCAATCCATAAATAGATCCAATGATCACCACATACAAAAGACGTACATCAATATAACGAAACTGTACAGAATTCCCAAGAACTCTGTGGAGGATTTCAGAAAATCCGAAAAAGAGAAGGATTTCTCCCCATTTAATGACCGCGGCATGACCTGTAATCCTGCTTAAAATAAGTCTGTACCAGTTTTCACGTTTCTGCCTTCTATCAAGAAAATCCTGATACTGATCCTTTAAATCTTCCAGAATACTGATCTTCGGAAACCAGCCATATTTTTTCCGGATCGTATTCTTTTCCAGATCCTCTTTTTCAATCATATTCCTGCTGTCTGGTACAGTCTTCACAGTTTTTTCCCGGTTTTCTGAACGGTCTGCTTTTAGCGCAGGAAACAATTTTAAGATTGCAGTTTCCAGCTCTCCCCAACGAATATGGAACACATCCGGGATTTCAAGACTCCTGTCATCCTGATCCCAGTTATCAAAAATACGAAAAATCAGTTCTCCCAGGTCATCCAGATACACAAAATCAGCTATATCCTCATTTTGTTTTGGAAATTCAGGCATCTTTCCCTTTTCTAGTGACTGAAATGTCTGGTACAGCCAGTCTTTACTGTATCTTGCAGAATAAAGGCAGGGAGCACTCACAACCTTTAACGAAACCCCTGCTTTCTCCTGATAATACCTGCATATGTCATTAGCCATATTTCGCAGAAACGGACTATTTTCTTCCCCGTTTTCATTTGTAATATATAAGAACTGGATCGCACGTCCTCTGCAATATTCCAAAAGGTAGTTGAGAGCCTCGATTTCCCCACTGTTTTTTGCACCTAACGATAAAAAGCCGGAAAAATATACAATACGATCCAGCTCATATTGTTTTAAATCAATCTCTTCTGCACGATGTTCCTGAAGTCTTAAAATAGGAACTTTCCCCTTATGGTATTTAAATTGTGTATCACCACAGATCAGGACATGCGTCCCGGGAAAAGTCTGTTCGATCCATTCTCCAGTTAAATATCCTGTGTTTCCCGCTAATAATATTTCCATCTTTCCGCCACTTTCATCATCTGTTAAACTTAAAACGCCATTATTGTACACCTAATCACCGTCCACTGCAACTATCTGTAATATCCAAAAAACAGGCGATCGTTTGCGGATCCAGACAGTCAGGTTGTTAATTACATATGGTTATAAAAATGAAAACGGGAATGCCTCAACATAAGCACTCCCGTTTTTATTATAAGATGATCCGCACTAACAGCCACACAGCTGCAATTCCCAAAAGGATCATGGAAAAAGCTGCCGAAAGCCCAAACAGTAATACTCCTACTGCCAGTGAAATGATAAATCCCAGCATGCTGAATACAGCGCCCATTACCTTTCCGCACATCATCAGCAGAATACCAACAAATTTAAACACACAGATCAGAAATAAAAAAGCAAATAAAATTCCTAACATTTTATCTAATATCCTTTGACCTTTCTAATAAAACATCTACTACAAATCGATCGATCACCCAGGAAGCTGCTACAGACAACAGGGCACACCAGAAGATCGGTAAAACTACCTGCAGATACTGCCAGAGCTGCTCCGCCTGCTCCTATCAGGACACCATCATAAATCCCAATTTCTTTTCCTGGCATGATATAGCCTTCCTGGCGGCGGAAACGGTCAAATTTATCATCTTCTGAAGGGGAATTGTACCATTCGGTTGTAGCAGGTCCTAAAACCGGTTCACTGAATGTAAGCTGTATCTGCCCCCAGTTTTCGGTTCCGTGAAAGATCATCATGGCATTGGCATCTGTTGATAAAATACTGTCCCCTTCCCAGGTACAGTCCGTCAGTTCCAGTTTTTCTTCTTTTACCATATTTTCCAGATCCAGCGTTCTGCTCTCCTGCCATCTTCCGGCAGAGACATCCCCGGCAGTAAGTAAAAATTCTAAAAGGATGCCTAAAAGCAGTCCCGGTATAAGCCATTTTAGATGATCATTTAAGTATTTCTTCTGCCATGAGTCCCCCTTCTAATCATTGAAATCGGATCGTCTTTCCGTACAGCAACAAAAATCCCCCAAAATCACCGGAAATTCTTGATTTTCCCGGCTTTTAGGGGGTAGGATCAATTTTATTTAGATTGTAATAACTATTCATTTGCTTGTCAACGATAATTTCAGATATTATTTTAACGCTTATATAGACTGTTCTTTTTCCTGTATCTGTGTTAAAATAAAGAAGTGTTTTGGGATGGAGTAGGTTTTTATGGAGGGCCAATGTTATACGATCCGTGATATCCAGGGTGCTTTTGGATTTGAAAATCCGCAGGCAATTTATAAATGGATCTCCGGAAAGTCATTACCAAGCCTGGACAACTTTATTATCTTAAGCAGAATTTTACATACCAGTATTGAGAATATCCTCGTCACCAGCGAGGATATTCTTCGTTTATGGAAACTTTTAATTTTATCCCCCCAAAATTGCATCTTCAAAAACCCAGGTACAAATGGCACTGAAAAATTAAACATCATAAGTACCGTAGATACCGCTCCCATCATTCCAATAAAAACTGACTTTCTTACCCTTGATGATCTGTCCATGATCTCTCTATATACCAGCTGGTTTTATTTTTCTTACAACTACTTTACATCTCTTTTTGAAAAATGCAATTCCATAAGCCCAGATATCATTTCGTCCTTCATTGTAAAAACGCTGTTCATATCGTTTTTCACAAATCTGAGCCATGGCTTTTTCGCAGGCATGATCCAATCCGGAAAATGTCTGGGCACATTTCAATTCAATAATAATACCCGTATTCGGATCTTCCGGTTCGATCAGAATATCCGCAAACCCATCTCCTGTTTCTGCATTAGACTGAACAGACCAATCCGGATCACAGCGCAAAAGCCCCAAAAGAATTCCATGATAAAAAATTTCTTTTTCCTCACTTCGTGCTTTTGTATCAAAAATACTGATGGTATTTCCAAGGATTTTCGTAAGCTGCTGCTCCACTGTTTCCGCATCCCCATCTAAAAAAGCTTTCAAAAATACTTTTAATGGCTCTGTATCCTGCAAAACCTTTTGAGTAAACCACTCCTGTATCTGAAGAGTATAAACTTCTTTTACTTCCTTATTTGGAATGATCAGCTTATATATTCCCCGTTCTGTTTTGCCTACCTGAGTAAGGTAACCTGTTGTAAACAAAACACTCCAAAGATTATCAATACTGTTATCGATCTCGTCATAAGTCAATTCCAGGCGAATTGCTTTTTCAATAGCTTCACCTGAGATCAAACGTTCTATTTCATCCCTGGTTGTCTTATCCGCTTTGTTCACAAAACGCTTTACCAATTCATTTCCACTGGTATTGATCCAATAGGATTGTGGCTCTGCTCCCGGTTCTCCCTGTAACCGGTCAACATGATTAATAACATCCCAGGGACAATATACATCCACATCCCCAAAATGATAACCATCATACCACTCTTTTGTTTCTTTCATATATTCTTCCAAATGGTACATTTTTAGAAGTTTTTTTACTTCCCCATCCGTAAATCCAAACTGTTCATCAAAACGAGCGTCTGTAATAGATAAATCCTTAAAGTTATTCAGACCTGTAAAGATACTTTCCTTTGAAACTCGAAGGCAGCCTGTTAATACTGCAAATTGAAGAAAATCATTTGTCTTAAGAGCCTGTCCAAAAATCCCACGTATCAATGATACCATTTCTTTATAATAACCATGCTGAAATGCTTTATCCAGCGGAACATCATATTCATCGATCAAAATAATGGTTTTCTTTCCATAATGCTTATATAAAAGACGTGACATCGTCTGTAAAGCAGAGCTAAGGATCTCTTCATCCATAGAGTACCGTCCATTATAAAGCATAACTAATGCGCGATAACGGCTTTTTTCGTTCTCGGTCAGCTTATCACTATCCAGCAAAAAAGAAAATTTCTCCGCTTCCACTCCTATAAGCTCTGTTAACCTGTATCTTGCAGCTTCAAACGTTGGACCATCTACATTTTTAAGTGAAAGAAAGATTACCGGAAACTTTCCCATATATGTTTTACAGAGTTCTTTGTTTCCGGAAATATAAAGTCCCTCAAACAATGACGGATCTGCACCTATTTCAAAAAAGCAGCGGAGCATACTCATATTTAAAGTCTTTCCGAAACGGCGTGGCCTGGTAAACAGATTTACTTCTCCCCACTGTTCCAAAAGCTGCTCGATCAATCTTGTTTTATCTACATAATAAAATCCTTCTTTACGGATCTTCTCAAAATTATCCACTCCCACAGGTAGTTTAAATGAATTCTCCATTATTTTGTATCCTCCTTTCCCGATGCTCTATTTCATATTTATTTTAATTTTAGCATCCATGGTAGTAAATAGCAATGAAAAGGACCTCCTAAATAATCAGTACACAAAATACAAAAAACTTAAAAAACCGGTCTATCCCCTGCCAAAAGGAATAGACCGGTACTTTACCGCAATATATTTTATATCAATCAGACTCACTTTCCTCTTTCTCACGCCATCTGCATCTGCTCTTTCCGCTTTCTTTCTTCAAATTCTTCTTTCATTTTCTGAAGAAATTCCGGGTGTTCCAGAATATCCATACAGGTTCCGGCTAAGATCTCAGAGCCGGAGCGCAGGGCTTCATGGGCTTTTTGGGTTTTTCCGGCTTCCAGATATTCTTTGGAATGGGCTGCAGTTCCTTCTGGTACAAAGGCAGTGCGGATGCAGCAGCCCGGTACTTCATACATGACATTTCCAAAATCGGTGGAACCTGTTTTTTCTCTTGGGCCTGTGATCTGGGGGGCCTGGAAGAAATGGGCATTTTCCATGATCAGGTCATTTAATGTTACACAGGGGATCTTTGCCTTAAACGGATAGCTGCGCTCAAGATCGCAGGTGGTTCCCGTCATCAGGCATGCACCTTTGATAATGTCCTTAAACCGGGGAACAATCACATTTTCCAGATAATCGGTGCTGTAAGAACGCAGTGTATACTCTGCTTTTGCCCGTCCCGGAACAATATTGGATGGGCCGCCTGCATCCAGAACTGTATAATGCATACGGGAGTCCTCTAATACATGCTCGCGCATAAATTCAATGGCCTGGAAAGAAAGAAGGGCTGCGTCAAACGCACTCTTTCCCTTATGTGGGCTCATAGCTGCATGGCTTTCTACCCCGTGAAAAGTCACATAGAAGCACTCCAGTGCCATGCATCGCAGATCAACACAGGTTGAAGGCGCTGCATGCATCATCAGTGCAATATCTATATCCTTAAAACAGCCCTTTTCCTGCATAATGATCTTGCCGCCAATGGTCTCTTCTGCAGGTGTACCATATATAACGATCTTATAAGGCTGGTCTTTGCAGGTATCGCGCAGTGCCAGGGCAGCACCGATCACAGACGGGCCCTGCATATGGTGTCCACATGCATGTCCAATATCTTTCAAAGCATCATATTCTGCCAGAAGGCCAAAAGATGGTCCTCCCTGTCCCTGCTCATAAACAGCCCGAAATGCGGTTGGAAGTCCTGCGATCCCTTTTTCTACCTGAAATCCCATTTTTTCCAGATAATCAGTCAAAAGGCCGGCTGATCTTACCTCTTCCATTCCCGGTTCTGCAAGATCATATATTTCATCTGCTATCTTGACCAGTTCCGGCAAATACTGGTCAATCGCCTGTTTTATGACTTCTTTTTTCATGTATATACTCCTGTTAAAATTCCTGTTCTAATTGTTTCTGTAATTTTTTCAATTCCGTTACCATTCGATTTCTCTGGCGTATAAATGTGGTATGGTAAAACAGTTCCCAATCTTTCGGACCTTTTTGAAAGTCCCCTTTTGCTGAGGCACCCAGTAAACGTAACGGACCGTATGCAAAGGAGGTATCCTGTTCATATGCAGATCCGGAAGAATGCATGAGACGGCTGATTACTCCGCCTGTTATCCTGCAGAGGCGGTTGTGATCTTCTAAGTGTATTGGTTCACCTTTCTCCTGTTCTTCTGTGTTCCATTTTTTCTCCAGATCCACGCATAACTGGATCACTGTTTTTAACTGCTTCTGTATTTCCTCAATTTCTTCTCCATACTTAGAAGAATTTTTTAACGGTTCCAGATACCCATTCCATGTATGAAAGTATTCAGAAAAATCTGCAGGAAGCATTTCTTCATTTAAAAGTCCGCATAAGAGAGAACGAACCACTGCCCCATCCCGCATCAAACCATCAAAATCGATCTTGTCAAAGGTATCTTCCGCTGTATGCCACCAGTACACACCAGGTCCAGGTGCATCTGACTGTTTTCTTTCTTTTCTTGCTTCATATCTTGGATTGATATGATAAGGGATCTCTGCTCCCCAGAAAGACTGATCCGCACCGCGGCCAATCCGTCCGATCTGGATCTCTGCCAGTGGATCTGCTTCCATTACATGTTTTTTCAGCCATTTTGTTCCTTCCAAACCAGCTGTCCGGATGGCAAGGGTATGGTCCGCACCTTTTGAACCAAGAAGATCCAGATTTACATGGGCAATACAGTTTTCATATAATTCATCCCAGTGGTGATCACAGTACCATGTCGAACCCATATACCGTCCATTGGAGTGCCCCGGCTACCAGGCAATTTTTAAAGAATAGGCAAGCTGTTCCTTCCTATCCTGGAAATATCTGACAAGTTCCAGTGCCAGTGCATTGGCAGTACAGTTGTCAAAAGCACCTCTGTACCAGGTATCATAATGGCAGGAAAGCAGGACAAAATCCTTTTTTCTGCCTGGAATATCTGCTATGGGAAGCTGCACGCTGCGTACTCCCGTATCTACCTGGCTGTCCAGATCGGCATAGAGGATCTGTCCATTTTTCCGGGTATTTTCCAGTTTTTGGATCAGATACTCTCCTTTCGGACCAGATATCGCTACCACCGGCATCTTAAGCTGAAACAGGGACGAGTCCATATCCGGAGTCCCCCAGACAGGACTGACTGTATCCTCATGGATCACATCCTCTCCTGATGTCCAGATCTGGATCCATCCGGCAGCTCCATACTGTTCCAGCATTTTTGCATACCGCTCATCATAACCATATCCCAACACCAGCTTTCCGGAAACATTTTCTAAAAACTGCTTCTGTCTGTCCATAGAAACTGCTTCTCTGGTTCCAGGATCATACACCAGGGGAACATGAAGGGATTTTCCTGTACTTTCAGAAAAAGATCTGGGACGACTGGGAATTTCTTTTCCGTCTACGGTCAAAACACTTTTTACCGGATTACTTAAATAAGCAGGAAATGTTTCTGTATGGCAGGAGACTCCGTATTTTTTTAATACGTCTGAAATATAGGCAACTGCCTGAAGTGCTTCCGGTTCTCCTGTCAGTTTATCAAAGGAACACAAATATTCCAGATGTTTTTTTAACCGTTCTTTCTCTTCCATTTTTATTTTCCCTCCTGTTACCGTTATCTGGTTCCGTTATTTCCCAATTGTTATATTAATAACCAATTCCAATGGCGCCCAGCATAAACAGGCAGCCTGCAAATATCCAGATCAAAAACAGAGGCATCATAAATTTCAGCCACTTTGCATAAGGGATCTTGGAAACGATCAGATATCCCATTAATGCAGAGGAAGTTGGAAGAACTGAGTTGGAAAATCCATCTCCTAACTGGAATGCAAGAACAGCTGTCTGTCTGGTAATTCCGATCAGATCTGCTACAGGTACCATTAACGGCATGGTAACAGCTGCCTGTCCCGTACCGGATGTGATGACGCAGTTTACCAGTGACTGTGCTAAAAACATTCCCACAGCCTTTAAGGACTGAGGCATTGTATTTACAAGGCTTGCGATTGCATGAACGATGGTATCTAAGATCAGGGCATCTGAAAGTGCCATTTCCACGCCGCGGGCAATACCGACGATCAGGGCGCCTACTACAATTCCCTTCGCTCCGGCCCCAAAGGTAGAAGCGATCTTATTCGGACTGTAACGGTTAATAATGCCGCAGACAACTCCCATGGTAATAAAGATCGCTGACATTTCTTCAAAATACCAGTCCAGTTTACTTAAACCATAGATCAGGGCGGCAAAACCTACCACGATCACTCCCAGTGTAAGACCGTGTGTCAGAGTCATTGCCTCATCTTTATCATCAAAAACAAATTCATTATCGTCCGGTTCCCCATAGATAATGCTCTTGGCAGGGTCTGCTTTTACACGTTTTGCATACCAGGTAATATAAACCGTATTAATGACCAGCAATACTACAAGGATAAATAATCTGTATCCCATACCGGAAAACATGGGGATTTCCGCAATATCCTGGGCAACACCAACATTAAATGGATTTAAGATACCAGCAGTAAAACCGGAAGCCGCACCCATAGCGATCATAGCTGTACCTGTTACTTTATCCAGTCCCAGTGAAGTGGCCAGAGCAATTCCGATCGGTACAAAGATCATAACTTCCGTTGACATTCCCATGGTTGCGCCAAAAATGGAAAACAGTACCAGAAA
>ERZ1026864.178-NODE-178-length-45821-cov-15.290368_pt1 | contig 45821 bp, 64 predicted proteins | sample MGYA00380162_ERZ1026864 | MGnify/ENA primary metagenome ERZ1026864 (study PRJEB33269, sample SAMEA4719798) | human gut metagenome | biome: human-associated habitat; feature: organic feature; material: feces | place: Cameroon | collected 2013-10 ... | reverse complement strand
ACAGCCCTTGAAAACATTGAGTTTCAAGGGTTGTAGTGTTATGGTGCGGATAACACTAAATCCTTGAAAAATAAGGCTTTCGGAGCTTGTTTGTTAGTTGTGCGTCAGTTGTTAAATACAACCTAAAATATCACAAGTCATCTTAGCACACTTTGATATTATAGCCGCATCGCCGTTTAAGTCAATATCTTTTTGCGTTTTTTTCTCTTGCAATTATATAAAATTGTGCTATAATGCAATAAAGAGCCTCCAGCTCTATATCCTATTTCTTGTGGCTCTCGGTCTGACCGGGAGCTGCGTCATTGTAAAACGCAAAAAGCCGGGCAGAGGAAAATCCCCTGCCCGGTCATTTTTATATCACCCCGAAGAGCTTAAGTATCTGAACGAGAGCCCAGGCTCCGTAAAGTCCGAGCATGTTCATGAGGTTGAAAAGAATTGCTGTTATCATATGTCATGCCTCCTCATTCTCATATATTATGTCGAGCCCATAAGCTACGGCTGCTTCGTGCTCTATCTTGCAGCCGCGCGCATTTTCCCAACCTTCGCAAAAAAATGCTGCATGACAAAGCGACATATTTTCAAGAGATTTTGCCAAAAAGCAAAGCGGTATATTTTCTACTCCGCGCTGCTTCATTTGAGCATCACTATACCACTCGTCAGTAAACAAGGTGTTTACGACTTCATAGCCTTTAGCCTTAAGTGCCCTTATGGCATGCTCTCTCGTCGCCTTTATTTCCGCTTCGGTTCTTCCGCGCATTGGCTGTGACAACATTGCTTTTTTCATTTTGTAACCTCCTCAAGGCTCGCCACCGCTACCCAGCTCGATATATCGCCGAGCAGTGCTTCTTTTACGCCTTTGTTTGTCTGTATCTTGCTTACCTTGTGTTTTGTCGGTGCAAGCTGAGCAGCGGGAACAAGCTTTCCTCTCGTGCCGCTCAAACCTCCGTAAACCGCGCCCTTTTTGATAGTAACCGTGCTGCCGACGGCGATTCCTTTTTTAGCAGTCGATACTACTGTTATATCTTTGGTATGCACCCAGCTGCTGATCTCCTTGAGCAGAGCTTTACCGTCCTGCACCTTGCTTACGGTGTATTTGCGCAGCTTCACCCAAGTAGGTACGCGCTGTCCCGTGGCATAGTTCGTGCCGGTTATCCTGACCTTGTCACCAACTTTTACGCCGCTTGTTGGCTTCGAGGTCGATTCTGACGGCTTCTGTGCCGCTGTAGTGCTGTTGTAACTTATCCAAGGACATTTGCCCCAATGCACCCAGGGACGGCTTTTAAGCGCGGTTCTGACGACGCCACCGCCGCATGAGACGGTACACTCGATAACATAGCCATTGCCCTCATACACACCCACATGACCATCCATGAAAACAAGGACGCCGGGGATCTCTGGCATCTTATTTATGCTGCCGTGTTCGGTACATTTTGAGAGCATGCCGTTTGCCGACACATCCTGCGCGGCGCTATATTTCGGCGCGGCTGTAGCGCTGTCGCTCCACAGGTAGCCTTTTATCAAACCGACACAGTCATGCACGCGCTTGCCGATATCTTTCTTGCACGCCGCATATCTGGCGCTTGTATAAAAAGACGGATACTGCTTGCGCTTCGAGTCAAGCAGCGTCTGTGTGCCGACCTGCCCAAAGGTGCCGTACCAATACGGATTGCCGATGTTCGCTTTTGCGTATGCCACGAGCCCTGTATTAGTCTTTGCCATTTTCAGCACCCTCCTTTTTCTTAAGCTGCTTATTGATTTCCGCAACCGCCGCTTCGATAAGCATGTCCATCTCGATATCAGATATTGATATGCCTTTCTCATTGAGCATTTCAACGATGTTTTCCTTGACCTTCGCAAGCTTTTCTTCGCCGTGTAAATCTTTATACAACTGCTCCGCTGCGTTGACACAAGTTTTCACGACCGACTCTTTAGTCTTGTCGGCGGAAAGCTTCGAAAGAATCTGCTTTATCGCGATTCCGATGAAGCCGAGCACCGCCGTTAAAACGGTGTAGATCAATGTCATGCCGTACTCCGACCAAAATTCTGCAAACATAAATGTGACCTCCTTATTTTTCGCTCATACGGCTCTCCAAGCCGTCTATCCGATGGTGTGCTTGTTTCGCGGACGATTCAACAGAACTCAGTCTTTCAACGACTTCCCTTATGCTGTCATCCTGCTTTTCTTGCTTTCGTTTTATGTCATCGACACCGCTTTTTATGTATCCCAGCTCCGTCAAAACAACACCGTCTTTCTTGCCTTCGTCGCGGTTGTCGCCTTTGTTGTTCCGCTTATAGGCTTGATACCCAAAGATAATGGCGCAAACCGTCCCGCATGCACCTATTGCGGCTAAAAAAACTTCCCACACACTCATCCCGTCACCTCCTCGAAGTAAATGCCCACAAGCTGCGACGGTACATAGTGCAGTATAGTACCTTGACCGTTGCTGTCGTCTCTTGTGCATCTGTAAATTTTGCCGCCGTCGGCATAATATAGGTCTTTATAGTACCGCATACCTGCCGCCGCTGTTATCGGATTGTCGATAGTGCCGTCCTCGCCGACCGTTATCTTTTCCCAATGTGCGGCGACATTTTCCGGCTGCCATGTCGGGTTAGCCGATATAGCGTTATAGCACTTGTACAACCCGCTCGGTCTGCGGACTATACTGCCGACGGCATAGTCGACATACCCGCTCCAAAGCGGATAAAGCTCGGCATACTCCAAAGCCTCCGCGTCCGTCGTGACCTTAGTCAAAACGCCGTCTATCTTGTTGCGATATGCTTTTGCCTCTGCTCGCGTCATGCGTCTGCACCTCCTGTGATTATTTCCAGTGCTTCGGAATCGGATATCGGGTCATCGTCCGACTGCTGGACTTCCGTCCACATCTGCGTGATTTCCGTCTCTGTCTCCGTCCATGAGTCGATATAGTTCTTTCCGTCGGACGGGTAATCTGCCGTGATTATCGGCTTGTATCCGTACTGCGAAAGCAATGCGGGGTCGTTTGTAAACACGTCGCCGTCCGCCGTTTTTATCGGTCGCGGCGCTCCTCTGAGCTCGCCGTCTATAAGTTTTCCGTACATCATATTTTCACCCCCATATGAAGCTGCCCGCGCCCTGATTATAGAGCGCCGTTTTGCCTATAAGATCATAAAGGCACGGCACACCGTTTGCATCGAGACACGGGACAAGCTGCTGTGCATCGCCGTCGGTGTAGCTATATAACCGCATAACAGCCTTATTGCCCGACCAGTTGTTGTTGCCGACGTCAAATATCAGTCCGTTTGTCGGCGTCTCGAAGTCGGCGACATCGCTCCAAGATTTTTTTAAAATATCATTGACCCACACGCCGGCTTTGTTTATTTGGATTTTTGTTCGTTCCAATGATGAAGCCACCGAAAAACGGTGCTTTTGATATTCGGAAAAGTCGCCGGAGAAAACAATCGGATTTTTGTTTTGAAACAGCGTAAGATTATTTTTCAACGCGCTCTGGCGCGACCCGAATATGCCCGCGTCCCTGTTTATTTCACCGACCATTCTGAAATCTATGGTGATATCAGAATCCTGCGTCAGCTTGCGTCCGGTGTCGATATACTGGCTGCCCGAGGACTGGATATATTCGACTGCGGTATAGCTGCTTGGCAGTCCGCCGCCCGATTTTTCAAAAGCCATCAGCCTGCGCTTCATGTGCCGTCACCGACCTTTTGAGCGATAACAACGCCGTCTTTGATTGACATTTCCCATGTTTCGCCACTTGCGAAATTCGGCGCGTTGCCAATGTATTTAGTACCCGTCGGCAAGGTGACAGTGATTGACCCGCTCGCAGCGAAGGTCAATTTGAGCCAACACTCAAAATTGCCCATCGGATATGTCAGAGTTAAGGTCGCGACATTCTCAAGGCGATATTCCGTGTTGTCGGCAAGGGTGATTTCTGTTCCTGCTGTTACCTGCGCCGACACTGCTTGCGGCGTATAGCCGAGGGCGGCGACGACATTGTTTTTTGTCACTGTCGCATCAGAGCCCGGAGCGCCAGGGGCACCCGGCGTACCGGGTTCGCCCTTATCACCTTTCTCGCCTTTTAAGCCAACGTCCGAGCCATTGTAGCGAAGTTTGCCGTCAACCGCTGATATCAGATCAAGCACAGATTTGTTGTCGTGCTCGTGCGCCTTAAACATCGCCGGAAAGACAAAGCCATCTAAGATACGCTGCAAATCCATACTTACTGTTTCTCCACTGCCTGATTGCAGATTGCAGCTAATATACTTTGCAAACATACCCGCAAGCGCATAATACATTGCGACATCAAGTCCGCTTTTAACTGTGTCAGACTCAAGCTCAATATCCGGGAAAGTGGTTTGAACATCTTCTGACAGCGTGTAGCTGATGTCCTCTGCCGTTGAACCTCCGCCACCTATAACCTTGCCATCGTACAGCAGCGTGCCGGTATCATCGGCGGTCAACAGGTCAATGACCGACTTGTTATCATGGCCGTGCCGTGCGGCAGTGTTAAGCGCGATTTCGGCGGCGAGACTGGGACTCAATCGCTCTGTGCCGTCCGGGATAGACATTTTGGCAGAGCCTGTTATCATCGGTGCATATCCGACTATCTCGCCGTCCGCAAAAGCGACCAGCTGCGCTGCCATGTTGCCCGGCTCTGGCACAATATCGCTTGTAATTTTGACAGTCACATAGCCGTCCACAGGAGTCAACAGCTCGGTTTGCAAATACTCGCCGACTGTCGACTCAAAATAGACTCTGTAGCTGTTCGCGTCCTCGAGCTCTTCGGGCACAGGCAAGGCAAGCACGGTAAAATTATTTTCGGTGCGGTAGCCTACGTCGTAGCCACGCGGGCGGCTGTATTCGACTTTTATCGTTCTTTCCTGCATCTTCCTTTGCCTCCTCTTTCGCGGGCTCTGCAGCCTGTTTTTCGCAGTCTGTAAGCATTTCGGATAAAAGGTCAAGCTTGCCGATAATCTTCGCGATTTCGACCTTGTTGACCTCGATTTGCTGCATCAGCTGTGCATTGTTCTTCTGCAAGGCGTCGCCCTGCGCTTTGACCTCTGCGATTTTCTGTTCGATTTCGGTTTTTGTCATAATAGCCCCCCTAAGCGAGTTTTTTGTAGTCGCCGCTGTCGTTAAATTCGGCATACAGTCCGGAGGTGTCTAAAAATAGCCGTCCGGTGTAACCGCCGCCGGAAGTAAGCTTTAAAGTCATGCCCTTTCCGTTTGTCCCGCTCGAGTAGATTTCAATTCGCGCCGGAACCGTGCCTTTGGTGTTGTTGACGATTTGCAGCAGTGCGCTCGCGTCACTCGTAGCACCAAGCTCCGCGCTTACATCGTTCGCGCCGTTTGGCGCATGCGCGATAAACCCGATGGCATCGCCGCCTGTCGCAACACTTAAAGACTCGTTTACCTCGACTTTTTTGCGGAATCTTGCGTTATCTTTTTCTATCACGGCATAATCGGTGTTCCAATGGTTTACAAGCGTGGCGTTTTCTGCTTTCTCGCCAAATCGAAAACCGTTTGATGTAACGCCAAGCGCGGCGGCAGGCTTCAGCGCGGCGAGCGTCGCATAAAACTTCGTGCCAATCAGCGTATTGTTAATGTCAAAGTACTCATAATTTGCGCCGGTTTGCATATTTGTGGTGTAATACATCTGCAAATATCCGCTTGACAGGTCGGTCTTAAATCCGCTGTTTTCTATTGACAGCTGACCTCCGTCAAGGTTTATGTCGCCGCCGGTGATGTTGATGTCGGAAGCTTCGATATGACCCGTGTCCAAGTTAAAAGAAAACTTCCCGGTCGGCGACGAAAGGATATCCGTCGTGATATAACTCGCGGAAATCTTGTTTGCGGCAATGCTTCGGATAACCGCGTCACCGTCTTTTGATACACCGTACTCCCAGTTCGGGGATCCGTTGTTCCAGCCGTTATTAGTCCAGGCATAACCACCGGCGTTGCGGCAGTAGATAGTGTTGCTTCCCTCGAGCGTAGGCTTGTCGTGGTAATAGGTTATAACCGCGCCGTTGCTGTCCGCTTTACGCGTGACATATAAGCCCATGCTATTTGCGATGGTCTCGTTCAGCGCGAGGGTCGCCTGCTCAAAGTCGTTGATTTGCGCCGCCTGCTGTGCGCGGGTCTGCTCGAGTACCGCCCGCTGCTTCGGTGTAAACGCGCCCATTGTGGCATATCCCGACTGCGTTGCCGTTTCGCCCTTGCCCTCGAGCTTCGTGCAGCGGTTCTGTGACTGCCACTTGACATTTGTCAGCACGACCTTTTTCGTCCCCTGCGCCGTCTCAAACTTCATAATATCAAGCGGTCTAAGGTGCGGAAACGAGTGCGTAGTGCAGGACATCGGAGTGTATGTAAGACTGCACCGTGCGGTTTTAAGCTCCGTTGCCAGTGTGCTGAGATTCATATCACTCTGCGCAAGAAGATTGCCCTCAATGTTAAAGGCATAGTCCTTTGTGCCTGCGAGGTATTCAGTCTTGTTCTCGTCGTTTCCGACGATACGCACACCGGAAAACACGATGCTGTTTTCGGCGAAATCGGTATTGCCGGAAGTAAAACGATCCGAAGCTTTTATCACCGTGTGCTTGGCATTTGTCGCATACCACCCGCCTGTCAGCTTGCCGTCATAGTCAATATACAAGCTCACGCCCATGAGCTCCGCAGCCCAGATAAGCACCTGACGATAGGTCAGGTTGTCCGCCTCCGGGCGTTTCGGTATCGACACACCCCGATGCAAAGTGTTCGTCGGAAGCTTCTGCGACACCCCGCACTTTGTGCAGGCATCGGCGACTATCTGATACAGCGTTGCAGGATAGGCAAGCTCAGTATCATAGGCTCGGTTAAACTTCGCCATGCGGTCATAAGCCGTTATTTTGATGCTCCGGAGCTTGCGCGGAGGGCTGTCCACCGTGTAATAGCCGATAGGCACCGTCTCCGTTGTCGAGCCCGTTGAAAAGCTTGTAGTGACATACAGTTGTGCGCCCTCGAACACCTTGTCGTCAAACGCGCCGTCGGTATTCTCAAGAGTAAAACTCAGCTCTGACATACACGCCGAGCCCAAATCAAGCTTACTGCCCGTGACGCTCGACCAGTCCACCGTTACCGCGCCGATGATGTCCTTGTCGGTGATATTAAATGCCGTGCCCTTGGTAGGCGTACAGAGGATATTGACGGACTGCACTACATCCTCTCGCAGAGCCGCAAGCCCGGCAGAAGTTATTGGATACATGACATCACCTCTCTACGATTTTAAAACTTACATTCTCCCAACGGTTCAGTGTACTGTTGTACATAGGAGACGATCTATCGCCCACATAAAATGTTTTCGTCACGAAGTCCCCCGCCGTCGGAGAAAGATAAGTGATTGATATGTACTCTGCCGAAAAAGCTGCTAAAATAGCCTTTAACTCAATCGTAGTGGGATAAGCCCACTCAAGAGTTATCCCGTCTACGGTTCTTATTTTTTTCTTATGCATGAGTCCATCTTCGGTACGACCCGCATCAGAGGCGGAAACATCAATCTGCTCCCACTTATACTGTGATGGACATTTGACTGTTTTACCACCGACCGATTTCAAGGGATTCATGCCTGCTGTAAAAGCCATATTGATGTTTCACCTCCTTATGCATCTACCGGGATAAGAGTTCGTCCTGCTCTAAGATTTGCGGCTTTTATCTCTTCGATAACATTTCCGGCTCTGTCGACTACTTGAACGATTATAGGAGTACCGCCGTCGCTTTCAGCCATTGCATCACGCACACCGCGATATACGCCGTTCGCAACACCTTCAACTATCTGCTGATTGTTAACAACAGTGCTTCGACCGCCCATTGTACCGACAAGCTCGGGTCCAGCCTCACGAGCGACGAAAAGCTGTCCCGATGCAGGGAAACCACCGGAGGCATAGGCTTTCAATTTCAAATCGACCGAACCTGTACTACCAACATTAATATCTCCTTTTAGTGTCGGGAAGCGAGCACTTTTGAAGCCATTGGCAACTGCTGTTCCGAGATTTTTTCCGAAATTATAGCCGTATGAATTGGCGACATTACTCGACAAAGAATCCTTCAGGACAGATTTAATTGCCTGGGCAAGCTCGGAATTTTTAGAACTGATACCCGCGACGAGACCGGTTACTAAATTCTTACCTACCTCTTTCATGTTGACAAACATACCATTAGCAAGAGATATATTGTTACTTTTGCCGGTGAGCGTCTCAATCCGCTCTAAAAGAGTGTAATATTCACCCATAAGCGATATCGCAATACCCAATTCAGGATTTGCCTCGCGCAACTTGTCATTCAGTTTAACTGTCTGCGTTCTCTGTTTATTAACATCTTTTGCCATTGACTCTATAGGGTCTTTTAAAAAGAATCCTATAATTGTATCGACCGTACTCGCAAATCCCGCCAAAAGACTACTCTTTGAGTAATCGACAACCTTTTGCGCAAAATCTTTCATAAATTCCGTAAAACTGCTCATATCCTTTGACAGCGACGGTAATTTACCATTAAGGTCTCGCAGCGCCGGATATAACTCATCACCTAAAGATTTGGCAACTATAACAAGTTCAATCGTAAATGCCACAACAGCACCACTGAGTTCAACCAACAACCCAGTACCAAGACCGATAGCTACCGGAAGCAGCCCAACACTCGCGACGGTCGCCGCTCCGAGCGCAGCGGTAACAACGCCAATACCAATAAGTAAAGCCGTGCCTAGACCGATACCCTTAGCTATGGTCTCTCCGTTTTCAAGAACGGGCGCCCATGCATTACCGATCTCATCAAGACCTTTGCCTATCGCCCATATTTCGACAATAAACAGACCCGTCGAAACTCCAATCAGAGCAAGCATCGCGATACCAAGACCCAAATATGCAACAAGAGGTGTACCAACACTGCCCAACAATGCCGTTACCGCACCTACAGCAGCCAACGCACCTACACCGATTCCCATTGCGATAGCCACTGTTTTTCCGTTCGCAATCACGGGTTCCCAGGCTTTACCTACTTGTTCCAGCATTACTCCGAGTCCCCATACAGCACCGACAACTAGTCCAGCCGCAACTGCTACCTCGGCAATAATGACAAGCCCCCAGGCAAGGTCTTTAGCTATTGACTTTAATTTTCCATTCAATGCCGAAGTTCCCGCATCTCCTACCTGCGTAGCAGTGGTATTTGTTCCTTTGATTTGCGAGAGAAGTCCAAAGAAATTGACCACACTGCTTGTTATTTTCCATGCAGCGATGGCAAGACCAATTCCACCGGCTATTCCAAGTATCAATTTGAATTTTTTGACAAGTTCATCGGCGCGCTTAACATCAAGCTCGTCGGTTACGAATTGATATTTCGCAGCAGTACTACTCACTCCGCTTGCCGTCGCGGAAGTTGAATTATCATCGAGCTTATGTATCTCGTCAATACCGAGAAGCGTCTTCTTTAATTCTTTTGCGGCTTTCGTTGCTTTACCCATACCGTCAGCGAATGTCGTAGGATACTTAACCGCATGAGTCCATTCATTAGACCCCGACAGCCGACTGAATACCATATTTATAGCGTTAAGAAGCTCTACGAACTTATCTATGGCTTTCTCGACAAACGGTACAAGCATCGTGATTATGGGAGCTGCCGCTGCACCTATACTGTTTTTCAAATATAGGTAACTCGTTGCAAGAGAATCCATACTTTTCGCAAAACTTGTACCCATCATTTGACTATAAGCATAGACGTTTTGAACGCCCTCTTTAAATCCGCTGGTAATAGCCGAAATAATGCCGTTAAGTGCTCGATATGTTATTCTTTTTTTGATAGTGGTAAATAGATTTCTAACTTTGCTCGTTATTGGATCAAAAGCTTTTCCGAGCTTCTTCAACAGTCCAGTCGCACTTATTGTTTTTTTCGTTGCTGTATCAGCGGCAGAGGCAACATTTTCTCCCGCCTCACTCGCGCGTTCTGATACTTGCGCGATAGCAACACTTGCGGCATCAGCACTTTCGGTTACTCCATCAAAGTTGACATTCCCCTGACTGATATCAGAAACATTCAATGCTGTTGCCGGAATAGTGTTTTGAGTCTCGACCTGAGGCATTCGAGCCGCCGAAATATTTGAGACGGCACTCGATATATCGTTAAGCTTTCCGGTATCCAAGTCCTGTATACCACGAACAGCATCTCCGATATTAGTAATCTCTTTTGCTATCGTTTTGGAAACCTTAATACCATTCAGGCTCGAAATTGCCTCGCCTATCTCCCGAAGTTTATCCACGGACTTAATACTGTCTATGGTCTTTTGCAGCGCCTCTATAGGCTTTAAAGGTTCGGATATAGATTTATTTATTCGACTCGTAACGCTGTCTATTTCCTTGAGCAGTGAGATTACCTTGTCTATGCTTTTTTCGGCAGAATACGAATCTCCTACAATTTCTATTTTAAGATCGTCAATAACATCTTCCATTAGCTCTCACCTCCTGCAAATCTCAAATTAACTCTCTCAGCCCAGTCGGAGACAACACTCATTTGCTCCTTCATGCGTTTTTTCTCAGCTCTTTCTCTCTGCTCCCGTGCCTCTTTATCAGTAAGCGGTAAAGGTTCATCGAGATACGGTAGAGGCTTCGAGTCTTTCGCCATAGGATTGAACGCAGGTGAAACGGAACAAAGCGCTCGATAGAAATACAAGCCCTGCGTCCACATTTCCTGATTTCGCTGAGCGAGTTTTAATTCGTGAGCTTTTTGATAGCATCGGGGCAACGTACAATCTCCGTCCCAATATTGTTCAGGAGTCATCCCGATTGACATATAGTAGGGTAAGTCTTTCTCAAACTGCTCACTATAATTAAGGGGGACAAGCTGTTTATTCAACTCGTCCCCCTCTATGGGAAGCAAGTTATTTACCCGTTGCTCGCTTCCCAGTCCACGTTTCCCTCATCATCTTCAGGGTCTTTCATGAGATACTCCATCGGCTCGCAGTACATTTCAGCGAGCTTGTCATAGAGCTTGTCCTTGTCCTTTACATGAAGCAGAATGTCCTCGACAGTATCTTTCTTCACAAAAGGATGATGTGCCTTGAATGCCCCGGCAAACAGTTCAGAAAGAACCGAAAGCGGTTTGCGTGAAGCATCGGCAAGAACGAATCCGCTCTCTTCAAGCATCTTCACCGAACGCCTCGTAAACTCAAGAGTGTACGGTGTACCCTTGTATGTGAGATTGATTGTAGTAGCCATTACGTCTCCTCCTTACGCTGAGGCTTTTGTGATTTTCGTGCTCGCGGCTACAGTTATTGCCATTTCAACAACACTGTCAACGCCTGCACCCTTAACATATACCGAAAGCTGACCCTTGAAATTGAACTTACCCTTATCGCCGGAAGGTGTCAGAGTTCCGTCACTCTCAGTACCGCCAAACCAAACAGCAAGGTCAAGTTCCTGACCTTTGAGAGCATCAAGCGTTGCGAAATCTTCACTAGAATAGTTCGCAGTAAATGTAAGTGCATCAACCTTCTGAATACCCATGATGTTTATCTGCATCGGGTCAGAAAGAGTCGTTGCATCAAGCATATTAGGGTCGCCGCCGAGATCGGGAAACTCTTTAATATCAACAAGCTTCTCGTATGTACTACCTGAAGAACCTTTCTTCATAAGAAAGGTTTTATAAGACGAAATCGCCATATGTTACCTCCTGTATATTTGTTTGTCTTTTCCTACTGTTGCTTTATATCTGACTGTTATCCGATACTTGGTAGCATCGTCCATCGAAACAGGTTTGCGCATCGTGCGGACAAAGCCCTTTCTTATCAAAAGCTCGTCCAACACGGCAAATATCTCTTTGCATTCCGACTTCTGACGATTAACCTTGTTTGAATAAATATTGACTTCGTACATGACGGACGAGTGATTTTCAACACCCGAACTGTCGATTGACGCAGTGTATGTGTAGTTGTCCCCCTCCTCGATGCTGACGGACGGAAACTCGGAAGGGCTTAAAACCGTCTTACTGTAAACAGTAATGTTCGGGAATTTTGCTCGAAGAGCCGCAGATACGAGATCGCAAACCTCATTTTCGATATCAGGCATTCCCGAACACCTCCTTCGCTATTGCCCTTACTTGTTCTCTCATTTCCTTGCCTGCATCGTACATTGCACGGGCAGGGGGATTACCGTGAGTGATAACAAGACTTCCTTTGTCGTTCTCCTTTACCACTCTTCCGTTCGTCCCCGGGTTGCCGTAGTACCCCCAACTATCCTGTGAACCTTTCCCTTGACCGTATTCACCGCGAACCATACTCATCTCCCCGGCTTTAGGGTGCTGTTCCGTGTAATGCACACCTGTACCGAACTCGATAAATTTGACCGCGCTGCCGCTCGCTGTAATAACAAGAGTGTTATCGTCTATCCATTCAGGCTCCCCTGACACGATGACATCATTCTCGCCGTCATACTGAGCGGTTCTGAATGCGACATCGGCAACATCTATACCCACCTGTGCGAGATGCTCTAAAAACACATGAGTTTTTCCCTCAAGACTTTTTTTATAAGCTTCGAGCTTGCGTACTGCTTTCTCAAGACCGGTGACTTTGATTCTCACGAGACACTCACCTTGCTTATTGCAAAAGAGATACTGTTGAGAGACTTTGCAACTTTTTTGACGATATAATCAAAAAGAAGATTCCCGTTTGCATCATAAACCGGAAACTTGTCGACGCAGAGAACTGTATTTTCATCAATAGGACAACTTATATCGTCCGTCACGATGACCTTGTCGTACTGTATGGAATTACCAAACTGCTCTACTTGCGATGCGCCTGAAGCAGCAGATACATTTGCCTGCATCTCTACAGGGTCGGAATACAAGACCTTATATTCGCCTGTGAGGTTTCCGTCCTCATCGGTTATCTGTTCTTTGCCCTTATAGAGTGCATAATGCAGTGATGTTTGATTTCGTTTCAGGCACTTCATTCCCTGCCTCCTGACAAAACAGCAGCACAAGGAAGAATGTCCTTGAGCATTGATTCGGGCACACTCGCACTTTCATAGCTACGGCTTATTCCGTTCTCGCTGTGAGAAACCTCACCTTCGGCACCCCGTTTATTAAGCAGATACGACGCTATCTCAATCTGTCTTGTGTGATACTTAACAGGCACGATCCGCACATCGCTTTTGAACGGGAACCGTCTCTCAAGAATTTTGTCACCGGCAAGTTTGAGGTAGGCGTTCAATATGTCCTCAGAGGTTTCCCCCGTCATGGATTTCAGCAATATAATTTTCTGTGCGTCGGTCATATCTCGCGCCTACCTTTCTTTGAATTGATTCGATTAACCGCCTGTACTTGCCGTCTCTGTAGTGACCTTACCGCCTGCAATAAATACCGAGCGGCTGTATGTAGGCGCGGTGAAGGTCGTTGCAATCTTAGTGAACTTGCAGTGATACCAGTCCGGACCGTGGTCAAGACCAAGCTGACCGAATATCTGATACTTCTCGCCTGCGCCGGTCTTAGCCAGCGGCTCAAGGAAGAAGTTGCCCTTGCCGGGAACGGGCTGATTGACCGGACGAATAACATCAAGGTCGAGAAGAAGTGCGGTGCCGCTCGGCAGGCACTCGCCGAGATAAAGGTAAACTTCACCGATAGGAGTGATAACCTTAGAAAGCTTGATACCGTTGATATCTCTTGCCGCCGGAACGATGGTAAGACCGTTCTGAATGGCATCCGCGTTTATCTGGAACATGGCAGTAGCATCGCACCAGAGGCACAGTCCATTGCTCGGAGCATTCGACTCGTAAACCTTCTTAACGCCGTCAGCGATATCCCAAAGACCGAGAGCCTTGCTCTTCATGTCAACGGTGTTCGTGGTTATAGCAGTGACAAGACCGCGAGTCTTGTTGATAGTCGCGTCGGTTGTAGCCTTGTTGTACACACCGTTGATGAAGGTGTATTCGATATCACGAGCAATCTTCTGCATCTTTGCCGCAACCTGGAAGTCAAACTCGTTTATGGGATTCGCTTTCTGATCGGCGACATTAACGCCTGACAGAGTACCCATGTTCGACTGCTTCGCATAAGAAACGCCGACGCTCTCCTGGAATATCTGGGTAATGTTTGTCTTCTGTGCACGAGTAACAACGCTCGCGTCGGGGGCGGTAAGAGACGCAGTCTCCGAAATAGCAGGCTGAGAACCTGCACCGCCGCCGGTATACTCCTGACCGACCACAAACTCGCAATGGTTCGTGTTGACGGCTCTCGCGCCGATAATGGACGAAAGCGGAGTCCTTGTGTTACCGTTGTTATAAAGCATTCCTGAATAGTTCAGAACGCCAAAACTTGTTGCTAAAGTATCTGCCATAATTGATTCTCCTTTAATTATTTAGTTCTGTTTGTTTCCTGCGCGAGTCGCATGAAGTAGGCAGCTTCACTCGAATTGCCTGCACTCAACGCAGCTTCTGCCTTTTTGGTGTAATCGTCGCCCGCACTGCCTCCGGCAACTCCTGAGGGGGGTGTAGAAGTGCCTTTCATAAGTTCAGCTTTCAGGGCTTTATCGTGAGCCTCAAGGTACTTTTTCTGATTAGCAAACACCACATCCATCTTGCCGTCAGTCAACGCCTGCGCGGATGCCGCCGCGAGTTCATCGTCGTAACCAAGTCCGAGAAAATCAGCCTTGTGAGCGGCAATGGTTCTCTCCTTTTTCAGAGCTTCAAGCTCCGTCTGCATCCTCTCAAACTCTTCATTCTTCTGAGCTTCAGCCTGCTCATCCTTTGAGAGAGTTTCCTGATACTTACGCTTCATTTCGGCAGCCTCACGATTAGCTCGAGTAACTGCATCCTTGTATCTCTGTAGATCGGGGACGCTGTCCTCATACTCGAAAGCTTCGAGTGCCGCGAGCTTCTCTTCTGCGCTCATGTCGCTGTATCCTGCAATTTTGGTTGTGTCAATTTTTGCCATTAAAAATACCTCCTGCGTTTTTAGGTTTTCCCTAACCTTTTAAATTTGTTTTGCGTTTTTGAGAGACTTCCCTGTCTCACTGGTGTTCCCGGTTGGAGTCGAACCAACAGAAGCGCCGGGGAAGAGTTATGGAAAACCGGGCGTCCATCCGATGGACTGCGGGAACATACTTGAAAAACAAAAAAGGGACTACAAACTTAATGCTTGTAGTCCCTGTTGACTGTATCCCTCTATCCTGTTATAGAGGTCTTTGTTTTAACTTTTCGTTCTATCTCCACTATAACGAGGCGATCTCTCTCCCTCTTGATTTCAACCGTATTTCCGCGCTGAAGCGCTCTCATTATAGCTTCATACTCATTCTGCGAAAAATGATAATCAAGCGAGTTAATCACCTCCGAGTGATTTAGGGTAGCATCGGCAACCCCAATGCGGACGAGCCGGATATTCGTCAGGCTCATATATTTTTCCATCACGCGACTGACAAATTCGACAAACGTGAGCGTCCTTCTGAGTATTCCACATTATCCAGTCTTCTTCGTCATCTTTATATGCCTGCCTCTGCGCAGCGAGAGTCACTATAACGGCATATTCACCGTTCATTGCCGAATAATACCGAAGAGCGTTTTTTATCTCTTCACGGGTGTTTCCCGTACTTATCACCGCCTCGGCGCACCTTGCTGCCTTTCGTTCGACTTCATGGGCATAGACATATTTCGTAGTAGGGTCGTAAGATTCGAGCAGCTCATCAACCCACTCGTCATCGAGGCTTCTCAGCCCTCTTCTCGAGTACTCGTTGTATGTATTCTGTGCGAGCAACAGAAAAGCCTCACGAGTTGTTTTATCAGACTCTTGATATGTTGCATTCACCTGACTCAACACATGAACTTCATCAATGGCAAGAACGCTGTTAAGCTTTCCGAAAAGATCGATATATTTTTTATTAAGATACTTGATTATAGAATCAGTATAATCATACCTCGACATCGTCGCTGTTCACTTTCTCCTTATCGAGCTGAGTTTGCTGATTCGCGAAACGCTCAAGTTCTGCCACATCTTTTTCCTGCTTCTCTTCGGCATACTCTTTACTCATGGTATATGCGAGTTCAGGATCGCTGAACATTCCGCAATGCTGGAAAGCAAGGCGCGGATGAATCTTATCATTATTAAGCATAGTGGTGAGCACCTGAGACTTTTCCTGAATGTTCTCATAATTCTGTCTCGTGAATCGAATATCGATATCAGCAAGTTTCAGATTTATGTCGGATTTCAGGGTGTTGGTGATATGCAAAATCAGTCTCAAAAACTCTTTTTCCGAAAGCTTGAAAGTTGTTTCGGTATCCTTCGCGCGAGCTTCGGCAGACGACCAACCGTCACGGAATATAACCGCGCTTCCTGTATCACTGGTAGAACTGCCACCGTTCCGGTTGGGCATACCACAGATGGTGAGGATAGCATCGTAGCAATAGTCAACCATCGCCTGAGTCTGAGTCTGATTGAGTTCCTGGGTGATGTAGTTTGCATCGCCCTCTGCGGGAAGCTTCAATCCGCCCATGGCTATAAGCTTACGATATTCATCCTCTTCGATATCCGCACCTTTTATTACAAGCAGCGACTGAATAAACTGCTCAATACCGTCCATTCGATTCGAAGCTATCATATTAAGCTCGTCAAGAAGCGGGAGGACGATCTCAAAAGCGCCCAGCCGAGCCATGTTCGCAGGGTACTCAATAATCGGTACCCTCCCGAGCATATGATCTTCCGCTTTCTTTATCTCGTTATCTTCAATCTCATAGTACTTGCTATCGGTATAAATGCAGTAACGAACTCCCCCGTCCTGCTTATGAAGTACCATACATCCCATGAGACGACGCTGACCGAGTTTGCTCGAATACACAACGAAAGTATTGCGCGGGTCGAGAGTGTAAATCTCAAACGGGGATTCATCCTCTTCGCCCACAGGGTCGGGAAGCGCGATACGATAGCCAGTACCGCATATAGTGAACCATTCGGCAAGTTCTTTATCTTTAGTCGCTTTATCTTCCGCAAAAACAAACTCGTTGAGTTTATTTATGTCCTCAAGAACTTCCTCTTTACCTCTGTTAACATACTGAATAGGTGCTCCCACAAGATACGCAACTTTGAAAGTGACGATTTCATTCGCTCTGTTCTCTACGATAATGTTATTAATTTCAGGGCGTATTTCTTTTGTTCGGTGTATGATTGGCTGTTCGCCCTTATAGTAGCGATAGAGATAATCAATATCCATGCTGTTCTTGTTATGGAGAATCAATGCTTTATTAAGCACATCTCTTACATTAACATCGGTGATTTCAGCCTCATCGGTGTAGATAACACTACGACCTGTCAAGCCTTGAAATGTTATAGAGCCCATCGGAAACACCTCCTCTTATCCAATTTTAATTGTACACCATATATTGTATTTTGTCAAGATATTTATACTATATATTGTGTATAAATTAGAATTGCCGTCTAAATATAGCGTACTGACCCATAGGATTGGTTATCATATCAATAGCCATCGCCAACGAGTCCGGCGCGTCATCATGCTTATTTGTTCCGAGCAGCTTAAATGCGAAAACATTCTGCATGAACAGCTCATAAGCCTTACTTCTTTTTCCCGACTCTCGAAATATCATATTCTCTCGAATCTCCGGAGACTTATCGAATATCCTCTGATTTTTACTGATATTTGTTCCGGCTGCTTTGCTCGTAAGGTTCATCTTATAACCCTTCTTCTTCAGCCGTGAGTCAATATCTTCCTTGTAGGACTCTGTAGCTTTCGTAGCCTCGATTCGTCCCCGAGTCACCTTGTTCCTAATAATCCCATCGACTATCAGAGGCTCGGTGATTTTTTTATCCCCGTTATCGAACACAACATCATGCACGAAGATATCATCACCGTACTGATAACAGATCGGCGCAGCCACATAGTCTCCGCCGCCCCAGGCAGGGTCAACAGCAATAAATACGCAGTCCGGAGCACCGTCCGGCAAAACACCATTGTAATATCTCATATTATCAGGCTTGAACAGTGTACCTTCTCGCTCTATCGGTGTTCCCATATACTGAGCATTCCACGAAGCCATATCGTCATTCCGCTCAAAAGATGCTCGGCGGCGTTGATAGTATATCGAATCAAAGCCCACATTATAGTCATAACAGAAGTTACTCTCATCGTTGTCATCCAGTGCGGGCAGATTGATAAACTCATATCTGTAATCCTTGAACTTATCATCAGTCTGCAACAGATGATATCTGCGTCCCGTAGGGTCGGCAATAGACCAACGAGTTCCGACCCAAAGATATTTGGTTTTGCCCTTTCCTCGCGGTATGAGGTTATTATCAACCTTACCCCATGCGGTTGTAAGCCGGTCCGGATTCAATGCTTCTTCGATGCCTCCGATGAGGTCATCAGAGATAATAAATCCATTTTCAGCATCGCAGGCACCGTTCAGTGTCCCATAAAGGGAACGGCAAGTAAGAGAGGGATAATGCTTTTTTCGTCCTACGTCAATTATCTCGTCCTGCGCGTTTGTTCGGGATATCTTCGCATCCGGGAACACATCGTTGTAGAGATATGTATCTTTGTCAGTCATGATCTCGAGTACGCCATTATAAAAAGCTCTCGTGATAACATCGGAGTAACTGCAATAAAGGCTCGGGTGCTCCATGTCTCTACCCATCACCCAGGTCTCGAAAAATATCAGCAATGTCGACTTTCCGACTCGCGGAGGCATGGAAAGAAACAGCTCGTCAAGCTTGTCATCAACGAGAGCCTGTAGCCTTTCCACCACTCGTTTCAAGACTTTTCGGCGAGGCTGATAGAATCTGTCGGCAGGCTTACGATTCATCTCAAGATACAGCAGATATGAATCAAAGTCGTGCGGAGCATCAAACAGCAGTGTTCTTTTGTACAAACTGAAAAACTCTCCGGTACTGTTTCCGTCACGCATAGCTACAGCTATTTTGTTTCGGAGTTCGGCATTAGTCTTATGTGCCAATTCAAAATTGGCACTCTCAATATCACGGCAGACCGCAAACATATCTTCGTAAGCCGATATCTCCGAAGGTGCCTTTTTTATCGCCGCGAAAATTTTCGAGATTAGTGATTTGTTCACCATTAGTTCTCACACCCTAACTGTTGAAATACTTTTTTGATCTTCGGATATTGAATAGCAATCCAATCAATCATCTCTTCATTTCTCGCCCAACAATCAACACTGTTGCTGCTCGAAGTTAGACCGCTTTCATTGAGAAAGGCGTGTATGACCTCGTGACGAAGCGTCAGCCGTTCATGCTCTTTTCGAACTTCTTCTCGTTCATCTTTCCAAGTATCACAGGTAAGTAAATCACCCACTACAATTTTTCGCTCCATGTGAGAGCAATACCCAAATCGACCTTTAAGTTCGCTATCTTTTTGATATGAAACACCCTCGTAAATGCTGTAGGATGTTCCTAAGATACTTACTTTTCTCATCAGCAACCTCCTTAAAATGAAAAAAGGACTACGGTTAATTCCGTAGTCCCTGTTGACTGCATCCTCTCACCCCGTTGCGAGAGTCATTTATAATCCTTGATTGTCCTGCCACCAATCAAATTCGTCCCAGTAATCTTCTATGTGTCTCGATCTTCTCGGTTTCAACCCCAGTACATCTCGAAGTATCTTAACTACTAACCATATCAGCGCCACAACCACAAAAATAGGTATTGACAACCAATTGTACTCCGGAAACCACGCATCAATAGCACAGACGAGTAGAAATCCGAAAATGATAAGCTTAATCATAGGTATCCTCCTAACTTATCTAAGCTCCCACTCAACATAGTCAGTTTCTTTTTGAGAGTTGTAAGAACACTTTAATTTTAATGAGTTTTCTGTGTTTTTCTTTACTTCTAAGGGAACTTTATACGACACACATACATTGCTAAGCGTTTCAAGCGGAGCAATACTTTCATGAGCATTCAAAAACTCAGCATACTCAAACCATGCAGTATTGTAAGTATATCCGTTATTATAATCGAGAGTAAAGTCGTATTTGGTTCCATATGACCTCGTCAGTATCTTCGCACTTTTGGAAATGTTTTTGACATTCAGATATACCGTGCACCAGACACTCCCTGACTCAGCCTCACCAAGACTGCTGAGATTTCCGCAGTATTTTGAAAAAACAAATTTCGTAACCGTTATCTCAAGTTCATCAAAGGTCAGTGTATCTGAGACGCCGCCGGTCATCAATGGCGCATTTTCATCACTTTTATCCGAGCTACCCAAATCACATCCAACCAAAGAACACGCGAGAACCGCAACTAATAATAACGCGACCAACCTTTTCACTTCTAATCACCTTCCATTAGAACTTTCAATTCTATTATATCGCAAATTTTCGTTTCGGCAAGGTAATAAAACGGACTCTGCTTTAGTCTTTTTTCAAAATCGGCTCGTGTGTTCCCTTGCACTCCTCTTTGCCGTACTTATAATTTCCAAGATATGTCTCTTCATTATTAAGTATCGTTTGAATAGCCGAATGTTTGAACTCATTTCCCTTTTTACTCCGATAGCCACGTTTATTCAACTCATCGGTTATTCCTTTGAGAGTCATTCCTTGTCCTCTGAGTTCAAACACTAACCTAACAATTTCAGCTTCCTCAGGCACAATCACAAGTTTCCCGTCTTTTGCTTTATAACCTAATGGCGGCTTTCCTCCGGCATATCCGCCCTTTCGAGCCGTGGCATATCGCCCCATGGCTGTTCTCTGAGCAATATTCTCACTTTCAAGCTGATTAAAAGAAGAAAGCACACCTATCATAGCCCTGCCCCATGGTGTGGTCGTGTCGAGCGTTTCGCTAAGGCTCACTACATCAACTCCACTTTTCATGAGTACATCTTCAATTATCGTCATTGTGTCTTTCTGCCGTCTCGAGAGTCTATCAAGTTTATATATGACAACGGCATCAAACTGTTTACTGTGCGCGTCACTAAGCATTTGTTGTAATGCGGGTCGGTTTGTGTTTCGCCCGGTATAACCATTATCGGTGTATGTCCTTACGTACTCCCAACCTTTACTCTCTATAAAAGCTTTACCCATTCGCTCCTGTTCGGGCAACGATACTTTGTCAGGTTCACCCTGAGCATCATCAGATACGCGAGTGTAAACACAAGCTCTTTTCAGTTCATACATCGATATCACTCCTTTGTCAAGTCTAAGTATATTACATTTACAATTATTTGTCAATGCTTTTTTCTGTAAAAAGTCCTTTTTATTTTTCTCGGGTGATTTTTCAACCTACCCCGCCCCTCGTATCCGGCAGTAATCCCCCCGCCGGCATAGAGAATTTACAATTTTTTATAAAAATCTGTAAAAAAGTATTGACATATTACATTTATATGATATAATAGTAACTGTAATCGAGAGGTTACACAAATAAAAAATCCGTCTGAGTGGTTACGACACTCGGACGGAGGAAAGGAGAAAAGCCATGTATACCGACTATGGTTACATTGGGTTCGACGGTGTGGAATATGCTACCGAAGAGGAAGCATATGAAGCGTATGTTGAACACATGAACGAGCCCGAATAAGCGCTTGTTCTCCCCTGTTTGCGGTCAGGGTTACCAAAACCGCAGTACAACACAAGGGGTAATATACCTGCCTGTATTGCCCCTTGATTATACCAAAGGCAGAACACAAAGTCAAGGGAGATTTATTTTAATTCGCGGTGGCTCATCATCTTTGATGTCCGATTTAATTCGTTTAGCCTTAATGTCCGAACTGTCAATAACGATTTTTGAACCGCCATCAGACAAAAAGGCAAGAGTGGAGCCCGTATATTGAGCAACCACAATTAAATCATCTGTAGTAAAACTATCCCGATAAAACTTGTTACTTAGTGCTTGACCGCTTATACCTAACGCAGAAGCAAGCCCCAAATGGTCTTTTCCATTGGAAGCAAGTAATCCTTTTACTTTACCAGCTATTGACATATTAAAGCTCCTTTCAGGTTTGATAATTACATTCTAACACTTTTGATTATAATCGTCAACCTCAGCGAAAAATAAATAATCAAAAAAGTTATGCAAAAGTATTGACATGATAACACGCATCGTGTACAATATAATCAAAAACGGGATATAAATAACCCGAACTGAAAGGAATGTAAACGATGACAGGAAAAAAATCAATTGAACATCAACTTATTACTATCGCAGAGGCTCTTGTGTTGTCTGAGCATATCAAAATATCAGAGCAGCGAATCGCCTTAGAACTATTCGAAGCGTATACAAAAGAACACGGTTCAACACTTCCCTATTCTTGGGAGTTGGCTTGTGCCTTAACTTTCATTTATGACACGGGCAGAATACAGGGAATGCGAGAAATCCGGGCAAAAAGGAAGATCTAAAATGTCAATATTTAAACGCCACAAATCAGAGCAGACCACCACCAAAACATACACCACGCCGAGCGGAAGCGCCCCGGCGGTATATGTGGATTTACTACAACAAGAGCATACACTAATAGCAGGTACGACGGGAAGCGGCAAGAGCTGCGCGATTAATGGTATTATGTACACTGCGTTATATAAATCCCCGTTGCATACCCGATTTATTTTAATCGACCCGAAGCGCACCGAGCTTGTAATGTACCGTAATTTACCACATACGATAGCTTACGCACAGAAGCCCGCCGAAGCACTCGAACTATTAAAAAATACCCTTGACGAAATTGACGCACGATATGACCGCGCGGCGGCGAAAGGCTTGAAAAAATCGGATGAAGCGGACATATATATCGTCATCGACGAGTTAAGCTACCTTATTTCTTTTGATTCGAAAACGGCTAAAATTCTGGGCGACATTACAATGATTGGACGCGCCGCAAACGTCCATTTGATTGCCGCCACACAGTGCCCTAACCGCAAAACATTATCGGCAGAATTAGAGGGAAACTGCACAACCCGTCTGGGCTTGCGTTGCCGTAATAAAATCGAATCCCGGCAGATAATCGGAGATAATTCGGCGGTTACTTTGCCGCGATATGGTTATGCATACTATCAGGCACCGCAATACACAACGTTGCAATTAGTCAAAATCCCGTATTACACCGATGATATATTACTGGAGCGGGTACAGTTCTGGGAAAAACAAAAATAATCAAATCCCCGGTTATAACGCCGGGGATTTTTCATACCCATTAAAATATCGTCATAAATGCCCCGTAAGCGCGTTTTACTTTTTATAGTGTAATTTAATAGCAAAAGTATTCAAACGGCTTTACGGGGCAAATTTCGCTATATTTTGACTATTTGAGATATCTCTATGTTTTTGACATCAACTCAAACCGACTCAAATGCCTTTGTGCAACTTATTCTTTGTCGATGACCACGCTCTCGACATACTTCTCTTCGATCGCCTTCGGGTCAGGTTCATCACCGAGCGGGTTCTTTGCGGTAACTTCGACCTCCTGCTTGTCCGCATAGCCGAAGTTGTTCTTCATCAAAAAAATGCCCGACACGGGATTTATTTTCCCATTCTGCATATAGTCGACCATCTGCAAGTCGAGCATCTGCACCGCTTTTTTTAGTAAGTCCCGAACCTTCGGATTGTTACCCCTCTGTTCGGTTCTAATATCCCATAATCTCCGACGGTCAACATCCAACGCAAGAGCAAGACCTGCGACCGAAGGTTTCATATCATCAGCGGCACATATCTCAAAGTAAGTCTGTATTCTTTGTGCGACCTCATCCTCATTTTTCATATCGACCTTCTTCAGCGCAGCGAGCCTGAGAGAATGGTTGATATATTTCCTGTTGTCTCCCGGGTCAGGTTGTGCGGTACTGTCAGGTCTTCTTCTTTTTTTCTTTGTGACCTCGTTTACGATCTCATTTACTGTTTTTTCGTCCATGTTGTCTCCTTTCAAGTATAGCGCAAAAGGCGCAAAAAATTTTTTACCCCTTATATATGTACATATATTACCTTTTTCTATATGTGTAAGTTCGTAAATATATTACGCATTTTGCGCACTCATTATAAAACTCTATATGCGTAATTTCGTAAAAATTTTACGCATTTTGCGCATCGTCCTCATTTTCGCTCATCAGACCTATCCTTCGAACAAAAAAATCACGATGACCTTTAGTTATCGGGAAACCTCTAAACTCAATCTCACCGTAAAAACTTGTCGTGCCAAGAGGCTTATATCTGTTCTCTGCACGGCAGCACCACGACCTATAGGCGTTATACAAATCACCTCTTTGTACTTTCAGATCGTCTCCGAGAGTGCAGCAGTCTTTTATAAAGTTGCCTATGCGGTCATACTTGAGACGATAATCAGCAGTCGCTTTTCTCACGCAGGCGGGAGGGTTGAGACCATTTTTAAAATAGTCCGTGCATCCATCGATGAGCCACTTGAGTATTGTCGGGCGGTTTTCTTCACTCTGGAATATCTCTTTGAGGTCTCGGTCTCTGTTATTCTCCGTAAAGCTCTCGTCGAAAGTGATAACCCATATGCGGTCAGACTTGAAAACTGTATCGTCACTGATAGCGGGGAGATAGTTGGTGTTGACCCATATACTATACTGCGGGACGAAGTCGAAGCTTCCCTCGAACAGTCCTCGAGTAGTGAGGGTGTCGCGCCCGGTCATTGCTTTGAGGGCGCTCGCGTCTATCTGCTGCTCTCTCTTGATCTCCGATATGTTCACAAGTCGAGTGTTTACGAGCTTGCGGAGAGCAGGCTGCGGGGAGTTAAAATCAATGCTCTTGCCGTTCTTTGCCTCGCATATAAGCATCGGGTCAGAGCCGCCCATATACTCAGACCCAAGCGCGGACTGAATGGAGCTGAACAGAGTTCCTTTTCCGTTTCGGGTCTGTGAGCCGTAGGCGATAAACATACATTCCTCGCGGTTTATGCCGAGTATGCTGTACCCGAGGGCGCGTTGCAGGAACGCCGCTTTCTCTTTGTCGTGAGACATTATCTGATCTATGAAGCTGTACCACCGTTTGCAAGGCTTTGCGAGAGCGTTGAGGTTGCAGGTCGTTACCTGGGTGAGGTTGCGGCTCTCTCTGTCAGGTACGGTCTTCATTGTTTTGAGATTATATGCGCAGGCAGGAGTGTTAAGTAGATAAGGGTCTGCGTCAAAGTCTGTAGCAGAGAGGCGCACCATTGTTTTGAGCATTGCGATAATGTTGTTTATCGCCGTATTTTTTCGGATGCTGTTGCAGTACTTTGTGTACGGTTTCAATTCGTCCTCACCTACTGTCAGCGATAGCTCTTTACAATAGAGCAGCAGGAGATTTAAGACAGTCTGCACTTTGTCCGAAATGTTACCCGCTTCGGTCTGCTTCGCCCACCGGGAGCCGTCCCATATATACCAGGCGTCGTACTGAGGGCAGTATCTGATGCTGTTGTCATACAGATCGGCAATGAGAGTAGCAGTGCCTATGTCATCGTGTGTATAAATCATTGACGCATACGGGTGCAGCGCCATGAGTTTTTTCATTAACCTTGACTGCTCTTCGTCCTCTATGTATCGCTTACAGCTTTCGAGGTAAAAGGGTTCGTTATCCATTGTTCATTCGCCTCCCAATAGCTCGGGGTTATCATAGATATTGCCGACGATTTTCATATGTCCTTTCATAACAGACAAAGTAAATTTATCGCCTGATTCTATGTATTCAACGTAAAACATACCATCGACATATCTGACAATCGCCCGCTCACTGAGCGATGTGTCATCCCATGTGCATTTGAATATGAGATCAATATAAGGAACAAGCACTATATCGCCATCAAAAATCTTTGTGCCGTTTTTGTCTTTCAAGCCTGTGTACTGTCCTACGGTTTCAGGGTCTACATCAACCTGCAAATGATAATTCGGCAATCCCCAATCCTGCTCGCGTTCAAAAATCATTCTGTGGAGTTCGTTTTCGGGGTGCGCGTCGCAATCTTCTTTAACGCAATAAGTCGTTTTGTGTAGGTGTGCATAATATCCCTCGACCCACTCGCCGTTGTCTGTTCGCTTTCCGCGAAATTCTATATCACGCATTGTTATTACCTCCTAATATCTCAGTGGCACTCCCTTTATGCCTTTTCCTATGACAATTTTTGCACAATGTAATAAGATTTTCGGGTTCATCGCCACCGCCGTTACACACAAATTTAATATGATGGACATTAAGATTCCCGTTATCTATCGGTACATAAATCCCATATTCATTCTTATAAGCATTAAACTCTCCACAGTCTTGGCAAGTGAAGTTGTCCCTATAAAGTATTCGCAAAGAATAGCTATCTCGTCCTCTATTCCATACGGTTATATTATTAAACGCTCTGCTGCATTCGTCGGAACAAAAAGAAGTTCTTCTTCCGCTTAATTCTTTACCGCACCAACGGCAATGTTTCGGCTCGACATATTGCGGTTGCGGGTAGAAAACTCTCTCGCCCCATTGTTTGCACGCTTCTGCTAATGGGGGAAAAGGTCGCCTCGCTCCGTTTCTTTCCCAATATTTAAGAAGCCTCATTTGTTATTACCTCCTATTCGTATTTTATAAACCCATCACCATACAGGCGGTTTAATTTTTCAAACACATGACGCATGCCAAGACCTTCTTTAGTGGGTCTCCACAAAACCTGATCGTCGTATTCCCCACCGTTCAAGCAGTAGCTGTACAATTTCGGATGTGTTTCCTTAAGACTCTGAAACCTTGTCGGTTCTTTTTCAAGGTGCGCCCCGAATCCGCAGAAAACACACCCCGTGCGGTTGCACCCTGTGGTTTTAAGCTTGCCGTTTTCTTCAACGATGTCGCCATAAACAGAGGCATAAGGCACTTTATATCCGCGTAAATACTCAAGCACACCCTGCTCCGTCCAAAACGACATGGGCTGTGATATAGGTCGTGTGCTATCAAACGCATTGCACCCGTTTTGCAACCAAGTATTCTTTCGCAATATGCTTTCCTCTGCCATTGTTGCAAGAATGGGTTTTCTGCCTGTTTCTTTCTCGTACTTTTTAGCAGGCTTCTTTTTCATTATCTCGCAACACTTTTCCGAAATCGGAATATCGCTTTGGTATAAAGGCTTCCATTTTTTATACCGTTTGCGATATTCTGTTTCGTTTCCGGCTACATCTTTTCCGTCGAACGCAAGTATGGCGTTTTTTGCTCCCCGCCGCGCAGCACTTATTTGTTTTGCGACATCTTTGCTGATGAGCGGATAGCCGTATGTCTCGATTACCTTCTTGAAATTCATCTCAGGTCGCAACCAAGTCACATTATCGACTGTCTTAACAAAGTCCCTGATTTCAGGGTACTCAAGACCCGTGTCTACAAACACAGCTTCTATGTCAGGATAAAGCTGTCGGGCGATATGTAACAGCACCGTGCTATCCTTGCCTCCGCTAAAGCTCACATAAACCTTGCCCTCGAACTTCTGGTACCATTCAATTAGTCTTGTTTGCGTGACTTGTATCTTTCTTTCGAGCGACCATGCTTGCATTGTTTTTAAATCTTCTGATGTGTATTTGTTTTCATGCATCGTTATCACCCGCTTTCAGTACCGTACCGCAAAAAGGACAATAGTCAAATCCTATCTTAGCCGAGAGATTTGTCCCATACGCGATGTTCGGTTCATAACCGCAGAAGCGGCAATAAATATTTTCATACGGCTCGTCCTGAATGTAGTAATAATATTCGCCCACACCTCCGCGCTCTCGGTCGTCCTCGTATTGTTTATAGACCTCATATACTGCTTTTTGCAGATTGTCAAAATATGAAATCCAGTGACGCTCACCTGTTATGCAGTGTTTTGACCATACACTGTATCGTTCATACTGTTTCATTAGTTGTCTCTCCTTATGAATATGTCCCTATCACAATCGCGAGGGAAAAGATAATAAACATTCCTACAGTCGCTGAAATAATAACAAGCAAGAATTTGACGAAGTCTTTCATTCGGCTTTCTCCCCTGTTATCAACTCTGAGTACGGAAGCGTCTTAATCCATTCGCAAAACTCAACCCACTCGTCGAGCTTATGGTTCTTACGGGCGTGATACATATTGGTAAGTACTTCGTAGTTCAGCATGACCGTTCGACGCTGATTGTAGCTGCTCGGCAGAAGCTGGATCATCTGCCACCAATCTTCTTTATCTTTGGTTTTGAGGTATTTTTCACGACAACAATTTAACCACCCTATTGTATATCGTAAAACTGTCATACTGTCGGTATCGCTATTGGGGCAGAAGTCAAACAAATGCTCTTGACTAAAATCATCCAGTGTAAACTTCTTTTCGGCAATCTTGTGCATCGTAGAGCAAGAGTTTGCAACGGTGCCTACCTTGTAAGTATCGAACTCCTTCCACCAATACAGCGGAGCTGTTATATCGACATATACGGTAATCATCCGCATGAATTTCCGATGATCCGTGCCGGCAGAGCGAAGACGAGCCATGAGGTCGAGGTCATTGTCACCGAGGAACATACGCGGTTTGGTATATTTCGGATAGTCTCCGCGAGCAATATCAACACTCGTTGTTACGTCAACATACGAGAAACATGCGCTATCACTCTTATCCCAAGAGTTCATAGGGTTACGCATTCCTCTAATAATCGCCTCCCACTGTTCAGGAGACGGGGTTATAACATTTTCAATCATTATCATAATAATAGTCGTCACTCCTTCCTACGCGGCATTCACTAATCCATGTCCAGAAAAACCGTCCGTTATCATCGACGAGTAAAAAACGCGAGTTTTTCTTGTCAACGGCGTATACCGGGGAATCCTGCCATCGCCCGGCATCGTCCTTGTAATTAACTTCAAACATAATTCTTTATCTCCATTTCAGGCTTAGGGTTTAACATCCACATCAACGGGAAATTCAGTGTGGAACTCTACGACATAGTGATATGGGTCAGCGTGTGTGCCTGTTATATCTTCCACAACATAAAGCGTATAATCGTTCAGATAAATATAGTTCTTTTTGTATTCGTTCGGAGCTACTTTGCAAGTCACAACAAGTTCGTCGGTATCGGTGTTGCTTATGCTCATATAACCCTCTGCGTACATTACTATTTTGTCAGTACGCGCATTGTAAACGGTAATGCGCCTCTCGCAGTTGAAGTTATCGGCAGCAAGGCTCATGTTGTGATTGACCTTGTCAGCTTCCCTACAGCCGGTAAAACAAAGTACTATAACCAGAGCAACCGTTATGATTGCGAGACATTTGTTTATTATCTTATTATTACGCATAATTCTTCATCTCCTGTATCTTGTTACGCTGTTCACGATGCACTCGACTTCATACCCCGACAACGGAGGTCTACAAGCCTGCGCATTTGCTTTCTGTAATTCTTGATGTATCTGTTCTTTTGAATATCCCTGGGAATGCATTTGCCCGGCAAGGGACGTGAGACTTATATTTCGCATTCCTGCGGGAATCTCGGGATATCGAGGGGTGATACTGATTGTCCCCTCGACCTGAATCTCGTACTTTGGAGTGTAAATACGATTGTTGGAATTCCCGATACTTTCTCCGTCTTTCGGGGTATCTTTGAAATACTTATCAACGATATAATCGATGCCTTGCTGATTTTCTATAATCATCGGGTATATCAGCTTTTTCCCGGTCGTGATAAAGTATCGGGAACCCCTGTAAATCTCCACTCCTGCGCCATTGTTTTTGCCCTTAAACGGTAACGAGCCCTTGACAAATATATGTACGCCGCGCCCGCTCCGAGATCGTTCGGTATATGACTGACAGTGACTGATACAATCAAGACTCAGCTCAGATAAAAAGCCGTCTTCGTCAAACCCTGCATCAATATCAATCCCGACTATCCCGTTATCTGCAAAAACAAATCCTATATGGTCATACACACCGTCGTTGACGGCTCTCACCGCTTCGTCAAAAGTGCTCCAAGTTTCGGGGGCAGTGGAAGACGCCGCTTTTCTTGTTTTTGCCTGCATCGGTATTTTTGAATTGTTCCATACACAGACCCATTGCGGAAGTTCTGTGATTTCAGGAGGGAGATCGTCGTATCTCATGGCTTATTCCTCAGTATCATTCTCGCCGGCGAACCAATACTCGCCCGCTCGTATCGTAAAGCCGGGGAAAGTTTTGGTATCAGTGGTTGATTTGTTTGCTTTAATGATTTTTTCGGCTTCATGTGCGGGCATTGAATGTTTGACATAGTCGTTACCTGCTCTCGTGATGAAGTCTACGGTTCCGTTCGTGTTGATTTTTAGTTTGCTCATTTGCACATCTCCTTTACCAAGTTACATTTCCGAAGGCTTTGTTGATTTTTTTGATGCTCTGATTAAGTTTCTCGAAGGCTTTCGCTTCTTTCTGCCTGAAGGGAAGGTCGACCAGGTCGGGCTTTTCCACCTGTGTCCAGAGAGCACCGAAAATATTCCATATAAACGCTCGATCATGTCTTTCATCCGTATCACCTCTGAGGAATTTGAGATAATGCCTTACCGCGCTGTCAATGTAGCTGTGCATCGGGATTCCTTTTTCCCAGTTTCTCTCTGAATACTTGAGAGCACCTTCTTCATAGTGCTTTGAGACTTCGAGAATCAGCGTAGGAAGGTCTGTGTTGAGCTTTTCGGCAAATTTATCGACCGCCTCTATAAGCTGCCCTGAATCGCCGTGTTTGACGAAATAATCGATATGTCTGATAATCTCGTCGTTCCCGAGGATTCGAGAGACCACCCCGAGGGGAAGAAGGTCGCAGCGACCTTTCCCCTCGGGGTGGTCTCTCACTGCCCCGGTCTCGAACTCTATTCTGCTGCCGCTGTCCGAAATAGGCATAATAACCCTCCTTATCCGAGCAGATCGTCAAGACTCGGCAGTTTGCTTGAGTTAGTTTTTACGGGTGCAGAAGCCGAAGCTTCAAACCCGGTCGCCGGACGCTTGTCATTGAGACGTATGAAGGTCATCGTCTTTCCGGGTTCATCTCTCTTCTCAACTTTTTCGTGCGTAACATCGCACTCTACATAGTGACCGACCAGCTCAACCGGGTCTATATCATCTCCGAGCGCGGTTCCGTCCATTGCCTGGCGAACAAAGTAGGAAAAGGCGTTATATGCGCCTGTATTCTCTCCGCCGTCCTTAGTCTTGAACGAATACCTTTCAACATGTTTAGAGCCATCCTTGGTTTCCATTGTTACTTCAAGCTTTCCGAACTTGTCCTTATAGTCAACATTGACTATCTTGAACACATGAGTTCCCTCGGGGATGAGTGAGAAGCCGTTAGTGAGTGTTATTCTTGCCATTAGTGATTTCCTCCGTTGTTTGTATTTTTGATTATATTTGCGATCATCACGATTATAAAAAGCGTCATTTCAGCGAACAGGGTTGTCAGCACACCGAGCACAAAAGGATTGATGAACATCGTAGACCCCCTTATATTCTCGTCGTAGTCAGCCGATAGCTTGTCTCTGCTGTCGAATATTTATCGAGCAGTCCATCGGCAGCCAAGTCAATTTTGTTAATCTTCGTCGAGGTTGTTTTACTGATATCCCACGAATAGTGACCGCCCTTGAGAGATACTTTTTTATCCCCGTCTCGAAACTGCCCCTGACCGTATTCCTTCACTATGTCCGAGATTGTTTTAAGCCTCTTAATCAGCGGAGTCAGAGGTTCGGAAAGCTTGTCTATCTGCTCCTTTAGGGCTTCACCCTCTTTGATGAGAGCATCAATGTCCGTCTCCGGGGATAAAGTGTTTGTTCTGAGTTCCTTGATTATATCGGCATCAGCCGTTTCGTCGTATTCGGGAGATATTCCTGAGAGGACGTGATTTCTCCACCAACCTTCAGCGACTCTTATGTAGTCCTCGAAATCAGGGTATCTCTCGCTGATTTTGAAAGGGACAACAATAGTATTCGTGGTACTCGGCACAAATGCTTCAGGGTGTTTATAATCCTTATCCTCGAGGAAAGAAGCAACCATTATCACCTGATCTACACCGAGTAAATAGGCGTATAGCGCAGCCTGTAAAGCGTAGTATTCGGGGATATCGTCAGCCCAGTCTTCGCTTCGTTTTGTGGTTTTCATCTCGAGCACCGATTCGAGTTTTCCGTCCTCATCGTAGTTCAGATAGTCCCACATTCCGCCGAATATCGGCTCATCGTGAAAAAAATCCCCACGAGTAACTTTGAAGTAATTATCACCGAACTTGTCTGTGGGAGTAACGAGGTTCGGCATATAGTAGCTCTGCTTCATATACTCAGCCTGCTTAGGCTCTATAGCCTTACCTGCAATCGTATAGATGGTATCCTCGAAAGGCTCTTCGTATGTTCGGGTAATCTCGCACCAAGTTTTAAACGGGGTATTCCATTTGTTCAGCCCCATTATTGCTGCGAAGCGAGTACCTGTGATTTTTTTCGGTCGCTTGGGGATATCAACTTTGATTTTGTTCCCATTAATCCACTCCATAGGTAGCCTTCCTTTCGTTGTCAATCGAAGCTATACAGTCAGCGATACGATTTAATACTTCTGGTGATATATCCGGGATTTCATCTTCAATCTGCTCGTATATGTTAGTCAGACACTCGTAATAATCATTGAGCGGAAGGTATCTTTTGAGAGTCACCGTGCCGTCTCTGTCTATCGAGAACTCGACTTCGGTGTAGGGCGTGAAGTTTGCTGCTCTGATGATGCTTTTCGGCACTTTGAGAAGTCCGTCAGCATCTACGCCTGTAATTACCTTGTCCATAATTAACCTCCACATTTTTCAATCATTTCACCGATTCCGGTGATGAGCTTTTCGCACGCTGATTTTGTGATATCCTTGAAGCCGTTAGTTTTCAAGGCAACTTCCTGAATGAACTCTTCCTGATCGGGTGCAACCTCTCTAAGCTTCTTGAGAGCATCCTTGAGAGCCTTAATCTGAAGCTCATCTGCATTACCGTTAGCTCCGGTGAGAGTTTCTTTTATCTTCGCCCTCTCTTCTGTAGATGCAGGTGCTTTTTTCGGCTCGGAAGCGTGAGGTACTGTCGAAGTTACGCCAACCTGCGGGTCAAGTTCGTCGGGCTGAGTGATGTCAAGAATGAGGTAATACAGGTATCGTCTCATGTAGGTGATTCCTGCACCCGTCGCCTGAACCTCGTTCATTCTGAATTTCGCGGGTTCTTTGATATTTTCGGCGGGAAATGACACGTCGATGTGATGTTCGGGATTGTCCACGTCGATGAGCTTACCGAGTGCCTGTCCGTCAACAAATGTCGTTATGAAAACGCAGTGATATTTTGCAAAAATCTCGGTCGCCGGGGGAACGATATCAGAGAGTTCATAATAGGTGAACTCCGCATGATTATTCACTCCCGACTGCTGAACTTTCAGGTTTGCGAAGTCCGCTCTTGCTGCAAGCAGTCTTACATAGAGATTCGCACCGATAACTTCGTTCTGAGTTTCTGTCTTTTTAGCTGGCATGATTTGATTCCTCCAATATATTTAATATTTCTTTTTTAAGTGAGTTGACCTTTCGGGTATCACGATTTCGGGGCTTGATTCCGAGAAAATCGTTGACATACTTTTTGGCTATTTGTATGTACCAGTTTTTGTCGATATCCTCGATTGAGGCTTCGTTATTGTTGTCAATAAGGCAATGTGCCGGCAGTCTTCCGATTTTCGCATTTCGCCCGGTTTCTTTGTGAGTTTTCATCAGCGTGCCAAGTCGTAAATCCTTTGAGGCATATACTCTGTTGCATCGTTGAGTTTGAACTTCTTGCGGATTATTCAGAGGATTTACGATTTGAAATACCCTCGAGTATTTACCTGAAGCTTTCGCCACGATCTGAAAAGCGAAGGGGTCGGCACAGTTGTTAATAGTCTCTTCGACGGGTACATCTTTCGCGAAATAATCAACGAGTGCTTTCGCAACTATGTTCATGTTGTTATTGATGTTGAATGCGCCTGCGGGTGCTATCCCTCTGACGAGCAAACCGCCTTTGACTTTCAGATTTCCATCACAAGCGATCTCGATGTAATTGTTAACGTCCTTCTGAATGATTTCTTTGATAACATCTTCTTCGAGCTCAAAACCTGTTCTGTCCTGCCATTCTTTACAGATTTCTGTATATTTATGCATTTCGGAACAATCGAGAGAGACCATAATACCGTCTGTGTTGAGCTGTATTATTCTCAAGGTGGAGCAGTCCGTGTAGAGATGATTTGCGAGTTCTAACAATCTCAACTGCCCGGTGATACAAACAGAGCGCCCCATGAGAGGGTCATATAAGTCGTTGTACCGATTGAGCATCGCTCCATAGGTAGTGTTTGCGACAAGCTTTAAGGCATTTGCTGTGGCTTTGTCTCCGGACTTTTTGGCAGCCATTCGGCGTTCAAGCATTTCTTCATAAATTTTTGAGTTAGGGATAGCTCTTGAGGTATACCCCTCAATCGTCATTAAATGCGGATAGTAACTTCCAACATCCTGATTTCTGATTCGTCGAGTTCCCTCTTCCCTTTCTCGGTATGTCGGTATAGCTCCGTGAATCCCGCCGAATCCCAAGGTACATTGACAGTCACCTATCATCAAATTGAGTTTGGACGAAAACAATTCTTCGTCGGGGATAGATTTATCTTGTATACGCTCGAAAAACTTTACCGCTTCTGCCGGAACATATTCCCAAAGAATGTTGTCCGGGAAATTATATTCCCGCTCGTCGTTATGCGTTTGTGGGTTAGCATCAAGGTATGCCGCTGTCAGCTTCGCATTCGTCATATACAGGGCTTTTTCATCAGGTATACCCTTTGCTCTACCGAGGAACAGCTTGTTTTTCAGATAGCTTTTTCGCAGCTTGTACAGCTCTTCGGTTGCGTCGACATCGTGAACACAGTACATCACCGTTTCGTCAATTTCATAGTCAGTAAGAGCACGATCGAGGTTGAAATCCACTTCTGATTCTTGTATATCCATACCGAGATGAGCTTCTATTGCCTTTAGGGACAAGCCTACCTGACAGTCATCAAACACATCGAACTGATTGAAAAAGTAACGATTTTCCCGCATCAGCGGATGTTCCCAACCATTTCCGCCACCAATTATATAGTCGTTGAGCTCTTTGATATCTTCGGGCGAAACCTCGGCAAGAGCCGCTTTCAGAATGAATTGGTCATAGTGCTTGTTGTTGAACCCACAGAGCAGAACATCATCATCATCTTGCATGAACTCTTGAAGCGTTTCGGGGTCATTATGAATGATGGTATAGATTCCCGTTTCGGCGGACTTAAACACGAAAAGCCAATCGTGCGCGAAAACCTCGCAGTCGAAAAAATAAATCATCGTACACCTCCGTCCGCGAATAGGCATCCGTTTTTGCGATAGATACTTACGCGCGACTTGAACGTCCGCTGAAAGTATCTTCCGTTATCTACGAAGTCTATGCATATCGGGTCTTTCTTACCCTCATGCGTTCGAGCGACACGCCCTATTGCCTGCGTCACCACAGCATAATCCTTTTGCGGCAAAGTCATGTAAAGCACTTCGAGACACGGTATGTCGAGTCCCTCTTTTGCTAAGGAAAAAGTCGCGAACAAATACTTTTTCTTGCCGTTTCGCATATCTTCTATAGCTTGCTCGCGTTCCGCTTTACCTCTTTTCGAGGTCATCTTCCCGGAAATCATAACGGCTTGTTTCTGTATTTCGGGCGGAAGCGCCGATATCAATGTTTTCAGATGTTCGAGCCTTTCCGAAAGAATCAGCCCCGGACGGTCTCGATATACCGAAATAGTTCGTACTATCGTGTCGTTTCGGGCACTGTCGGCACAGAGGTGATTTATCATTTTCGCATACGCTATGGTGCCGTCAGGGTTCAGACAGTCAAGAGATATTCCGCTCGTTGTGTTTACCGTGCGAACAGTGACGGGCATTGTTTTTTCGGCAACAGCTTCATCAGGAACCGTATAAGCTACATGACCAAGAAGCGCGTATGTTGCCTCAATCATTCCGTCGGCTCTGTGTACGGTCGCTGAAAGCCCGAATTTATGCCGTGCGGCGATATGATTCAAGACCTTATAAAATTGAGTCATAGTTGTGGGGCTTCCGGCTACTCGGTGACATTCATCGACAATCACCACATCCCAGCAGTCCTTATATCGGTCGAGATCGAGTTTAGCCATCGTCTGAACCGTCGCAAAGGTTATCCCCTTGCCTATCTCGACTTTTCCGCCCGTGATTGTACCGATGAGTTTTTCATCGATATATTGCTCGGCTCGCGCCTTACTCTGATTTAACAGGTCAAGCGTATGCGTGAGCCACAACACAGGTCGACGATATCTTTTAGCAAGTGCTATTCCTATCTGTGTTTTACCGCTCCCGGCTTTGCTCCGGAGTATCCCATACTGACTCTCTATCAGCTTGTCAACAGCTTCCGACTGATAGTCGTACAGGGGTACAGGCTTGCCGCCGAAGTCTATATCTTTATTGCATCGGAATTCAACATCGAGACTTAGTGATTCACCGTCTACGACCATATCTGAAAACACGCTTCGTGTGCCGTATGGGAGAATTAGGTCATCCCCGTCTTTCTCATAGAGCGTTAGTGTTTTGGGAGTATCTCCTATCCAGAATCCCATTCGCGCTTTTTTAGCATATACGGGATTTTTAATGGTCAATGTGTTTTTGCACAGCTGAACAATTTCAGCGGTCGGATCAGATACTCGAATGGTGCTGCCAATACTTAAGCGCATGATCTCACCCAATCTTCCAACTTAATCCCCCAGGAATCGAGTTCAGTTTTGTGGAGTGAGGATTTGACTCGAGAAAGAACCATCAGTGTAGTGTGAGGAATCATATAGATATTCCCCTCAATCAGAACTGCAAACCATGCTCTGCCGTTTCCAAAGCTTCTCCAAAGCTCCATGGCGAGATTCTGATTATCTTCGATTCTCCCGAGCCTGAATGAATCTCCGGAGCAAACTTTGCAGTCTATCAGATAAGCCGTGCCGTTTCTGACGGCAATTACATCAGCAGGCTGACCGTCACGGTTCTGTGCGAAGTTATGTACCCAGAACCCCTTGCTAAAGAGCATCTCGCAGAATGAACGCTCAAAGGCGTTTCCGGCTTGTTTGTTTGAATGTTTCATTGTTTTACCTCTTCATTTGAATTTAGGACAAGTTGCCATTTTGTGTTTTGCATCTCTTACAGGTTTTCCGTGTCTCGGAAATCTCGCCCGAAGCAAATCGTACTCAAGTGACTGTTGCTTGTGAATTTCCTTGAGAAGTTCTTGTCGAGCTGAAAACCATTCAAGGTATACCGTGCAGGTCGCATGACATTTGATAGCACGGTTCTCGCATTGGTGACAGGGGTTGATTGGCACAGTTCATCACCCCGCTTTCTAACCGCGCCTGCGTATTCATATGTCTACCAACCATTGCGATTTCTCTCCCTTTTCTTTTTGAGATGATACGCGCAATAGTCCTCGGAAGCCGGAATCTCGCGAAAGCATTCTGTTTCATAGGTATAAGCGCAGCATTTTCCGTCCCATCCGTTACCCGGACGGTAGATATCGCGAAGCCAATAGCAAGTTTTGCAGATATTTTTCCTGTGCCATTCTTGCGGCTTCGACATATCAGCGGTTTTTTTCGGGTCTCTCCATTACGTTTGCTCCTATTGACTTTGAGTTTGGCTCGGGCTCTGTCCTCGAAGGCTATCAGCTTGTCCTCATGCCAAAAGCCATAGATGATAAGTATGACCGCGACAAATTCAAGCGCCGTCTGAATTGCAAATTTTAATGCCATAGTTATATCTTCCTCTCTCGCAGCTCACCGTACTCGTCCACTCGAGGGAACTGGTTCGCGAAACCGAGAATAGAATTGCGCATTTTGATATAATCTGCGTCATCGCACTGCATTGAGCACAGATGATATGCAAGCTGACAAGCAAGTCGCTTATCGGCTTTGAGATGCAGGCTACCGCACCACAGCGGATAGCAAGAATAATCGAGGTCTGCGCCCCTGAGGTTATAATCTAAGATTGCTTTTTTACAGCCATCCTTCAAAAGTTGCAGCACTGCCGCACGGTCAAACTGTTTTTGATGACCTATAACCTCAAACTTTTCCGGGTCTACTGTATATACGCCGGTGTCGCCGTCATCGTGGTCTAACACTCGCACCACGATGCTTCCACCGCGGATATCAGTAACTACGCCTCGCGTCATTTTCGTGCTTGTAATAACGTAGTCATCTGTTATGCCTTTTACAAAATTGCCTATTTTAATATCCATAACTCTTCCTTTCTGCCTGCCTGTCCGTCATCCCCCGGAAGCTTGCGGGATTGGAGATGAACAATGAATGAAAATAAAGAAAGGAGTGTAGTAAGTGACCTCCGAGAGATGAGGCACAGGCAGACAATGATCGTTATTTAACTGGGGTCTATCCCCGTGTATTCTTTGAACTGTTTTGGGTTGATGTAGTAGGTATAGCGATCACCGTTCATCTTCATCGCGGTTCCTATCGGAAGTCGCCCTCGTTGTAAACCGATTCTGACAAACATCTCGCTCACACCCATAAGCCTTGCGGCATCTTTGACTGTGATTCTTTTCATGACTTCCACCTCACGAAGAGAACGCCTTGAGAAAACGCTCTTTACCTTTAACAGTTATAAGCAGCTGAACACCCGTCCACCCGGTCTTATCGTTGAATGTCTCCTTAACGCTGAACAGCCCTGAATCAACATATTCGGCATAAGGCATCAGCTTACCGCGCGTGTCGCGGTAGATGTACTTGTGGTCTATAAGCCACTTTACGAAGTCGTTCTGCTTCAGCCCGAGAAGCTTTGCCGTCTCTCTGACGCCGGTAAGGCTTTCGCGGTCGCACAGACCGTCAAAATATTCCGCTTTCGGCTGCATAATGGCGTTCTGAACCGAGAGGTTAGCGTTTATAGTCTTGAATCTCTCAAGCCTTTCCTCAGCCATTCTGAGGGCTCTCGACATCACCGCTTCGGGTGAGTTCCACTCTCTTTCAAGCTGCAAGAAATACTGTCTCGCCTGCTTACCTTTCTCGTTGCGCTGAAGCATACAGATCTCTTTCGCCATGTCGATGGTGAGCTGCGCATCCTGTCTCGGCTTGCCCGGTAAGCCGTCAGACCTATTCGACAAAAATGTCGAATAGTCCTCACCGTCGGCAAAGCCGTATTCGCACATTCTCGGGAACCATTTGTCATAGGGAGTGCCAACCTCAAGAAATTCGTGCAGGTCTCTCGCTAAGACCGTCGGTCTGTCGCTTTCATAATTGATTTTGATTAACTCGTTCATTGTGGTACTCCTTTCATTTAAATAAAGTTTAATCGTCATCCACCAACGATGCCGATGATGACAACGCAAACCACGATCACCCAAACAGCAAGCGCCACAAGAAAAGGGCTGCATTCTGGGATTCCGCCCAAAAATTGAAACCGCTCATTGGCATTGTGGTTGGCATTATTACCATTCTTTCTTTTCTCGACTTTCGCAGTTGCACACAGCGCAATGATTTTAAAGACCAAGCTACCGGTTACCACAGCGAAACATATTTTGAATAACAGCGGGTCGCCCATCTCTTTTCCCTCCTTTCTTGTCTTATTTCCTTTTGTGTGATATAATTTTCTTTAAGGAGGTAAAAATATGCAAATTATAAAGACGTGGGCTCCTATTCTTATATCGGCCTTATCCTTGGCTATATCTTTGTATGAATTTTTTTCGCGCAAGGCAAAAGAGCGCACAAAGGTAAGCATTAGCATTGATTCAGAAGCCGGAATTGATTTGTTCCATGCTGTCGCGGCGCAGTCGGGATTATTAATGTGCAACGTCCCTTGCCTGTTTGTAAATGATGCAAGTTCAGATATATCAATTGTTAGAATTGATCTCGTTCTTCTCGACGGCACAATAATAAAATGTAAACAACGCGAAGAATCGTTTTATACATACATAAATCCCGATCATTATGGACCCGTAGCCAGAAGCATAGAGTTTCCAATAAATCTCACTAAAATGCAGGGAACCTATGGAGTAATTCGATTCGATATTCCTTATCGAAATAAGCAAATGCCGATTTCCGATGTCTTGATTCACACAAACAGAAAAACCGTATGTAGCCGAGATTTTACTCTTGGGCTTAATTTAGCGGTTTCTAAATTGATTGAGCAAATCGATAGCCATAACAACGGTAAGAACTCCTCCGGTGATAGCGAGAGCTCCGAAAGAAGCTGACAGAAGTAACTCCATTTTTATCGCCTCCAACCCGATATTAATGTTATTATCGCGATAACCATCGCAACAGAAAACATAATCAACATCACCGACAGTAAACAAATTATTGTTTTCACCCTCTCCCTCCTCTCTTGATTTATTTCTTTTTGTTAAGGCAGTTACAGTGCCACAATCCTCGCCGGTCTCTGCCGCAGTTGCTACCTCCGCGGCAGAACGTTGTCGGTGTGGGATTTCGCAAAAAGGGTTCATCATCCCGTGCAGGGAAGCACGTTAAAAAACGCAGATGAATCGGTCTCAAGCGCGCTTGATGCGTTTAGGTGAAACCTATTGCGCTGAGACTGCCCCACTGCAAGTCAGAACAGGTAAATAAAACCGGCAACAACATCCGAGACGATTCCTCGGGTGTTGTTTGCTTTCCCGAAGCAACAGGAGCAGGCAAAGAGCGTTTACGTCAAGTGCGTAACTCTCATTTTTGTTGCGTAATGCAACTAATTAAGCAAAAAAATATGCGCCAAAGTCTAACGCTGATATTCCGAGCGTTTCCGCTATTTTATTTGCCTCGTTCAACGTCAGCTGTCTATTGTTGTTGATTTTCAAGCAACAAGTCGCCTGTGTTATGCCTAAAATATCAGCCAGGTCTCTCTGAGTTACATTTTTTTCTCGCATAAGTCCCTTGAGTTTCTGAGAGTTTATCATTATTCTCATCTCCTTTCTGTTGCGTTTTGCAACTATAATTCTATCACAATTATCGCCATTGTCAATAGCAAAATGCAACTTTTTTTATATTTTTTTTGCTTTACTATTGCATTTTGCAATTTTTGTGCTATACTCTTCTTGAAGGTAGGAGGTAAAGGATATGAATGACAACAAACGTATAGGCGCAAGAATAAAAAAGCGCAGAGAAGAATTAGGACTCACACAAGAAGACTTGGGGAATCAACTTTTCATGAACAAATCGACCATTCAGCGATACGAGACGGGAAAAGTTGAGAAAATAAAGATTCCCGTAATTCACGCCCTGGCTAAAGCGCTGAACGTTGATCCCAATTGGCTTGCCTTAAAAACTGACGAAATGGGAATATTTGAATCAGGTAGAGAATGGTATAAAAGAGATATTGGCAATTATTCATCTGATGAACTTCCAGATAACATCATCCCTCTCCCGAAGATGAAAAAGATTCCCCTGCTCGGCACAATAGCCTGCGGAGAACCCATTCTTGCAACTGAAAACATCGAAGCTCTCATCAATGCAGACGAAAACCTCAACGCAGACTTTGCACTTCGCTGCAAGGGCGACAGTATGATAAACGCTCGTATATTTGACGGTGATATCGTATACATACGAGAACAGCCCGATGTAGAAGACGGAGAGATAGCTGCCGTTCTGATTGGCGAAGAAGCAACATTAAAAAGAGTTTACAAATATCCTTCGAAAGTCGTTCTCAGACCCGAGAACCCACTCTACGATGATATGATATACTCTAAAGAAGAAATGAATGAAGTCCGTATACTCGGAAAGGCCGTTGCTTTTCTGAGCGCGATCAGATAAAAAAAGAACCCCCGGTGCTGGAACACCGAGGGCTCGCATACCAAAACACGCCTACCAAAGAGTGAGTTGATATATTTAATAGTATATCACCCCGCTCTGTTAATGGCAAGTAAAATAACAGAAAGCGGGTATTTTTATGCGTTTACCTAATGGATATGGTTCAGTATATAAATTATCAGGAAACAGACGAAAGCCTTATATCGCTCGCAGAACTATTGGGTGGGACGATAACGGGAAACAATTATACGCCAACATCGGGTACTATCGAACAAGAGCGGAAGCCTTGCAAGCCCTCGCCGCATTTAATGATAATCCATATGATTTGCAGCTGTCAAAGGTAACATTTTCCGAGATATACGAGCGTTGGTGGAATGATACATTCGATGATGAATCAAATCGCTCTACCACGAGAAATTACAGTGCGGCTTATAAACACTGTTCCTCTCTCTATGATATGCATATGTCAGACATACGCCCGTCTCATATGCAGGACGTTATAGATTCATGCACTGCCGGATATCAAATGCAGAAAAGAATCCGAATACTGTTCAATCAATTATATCGTTGGTGTATAAGTCATGATGCTATAAAAAAGAACTACGCAGAGCAAGTGAAAATTACCGCTAAAGAAGAGTCTAAACCGAGGGCGGCATTTTCAACAGATGAAGTCGCTTTATTATGGAGTTGGGTAGATAAGCATGAATACATCTCAATGATACTCATACTCATATATTCGGGAGTCAGAATTTCCGAACTGCTCGATCTCAAAAAAGAAGATGTTCATCTTGATAAGCAGTGGTTCAATGTGAGACATTCCAAAACCGAAGCAGGTGTTAGAGCCGTGCCTATTGCCGATAAGGTTCTCCCCTTTTGGCGCAACTTCATGGAAAAATCAAAAAGCCCCTATGCCGTATGCACAGAGGACGGTAAGAAGCTAAACTACGACAACTTTGTCAGAGCTTATTGGTTTCCGCTGATGAGCGAGTTAAACATGAAACACACCCCGCACGAAACGCGGCACACATTCATTTCTCTCATGGTTGCCGCGAACGCAAATCAGACAATTCTCAAGAAAATCGTCGGTCACAAGTCTATAATGAATATCACCGAAAAAGTTTATACCCATGTGGAGATTCAGACCTTACTCAGAGAGGTAAATCTGATTTGATTTTGTTAGTTGCGTGTTAGTTGTTTGTTAGTTGTAGAGTCAAAAACAGCCCGTTTTCAAGCACTTTAAAATGAATACAGCCCTTGAAAACATTGAGTTTCAAGGGTTGTAGTGTTATGGTGCGGATAACAGGGATCGAACCTGCATGGTTGCCCACCGGATCCTAAATCCGGCGCGTCTGCCAATTCCGCCATATCCGCATATGTGCCGTCCGCTGAATGTCTGCGCGGCTTTTGACTGCTATATTATATCAGGGATAATAATTATTTTCAAGTTTTTCGCGTCCGGAGCTACAAAAAATAAAAAAAAGCTTGCTTTTTTGCAAGTTATCTGTTATCATATCATCTGTTACCGAGTAAAGAAGGAGGTGCGACACATGGCAAAATGCGAATATTGCGGTAAGGATGTGTCTTTCGGCATCAAGGTTTCCCATTCTCACAGACGTTCAAACAGAACCTGGAAGCCCAACATTAAAAGGGTCAAGGCTATAGTGAACGGCTCTCCCAAGAGAGTTTATGCATGTACTCGTTGCCTTCGTTCCGGCAAAGTTACACGCGCTGTCTGATGACCGAACAGATATTCACGGCACTGTTTTAAACGGTGCCGTAATTTTTTTGCCTTTTTATATTCACGCTCCAGCATCTTTTTGGGGCGGGCGTAATACTATTATATATTATGCCGTCTTTTCAAACTGCTGACAAAGTTTATGACATAATTGTAAACTTTGGAAAAAGGTATTGATTTTTGGCACAAATGGGTTTAGAATATGAATTAGCACTCGGGGATGTAGAGTGCCAAAAGATTTTTAAGCTTGCATTTTTTATAATTCAGGAGGAATCGATATGAACATTAAACCGCTTGCAGACAGAGTTGTTGTCAAGCCTGTCGAGGTTGAAGAAACTACGAGCAGCGGCATTATCCTCGCCGCTTCCGCACAGGAGAAGCCCCAGGTCGCTGAGGTCGTTGCAGTGGGTCCCGGCGGACTCGTTGACGGCAAGGAAGTTGAGATGTACGTCAAGGTCGGCGACAGAGTCATAACCGGCAAATATTCCGGCACTGAGGTCAAGCTCAACAAAGAGGAATACACCATAGTCCGTCAGAGCGACATTCTCGCTATCGTAGAATAATCGGAGGTAATTCATCATGGCAAAACAGATCATTTACGGCGAGGAAGCCCGCAAGGCTCTCCAGGCCGGTATCGATAAGCTCGCTAACACAGTTAAAATCACGCTCGGCCCCAAGGGCAGAAACGTTGTGCTCGACAAGAAGTACGGCGCTCCCCTCATCACCAATGACGGTGTCACCATCGCCAAGGATGTTGAGCTCGAAGATCCCTTTGAGAACATGGGCGCTCAGCTTATAAAAGAAGTCGCCACAAAGACAAACGATGTCGCCGGCGACGGCACCACCACCGCTACCCTGCTCGCTCAGGCACTCGTCCGCGAGGGCATGAAGAACGTTGTTGCAGGCGCAAACCCGATGGTCATCAAAAAGGGCATCCAGAAGGCCGTTGACGCCGCTATCGAGGCTGTCAAGTCCCACTCTCAGCCTGTTAAGGGCACCGAGGACATCGCGAGAATAGCCACCATTTCCTCCGCTGACGAGGATATCGGCAGAATCATTGCCGACGCTATGGAGAAGGTCACCTCCGACGGCGTTATCACCGTTGAGGAGTCGAAGATTGCACAGACCGAGGCAGAGGTTGTCGAGGGCATGCAGTTCGACAGAGGCTACATCTCCCCCTACATGGTAACCGACACCGACAAGATGGAAGCTGTCATTGACGACGCTCTCATTCTTATCACAGACAAGAAGATCGCAAGCATTCAGGATCTTCTTCCCCTGCTCGAGCAGATCATGCACGCAGGCGGAAAGCTTATCATCATCGCTGAGGACATCGAGGGCGAGGCTCTTTCGACCATCCTTGTCAACAAGCTTCGCGGCGTGTTCACCTGCGTGGGCATCAAGGCTCCCGGCTTCGGCGACAGACGCAAGGAGATGCTTCAGGATATCGCTATCCTCACCGGCGGCAAGGTCATCACCTCCGAACTCGGTCTTGAGCTCAAGGACACCCAGATTTCCGATCTCGGCCGCGCACGCCAGGTCAAGGTCTCCAAGGAGAACACCATCATTGTTGACGGCGCAGGTGACAAGGACGCTATCAAGTCCAGAGTCAACCAGATCCGCACCCAGATCGAGAACACCGCTTCCGACTATGACAGAGAGAAGCTTCAGGAGCGCCTTGCAAAACTTGCAGGCGGCGTAGCGGTCATCAAGGTCGGCGCAGCTACCGAGACCGAGATGAAGGAGAAGAAGCTCCGCATCGAGGACGCTCTCGCAGCAACCAAGGCAGCTGTTGAAGAGGGTTCCGTTGCAGGCGGCGGCGTCGCACTGCTCAACGCTATCCCCGCAGTCAAGGCTCTGCTTGACAGCACCGAGGATTCCGACGAGAAGACCGGCGTGAAGATCGTTCTCAAGGCTCTTGAAGAGCCCGTTCGCCAGATTGCTTCCAACGCGGGACTTGAGGGTTCGGTTATCATCAACCACATCGTTGAGTCCGGAAAGATCGGCTACGGCTACAACTTTGCTTCTGACGGATATGTTGACATGTTCGAGGCAGGCGTTGTTGACCCGACAAAGGTCACCCGCTCCGCTCTGCAGAACGCCGCTTCCGTTGCGGCAATGGTTCTGACCACCGAGAGCCTTGTCACCGACAAGCCCGACCCGGCAGCAGACGCGGCAAACGCCGCAGCGATGGCTGCACAGGCCGGCGGCGGAATGTATTGATCCAAAGCTGAATAAATAATTTGAGCCGCTCGGGCAACCGGGCGGCTTGATTTTTTGGTATTGCAAAATTGAGATTTGTCCGTCACTCGAGCCACAGCAAAGTAAAAGCAAGTGTTTCAGCCAATTTTTATAATCAAGCTTTCAATAGCCGCGCCGCAGTGTTTGAAGTCTAACTGAGAT
>ERZ1026864.177-NODE-177-length-46012-cov-77.532541_pt1 | contig 46012 bp, 59 predicted proteins | sample MGYA00380162_ERZ1026864 | MGnify/ENA primary metagenome ERZ1026864 (study PRJEB33269, sample SAMEA4719798) | human gut metagenome | biome: human-associated habitat; feature: organic feature; material: feces | place: Cameroon | collected 2013-10 ... | reverse complement strand
TAACACCTTAGAACAGGCTAAACAGTATGCTAATAGTAAGGCAGATGATGCTTTAAGTCAGGCTCAAACAGATGCATCTCAAAAATACTTACCATTAACAGGCGGTAATTTATCAGGTCATTTATGGGGTGCCCGTTCTACACTGAGCGAACAAGTTATAGGACTGAATGATCCAGTATCAGGAAAAATATATATGTTTTCAACTTCTAAAAATAGAGGTATATATGCAATAAATCCTGACAATTCAGGTTCAGAAGTTTTAGATATTAACAACTCAGGGCGTGTTGTTGTGCATGCAGATGTTATTCATTTAAACGGTACCGACATAACAGTAGGTTAATATGGCACGCATAAAATTTAATGTAAATGGAACAACATATTCAACTTGGAACCATACAACAAAACTAACTACTCCTAGTTTAATCTTAAATGACCATGGCACAGTAAGATATACACCTTTATTTGCTGTAAATAATGGTGCAGAGGCTACATTAGATAATCATTGGTATTACAGATGCGGTGCTTTGGCTGTTATGCATAACAATACTAAGTACCATGTTGCTATAAGTCGAAGATACACGAATGTTTTATCAGGCACTATCAGCACAACTATCACACATAGTGGTAAAACAGGTACAACTACAACAACTACAAGTAAGACCGTTACACCAGCAGGCACTCATGAATTTGGCTTTCAAACTGTCCCCCCTGGCAATCACGGCGTTCAATCTGATGTTACCGTTAATTATGGTGTAACTTTTTTACAAACACCAGCTATTTATATCCACTATGGCGGAACACTTGTAAGCGCAGGCACAAGCTCATGTGTAATCAGAATGACCAGCACAGTTGTCAATTCGGGAACAAGCCCAGCATACATGAATGCTGGCTCTGTGCACTACTTGCTAATCGTTACAGGTAATGTTGCAACAACAACGACAACCTATCCAGATGAAACAAAATCAGCTGTTGCACAAGGTAATTTTAATTATGGTGTGACTTATCCTAGCGCACCGTCATTAACAGTAAACAGTGGCGGTATTTCTGCAACAAACAATACAGGTAACAAGTCATTTTTGGCTAAAAAAACACTGACTGGAACTGTTGCTTATAACAAATCAGCAACTTTATCACAGGCTTTTAAGGTTACTTTTAATGGTGATTTTGGATTAGGCTAATGGAACAGTGGAAATTTTGGAAGTGTCTCCCTATTGTAAAAGTTTCTGACAAAGGAAAAGTTTATGATTGTAAAAGAAATGTTCTTTGTGAAACAGAAACGATTAGCGGTCATGTTTACGTTTGGATTGATGTGTTAGGCGTCAAAAGATATTTGCTAGCACAGGTTGTAGCAGACACTTGGCTTGATAACCCTAACAATTATCATCTTATCAAGCATAAAGACGGAAACAATCTGAATAACTGTGTTTCTAACTTAGAATTTGTTAGAACAATGGAAGATACAATCAATCATTCTAACGACAAAAAAAATATTGAGCGTTGGAAAGAAAAGATGAAAAAACAACATCAAGCATTTAGGAGTTTGTAATGATTTATACAATAAGTTTAAAAGAAAATAAGATTGAAAAGAAAGATGAAATTTTTTACTTTGAAATGGCACAATCTTATGAACTTACTGATTTAGGCATAAACAAGATCATCTATAACGATGATACAAATGAATATAAGTATTTTGATAACACAAACAAAGAGCTTGATATAGAGCTTAACGCTTATCAGGAAAGTGTTAGAGATACAATCTTAACTACATTCCATTCTCTTTTTGATGCTGACGTTTTATTGCGATTAAGACAAAGAAAAATATATGACTTAAAAACACAATGCACTTTTAATAATTATTGTGATGTAAATTGTAACTTTATGTCTAGCTTTGGCGTGCTTTTACAGGGCGATAGACAGCACATTGATTATTACAAAAAATTGTTAAATTACACAGAAAATAACATGGTAATTACTGATGTGACAGGCGAACAACAAGAGGTCACAAAAGAACAACTTAACACAATTATTGAAGAGGCTACAATTAACTTAGAGTATCAGCTAAAACAGCAACAACAAGCTATCGCTGATCTAAGCTCTTTAGCTGATGAGCAGTCAATAGAAGAGTACAAGGCGATTATTACACCTTATAATTTCTTTAGCACTAATGACAATCAACCTGATATTGAAGATATTAGAATTAAAGTTAAAAACGAATTGATGTACCCACAAAAATTATCAGACGGTTTACTTGAATTGTCCGATCAATATGAAACAACAAACACAGAAAATCAAGATGCGATTATTGAACTATCAGATTTGGTTTGTGAGTTACAAGAAGAAGTTAAAAAATTAAAGGCAAAACAAGGAGCTTAAAATGAATACTTTATATTATCGTTATGTAATTATGGGCAAACGCACTGTTGATAGCATTCCTGCATCAAGACGTGATGCTGTAAAAAAAATGCTTATTGAAAATGGCTATACAATCAATGATGACGGCACTGTTTTAAAAACAGGTTTACCTGATACAGAAAATTAGTGTATAATGCGCACGATGTTTCATAGGTATAGGCACTAGCAATAGTGCCTTATCTTTTATTTAGAGCATTGCGCAATTTTATAAAAAACTACGTATCCTATGCCGCTAAAATCTCGCTCAAATCCCTGCTTAACTTCATCGTCATTTAGATAGAAAGATTCTGAATATCCCCAACGTTTACATACCTCATCACTACCATTTAAAGCTGAAATCCAATCAGGAGAAACAGGATCAAAATCTATTTCGAATTTTGTTTGTTTATATCCTAAAAATACCACACCGTCACTTTGGCTTGCCCATAATACTTTTGGTGTAATATCTCTAGGCTTTGGTGTACAGGCTGTAACAGCTAATAAAGCAATGCTTGCAATAGCTAATAGTTTTCTCATAAATTCACTCTACTTAACTTTTGATAGTTTTTCTTAAATTTACATCGTAATCAAACGTACAAAATCTGCTATTTTGTTTAATAAAGAAAACAAAAATAGGAGAATACCATCATGCTTGATTATGACACGCCCGCTAGCATATCCCAACATTTTTATAATGGCATTGTGATTCGTGCACATGTTCATTCTGAAAATGGTACTGTATGGCTAGTCGGTGCTGATGTATGCAAGGCTTTACAGATAACTAATCCTAGTTATGTTGCGAGTATGATAAATCTAATGTTAAACATCATTACCTTATCAACTCACAGGGAAAACAGTTGGTTACGTGGTATTCACCAAGAGCTATTTATAAACTCTGTCAACAATCTAAATCTACACGTGGTTTAGATTTTCTTAAGTGGTACGCATCAATTCAAGCTGATTATGTTTTAATTCCACGTGAAACAATGCTTAAACTCTTCGATATTTTAGAAAAGATGAGATCTTTTATCTAATTTATATCGTTCTTATTGCTTACTTATACCGTCCTTACAGCTACTCTTTACGTGTTGAATAAATCAACGTTTTTAATCCATACATTCAAACATAAGGAGTTTATTATGGGTGATTATGCAAGTAAAGGCTTAGCAAACGGTGTAGGTATTCCTGCACTTGTTCTAGGCTCATTAGGCTTTTTACAAAGTGGTGGTTTAGGCGGTATCTTCGGCGGTAATCAATCTGCAATGGCTTGTGCTATGAATAGTGGTGCAGTTGCTGTTTTGGCTGAAAAAGATGCTGAAATCGGTCAATTAAAGGCTGAAAAGTACACCAACGATCAGGTTGCAAAAACTTACATCGCACTACATTCAGAACTAGGCAAAGTAAGTGACAGGGTAAATGATTTAGCTTTAGGTACTGAAAAGCGTTTCGGTGCCGTTGATTGTCAGCTAGGTGTTATGGCTACTGCTACTAACAGTGCTATTCAGGCTCTGCAAAATACCGTAAATCATATTACTAATACTGTAATTCCTATCAGTGCTATCTGCCCTGAGCCTATGCCACGTTACACAGCAGAGGCTCCAAACACACAGCCTGTAACCGTTCAATCAAGAACTAAGGCTTAGGAGTAACGTATGAAAATCAGTGTAGATAACTTCATTGAATCAGTCGATGAATGGGTGGAACAAAAACTTTTAACAAAAGGTACACCGATTCAGCAGGGGATAGCATCTTTTATTTATTTTCAGGGTAAGGATAAGCTTAAAAGTTACTTGTCTGCCTTGTCATTTTTAGCAGATGAAAACGGTGATTTTAACTACGCTGATTTGGAAGCTAACTTGAAAAAATCATTTGAAAAAATGGGCAATCAGTACAAAGTGCCTATGCTTTCTTATGTTTTCGACACTCAAGATTTGAATGAAATTTTACAGATAGCTAGAGGTAAAGCACATGAATAAGGCAGTTGATGAATACACTGGTAACGATCTAAATGCTGCTATTGACCATGCTCAGAAAATGGCGATGGCAACAATAGAATGCACATATCATAATACTAAAGATGAGGACTGTTTAACCTGTGACGAAATGCACAAAGTTAAAAAAGCTCTTCAAGCTATTGAGATTTGTCACGCTTTAAAAACTAATATCAGATTAGCACCGTTAAAATAGTGCCTATTCTGCATGACAAAAAGGCGATCGTTTGATCGCCTTTTTTATATTTTTTATCTTAGCTCAATAGAAATATATGTCTCTTTAGATAAATTACTAAAAATCAAAGACAAATCATAAATTTTAGCTTTTCCATATTGTTTTAATAAGCCATCAAGTTCGCAATCATTCAAAGCACCTCCATAAATTGCGTAATTATGGCGATCGTACACTTTAAAATGAATATTGCTCTCTCCATTCTCTTTGAGATTAGCTAAATCTAAATGTTCGACTAATTGATTTAAAGTTAAATTATTACCGCTGAATTTGTTGATTAAATTGTTTAACAAAATCTTTTACTCTTCTAATTGACTTAAACAAAGATTTATAAAATCTTGTTTTTGCTCCTCTGTTTCAAAAAGGCTTAAACCTTGATTTTTTCTCATTAAGATAAAATCAGCTAGTGCTTTTCTGCACTCATCTTTTTCTCTTGTTGTGTAACCTGATGCTACCTCTTCTAAAAATTTTATTTCATCTTTTATTGTTTCGTCGGCTGTTAAAATTTGATCGCCGATATTATTTACAGCTTTAGAATAAAAAAAGTCACTTGTTTTATAGTCATAATGACCGACTAGAATTTGAACAGTTCTTTTAAGTTCTTTTGAGATCATACTAATATCACTCTTAGCATCTAATATAAGAGTATGAATAACGTCACCAGTATTTTTAGTTATGAACTCAAAATAAAAATAACGCTTATCATAAATATCATCGTATTCATAATGATCAAAAGCAAAAAAGCAATTACAATTAGACGCATCTAATACATCTTTTATGCTTTCGATTTTTATAAATTCGTCATGTTCTGAATTGCAGCCGTCAGGAATTAAGTGTAAAAAGTAAGGTGTAAATTTAATTTGTTCAAGTTTAGTGACTAAACCGTACTCGCCTGAAATTTGATAAAGATCTTCAATGTTCATTTTATAAAACTCCTGTTAAGTTGTGAAAAGTTAAATCATAGAGCACTAACCTTGTGCTAATGCTCTAACATTTAACTTTTTGCCTATGCCACTTCTAAACACTCCACTTCTTTATAACTTTGATCCAGTTACCACTCAGCTTTTTTCTACCTGTATCAGAGACACACCAGTCACCTTTAATCTCTCCTATCATTGTTTTATAGTCAACAATCCTAGGGTGTCTTTTTGTTCCACCCCATACAGGGTATTGAATTTCTATCATCTCTTTTTGTTTTGGAGTTTTTGTCTTTTCGTTTTCAATTACAAGCTCACCCTCCAAGAAACGATCAATGTTATCCTCATCAACAGAATAAAAATCAGTTGTGTTATACATCTTTGAGGTGTGATGCCAGCTTGACTTGTATAAAAAATATTCTTTTAATTGCTTAACAGTTAATCTTTTAAACTTTGTAATGTTTGTTTTATCTTCCAATACATCTTTAATAGCATCAATTAAATCACTCTTTAGCCATTTAGATAACGGCATCTCACCACATCTATACGCACTAACTGCATTGTTTGACATTGAATAACCGCAGTAACCGCTCATTTTTGTATCTCCTAAAAAGTGCCTATTCTTTATACATTACAAGATAGTCAGATAAAAGCCTGTATTGTCCAAAAATGTGATTTAAGGTTGCAATTTGACTTGATAACGTGCTTTATCTATACTTTTATTTATATAAGCACTGAAAAAAAGAGTAGAAAATGACAATTAAAGTATTTAATGTTGAATTTCAAAGTCTTGCACAATTACAAAAAGCACTAGGATACGCATCTCAGCAGTCAAAAGCTTTTATAATTCGACAGTATGGAAGCATCGAACAAATGACGCTCATACGACTAAAGACACAAGACAAAAAAGAAGCGTCTAAGAAACTAAGAGCATTGCTAGACACTACAGCAGCCGCAGGAACAAAAGCGCAGAAAAAAGAACTTAAGACAATATATAAATGTCTTTTTGCTGCTTGGTCTCAGCTTGATGAGCTCCAGCAGCTCACGATCATTAAGACGGTCGCAGGAGCTGAGAATATCAATTATGAAGAGTTACAAGAAAAGATAAGTAAATTCAAAGAGTTAAATATGAAGTAGTAAGATTATAAATATGGTCTATTGACGTGCTGAATTGAAATGAAGTATAAAGCGTTAAGCACGTGAGCACACGTGAAATATATATAGTTAAGTAAAAAAGCTAGTGAGCTGACTTATTGATGTTTGGTTTGCTAGTTTTTTTTTATTGCTCTTTGCTCCAGTGAATCAACTTTGATTTGCTATCATCTCAGGTGCTCAGGTTTGCCAGGCGGTTTACATTGCTCTTTGGTTTGCATTGCTAACGCTGTTCAGAAAAAAAAGACAGAAACAAAGAAACGAAAAGACAATATAACGCAGACTGAAATTCAAATTCTCTAAATTCTTTTCAAAACTCTAGTAAATCAGCATCAAATCACGGTAAATCAATCAGTTAGCGTAATTCTGTGCGGTTCGGTGTCAATAGTCATCTTCACACCATGCAATATAACTACTTGATATATAAGATGTTTGCTTGGTTATGCTATGAGTTAGTAACCTGTTATCGTGACCTTGACCGCCTTAAAATAGTAACGATTACTAATTAGCCTGGAGGGAGGGCGAGGGGAGGAGGGAGGGGGGAAGAGACGACCGCTTTGGAGCTGAACCCTTTACCCCCAAACGCCCGCTTGATTTTTCATATTACCCCACATAAATTTTTTTCAATTTTTCAAATTCATTCCCCATATAGCAATGCAAAGTTTAATAAAAGTGCAAATAAAAGTTTAAAAATATAAAAAAGAACTTTACAAAGTTAAATAAAAGGTATAAAGTTATTTATGTACTTAGACATAAAGTTTTTATGTTTTTGTATCTCCTTTTAGTTGATGAAAGAAAGAACGTGTGCTCACAGTGAGCAATGCTTACTTTGTCCGTTAATTTGATATTTAGGCTCTATAGATTCAGTAAGTAGAGTTTGCTGTGAGTGCTTTTTTAGAGCAATGGTGTAAGGGTAGCACAAGGTTTTGATCCTTGCAGTAGTAGTTCAAATCTACTTTGTTCTGCCATTTTATAGCTATGAGATATTTTAAGAAGCTAAGCTGCGGGTGCGTTCTGTAGTGACCTTAAGATGTCTCATAAGTATGAAATGATTAGCGTAAACTAAAACTTTTTCGTTAGTCTAATAAAAGGTGTCATTTCATACTTAAGAGCTGTTTAAAAGTTTTCTTCCGTTTACTCTCTTTTAGACGGCTCTTAAGTGTGAAGTGAATGATTGGTTGATTTGATATGTACGGCATACCGTAGTTTCACTTCACACTAAAATTTGCAAAGTGTATATGTATTAGTGGTCATATCTTACTCTTTGCCGTTTCTCTCACTTCTAACGTAAAAAGAGTGTACAGTTTTCTTTCTTTTTCGCTATTTTTCAAGTAAAAATAGCGGTGTTTTTTTTGCTGATTTAACACTAAAACAAATCAGCACACGGAGTGTTGGTAGAGTGGCTGAATACATCTGCCTACTAAGCAGACAATCACGCAAGTGGTTCAAAGGTTCAAATCCTTTACACTCCGCCAAATTCATGGATAGGTGACAGAGTTGGTAAATGTAACGGCTTTGAATACCGTCGGTCATGTGAATGGCTTGTGAGTTCGAACCTCACCCTATCCGCCATTTTGCGGTTCGGTAATATGTCGCTTTAGAAACAATATTACTATTGCACATAAGAATGTAGCCCAGCATCTAGTGCAATGTCTTGTATCAGACAGGGTACCGCTTAAAAGTCGTGAGCGAAATCACGACTATGGGCAAGGTTTGATTTATAAGTGAAGTTGTGTTCCTTATAAAGGCTTGCCCGTGAGCCTGCAATCACGGTGCACCATTTAGTTTTTTTCATAAAGAACCGTTGGACCCCTTACTCCTTTTTTATAAGGGGTTAAGGGGTATTTTTTTATGTTTAGTTTAAAAGGCTTAACACCTTACTTATGGGCTGTATCTGTATTAGGTAGTGCTTATATAGGCTATTCGCTTACAAGTTCTTACTATCAGATAAAGCTTGTAACAATGGAGAAACAATATGAACAGATACTTAATGAAGCTCAAAAGGCTAAGACACAAAAGGAACAAGAATTTTTTACAGAGGCGATAAATGTACAAAGCAGTTTGTCTAAAGATATACAGAACGTTACATCTACTTATAATCATTACTTTTCTGATTTTCTGCCTGGCGATATTGGTAGGTTGCAGCAGTCAGACAACACCAGTAGCAGTAAAGACGTGTCCTCAAATTCCGAAGTTACCACCTCAATTTCACAAAGTAAATGTCAATGCGATGGAACGGACAAAACAAAACTTCGAGAATTTTATGAACGGCAATTAACTATCGATCGTGATTGTGACATAACGGCAGCACACTACAACGCATTGATTGATTTATATAACAAGGTGTCTAAATGAGTATTTATGAATATATCCTGTCAGCTCTGATGGTGCTGATGTATCTAGGAGCTATCTTTCTTGTTTTAAAGTATTTAGCAAAGTTTTGTGATTCATGCTGCCGAGACTGGCATTTTTTAGATCAGCATTACAACGATGACTGGAGCGATAAATGACATTACCAGCATTATTTCTTTTAAATCTCTTCTTTTGGTTTTCTTGTTTTGTTTTTGCTATTGGTAAAGAAAACTACACTAAGACACAGCTATGTATTTCAGTTTCTCTTGATGTTCTCTTTTTGCTGATAGTAGTCGGTATTTTGATTTATGCACATTATTACGTGCCATTCTCTTTTTAGATAGGAGTTATTTATGACTGATGCTGTTTTACAACCTAAACATTATATGCAGGGTTCACACGAATGCATTGACGAAATCAAAGCAATGCTCACCCCTGATGAGTTCAAGGGCTTTCTAAAGGGTAATATTATTAAGTACAGATACCGTGCTAATTTAAAGAATGGCGAGGAAGATTTAGCTAAGGCTGATAACTATGCTTGCTATCTGATTAACGGTCATTTTAAGACAGAAAACGATAAAAAAGATGAAATTGCTTTTAACAAACTTAATGACTTAATGCAAGATAAATGTATAGCTCTAGCAGTTTGTACATTATTTAAAGAAAAACTTTTATCACCTGATACTTTAAGAACTAAACAGAAGATTTATTCTTTGATTGATTTGAATAAAACACATAAATTAGGTTCAGATTCAGATTCAGTTTTTATTTTATACGAACTACATTTTACTGATGATAGTAAAATAGAGTTTCTTCTTGAAAGAGGTGTTACTTTAAAAAACTTTTTTACAACTAATTGTAATTGTTGCGTAGGTGCAAGATATAGGCTATAAATAACTCAAAAATAGCTTTCCTTTCAGATAGTGTCATTTTGAATATATCGAAATAGTCAATTTGACACTATGAGATAAAATAAGCATTTCTACATTATTCTTTCAATAAATAAGATCTTATATACTTTTCTCATCATATTAAAAAATTCAATCTTAGGTACAGCTATTTCAATGACATCGTCGCTGTTAATAATAGATACCTTGTCAACAATCGGATTGTATTTAATCTTCCTGAGAACTAAAGCGTCTTCCATTACTAAAAAATAAACGCTGTCATTTTCAACTTTTTCATTCTCAATTTTAGTTACCAGTAGTCGGTCACCTGCTGATATATTCTTATAATTGCTATTTGCTAAAACACAAAAGCATTTATCTATTGTCAACTTAAAACTGTCGAATATCTCTTTATTGATAGTCAAACAAGGCTCAGGCATACTTATTAGCTGTAGCTTGTTATCGAAATAAGTCAAAGTATTAACAACAAAAGAAATTGATTGCTCACCTGCTATTTCTTCAATAGGTACATTGAAATAATTAGCCATGTTATGTACAACCTCATCACTAAAAGGACGAAGTAAGTTACCAACTTCATAACATCAGATAAGATAAGGTATTGATGTGATTTGTGACCTTTTCGTGACCTAATAAAAAGTAATCTTACGAAAACCTTTATTAGTTAAAAAGCAATTAAGATCATTGATGTTATAAAAAACTCTAGCATTAGAATCAGATGTAAACCTGATCTTTCTAATCTTTTTAAACTCTTCACAATCTATGATGTCATAGCTTAACTTTGAGTAAAAACCATAACCACATAACAGATTATACAAAACTTTATGAGGAACAAGTTTTTTATTATCACAGTAATCGGCAAAAAATGTGTAGAACTTGTCTTTATTAAGATATTGTTTTTCGCAGTATGTTTCTACTGGTAAAAAACAATAAGTATCTCTTTTTAGATACTGATTTAATGTGATTGTATTACCAAACAGAAGCTGTGATACTTTGTTTACTGAGATGTGCTTTTTAAGAAAATCAATTTCAAAGGAGGCTATCTTCTCGACCTCTTCACGATCAAGAAACATTTTACCTTCTTTGTTTTTATAAACTTTTGGATATTTATATTTTTCTTTTTTTAATCGTTTCCAAAAGGCTATGTAAGAGAGCAAAAAAAATTTAGCTCCCTCTGAAATCGAAATTCTAATCATTGTTCAGTTGTTCTTGAAATGTTTTTAATTGAATAATAAAAGTAGATACCTGCTTACTGAAATTGCGTTCACCGACAACTTTTTGCAAGTCGTTCATTTGTGCGATGTCTTTAACTAATGCCATAAGCTCACGCTCAACGACTTCGACTTGATTTGCAACTCTTGCCTTTGTCCATATTTTTAAATTTTCTTTTATTTCTTCTGCATTAGTTGCCATGATGCTTTAACCACTTCTTCATATAAATTAAATCTTCAAGTGAATAACAAGGATCTTGTTTGTTCACTCTAAAAGGTGCAGGTATTGATAGCTTGTTTTCTGAGTAATAGCTTTTCAGCTTGTACTGTGAAATGCCAAGCTCTTCACAGAAACATTTAAGGTTATAAGAGCGTGACTGAGTTTTAACAAGAAGATCAAACATTATGTCTATCTTGTCTGATAACTCCTGTAATTGTTCATTCACGCTCAACATAACCTGGTCCTTATGTCTAAAATGGACAATCGTCATCATCAGCTGAAACAACTGACGGCTCAACTACAGCAGCAGGCGCCGCCTCTACAACCTGAGCTTGACCATAAGCTGGCTGAGTTCCTGTCTGTTCCTGTTCTTCTTTAAACTCTAAATACTTATTCTTAGCTTTATCTAAGGCTCGCATAACGTCTAAAGCCTCTTTAGCACCAAGTTCAACTTCATCTAAAGAACGACCATCAGGATAAAAAACGTTGACTGAAATTCGGTCATAGTCACCATTCTTTCCTTTGTATTCGCCATACTTACCGATAACAAGAGTAAAAATAGTTCCGCAAATTTCAGGATAGATAGTGCAGCTTTGGCAATCAATTTTTGTTGCCTGTTCTTCTGCTGTCTTTTGGTCATTCACAATAGACATTAACTGTTGAATATCCCAAGAGTTCTGCCCCCATTCTCCCCATTTTGCATTTGGATCGTTCTTATCTTTTGTTCTGCGTCTGCCCCAAAACTGATGGTCAATGTAATATTTGCTATCTTTACCATCAGGATTTTGAAGTAAGAACACACATCTTGTGCGCTCACATTCAACACGAACATCTTTTTTCTTAGAATCATCAAATTCGATTGAATCGTCAGCACAAAAGATTAACTTCGCTTTACATCTGATACCTGTAATTTCTTTAGGATAAAGTTTGAACTCTTCCCAAAATTTTGAGTGATAATCAGGATTATCTGATTGAACAGGCTTTACATAGTCTGATTGATATACTGGCATTTACTGCTCCTTAATGTTTGTTCTTAGCTGTTTGCCAAGCTCTATAATTTCTTGATCTTCTTGTAGTTCTTTAGGTGCTTTTTTAAATACAGCTACTAATTCTTTTCTAGTTACAGCTCTATTCATTTGCTCAATTAAATCTTCTTTAGCTGTCTTATTTTCAAGCAGTAAATCTTCTTGTGTTTTATCTTCAACTGCGACTGTAGCCTTTTCAGTTCTAATATCCTGAGATACAAGCAATTCTTCAAATTCTTCTTTGTCGTAAGCACCCCAACCATAAGCGTTTGAAATAGCAATAGTCATTGCTCGTGATTGAAGCATACGTTTTGGACGTTGCAACCAGGTAGGCTTTGAAGGATCAAATTCTTCATCGTGATAAGCAGTGCCTTCAAAGGAACACACAGAACCATCAGCTAATTTCTTTTGTACAATGCAAGTTGTGCTTTCGTAATAAAGAACTTCTTTCTTTAGAGTTTTATTACCAATAATTCGATTTACAATTTTCTTTAAAAGAACTCCGTTGTCTTTAAAGGAAATGCCTGCGCAGTTCTTTTGACTTGCGACCGCCTGCTGCCAACCTTTCTTTGATACTGAGGTAACTAATCGACCGTCTTTATCTTTAAAAGCCCAAATACCACCAAGAATAGGATCTAAGCCCATTGATACAGATAATCGGATAACATTCATTACATCAGCTAGATTTACTTTTACGTCAGGTGCTGATTTAGGTAATGCGATCTGAGACGCAATCATGCTGATTAGCTGTCTATCGTCATAAGCTGTATGAATTTGTTTTTGAGCCTGTGAGATAAACTTTAGTTCAGCTTCTGTAGCAGGTATTACTTCTGCCTTAACTTCAATTTCTTCTGCCATTTATTTGTCCTCTACAGTTAAAATTCTGTGCCCCTTAGCCCATTCTTTCAGTTCACTTTTTGCGTAAAAGTTTTTACCGCCTTTTTTGTAAGGCTGGGGGAAGTCAGCACTTTTCTTTTTGAATGAATAAAAACTGAATTTCGATTTGACAAAAAATTTCGCAGTATCTTCAATACTTAAAAACTCCATTGCTAAACCCCCTTAGCGATTGTCAGCTTTGGTGAAATTTCGCTTTCTTTTAAGTATTTCTTGTAAGTTTCAGCATCAGCATCAGCAAAAGCCTTAGCATCAAAAGTGCGTCTAGTTTGCTTTGTCAAAGTACAAACTAAAGCGCCCTTAGTAGTGATAGCCTCTGCATGACCGTTCATTAAAGATTTAATCTCTGCTGTAAGTTCTTTAGAACGTTTATCAAGTTCATTCTTCTGTTTGTTGACTGTTTTTAATTCTTTTGCTTTTTCGATAAAGGCATCATCAGCATATACAGCATCAACTTCACCTTCTTCGACTTCTTCCAATTCAGCAGTTAAAACATAAGGAACATTTGGAATCAGATGGGCAAAAACAAAATCAATCTCAGCATCAATGATCTTTTTAATAGTTTCATCATCACGATGCACAACATAAACACGAACTCTGTTTTCTGTAAGAATCCAAGCGCAAAGATACATCTGCTCTTTATCAGCAAAGAGCATCTGCTTTTGGCACTGGATATAATAATCACGAGGGATAGTGTTATCTTCTGCTAGAAGATCTCCTTTAGAATTGAACTCACAACCTTTGCCCCAAACCTTTGAGCCGTCAGTTGTGAGCTTGTCACGCATATTAAAACCGACCGTCTTAATTTCTACAGGTGTATTGTCTTCTGTAAAAAAATCTACCTGAGCAATCGACCAAGGATAATTTTCGTTGTAAAGAACTGTTCCTTCTTTTACTTTAAGATGTGTTGTCTTTGAGAATTGTTCAGCAATAAAAGGCTCTAAAGCGTGTCCTCTGTCAAACACAAATTTATCTCCATCAAAAGATAAATTCTGCATTTTTTCTAAGATGTCTTGAGGCTCTGCGTATTCTGATTCGCCTAGCAGCACGGCATCAGTAGAACCGCCGATATGTGTTGCGTGTAGATAAGAAATCTCATTTTCTTTCTCTACTTCTCCTGTAAAAGGATCTTTGAAAAAATCTAAGGCTTTTTGATCGGCAACCTTAAACCACTCTTTATAAATTTGTTTGTAATCGTTCATATATCTATACCTAATGTTTGTTGTTTTAATTATTATCTTTATAATATTATATAACATTATATAACATTATTTTATGTTATATTAAACATTACATAATATTTTTAAACATTTAGTTTAATAGATACAAAAAAAAGCGCTCCTTAAAATAAAGGAACGCTTTATAAAAAGCTAAAAATAAGCCTAACGAACTATAAAATCTCTTTTCACTGGAACGTCTTTTTTAAATACAAGTTCATCATCTTCTGATACAAGATCACTAATTTCTAAGAAGTGACTAATAACTTCAAGTATAGGAGTATCTTTGCGACACTTTATAAAGTCATATCCATAAAAAGAATCACGATGAGGATTGTACTCATAATATTCATAAACAATATCATCAGGTTCTTTTTCACAAAGGTATGTTTGAAATTTAAACACTGTGTTTGCTTTGTTTTGATCTTCTGATAAAAGGCGATAACGCTGTTCTAATTCAACGTTATCTGCGCCATACATTGATTTGTAGATGTTTAGCAGTATCTGAGCGAACTGTTCCTTTGTCTGTAATTTTTCTGTTTTAACGATGTGAAAATTGCTCTGTTCAGCCAGGCAAACAAAATAATCATCTCTTTCTTTGATTTGTAAAAAATGATATTCAATCTTTGTTTTTGACTTTCTTTTGATATAAAACAGTTTTTCGATTAAACGTTCCATTTCTTTTAGCTCCAGTGTGTATGTTGACGTTGTTATTTTGGATTTTTAATCTTTGCCGCAGAAAAACCGTTCGCTTCAAGACAGAGAAGGGCGTATTCATAGTCACCATCAATTTCAGGATCGCCATAAATCATTTTCTCTTTAAGAGGTACAGGCTCACCATTTACAATTTCTATGAGATTCATTTCTTTACAATCTGCCGACTTAACCCATTTATACATAAAATCTCTGTGTTTAAATTTAGGAGAGGTTACAATATAAAATGCTTCGTCCGTAACAAATCTATATTTAACCAAAGGAGAACCAAGTATATTACTTTGCTTTGTTAAAGTTTTGCAAAGTCCTTTTATTGTTTTTTTAACATCAAACCAATATTCATTTCTGAATTTTAGTCCAAACAGTAGCTCGCCTTCGTCTAGACACTCTAGATAACCAATTTTCCCATCATCGCTGTTAGTTTTAGTTACAAATAAATATCTTTCTTTCCTACTTCCTTGATAGTTAATTACTGAGATAACATACATAGGCATAAAAGCATAATTTTTTAAAATTTCGCTATCAGTCATTTTTACTTCTCCTCATAATTCAGCTTAAAAGTTTTACTTCTTAATATCCTTTTTATTGCCTTAATAAACAGCTTAAAATCACAGTCTTGATAAGTTGTTATATTATCTTTAACTTTAGTAGAAATAACTTGTAGTTGATTACTTTCTGAATACCATGAAAACATCACATCAAAACAAGGCACACACACAATAGTGTGCCATACTCCTGTATCTGATCCAGGAGCTTTGCTGTATGTGCTGTATGTATCCCATTGTACCTGATGTAAATGCTTTAGTTTACGATAAACTATTCTTGCTAATATTTCTTTCTTGCTCATTAGATAACCTCGCAAAACGTTCTACTTCTATCTCTTTGAATATTTTATCAATCGCATCTACTACTTTATGTTGAAAATCCCAAACGTCACTTAGTTGCTTTAAAACTAACTTTTCTAATTTCCAATGGCGGTAGCTCTGATAAACATATAAAATACATAAAAAGATAATACAAATGGACTCACTGCTCATCTTCTTTTACCTCTTTTAGTTCTTGTGCTTCTTTTAGTTTTTGAATAACCTTTTCTTTAATATCACTTAAAGACACTTTTGTACCGCCTTTTAATTCAAGTTCAAGCTCAAAATCAATGTGTTCTAAAATAAGAGATAGAATATAAATCTCAATATTGCTTAGTTGGATATTATGACTATTACACAAATTACTCATCTTCTTCTACCTTAATGCCAAATGGTAACCATTCACCATTTTTTTCTAATTTCAAAATTATTAAATAGATCTTGAACAGGTATATTATTTATTGAGCTCAAAACATCATTTTTATCACGGGAAACCGCAAAAAGAAGTTCAATATAAATTTCGCCTGTTACTTTACTTCTGTAAGTAATAAAGTTTTTTGCACTCATAACAGAACAATCAAACAAACAATCCATTTCATCAATGCTTTTTAAAGGTCGATACTTCTTTTCTTTTGGCTCGTCTGCCTTGACAGCATCTAACGGTAAAAAGAAACCGTAACTTCTAATAGTCCCAAACGCTTTACAACTAAAGCACTCAACATCATCATAACAGATGCGCGAAATTTCTCTAATTAGAGCAACGTTATTTTTTAAATCGTCTTGTAAAGAATAAAGATTGCTAGATACATAACCTTTATCCCCAACCTTTACTTCGTATCTGTTTACCCATGACTTAACGTCTTTTACATCAAAATTCATTTTAATTACCTCATAACAAACTCGATACTCTTAAAAAGAAACTTATTCCCATTACAGCTCCTATTGCAAAAACAAAACCTGTAAATAAAATAGCAACACCTAAATTAAACATGTGTCTTATCTGCTTTGTTGTTTTACTCATTTCTTATCCTCTTTATCAGTAGTTGTGTTTGAACTTAAATAACGCTCAGTTAGTAACGAATAACACTTTGTTAATAATGAAGCATTTTTTATTAAAACAGATATTATTTGATCATGTTTCAATACAACCTTTGCTACAGAATAAGTAAACACAAAATTAAAAATTGAAACAATTATTACTACACTTATAGCTATATTCATTCTTTCTTTTCACCGTTAATAACTTTATTTAATGAAACAAGCACACCACAATGTCTGCTCAATATATGAAATACAGCTAGCACTTTGTTTCTATAGTCAATCATTTTTGTTAAGACAAAATATAGAATTATCAGATTGATAACTGAAAAAGATAGTGCGATCCTTACCATAAGCTCATACATAATCAATCCTTTTAAAAAAAGTTCTTACAGTCGTTTAAGTCTTCGCATTCAATATGTACAACGATTGCAATTTGATCTTCATAATTCATCGATCCAATACTGTGTACTTTACAATCTAAAAGTTTTGATAATTTATTTACTCTGTATTTTCTAAATGGATAAGCACTCGCAAAATAGTCACAAAGCTTTAAATAAATAAGTTCATCATCTGTAATATCATCTAAAAATCTCTTAATGTCATTTTCTAACTCCTCTTATTCTGTTTAAATCATCACATTCGATTAGTACGCAAATAGTCCAGACATCTTTTGCAGCTGAAAAGAAACGTATAACTTCGCAATCTAACAGCCCTTTAAAATCTTCTTTTAAACCTTGCGGCTGGCGAACAAAACTTTCAAATTGAGTATGTGCAATAAGAATACAAACATTTTCATTTCTGCTACATTTATCTAAAAATTCTTTTAATATCATTTGTTACTTTCCTTACTCATCTTCCTTGTCTAAATTTAAGTTCTTATATGCAATTACAAGATCAACTTTCTTTGAACACTTGTAGTTGTAAATGTCATTGACTAAGTACAATGCATGTTCAACAGTTCTTAATCCTGGTAGTTCCTTGTCTTTGCGTTGATCAAACTTGTTTATCAGTTTGTTTGGTTCGACCAAGAAATTTTTTAATAATTTATATAAAACAGAAACAAGAGCTCTTCTTGCATCAGCTGTGACTTTGAATTGTTTTAAGCAAACGTTAATAATAGATAGTCTCTGAGATATATCAGCAATTCTTTCAGGAAGATCCAAATTACCTGCTTTTATCATTTCAGTTGAAAAATACTTTTCATTTAGAACTGCTCTTTTTAAAACCTCAAAAGAATAAAAAATAGATTTTTTGTCAGATGAATACGGTCCCCAAAGTTCTAATAAGTTTTGATAAGACTTAGCGCCTTTAGAAGCATAAAATTTAACGTAGTCGATTACATTCCAGTTTTTAGCATTAGCATTTAGAGAAATACAATCATCATCAATAAAAGCACCTTTAATGTAATAAACAGGTAGATTTAATTGTTTTACAGCAGTAAAACGATGCTGACCATCTACAATGTTGTAATTGTCATCAACTAAAATAGGCACTGGGTAATAACCTTTTGCTTGAATTGACTTAACAATTTTTTTTACTTGATTCTGATTTACTGCTCTATTGCTTTCTAAGAAATTAAAAATAGAGTAATTCTCGGTAACATATACCTTGATGTCGCTTTCTTTATCAAACATTTTTATTACTCGTTTTGTTCAAAATATTTTTGTAACTTATTATCTAAATCGCTATATTCTTTTTGATCATCTGATGTATCAACATCATAGTTAAGTTGATCGGATAGTAAGTCAAAAAAATATTCTTTGACTGCTTGATGAATTAAAAGCAACTCATCCTTTGTTAAATCTACTGTCATTTAAAGCACTCCACACCAAACAAGAATGATATGACCGATACCAAGACCTAATGCACCTGCAACGATTACAAAAAAAAGTGCACTACACAAAACTAATAAACCAATTAAATCGTCCATGTTAAGCTCCTGTGCTGCCAAAACCGCCTGCGCCACGATGGGTATCAACTCCAATAACCTTACCTTCAATCATCTTGATTTGAGGTAAAGGTAAAATCACTAACTGAGCAATGCGGTTGCCCTTGAAAATCTTTGTCAGGTTATATGGCTCTAATACAACTCTGATTGAACCTGTATAACCAGCATCAACAACGCCAATAGGTGTACCAATGCCTTTAACGTTAAATGATGAACGTGGACATACAAGCCCTACAAAGCCATCAGGTATTAAGACATGCACTCCCGTGTCAATGGTGTTAGGCTTGTTTGCTTCTAACATCTGATCTTCTCTGCATGACAAGTCAAAGCCTGCGTCTGTGTCATGTGCTCGCACTGGAGCATAAGCACCTTCATCTAATTCATATTTAATTTTCATATTTCTTGTTCCTTTAGTTCCTTAAAATTGAGTTCTACAAACTCTGTAAAAAAATACTTAAATTCTCTAATTGCTAAATTCAAATCGTTGTTGTCAGCAGCAGTTACTTTTAACTTTCTCAAGCAATATCTTTCTTTCAGTACGTCGAAGTAATAAGAATGATTTGTTCTGAATAAAGCCATCATCTCTTCAATGAGTTCTTCCTGAGACTTCGTTAAAAATTTCTTAGTTAAAAAAGTTTTGTTTTGTAGTTGCGCTGGCAAAATTTCTTTCTTACCTGACGTTTTACTTCTTGCACAACACCCCCAACAATCTAAAAGTTCACCTACGGTTAATTCTGCGTCTATCCACTGTTGCAAGATGTCAGTTTTCATCTGCACTGTCAGTTTCAGTTTTAGCTTCTTCTTCGTACAATGTTTCTGAGATGTCATGTAAATACTGATCTCCTAATTGAAAAGGTAACTTTCCTAGCTCCTCTAACTCGATAACGTGCATCACTACAAACTCTTTTTCAGGCACAACTCGTGTATCTACTGAAAAGAATTTAATTAAGCTGTCGTCTTTGTATAAACATTCGCTTTTAGTTCCAGCATCAAACAAAGCCTTTAATCGGTTATCACCATCGTGAATGCGATAGTCTTTGAACACGATAGTCACAAAGCAGCACACTGGCTTTTCAATTACAGGCAAATGACCTTTGCGTAAAAGACAACGTGCTGCATTGATCCATCTGTTATATGCGGTTGTATTCTTGATACAGCCTTTCTTTGAGCGAAAACTAGAGTAATAACCGCCCGCAAACTGATTTTTAATAGCGCTCCAATTCACAGTAGTTTTCTGATTCACTGATGGAGGCAAAGGCAAAATAACCTCACGACCTGCGATCTCTTTGCCATTCAGTTTGATAGTTACTGTCTTTTGACCAAAAGCATAGGTGTTCATAATTACGCCTTAGTGTTTACTGGTGTAATACCAAATGAGCTGAGAACGGCATTTAAAGCATCTAAGCCATTTTTGAAACGTTGACCGTTTATCTCAACGTTAAATTCAGTCTCCTGATGAACAGGGTTCTTTAACTCAGGAATTACTAATTTGTTTTGCTCGAAGGTTACGACCTTAGCCTTCTGCTTTGAGAAGGCGTAAATATCTGTAAGAGCTTTCTTGCATTTATCAGTTCTACCAATAAAACGAACTCTAACCACTGGGGAAAAATGATTACGCCCCTGAATCAGGTTAGGACAAGTCATACCTCTTGCAAACTCGCCTCGTGCATTTACGTAGGCATCTACGAAGGCTTTACGGTCAAAAGGATCTTGTGCTGTTGAGTGCATACCAAATTCAGCAAGGGAACCAAAAGCACTTCTAAAAGCAAATACAGCTCGTGGGTCATCACAAATATAATCACAGCCTGTATCCAGGTGATCGTTAATCTGATTGTAGAAATTATTAGCCTTAGCCTTTAAAGCCTCTGTATCAATACCCTTTAAACACTTTACCTGCTCGTAAATATCTGCAACTGTTGGCATGAACTTTGATTTTTGAAGGTGAAGAGATACAGCATTTCTTACATCTTCAAAGTCAAATTCTTTTAATGCGTTGAATACCAAGCCGTAAGCCTGTTCGTTAATCTCACGACCATACAGAACAGAGACTTGTTTCCACAGCTCAACAAAAGGTTTAATGTCTTTCTTTTCCATAGTTATTTCCCCATTAGTAAGTTTGAATCGTTACTTGATAAATCAACATCAATGATGTTTTCATCATCGCCAAATTGAGAATCCGCAATGTTTTGTGCTATGCGGTCAACGTCAGCAGGTGTAGCAACAGGTGTTGTTTTAGCTTGCTGATAACGACCAGCATATTCAATTTGACGCAAACACCATTGACGAACTCTTAACTTTAAATTTTTAACAGGAGCACCTTTTTTATCTTTCCACTTCATAGGTGCGTAGTGTGTGTAGAACTTCTCAGCCATTAGAGCGCAGTTCATTGTTTCGAGTTGAGGATATTTAGAGATGTTCTTATTTTTATAGTCTAAAAAGATATTCTCTATGTAAGCTGTAAAGTCTTCTTGTGAGAACTCTTTAGATACTATATAAATACTATCTAAAGATTTACTATTACTAATAATACTATTATGTATAAGGTAGAAAATGTCATTTTGACCATTTCGATATGGTCGATTTGACACTTTCGATATAGTCATTTTGACATTTTCGTTAGTCAAATTGACCATATCGGAACTTGTAAAATATTCACCTTTTACAGTAATACTTCTTACCTTTTTAAAATTGATTAGCTGGATATTGCTTTCAATCAGCTTGTTATCTTCCAACTCTGAAAATGATCTTTGTACTGAACTTAAAGACAAGTGCAGCTCTTCTACTGCCTGTTGATTTGAATAGAAAACAGCCTTATCAGCTCTAGTAGATACAGAAGATAAAAAAAGAACACGAGCAAATAAAAGCTTTGATGATAGCTTTAGCTTTGCATTGCTCAGTATATCTTCTGTTAAGAGTACGTTCACTGTTTTCACTTTAAATATTTCCTTTAGGTTTTTATATACCTTATGTTTAAGCATTTTATACCTTAGCTTTATTTTTGCAAGTAAATATTTAAAATTTTTTAAATCTTTAGTATATACCTATTTAACAAATTAAATTTTCTGTTGAAATTTTTATTGCTTTGCTTTATTATTTACAACTTTTTGTTTTTCAAAAACTAACAATAGCTTTATACAAAGTTAAAAGGAGAATATATGTATAACGCAAAAACTGTATGCGAAAGCTTAAGAAGGCTCACGACAGAAAGAAATATAAAGAAAACAGATTTAGCGAAAGCTTTAGGTGTAACTTATCCAACGATTGTGAAATGGCTTGATGGCAGGTAGCACCATTGCCTCTTTTATAAATCATCATTTCGCATATATAAGCCTTTTCTTTAATTTAATAAATCAAATTTTTAATTAAAAACTTAAAAAAGTGGTTACAAAAATAAGTCACGAAGTGTATAATTTTTTATAGTTAGAGCATCGAACTAAAATTAGAATAATTTATTATACAAAAGAGATACAAAACATGGCTGAAAACGTAACCGATAAAATGCTTGTAAAGCTGATAAATACAAGCATTGATAAGGATAGAATGATTACTGATATAACAGGTTTAGCAGTAATTATTCGTAAAGCATCGAACTGTAACAGGATCTACTTTAAGTTTAGAAAAGTTAAGCATGGAAAGCGAACTGATGTGCCATTAGGCACTTATCCTGAGATGTCTTTAAATGAAGCTCGCAGTCGATACTTTGATGCTTTAACATCGTTTAAAGAAAATTCACTGGTAATTGTAAAAAAATCAGATACCTTTGAGAGTGCTTGGGAAAGTTTTATAGATCTAAAGTATAAAAAAATTAAGTCAAGCACCGTTGAAAAATACGAAAGTAATTACAGAACACATTTATTTAAACTTGCAAAAATGCAGTTAAAAGAACTGACAGCTGAATACATACTGAATTTTTTGCAAGCCTACATTCATTCAGGTGAACTTGGAACAGCAAACAGATTAGCTAATGTAATTAGTAATGTTTTAGATTTTGCTGTATTTCAAAAGAAAATAGCTGTTAATCCTATTCGTGGTATTGAGAAGTATCTACCGCAAGCAGAAGTTGTACATTATGACAGCTTTAAACTAGAAACATTAGAGCAGGATATGACACAACTTTTTGTTGATATGCAAGATTGCAGTAAAACAATTCAGCTGCTGTTGTATATGTACTTTTTTACATTGTTACGCTCTGTAGAATTAAGAAGCGTAAAACTGAGTGACATCAATTTAAACGATTGCTCTATGACTGTAAAAACAAAGACAATGGCTGCTTTTAAAGTCGCTCTTTGCAGTCAAGCTATGGATATTGTTAAGTATCTGATTTCAGTTCATAAGCCTATAAACGATTATTTGTTTCAAGGCAAAACTGGCATGATTTCAGAAAATACTTTAAGTAAGGCTTTAAAAACAAACGGATACAAAGACAAACTTCAAGTTCATGGCATCAGAGCTTGCGGGCGTCAGTGGATGCAGACATTACCTAACTCTAAAGAAAGTATTATTGAACTTTGTTTATCTCACGTTGTAGGTAACAAAGTTCAGCAAGCCTACAATCGCAGTACATATTTTGATGAGCGAAAAGTTTTAATGCAGGAATGGGGAAACTTTATTGAGAGTTGCGGTGACTATAAATCATTGTTACAAAATTAAAAATAGGAAATGACACACTGAAAGTAGTTTTATAAGCTACCAGTGTATTTAATCGAAAGCCTTAGCTTGTAAAGAGCTAGGGCTTTTTTTATGGGTGTAAATATGATCGAACCTCCTAAAAATCTTACATCTGAGCAACTGTTTTTATTTTGCGGTTTTATATCTGCTGTCTTATCTAGTTTGGTAAGACTTATGAAAAACAAAGCTAACTTCACATCTTTTTATTGTATTACACACTCCGTTGTTGATGCCTTAACCTGCGCTTTATTGTCTTATGGAATATTTTTAATACTTCACCAGTATTGGGATATTTCAACAAGTTCAATGATCTTTATTGGAACATTCGTTGGTTCTTTAGGTTCAACAACAATCATCACTTTAGCAAGTACAGCTCTTAAAAAATGGATAGGTTCAAATGAAAACAATCAGCGATAAAGGTTTGAAATTCATTCAGGTAAACGAAGGTGTTGCTAAAGGCTCCTTTGATGGTCAGAAGTTCAAAAGTTATTTTGACAAAATCGGCAATAAATGGACTATTGCCTGGGGGCTAACTTACATCAATGGTAAGCCTGTGACAAAAGATACAGTCCTAACAATCAATGAAGCAAACATCGCATTTAGACATCATTTAAGTTCAAACGAAAAAGTAATTAACGATTTGATGATTAGAGATTCAATCGTACTTACTCAGAATGAATTTGATGCGCTTGTAGATTTTATTTATAACCTCGGAAACGGTCATGCTGATTGTGATGTATGGAAAGCTGTTAAGACGCATGACAGTTTAAAAATTGAACAAGCTTTTTTAGCTCATAACAAAGCAGGCGGTAAATACAATCAGGGTTTAGCTAACAGACGAAAGAAAGAAATCGCTTTATTTTCTCAGGCAAGATATGGAAGTTATTAAAGCAGAAACTAAAAAGCATACGGTGCAGCGTAAAAAGTATCATCAGGAATTGCCAGTTGAGCTTGAAGAAAAGAAATTAGCTCTACAGGAAAAATACAGTGATATAAACAAGGCTGTATCTGTAATTGATCAAATCGAAGAAAGAGACGTTCTAATGATTTTAGATGATTATTCAAAGTCATTAGAACTTGATTTATATCATATTGCTGAAAGTTTCCATATCTCACCTGTAACCTTAAATAAGGTTCTTACCTCTGACAAATACAAAGAAGCTTACGAAATAGCAAAAGAACGCCGTAGCGCCGTATATGAGCGTGAAGGCTACCATGTCGCACAGTCACCTTGGAAGAAGATTCAAAACGGCGAAGAAGTATCTATGGTAGAAGTCGCTGCTGCTAAGTTGCTGTCTAATTACTGTTTAGCTGTATCACAAGCTAGTGCTAAAAAGAACTCCTCCGAAGGTGGTGTTTCTGTTGTTGTTAATACAGGAATTTCATTAAAGATATGAGCGTAATTCAAAACATTACTTATGATTGGAAGCCTCGTGAATGGCAACAAAAATGTATTGATACACAGAAACGTTTTACTGTGTTAGCGGTACACAGACGTGCGGGGAAAACAACCTTTGCTATCAATGAGCTTGTTTTATCTGCTATTAGTAAAAAAGGCAACTATGTTTATGTTTGCCCCGTATATAAGCAGGCAAAAATGGTAGCTTGGCAACCCTTAAAAGAAGCTGTTGCTATTTTTAAAGATGTTATTGATAAAAGCGGTAAAAATGCTGAAATCGTAGAAATTCGAGAATCAGAAACAAAAATTAACTTTTGGAATGGTTCAACAATTTTTCTTTTAGGTTCTGATAATTTCGATGCGGTTCGTGGTTTAAAGCTGGCAGGTGTTGTGCTTGATGAGGTTGCACAGATGCCAAAAGGCTTATGGAACGAAGGTGTTCGTCCTGCACTGTCAGATTCTAAAGGTTGGGGCTTATTCATAGGAACTCCGAAAGGCATCAATCTTTTTTCAGAATTATTTTTTCGTGGTTTAGATCCTGAATTTTCTAATAATTGGACAAGTTCAAGATTTACCTATAAAGAGACTAACGCTATTGATCCTGACGAAATGGAAGAACTTAAAAAAGAACTTCCTGAAGAAGTATTTAAACGTGAGTATCTTTGTGACTTTAACGCATCAGCTATTGATCAGCTGATTAGTTATGAGCTTGTTAAGTTAGCTAGTGAGCGTGAAATTAACTTCAACTCTATAAAACACAATCCTCTCATCATGGGCGTTGACGTTGCAAGATTTGGTAATGACCGCTCTGTTATCTGTTTTAGGCAAGGTCTCTTAATTGAAGAGCCTTTAGTTTATAAAGATTTGTCATTAGTAGAGTTTGCACGAGTTGTAAGACAGCAAGCTGTGTCTAGGCATTGTCACGAAATTTATGTTGACGGCACAGGTGTTGGTGGCGGTGTAGTAGATATTCTAAATTCACAAGGTATCTACGTAAACGACGTCAATTTTGGCAAAAAATCTTTAGATCATCAGTACAAAAACAAACGCACTGAAATGTGGTGTCGTTTAGCAGATTGGATCAATCGTGGAGGTTGCATACCGAAGAACACAGATTTAATCACTGAAATCGCAACTCCGTACTTCGATGTTACTGATGACAATCAAAAAATCTTAGAAACAAAAAAACAAATTCGTGACCGTTTAGGAAAATCCCCTGATATGGCTGATGCATTAGCTTTAACTTTTGCTGAGGATATACCAGTGTGCGATTTAACAGAATACGAAAAAGAAAAGCTATTTTACAGAAGTGCTAGAAAGCAACGAGTATCAAACAATCCTTTTGAGGAGTTCGAGAATGAAATTTGTAGCAGAGAAAATACCTTTAACACATTTATTTAAAACAGAAGGAGCAAAGGAGTTAATCCTTGATTATGCCCGCAACGGAGTTAATCCCTTTGCTGATAAAAAAAGCTCTGATGATGAAATTTTTGAAAGCATAAAAGAAGCATATAGAGGCAAAGAAGATAACTATCATTCATATCTTTTCTTTGACGAAAATCATACCCCTTGTGGTTTGTTGGTATTTTGGACAGTTTACGATGAACACGTCAGAGGCATAGTTGCTGAGGTTGATTCTATTTTTTCTACTGAGAAAAGCAGAAAAAAAGGTTGTGGAGCAGTCATTCTACAAACATTAAAAAAAGAGGCGCGCAATGTTGGCTGTAGAGGTATTTATTTATGCACATCATACGGAACAGAACTTAGCAAGGCTTTAGCTAAAAGATTTTTGCCAGTGTTCCAAATTAGTTATATGAGGGTTTAAGAATGTCACTTTTAGGATCATCAAAGTATGTAGCTTTAAATGCTTATATGAAAGATGTTGCCGCTTTACAGCGTCATGGAGAATCAAGCGCTATAGCAATAAACAACAATCCTCTATACAACAACGTAGCTAAGTTTATGCACAACTGGCACGCCGCATATAACGCAGGTGATGCTGACAAAGCTAATGAGCTGATAAACAGTCCTATGGGCGTGTTTATGTCACAGGCTGATAACGCTGGCGGTGCTTGGCAGAATTGGCGTTCTAATGCCTTAACCGCAACTAATCAGCTAATGTTAGATAAACAAAAAGAAGCCAACGAAGCTCAAATGGCACAACAGAAGGAAGAACTAGCTGCTAAGAGTGATCAACAGCAACAGCAAACAATTAAAAGTCAGCAAACAGCAAAATACTATCATCAGCAAGATACAAAGAACTCTTCAATTTTAGCTGACAAAAATTCAAGTGGTTCAAGTGTGAATAACTCATTAGGAGCTAAAGATAGCTATTTCAATGATGATGAGATTGAGGAGTGGTATTAAATGGGAAGTGTAGTTGCAGCGGCGGCTTTAATCGCAGGTACAGCAAGCGCTTATAGACAATACAGCGCACAAAAAAAAGCGATGCAAGCTCAGGAGCAATATCAAAGACAAGCTTTACAACAGCAACAACAGGCTATGGAGTTACAGAGACAACAGGCTCAACAGCAACAGGAACTCCAACAGCAGCAGTTAGCTTTGCAAGAACGTGAGCAAGAAGCGTCTAATCAACGTTTTAATCAGTACAACAAAGATACATCTAATTATCAGAGAAAGCCTAATTCAATCAATGCTACTGATCTTACAAAAGGTAAGGCTGACAGCGGTCAAACAATCTCATTGAATTTAACAGGCGATGATGACGAAACAGATGAGTGGTATTAGCAATGAGTGAGTTTTCAACAGGAACTGAGCAAAAGAAGATTGATTTAATATGCTCACGTTGGCTTGATTTAAAGTCAAAGCGATCATCATACTTAAATCAATGGCGATCAGTATCACGTTATGTTTCACCGTTCAGCGGTCGTTTCGATATTACTGATAAAAACAATGTTCGTGACACACGCTTTATCTTAGATGCTGAGGCTAGTCACGATCTAAATATTTTGGCTAGTGGTTTAATGAGCGGTGCAAGTTCACCAGCTCGACCTTGGTTCAAAGTTGAACCTAACGATCAAGCTTTGAATGATGATTATTCAGTTATCGCTTTTTGCGATGCTGTAAACAAAATTCTTTTAAAAGTATTCAGTGCAAGTAACACATACAACACATTGCATTCAATGTATCGTGAGCTTGCTTTGTTTGGTATTGCTTGTGATTTAGTTTATGACAGTGACGAACACGGCATTCAGCATCATCTTTTATCAGCAGGTGAATACTGTGTTGATGTTGATAATAATGGTGAGATTGACACCTTATATCGAAATTTCACTTTAACAACTGCACAGGTTGTAAAAGAGTTCGGCTATGACAATACACCTAAAGAAATTCAAGATACGTACAATCGTGGTGATTTAGGCAGTTATTGGGAGTTTTTACACGCTATTGAACCTCGCATTGATCGTGATCCTAAAAGTAAATCTAATAGCAACAAAGCTTGGGCTAGTTACTATTGTTCACTCTCTACACGACCTGCAATTATTAGAGAAAGTGGTTATGACTACTTCCCTGCATTAGTTCCTCGATGGGACGTGTTGGGTACAGATGCTTACGGAACATCACCATCTATAAATTGCTTACCTGATATTAAACAGCTTCAACAGGAAACATTGAGAAAGGCTGAAATTATCGATCATTTATCAAAGCCTCCTCTTCAAGTTCCTAATTCAGCTAGACAATCGCCTATATCACTTGCAACAGGTGCGATTAACTATACTCAGTCAACATCTCCTGAGCAGATGATACGACCTATTACACAAGGTATCGGAGACGTAAACAGCCTTACAGCAGACATTGCATCTATTAAAGACAGTATCAGACGCTCCTATTTTGTTGACTTGTTTCAAATGGTAGGAAGCACCGCAGGTGATCGCAGAACTACCGTAGAGATTTACGCATTACAACAAGAGCAGATGTTATCACTGGGACCAGTAGTAGAGCGTTCACAGAATGAGCTATTAGGTAGATTGGTAAATCTTACTTTTAGAAAACTAGGTGAACGTGGTTTATTACCTGAGTTGCCACCTGCGCTAGAGAATAAGCCTTTGACAGTTGAGTTTACTTCTGTGTTAGCTCAATCACAAAAATCAGTGGATATTAACTCAGTTGATAGATTAGTGAGCGCTATTTCAGCAGCTGCACAAATCGCTCCTGAGGTTTTAGATCGTATTGATCCTGACGGGTACGTTGACGAATATCGTGACCGTTTGGGAGTTGCGCCTAAGATTTTACGCAGTCGTGAAGATGCACAGAAGATTAGAGAGCAAAGAGCACAGGCTCAACAGCAACAACAGCAATTACAAGAGCAGAACATTCAAGCTCAAACTCAATCAACTATGGCACAGGCTCAAAAGAATGGCGCAGATGCCAGCCTTGCTATGCAACAGCTTGATGATGTGGGAGGAGGTTCACTTCTATGAGTTTAGATTATGAAAGTGATATAGAAAACAATGCAAAGCTAGTTGAGCAAACAAAACGTTTAGTTGTTTCTTTAAAAGCTTTAACAAAAACAGTTGACGGGAAAAGAGTTTTAAAGGGCATTTTAGATATGTGTCCTTCACAAGATTGTTTTTCTACAGATTCAAACACAATGGCTTATCAGTGCGGAAGAATGGCTATTGGGCTTGAATTAAGAAATTTTATAAAAATACATTGTGGAAATGATTTATTAAGCAGTATTGAAAAGATGGAGATTTAATTTATGAATGATTCAGCACAGACAGCTACTCAAACTACAGCAACTGCACAAGAGCAAACACAAGCACCAGCAGTAGATAACGCTCAAAATCAGAATACTGAGACAGAGCAAAAAGTAGTGTCAACTGAACAATCTAATCAAGTAAATCAAGAAACTGAAAAAGAAAACGCTGAAAACTCTGCATTAAAAGACTTCGCAGACAGTTTAAATATTGATGAAACTGAACAGACAAAAGAGCCTGAACAACAGCAAGAAACAGCACCTGAGCATTACGTTTTAAAAAATGCAAATGGCGAAGATGTGGAGCCTCAAGAACTAGAGATGATGTCACGTATGTTTAAAGATGTGAACTTATCTCAGGAACAGGCACAAAAACTTTATTCAGCATACGAAAAAGAACAAGGTTCTTTTATTGAACAGTCACAGAAAGCATTTAATCAGATGCGTGATGATTGGTTCAATCAAACAATTTCTGATCCTCAGCTTGGTGGTCAGAATATTGGACAAACAAAGCTGTGCATTAAGCGTGTAATGCAACAGTGCGGAAATAAAGAGTTATCAGAATTTTTAAATAAAACAGGCTTAGGCTTTAATCCTGCAATGGTTCGCTTTATGACTAAAGTCGGTGAACTGTTAGGCAATGATAATCATTTCGTGCAAGGTCAAGCACCAGTGGTTATTAACCCTTTGAAGGCTAGATATAAAAACTCACCTGAGCTTTTTAAATAATTAAAAAAAACAAAGATAAAACAATCAAACAAACAAAACCTAGGAGAAATCTAAATGACTGCTGTAAATCCAGTATTGCAAGAGAATGACAGAATAACTCTTGCTGACTACCGTAAGCGTTTTGGTGGTGAAGATGGTATCGCAGAGGTTGCCGAAACTTTGAACGAAAGTAATGAAGTTATGCAAGATATTGTCTATAAAGAAGGCAATATGGATAACGGCGATCGCCAAACCTATCGTTTATCATTACCTGATGTTTACGAGAAGGTATTTAATAAAGGTACAAAAGCGTCAAAGTCAAGCGTGGGAACCGTAGAGGAAACCTGCGCTTTAATTGAAGCTAGAGCAGAGGTTGACGTTGACTTAGCCGAATTGAACGGTCAGGCACCACAGCTAAGAGCACAGGAAGATAAAGCCTTTATTGAAGCTATCGCACAGAAAGAAACTTATTTGTATTTCAAAGGAAATACTGATAACGGCAATATGTTTGATGGCTTTGAACGAAGATACAACACTTTAAATCAGAACAAAGATTTACGTGCTACTAATGTTATTGATGCGTCAAACAAAGCAGGAGCATCAGCCTTAAAAGGCAAAAATTTAAGCTCAATCTGGCTTGTAGGCTGGGGCGATGACGTTTACAGCCCTTATCCTAAGGGTTCAAAAATGGGCTTAAGAGTAGAAGATAAAGGCGCAATCTTCTTACCTGACGAGGAAGGCAACGTGAACGAAGTGTACACTACAATGTACAAGAAGTCAGTTGGCTTAATGGTGAAGGACTGGCGCAAGGTTGTTAGAATTTGTAACATTGACGTAGATATGTTACGTACTAATCAAGGTGTAGGTAATCCTGATTTACAAAAGCAAGGTTGGAACTTAATTACTTTAATGCTTGATGCTATTACCAAGTTACCAGCAGATGCAAAAGGCAATTTCAAGTTCTATATGAATCGTGATGTTTTTGCAAGCTTAAACTCATTGTCATTACGTTCTGATACTAATGTTATCGAATGGAAGAAAGCAACAGACGCTTTTGGCAAGAATGGCTCATGGGCTAATTTCCAAGGTATTCCTATGCGCCGTGTAGATCAATTAACTAACGATGAAGCTATCGTAAGTTAGGAGTAAATAAAATGATTAAAGATGCAAGAGCGTTTTTCTCTGATGAGCAGGTAGTCACCGAAACAACCTATTCTCAAAAGGCTTATGACTTTATGGCAGCATGGGACCATGCGATCGGAAGTCAGTTATATGTAACTTGTATTTGTAACGGCGATTTTGCAAAAGATCTACGTGTACAAGTCATAGGCTCAACTGACGGTAAGAAATGGGATGTAAAGCATCCACTAGGTGACAGTGGTGTTTATGCTAAGGAAGATCTTAAAACTAATAAGACATTCCCGATCCATGTTGTTGAGACTGGTCAGAAGTATAGATACGTAACTTTATTATACATTCCATCAATAGGTGGAGCGGAAGATACAAACGTATCATCACCTACTGAACCTGATTTAACTAACTTTGCTGTAGCTCACAAAATCGGTGAAAAGCGTGAGCCTAAAGCTAATGCAATTACTGCATTCTTTGGAACTATCGCTGCTATCTCACCAGTTGTTCGTTATGCTAACTCTGATAAGTTTACAGGTTAGTTTGTAAAAAACTGAAGTAGGAAAGGGTACATATTAAGTTATGTGCCCTTTTTGTTTATATGGAGTAGAGAATGACTGCTGCTATTGATATTTGCAATAATGCTTTAGATTTAGTAGGTCAAGGCTTGCATATAGAAAGCTTTGACGATCAATCAAAAGAAGCTGATTTATGTAAAAGAAATTATCAACAGGTAGTTGATCGTGCATTAACTAAGTTTAATTTTTCGTTTGCTAGAAAAGATGAACTCATTTCTGAAAAAAATCTGATTCAAAACGTTGTATCTATTCCGTATAAATACACATATTCAATTCCAAGTGATGTGATGAATATCTTGTATCTTGAACCTTATCGTAAAGAAGGAGAAGAGACAATTAATATTAAGACATTGAAGTTTAATTTCAGAGTTATTGACGTAAACAAAAAGAAACAACGTTGTATTGTAACTAACAAAAAAGCGCCTTTTGTTATTCAATATCAAGCCTTTATTGATGATCCTAATTTATTTTCAGTTCAATTTACAGAAGCTGTTGAATATCTTTTAGGTGCACGATTAGCAAGTGCACTAATTCATGGAAACACTGGTATTAGCATCAGTAATACTTTGATGCAACAAGGCATTATGTTTTTACAGCTTGCAAGCAGTCAGGATAATCAACAGGGCGCAGACAGTATCAAAGATAATCAATGTTCATTCATAGAGGCTCGCTATGGTTACTAAAGTTATACAAAGAGGTTTTGGAGCAGGTGAGATCACACCTAGCCTTTTTGCAAGAACTGACTTAAATCAATATGCAATGGGAAGTCGAAAGTTAGAAAATTTTATTGTACTTCCTCAAGGTGCTGTTAGAACTAGAGCAGGTTTTCGTTTTGTAGGACAGGCAATAAATAGTAATTTGCCAGTACGTTTAATTCCTTTTAGATACAGCTCAGAACAAACCTATGCTTTGGAGTTTGGCGATAAGACATTACGCATTATTGATCATGGACAATATATAGCAAATAACAATGGCGATGTTTATCAAATCTCAACACCTTATGCAGCTGTTGATCTAGCAGACATTGACTATGCTCAAAATGCAGATGTGCTCACTTTAACCTCACCTGAATATATGCCTTATGAGCTTAGAAGATACGGCTATAATGACTGGCGTTTTGTGGCTGTGTCTGTTACTCCTAACGTAACACCACCAAAAGGCTTATCTTACACTGCTATTTATCCTAGTTCAATGACAGATAGTGAAGAAAAAACTAAGGATAAAATTGAATGTAATTATGTTGTAACAGCTGTAGATGCTAACGAAAAAGAATCGCTTGCAAGTTCTAACCTTGTTGCTCGTGGAAATTATTATATAAGTGGTGCAAAGATCCGCGTTCAATGGCAAGGTGTGGTAGGTGCCAGTTATTACAAAGTTTATAGAATGGTAGCTGGCATTTATGGCTTTATTGGAGAAACAGAAGAATTATATATTGACGATGAAGGAAACAATCCTGATACTACTACTACACCACCTAAATATAAGAGTGTGTTTACTCAATCTGTAAAAGGACAAATAAGCACAATCACTATCAATAATGGCGGTAGTGGTTACTACTACGGCTTAAACAGTAATACTTATTACTTACCTAGAGTTATTACAATTCGTACAGTGCCTCCTTTAGTGTCAGCAAAAGCTAGCTCTAAAGATGCTGATGCGGTTACAAAGTTTTCACCTAGTGTGACATTAGAAGTTTTAGACGGTTCAAGCGGTCAGGTATATTTATCTTCTAACATTGAACTTACAACAAAAGTAGTCTCTTCTACTGTTGAAGACGAAGGCTATCTTTTTTATGAATTTAGAAAGATTGCTTACATTGATAAAATTAAAAACATCAGATTAACACAGGACGTGTTGAAAGTTCCTCATGCTATCTTTAGATTAAAAGTTGATAAGAGTACAGGAAGCATTGATTACACCATTTCTGACAGTGCTTTATCAACAGCAAATTCTTATAAAGACAATGAGCTGTTTAAACAGTTCTACAGTAACGGCATTACGATTGATAATTTACGTTCTCTATTTGCTCAGGAAGACACAACAGTTCAGCTTGATTTGAACATCAAATCTAATGACGAAGGTCACGGCGCAACAGCTTATGTCATTGCTAGAAATGGCGTTTTAGTGAATGCTAAAGTTTCTAATGGCGGTTCTGATTATTCACAACGACCAACTGTTACTGTCTTATCTTCAATAGGCTGGGGGGCTGTATTAACTCCTAATTTACAGAACTCTACAGATAAAGATTATCCAGGTGCCGTTGCACAATACGATCAACGCAGAGTGTTTGCAGGATCATATAATAACCCTCTTCGTGTTTGGTTTACAAATGCTGGTTATCAAGATTTGATGGTGTATCACTTACCTAGCCTTGATACAGATAGAATTGAAATCACAGCAGTAACTTCTGATGCTGATAGAATTAAGCATTTAGTCGCAGTAGATTCTTTATTGTTATTGACAGGTTCAAGTGAGCTAAGAGTTTTTACACAAAACTCTGATGCGCTAACTCCTAGCTCTGTTGCGGTTCGTGCTCAGTCGTTTATCGGAGCGAACAAAGTTCAGCCTTTAATCTGCAATAACACTGTGATTTACGCTTCACAGCGTGGCGGTCACGTTCGAGCATTAGGGTACAATTATCAACAAAGCGGTTATACATCTAGTGATATTAGTGTGCGGGCACCTCATCTTTTTGATGGTAAGGACATCGTATCTTTAGCTCTACAAAAAACACCTATTCAAGTGCTATGGGCTGTAACATCTGACGGTGTGCTGCTGTCATGTACATTCACACCTGAACAATCACAAATCGCATGGGCTAGACATTCAACTTTAAACGGTAAGTTTGAATCGGTTTGTTGTATTTCGGAAGGCACAGAAGATCATTTATACGCTGTTGTAATTCGAGATCAAAAACGTTACATCGAACGCATGAGTAATTTTCAGGTATCTAATGCAACCGCAACCTATCGTTATCTTGACTGTTATCTTGATGGTGTATTCTCTACAGCAAAATCACAAATCAGTGGTTTATCTCATTTAGAAGGAAAAACTGTTTCTGTATTTGTTGACGGCAAGCAACAGAGTAATAAAAAAGTTGTACAGGGAATGATAAATTTAGATACAGCAGGAAAGAATATTGCGGTCGGTTTACCTATTGACTACAACTTTGTTTCAGTTCCTTTGATTGTTTCTAATACTGAATCTGAATTACAGGGACGAACAAAAAACATTTCACAAGTTCAGTTGAGAGTTAGCTATGAAGGTGACTTGTATTCACGTAATTATCCACACGGCAAAGAGTACATGTGTTCTAAAGTAGATCAATACAGTACACCTACAGATGATGATTCTTATTTAGTTAAAGTCGTGATTGATGGTGCTTGGGAGGAACAATCACAATTTGCAATCAGCCATAAAGACTGTTTGCCAGTGGAAATTCAAAGCGTGATCTTAGCAGTATCTTATGAAGACGGGAAATAACGATGGCAATACCACAATACACACAAGCTAATTACGGCTCTTATTTGCAAAACACAAGAGTATCTATTCTTAATCAAAATACATCAATTAGTAGCAATCAGTATTCACAGAAAGCAATGAATACTGGCACTACAAGAATGAAAAACTATGCTGATAAGATACCAAATAAAAACGTATGGACAACTATCGCAAAGACAGCAATTTATGCTTCTGCTGAGTTTATGTCCAGTATGCAACAAAGACGCTCTTTAGAGGCTAATTCAAGCAATGCTTTTTATCAGGCTCAACAGGCTAACCTTAATGCAGAGCTTGCAAAGTTAGATAAGCAGAACTTAGATGTTGCGACTGTAGTGGCTCAATACGATGTCTATAATCAATATCGCATGGGCGAAATTCAAGCTATGGAACAAGGCGTTGAAGATGCACAGAAGATAGCATCTCAACGAGTTCAATCCGCATCAAGTGGAGTTCAAATGGATAGTGGTTCTAAAGCAGAACTAGATCAAACAAACGTATTAAGTGCAAAAATCAATCAATACATTATTCAAAAAAACACAAACAGCAATGCAGCACAAGCAAGGCAACAAGTCTATGCTTTGATGCGTCAGGCTAGTGATGCTCAAATGCAAGAGGCTAATTATCGAGCACAAGCTCTAATTGCTACAGGTGAAGGCGTTGCTTATAACACTATGGCTAAATCAATCAAGCCTTTGGAAAATGCCTTTTGGGGTGCTACCGACAGTTTGCTTAACACTTGGGGTGGTGGTTCGTCAGCAGGTGGCATGGATTGGTCACAGATGTTTTCTTTTAAGTAAAGGTGGAGTATGGCTGTTTTATTACCAACACAAAATCTGAATATAAAAAATTCTGCAAGCTCATTAACTTTTCAGAACTCACCTAAATTGCAAATACAGAGAACGGACACATCAGTTCCTTTTAAGATTGATGTAACTCAAAATTTAAAGTTTGCAAAAAGCGCTTTAGATGTTATTGAAAAATATCAAGAAAACATTAGAACTAAGGCAAAAGAAAACGCTTTGTTGTCAGCTCAAAATGATGCGAGCGTTGAGTTTAACAATCTTTTAAGAGATTACAAAAATTTAAAAGGTCAAAACGCTGTTGATGCTTTACCTGAATATCAGAAAAAATTAGAGAATTTAAAAAAGAACTACAGCGATGCTTTTAAGGGTTATGGTGATGTTGCTCACACATTCGGCAAATGGTTTGATGATAAAACAAATAGCTTTGGTATTGAGTTAAAAAACTATAATGATGCTCAGATTGAAGCTGTGAATGTTGCTGAAATGAAAGGTAGAATTTCAAATTCAGCAAACACTTTAACAGAGCATTGGGGCTCACCTTTAGAAGATAAGTATTATCAAGAATATGTTTCTGCAACTAATGCTGTTTTAGAAAAAAACGGTTATGTGCCAGGTGGTGAAGAGTGGCAGGCAGAACAAAGAAAAATGGCTGAAGAGGTCACCAAAATTGCTGTAGGTAATCAGATTTTAAATAAGAATTTTGGCGGCGCCATTGCCTCTTTGAAACGTTGGCAACCGAGAATTTCAGCTGATGCTTACAATGATCTATTAGCTAAGGCTATTAAAGGAGCTGAGGACGAACAGGAACGACAGGAACGCAAGGCTTTATTACGTGAGCAAAGACAAACTAATTTAGAACTGAAACGTGAGCGAGAAGCTTTACGTGCTATTCAACCTTTAAATGCTGTAGAACAGTTAAGATTTAAAGAAGCTCACAAAGATGCGACTTTTAACAAAATGAAAGAGTTGTTCATGATCAAGAACAACAAAAAAGAAGATGATTTATCTGCAACTGATTATAACGATATTCAGATTATGGTTGATGGTGATTTATCAAGACAGGTCATTGAAGAAAACGCTAGACGTAAAGCAGTATCTGATACTGATTCTATTTTAGATAATAACCTGTCATCAATTCTTTATGCCAAACAGACTAACGGTGAACTTAAATATAAAAATAGAGACGACCTCTATTTGAATATTGACGATCTTAATTTAAGAAGTTCACTAATAGTGCAATATGGTGACAAAGAAAAACTTAACACTAAGTTAGCAATGCTTTATGACAATATGAACAATAAAGCTAACTACAGATTAAGTAGTTTTATCTCTACTGCCAGTGATGATGTACTTGATTTGTTTTATGGAACACCTGAAAGACAGAAAGAAACAGAACTTACTTATGGAACAATTCCTTTGAATGACCAAAAGGCACAAGCCCGCATTCTTAAAATTCAGCAACAACATCAAGGAACATCAATCAAGAAAGGTGATGCTTTATCTAGTCGTGTATTAGATGAGTTAAACATTAAAAGCAATGACTTATTCAAAGGTGATAACTCATCAAAGTTTATGTTTATTATGCCAGTAGCACAAGATCTTTTTACTACTTATGTAAACAGTAATCTTGTTAAAAAAGATAAGAATGGAGCTGGAGTTCCTGACATATCATCACTTAATCCAAAAGAAATTTCTAATGCTATTGAATTTGTTATCAGAAGTCCTGAATTTGAACAGGCTAAACAGGACTATAAAAACAGCAAAGATGTGATTGATAACACCTACGATGATCTAGATGATAACGACTTGCTGAATGACACCTTCTCTAAAGATGAGGTTAAGTCTCAGCTTTGGCAGTACCAGTCACAATACTACAGAGACAACGGCACATATCCAACATCAAGGCAGCTCTATTTAGATTTTGTTAATAAGCAAAAATCAAAGTTATCTGATAGAGAAAGAATGATAAAGTAACTTAATAAACTAGGTATAATAAACAAAAATCAAAGTATGTGAACTTAAGTTCACACTGTACACATAAGGTGATAAAAGATGTCTGATAATTTACAACAGCCTATAGGCAATCAAAACGTAGAGTTTACAAAAGAGCAAACAGAGGCTATAGACAGTCAGCTACAAAAGAAATTATCAGCATCACCTACTCCTATTTTTTATTCTGATACTGTATCTGACGGTATCTCACAGCAAACAAAGAATTACATCAGAGGAAATACACGTGATGTATGGAAAGATGCTGCAATATCACTTCCTGTCTTAGACGAAAACTCTACAGACGAAGAAAAGAAAAAGTATGAAGAGTTAAGCTCAGTCAAAGCTAATGCTAGAGGAGCTTTAACTTTTGCTGAATACAATGTAAATACAGACAAATCTAAGCAGAAACAGTTTGAAGAGTTGTCAAGATTTTATGGTGCTAATGTCTCATCTACCGATGCCGATATTGTTCAGCGTTTAATGTCTCAGAAGTTAATGAATGACTGGGTTAAAACATTTGATGAGTACGGTTTACCTGACAGCAGTATTATCAATAACGCTAAGATCAGAAGTAACTTTGATCCTGAAACTTATAAATACTTTAAGACAGCTCAACAAGTTCAGCAAGATTCTAAACTCTTTTCTGATTTAAGACGTTCATTTGCTTTAAATACAGAGCTTAGAAATCTTAATAATGAAAAGATTGATGACGCTGTAGATAGTTTATCAAGTTCTGAATACATTGGTTATCTAAGTGACACTTTACATGGTCGTAATACTCAGCTTAACTCAACAAACAAAGGCATGAGTAACGAAGAGTATGAGGAACGCAAAGCTCAAATCATAGACAGATACTCACGAGATACAGACGGTATTAAGCAGAGCTTATATGACTTGTTCTCTGACATGAGATATTCTCTAGGCGGTTTAAATCTGGTTGATGATTATCGCCAGGCACGACGTCGTGAAATGGAAGAGATCATAAAGAACAATCCCAACATCACGGACAAAGAGCTAGCCTTAGCATTGCACAATTCTAATTCAGGTTCTAACTCTGTAATTCTTAATGCACTAAGTATCATGCTGTTTAAAGGTGCTGGTGAGTACACAAAGATTTTAGGACAGGCTACAGCTAAAACTTTGTCTAAGTTAGGTGTAGATGTATCGGCACGTGTTCCAAAAGTAGCACAGCAGGTGTTAGGTCATACTTCTAACATTGCTATTAACACAGCACAGAACACAGCCTTTTCTAAGATTGATGATGCTAACGTTAAATACAATGCACGTGTTGACGTGGGTCAATCACAGCTAGAAAGTTTGGCACAAATTCCATCTGATTTAGTATCTGATTTAGGTGAAACAGTAACTCAATCTGCTTTAGTATCAGCATTCTTTGAAGCATTACCTTTACTCAACAGAACACGAGCAAAGGTTCTCAGTTTAAAGAAACAGGCTAACGCTAGAGTTGCTGATGAGGTTGTTTCTAATTCTCCATTAACTAAGAATGATCCTGCTACCAGTGCTGAAATTTACGATGAACTTCAATCAAGAGGCAGTGACAAAATCTATCTTGATAAAGATGCTGTTACTGATGTTATTAACAGAGCAGATCAAGTAGAAAAGAGCGGTGATACTGTAGGTGTAAATAGAGCTGTCTTAGGTGATGAATTTAACGAAGCGTATGACCGTGCTCAACATGGAAACATGATTGAAATCACACGAGGTCAATGGTTAAAACTACCGCAGGAAGTACGAGACGAACTCATCGACTACACAACATCTGAAAACGGTGCACCTTTAATTCGTGAACTGTCAGCCACTTTATCAGATAAAAAGATCGAAGAAATCAAAAATGATATTGCTGATAAGGTTCAACAACGCATTAAACGTGAAGAAGAAATGCGACCTATTCAACAGGAACTTAACAGAGTTCTAGCTGATAATTCTAAGAATACAACTGTTGAAGAAAACAATGCTTTATCTAAAGGTGTAACTACCTTCTTAAGATCAATGTCTGATATTACTGGCGTTGATGTTTCTACTTTATGGAACAAATTTAAGCCTTTAATTAAGCATGAGAAAGGTGTTGATTTTAGCAAAGTTAAGAATGCAGATAAGAGAAATGAGCGCGGTTCATTTTCTGTTGTTGATGATGTTCCTGTGATTAAGCTGAACAGTGAAAGTACATTTACTGATGTATTACATGAGCAGTCACATTGGTTCTTACACACAATGCGTGAGCTGTCTAAGGAGAACAAAGAAGTTCACGATCGTTTAGACAAACTTGTTAAATGGTGGGACAGCACAAAGTCATTAGATACTTTGTCAAAAGAAGATTGGGATAAATTGCAGGAGCAATTTGTTGCTAGATTTATTGCTGATGCGATTGGCAATAAAAAATCAGACAGCAGTGTTTTAAATAATTTTAAAAAGATGTTGTCACGCAACAAGAATAATGAATTGTTTAATAAAGAAAACTTAGAAAACTTTGATAAAAAAACAATCACAGAAAAAGCATTTAAGCAGAACTACGGCGAAGAGTTAAATCAGGGTTCAAAAGAATTTAATGATTTTGTTGATTCTCTTTTTGAATCAGAACAGCTCTACAAAGAACAGATTGAGCAATATCCTATTGATGATTTGTTAGGTGATATTGATAATTCCCCTCTACCTGATGAAGCTAAACAGCTATTTAAAGACACAGTAAAGAGTGACTTAATCAATCATCATGCGGCTTTAAAAGGTTTGTTTGATGAGTTAGCAATTAAGAAGTTTTTAATCGGCTTGGTTAATGGTCGTTCTTTAGACAAACTAAAAAGACAAATTATCAAAAAGAACATGGCTAAACTTCCACGTGAAGAGTTAGAAAAACAATTAGTTGCTTTAGATAATTTAGCAAAGAAGTATGAGAAGGTAAAAGAAGAGCAGAAACAGCTATTAAAAAATGATCCTCGTACTCTTTACATTGAAGATTTAAAAACACTTCCTATCTCTTTAAAAGACAAGAACGTTCCTAAATACATTGAAGACAAGCTCAAAGCTAAAAAGATTGTTGATAATGATACAGGCATCGAAGTTAGAGAAATCTTAGATGACTATGATCGTTTACCTCAGCAATGGAAAGATGCTATTGATTCAGCTAAGGATAAAGAGCAGGCATTACTTGAATGTATTGCTAACTATTCTATTGAGAAAGAAGCTAAACGTATTGCCTATGAAACTGTGTTAGATAAAGCTATAAAGAAGACACAGCTTGAAGGTGAATTAAAAATCAGTAAAAAGATTAGCACGATACATCGTCAATTAGGCTCACAGGTTCTTAAGGCTTTAAAAGCTATAACTAAGACAGGTGAGAATGCCAAAAAGATTTTATTTAACATTAAAAAAATCGCACAAAACGATGTTGATCAATTAAGTTTTAGCGCTGTCTCTGTATCTAGTGCTAGACATCTAGCAGCTAGAGCAAATAAAAAAGTGAAGATTGCTTTAGCTCGTGGTGATTTAAGAGAAGCTGAAAAGCAAACAAGAAATGAACTGTATCAGAATGAGAAAGCAGAATACATTGCAGATACTATTCATTATGTTGAAAAGAAAATGGCTGATTTTAAAGCTTTAGCTAGTCGTGATGTAAAAAAAGTAGGTAAGAGTTACGATCCGAACTTAATGGATTTATTAAGAATTGTTACTGATACTATCGGATTAACTGAACGTAAGGCTAACGGTTTTACTGTTGGTGATATTGCTGAAATTAAAGAACGTATCTTAAATGAAAGCGACTACTTGGATTCTTTAGGTGAAGAGCAGGCTTTAATCGAACGTGCAAAAATAGAGGCGTTTTGCAACAGAGTTGCTGATGTTGCTAATGATTACTATGCTAATCGTACTGTATCTAAGCTCTATGATTTGATTGAGTTTATGTCTGCATTAAAAGATTATGCACGTAAGACAAAAACATTCTGCGATGGTGAAAAAACTATTGAATTTAAAGACGCACAAGAACAGTTGGTTAAGACGACTTCTGATTTAAAGACAAAGAAAGCATCTTTAAATGGTGCTAGTCAAGGCAAATCTAAAGGCGTGTTTGCTGCCTTCGGTGCTTTACGTAAGAAGTATGCGTTTCAGGCAGAACACACCTTAGAACGCTACGATGGAAAAAAGCTTGGTGCATGGCATGAACTCATCTATGCTCCTATTGAGCGCGGCTATACTCAGATGAAGTTAGCTTTAAGAGATATTACATCTAAACTTGGAAATAGCTTATCTAAGCTTAAGATTGAAAGCCGTGAGATACAGACAGATTTAATCATCAAGAATGAAACTACAGGCAAGAATGAACGTTTGGTTTTAGGTTCTCGTTCTGGTCATTTTAACGGTCGTACTACTTTAGAAATTTTAGGTTTACTTTTACACTGCGGCACCAACTACGAAAAGCTAGTGAAAGGTTATGTTGCTGATCCTGAGATTGGAGCTAAGTTTAAAGACGGAACAGAAGTAAATTTAAACAATGACAAATCTGTTTATGCTTGGAAGCAAGAACAGTTTAACTCAATGATTCAGTCATTGTGTGATCAAGGTTTTATTACTAAAGAACTTTTAAATTGCTGTAAAGAGATATGGGGAACATTTAAAGAATTAGATCCTAAAGTTATGCAGGCTACACGTGAGCAGAACGGATACGGTTTTAAGCGTTTAGACGGACAGCCTTTATCATTCAAGTTAGCTGATGGTTCGGAAGTTAGTGTAGATGCTGGATATGTTCCAGCTATTCTAAACAATGATAGAGCTGTAACTAAAGCCAGTGAAAATGGAATTGACATCACGGCTACAGGCGCAATGCAAAATCAAATGTCAGTGATGGGATTAAAAACACCTTCCTTTATTAAAGAAAGAAATCAAAAAGCGTTCCATGCTTTAGATTTAGATCCTGTACATATCATCTCAGGAATTGAACAGGAGCTTAAATTTATTTACTTAACACCTAGAGTGAATGAAGTAAATAAATTGTTACATTCAAAAGCCGTTGCAAATGAGATTGAACGTATTGATCCAGGTGCCTTAAAAGAAAGATTTGAGCCTTGGATTAAAACACTTGCAACAGGTCAAGATATTACTCCTGCGTCTTCTAATAAATTCATTCAGTGGATTAGTAGAAAGATGCAGGATACAGGCTTGTCTATTATGGCAGGCTACATTAAGAACGCAGGTGAGCAGTTCTTTGATTTAGCTCCTGTGATGTATGAAGTAGGTTTTACTAATACTATGAAAGGCATAGTAATGGCTACTATGTATCACAATAAATTAAAAGCTGAGATCTGCAAAAACTCTGCATATATGAACTCTCGATTGAATGAAAGTAATAACTCTATCAATGAGATATTTAAGCGTATTCAGCTTAACCCTTTTCAGTACACAAGTAACGGTCAAAAGTTAAAAGCTGGTGCTCAGTGGATTCAAAATTTCAGTCGTGAAAATGCGATGTTCGCACAGGTTTACACTCAAAGATTTATTGATGAGATTACATGGTATGGAGCACAGCAGAAGTATTTACACGATCACCCTGAACAAGCTAATTTAACAGATTCAGTTAAGTATGCAGACAGTGTAGTTAGAACTGTTTTAGGATCTTACGATCGCCCTGACACAGCTTTAATTGCAAAGTCAAATGCTTGGTATAAGTTATTTACAACATTCACATCTTACTTTATAAATAAGATGAATTTGTTATCAACAAGGCTTGCAAACAATAAAAGAGAATTTCAAAACTCAAATAAGCGTTTTTCTGATTATATGAACAGGTACGGTCACGATGTTTTCGCTATCTCATTCTTTACTTTGTTACCTTCAATGCTATCAGAAGTGCTAACACAAACAGTGAATGGCAGCTTAACCTCTGACGATGACGATGAGTTTAGAGCAGGTTTATGGAATGTTGCATTATCACCAACTAAATTTGTTGCCAGTGGTAAAGCTCCTTTGATGTCAAATATGGTTGTGTCTCCTTTAGTTGACATGGCAGTAGGCAAGCAATATTTTCGTTCTGCTTATATGAACTCACCATTGCTAACTACAGGAACAGCTTTTTTACATTCAGGTGTAAACGTCTATAACGCATCTGTAAATGGCGGTGAGTTAAAATCATCAGATGTCCGAAATATTATGATGGGAACAAGCGCATTGTTAGGTGTTCCTTTTATTGGTACAGCCTCACGTCCAGTGCATCACGCAGTTGAGCTATCTAATCGTGAAGTTGAACCTGCTGATAATTACTTTATTGAAGCATGGAAATTTATTCACGGTAGATAAAAAATTATTTAGGAAATGATAGCTTTTTTGGTAGTTAAAACTATCAGGAAAACTATCATGTCCTCATTAAGTCAAGATGAGATAAACAGTCTCACTAAAGCACAGAGTGCTAGTGTTTCAAGTAATGATGTGATTACTTATAAAGGAAACTTTATCGGTGATTTAACAGGTATTGCTTCTTATGCTAAAGCTCTACTTAAAGCTTTTAGATTCAGCATTATCGGTGATGATGCCAGTGGTTATGTAGATATTACTGGAGATGCTCCAGCTAATTTAACTTTGGTCGTAACTCATGCAGCTAAAGCTGATTCAGCTGACTACACAGCAAAAGCAGGTGTAGCCTCTTTAGCTTTTAATTCAGATCTTGCAAACTTAGCAACATTCGCTATTGAAACTGGTTGTCTAAGAAACCTCATTATTAAGTTTACAGAAGATAGTGCTATTCAAGGTTCGATGACATGGGATAGTGACACATCAACCGTCACCATGAAAATTGACAAAGTTGATTTGGCAAAATCAGGTGTAACTTTAGTTGATAATATTACATCAGCTGATACAGAAAAGTTTGACAAAACTAAGTTGTATTTTGATGTTCCTAATTCTGCTTTATGGTTCTATGACAATCAATCAAGCCTTTGGAAAAATTTATTACAGTACATTACAGATTACTTAGTTACATTAACTAATAAAGACACAGAACAACAAGCACAGATTGACAAGAACACAGCAGATATTGCTGATTTACAGCCTACAAAGTACACAATTCGCTTTAATAATAAAGACTATTCAATGCGCAACACTCTAGTTGACGAGGTATCAAATGGCTAACGAGAAAGAATGGCAACAAGACATAAGCACAACTGTTGATGCTCATACTGCTAAATTATCTGATCACGAAAATCGCCTTAATCAGGCTGAAACAAACATCGCCGACCATGGAAAGCGCATTGATAACATTGAAACAACATCTGATGTAGGTCGGTTTGCTACACGTATTCAGGCTGTTGAAGATAAGAATACAGAACAAGACAGTGCTATTGACACTTTAAAGAAAAGTGTATCAGATAATTTACAAACAGCTAAACAATATACAGACACAAAATTAGCCGATTATGCCACTAAAACTGAAAACAGTAACA